>Ga0209172_10000483_pt1 | contig 109692 bp, 94 predicted proteins | sample LarsenN4metaG_FD_184113 | JGI IMG/M metagenome (GOLD analysis project Ga0209172, IMG submission 184113) | Hot spring sediment bacterial and archeal communities from British Columbia, Canada, to study Microbial Dark Matter (Phase II) - Larsen... ... | reverse complement strand
AATCCTTGGACGGGCTCGAGGTGGTCTCCCGCGCGAACCAGGCCGCGGCTTTTTTCAAGATCTCCCGCTCTTCCCGAAGCATCCGGTTCTCGCGGCGCAGTCGGCGCAGCTCCTCCCGCTCCTCCGTCGTCAGCCAGTCCTGGCGCTGTCCGCCATCGCGCTCCGCCTGCCGCACCCAGTTCCGGATCGCCTGGGCCGACGGCTCGAACTGCTGGGCCAGCTCCTCAGGGGTACGTCCCTTCCGCACCAGCTCGATGATCCGTTGCCGGAACTCCGGCGGGTACGGCCGGTGGCTCTTCGGCATCGTGGACCGTCCTTTCCGCCCCAACCATTGGGCGTCCACGAAACCGGGTCAACTCCAGACCCTTGCGCGAATCGTTGCTTTCTTCGCCGACCACGCCGCTCAGGAGCCGATCGCGGCTGTCGGCGTCGCGTCGTTCGGGCCGCTGGATCTGGCTGACGAGTCGCCCGCCTGGGGCCGCATCACGTCCACCCCCAAGCTAACTGGGCCGGCGCTGACGTCGTGGGGACGCTGCGCCGCGCGCTCGGCGTGCCGGTGGTCATCGACACCGACGTCAACGGCGCCGCGCTCGGCGAGTACCGGTGGGGCGCCGGCCGGGGCTTCGACCCGCTGGTCTACGTCACCGTCGGCACCGGGATCGGAGGCGGCGGCGTGATCGGTGGGCGCACGATGCGCGGTCTGGTGCACCCCGAGATGGGACACATGCGTGTGCCGCATGACCGCGACGCCGATGCGTTTGCGGGCATCTGCGCGTTCCACGCCGACTGCCTGGAGGGGCTGGCCTCGGGGCCGGCCATGCGGGCGCGGTGGGGCGTGCCGCCCGAGGCGCTTCCGCCGGAGCATCCGGGCTGGCTCCTCGAGGCTCGCTACCTGGCGCTCGGCCTCGCCAACATTGTCTGCACGCTGTCGCCGCGGCGGATCGTCGTGGGTGGCGGCGTCATGGGCCAGCCGGCGCTCCTGCCGTTGGTGCGGCGAGAGCTGGCCGGCCTGCTCGGCGGGTACGTGCGGGCGCCGGCGATCCTGGACGCTCTCGACGACTACGTGGTCGCGCCGGCGCTGGGCGCGCGCTCCGGCGTGCTCGGGGCGATGGCGCTCGCTCTCGACCATATAGGGTGTGGAAGAGGCGGAGGTGCAGGACCGGCTGCCGGTGGCCAGCGATGAGCCCGGCCATGGCCGGCTGCGCCTGAACGCGGCGGGCGGCGGTCAGGCTCTCGGGGCCGGTGGGCGGAGGAGGATGGCGTCGACCGACAGGACGATGTCGGGAAAGGCCGCCGGGCTGACGGCGCCGCCGCGCCCGACGCGGTCGACCTGCGCGTACCCGCCCGGTGTCGGCGCGCGATAAACCTCGACAACCTCGCCGGACAAATCGACGATCCACACTTCCGGCACGCCCGCCCGTCCGTAGAGGGGAACCTTGACGAGCCGGTCGTAGCGCTGGGACGTGTCGGCGACCTCCACCAGCAGAAGGACGTCGGCCGGGTGAGCGTCGTCGTCGAGGTAGCCATCGGCCCGGGGTCGAAGCAGCACGATGTCGGGTTGCGGCTCCGTGTCGTTCGGCAGCGCGATGGGATTCTGAGGCCAGAGCAGAGCGCGCTGACCGATCGCAGGGAAGAGCAGGCGGTTCAGCTCGGCGACGCAGACGGCGTGGCGGCGGCCGATCGGCGTCATGTGGACGATCTCTCCCTCGATCAGCTCGACGCGGTCGTCCTCGCGGAGGATTCCCGCCTCCGCCATGCGGTGATATTCCTCGCGGGTGAACCGCCGCCGCCTGACCTCGATCTGGATGGCCATCACCTCCGCTATGCCCGCGATGGGCCGGCCGTCAATGCGTCGAACAGGATACAGCGAGTCCAGCGTCACCGGCGGGCGGCGATCGCGTCGGCCCAGCGCTTGAGCCGCCGGTACCACACCAGCTTGTCCCGGAAGCCGGGGTACGCGGCGTTGCGGCCGCTCGGGTTGGGCACGACGAAGACGGCGGCGCCGGCGATGCGCTCCGGCTTGGGGCCGGGGCCGGCGCTCGCCGAGGGGCCGACGAACTGGCGGTAGGCCGTGCTGCCGACGAAGGCCACCGCGGCCGGACGGATCGTCGCGATCGTGCGGGCCAGGCGCCGCCGGCCCTGCGCGTAGTCGTCCGGGTTCAGCTCGGCGGCCTCGCGCGTGGCGCGCTCGGCGATGTTGGTGAGCGCCAGCCCGTACGCGGGAAGGCGGACGTCGTCGACGAACGTCAGCGGCTCGGGGACGAGCCCGGCGGCGTGCAGCAGCCGGTAGAAGGGATTGCCGGGGCCGGCGAAGTGATGCCCGGTGCGGGCGGAATGCAGGCTCGGGTTGATGCCGACGAACAGGATGCGCGGCCTCGCGCAGAGACGCGCCGGCAGCCGCGGGCTCGAGCGGCGGGCGGCCGCGGCCGGCGTCCCGGCGGCCGGCCGCGCATCCCGAGTTGCCAATCTCCGGGACGGAGTCATGATCTGGAGTCAGCCCCCGGGTCTGCGACAGCCTCGGATGGGCGAGTTGACGCGTTGTGCCCTTACCATGAAGGTATCGATGCGAGAAACAGTCAGGAGGCTCTCGCACCTCCGGCTCGATACGGGCGATCGCGTCGACTTCCTGATTCAGGACGACGGCTCGGTGCTGCTGCGACCGGCCACCGATGTTCGCGAGCTGAAGGCCCTGCTCCACCGGAAACGTACCAAGCCGCTGTCAGTCGCGGAGATGAACGCCATCATCCGCCGTCGAGCGGCGGAACCCCGATGATCGGTCTCGATACGAACGTCCTGACCCTCTACCTGCTCAGGGTCCCTTGGCCCGGGCGAGGAGAGCGAACAGGCGCGCCGGCGTGACCGGCACCTCGGTGACGACGACGCCCAGGTCGGCGACGGCGTCCTCGATGGCGTTGGCGATGGCCGCGGCGCCGGCGATGGCGCCGCTCTCGCCCACGCCCTTGACGCCCAGCTCGTTGATGGCCGAGCGGTGCTCGGCCAGCGCCACGTCGATCCACGGCAGGTCGTCGGCGCGCGGGATCGCGTAGTCCATGAGGCTGCCGGTCACCAGCTGCCCGGCGTCGTCGTAGACCAGCGCCTCCATGAGCCCCGCGGCCAAACCCTGGACGGCGCCGCCCTGGAGCTGACCCTCGACGATGGCGGGGTTCACGGCGCGGCCGGGATCGTGGACGACGGCGTAGGCGAGCAGCCGCGTGGCGCACGTCTCGACGTCGACCTCGACGACGGCGGCGTGGGTGCCGAAGGCCCACGTGACCGTCTCGGGCTGGAAGTAGACGCAGGCGTTCAGCCCGGGCTCGCCGGCGGCGCCGCGCAGCGTCTTCGACTTGACGGCCAGGTGGGCGAGCCGGCCGAGCGCGACGGCGCGGCCGGGCACGCCGGCCACGTGGGCCCGGCCGTCGGCGATGCGGACGTCCTCCGGCGCGCACTCGAGCACGTCGGCGGCCACGCGCGCGGCGCGGGCGCGCACCTCGCGCGCGGCGCGCGCCACCGCGGGGCCGGCGTTGGCCATCACGCGGCTGCCGCCCGTGCCCATGCCGAACGGGAAGGCGGCGGTGTCGCCGGCGACGACCTCGACGCTTTCCAGCGGGGCGCCCAGCGACTCGGCGCAGATCTGCGCCAGCGTGGTGGCGTGGCCCTGGCCCTGCGCGGCCACGCCGATGACGACGTACACCTTGCCGCTCGGGTCGACGCGCACCGTGGCGCCCTCGTAGGGGCCGAGCCCGGTGCCCTGCGCGTAGCACGCCAGGCCGACGCCGAGGCGCCGGGCGCCGCCGCGGCGCTCGCGCTGGCGCGCGCGCCAGGCGTCGTAGCCGATCAGCCCGAGCGCGCGCTCGAAGGCGGCGGGGAAGTCGCCGGGGTCGTAGGTGACGGGCACGCCGTCCTTGTAGGTGAGGCCCGGGCGGTAGGGCATCTCTTCGGGGCGCACCAGGTTGCGGCGGCGCAGGTCGGCTGGGTCGAGGCCCAGGCGGCGCGCGGCCATGTCCATCAGGCGCTCCATCACCAGGACGGCCTCGGGGCGCCCGGCGCCGCGGTAGGCGGCGTTCTGCGTCTTGTTGGTGACGACGCTGCGGCCGGCGCTGCGATAGTGCGGCACGCGGTAGGGGCCGGGCATGTGGTTGACGGTGTTCGCCGTGAGGCCGTCGCCCTCGACGGGATAGGCGCCCACGTCGGCGACGAAGCGATCGTCGAGCGACGCGATGGCGCCGTCGCGGCGCAGGCCCAGCCGCGCCTCGTGCACCTGCTCGCGGTCGTGGCCCGTGGCCAGCAGGTGCTCCCGCCGCGTCTCGACGTGCTTGACCGGGCGGCGCAGGCGCAGCGCCGCGGCGGCCACGAGCAGGTGGTCCTGGTACACGGAGCCCTTGGGGCCGAAGGCGCCGCCGACGTCGGGCGTCAGCACCCGCACGCGCTCGGCGGGCAGGCCGAGCGTGGTGGCGATGGTGTCGCGCAGCAGGTAGGGGTTCTGCATCGAGGCCACGACGACCAGGGCGCCGCTCTCGTCCACCTCGGCGAGCGTCGCGCGCGTCTCGATCGGCATGCCGCAGAGCCGCGGGTGGCGGATGCGCGCCTCGACGACGACGTCGGCCGGCGGCGCGTCGCCCTGGCCGATGGCCCCGGCCACGGGCAGCGTGGAGTTGTCGGGCCAGCCCTCGTGCAGGCGCACGGGCGAGGCCAGCGCGGCCTCGGGGTCGACCAGCGGCGGCAGCAAATCGTAGGCGACGGTCACGGCCTCCATCGCGTCGGCCAGGCGCGCCGCGTCGTCGGCGACGACGACGGCGACGGGCTCGCCCACGTGGCGCACGACGTCGCGGGCGATGACGGGCTCGACGAAGGGCCGGCCCTTGTACGCGCCGCCGTAGCCGGCCGGCAGCCCGCCGGCGACCTCGGGCAGGTCGTCGGCGGTCCACACGGCCACGACGCCCGGCAGGCCGCGCGCGTCCGACGCGGCGATCTTGCCCAGGCGCGCGTGGGCCTCGGCGCTGCGCACGACGCCGAGGTGCAGCAGGCCGGGGCGCGCGACGTCGTCGACGAAGCGGCCCTGTCCCGCCAGCAGCCGGACGTCTTCCTTCCGTCGGGGAGAGGCGCCGATCATCGCGGGCCGGCCGCGAGGCGGCTCCGGGGCTCGGGCGGGACGCGCATCGCGCACACGATGCCACGGGCCGCCGCCGAAGGCACGCGCGAAGTGCGGTCAGCTCCTGAGGCGGACCACGTTGTACGTGGTGACGGGCCGGTGCAGCCCGCGCAGCGTCAGGTCGCCGATCCGCTCGGCCTCCACCAGCGGCTCCACGGCGCCGTAGACCCGCTGGCTCACCAGGATCTGGCCCGCCTGAGCCTCGTCGCACAGGCGCGAGGCGAGGTTCGTCACCGTGCCGATGGCGGCGTAGTCGAAGCGCCCCTCGAAGCCGATCTTGCCCAGCGTGGCGTAGCCCATCGCGACGCCGACGCCGAAGCCCAGCTGGTGACCGCGCTTGCGCCAGCTCTCGGCCAGCTCGGCCACCTTCTGCCGCATGGCGACGGCCATGCTGACGGCGCGGACGGCGGGATCGGGGCAGGGGACGGGGTCGTTGAAGAACACCATGAGCCCGTCGCCGGCGAACCGCTCCAGCGTGCCGCCGGCGGCGAAGATGAGCTCGCCCATGGCCCGGTGGTAGTCGGCGAGCACGCGCATGACCTCCTCGGGCTCCTCGGCCTCCGAGAACGCGGTGAAGCCCCGGAGGTCGCAGAAGAGCACGGTGATCTCGCGGCGGTGGCTCTCGAGCATCCGCTCGTCGCCGGCCGAGACGACCAGCTCGGCGAGCTGGGGCGAGAGGAACCGGCGCAGCCGGCCCATGCGCTCCAGCTCGGCCACCTGCTCGGCGATGCGGCGCTCCAGGGTCTCGTTCCACTCGGCCAGCTTCCGGGCCTGGGCCTCGAGCCGCTCGGCCTGCTCGGCCACCGTGTCGTGCAGGGCCTTGATGCGCAGCATCGACTTCACCCGCGCCACGAGCGCGGCCTGGTCCACCGGCTTCGTGAGGTACTCGTCACCGCCGGCGTCCAGCCCGGCGATCATGTCCTTGGGATCGCTGCGGGCGGTGATCAGGATGACGGGGATGAAGGGCAGCGCGGGGTCGCCCTTGAGCTGGCGGCACACCTCGATCCCGTGCACCTTCGGCATCATGACGTCGAGGAGCACGAGGTCGGGCACCTTGCTCCGGGCCACCGCCAGGGCCTCCTCGCCGTCGCGGGCGGTGAGGATCTCGTAGCCGTGGGCGGCGAGGCGTGTGCGGAGGATGTCGAGGTTGGTCTGGTGATCGTCGACGATGAGGATGTGCGGCGGCGTGCGCACGGGGCCCTCGTGGCTCAGGCCGGCGGCAGGTGCTCGCGGATCTTGGCCAGCAGCGCGCGGGGACTGAACGGCTTGGTCACGTACGCGTCGCACCCGGCCGCGAAGGCCTTGACGTCGTCGCCGCTGAGCGCGTACGACGTGACCGCGATGATCGGGACGGCGCGCAGGGCCGACTTCGCCCGGATGCGGCGGGTCGCCTCGTAGCCGTCGAGCACGGGGAGCTGGATGTCCATGAGGATCAGGTCCGGGTGGTCCGTCTCGGCCAGGCGGACCCCCTCCTCGCCGGTGACGGCCTCGATGACCTCGAAGCCGGCGCTGGTGAGCAGGTCGCGCAGGATCCGGCGGTTGTCCTCCTGGTCCTCGACGACGAGGATGCGTGGCGTCATGATCTCGCCGGCTCCTGCTCGACCCTGACCGGGACCATGAACGTGAAGGTCGAGCCCGCCCCGACGGCCGAGTCTACCCAGATCCGGCCACCGTGCATCTCGAGGATGCGCCTGGCGATGGCCAGCCCCAGCCCGGTGCCGCCCTTCTTGCGCGTGCTCGACGCGTCGATCTGCTGGAACTCGCCGAAGATGCGCTCCTGGTGCTCCGGCGGCACGCCGGGGCCCGTGTCGGAGACGGCCACGCGGAACCAGCCGTCCTCGACCCGGACCGACACGCCGACCTCGCCGGCCTCGGTGAACTTGATGGCGTTCCCGACCAGGTTCAGGAGGATCTGCGTCAGCCGCCGCTCGTCGCCGCGCCCCACCGGCAGGTCGGACGGCACGTCGAGGGTCAGGCGCAGCGATTTCTCCGCGGCCAGCGGCTCCATCGACGTGGCGACCGTGTACACCACGTCCTGCATCGAGTAGTCGCCGAGGGAGAGGGACAGCGCGCCCGCCTCGATCTTCGAGAGATCGAGGACGTCGTTGATGAGCCCCAGCAGGTGGCGCCCGCTCCGGTCCACGCGCTCGATGACGTCGCCGATCTTCTCCGGCACGTCGCCGTAGATCCGGTCGAGGATCAGCTCCGTGTAGCCGAGGATGGCGTTGAGGGGGGTCCGCAGCTCGTGGCTCATGTTGGCCAGGAACTGCGACTTGTGCCGGCTGGCCAGCTCGAGCTGGTGCCCCTTCTCCTCCGTCTCCTGGAAGAGCCGCGCGTTGAGGATGGCCACCGCCGCGTGCGAGGCGAAGAGCTGCAGCAGCTCGACCGTGCGCGGGTCGATGGGCTCGCCGCTGTGCTTGTTGTCGGCGGTGAGCACGCCGATGGTGAGGCCGCGGGCGATCAGGGGGACGGCCACGAAGCGGTTCGTGCGCAGCGTCGCCTTGGTCGACCACGGATGGCGCAGCCGCAGCTCGGGCGGCAGCGGCCGCTCCTCGTTGAACACCAGCGCGGTCCCCTCCCGGAAGGCGCGCGCCATCGCGCCCGCCTCGGCCAGCGGGATGGACGCGGTCTCGAACGCCCGCGAGTCGGCGCCGCTGAAGCCGGCGCCGGCCAGCGGGGTGAGGTGCTGGCCGTCGGGGGTCACCACCCAGATGTAGAACCGATCGATGCGGACGACGCCGCGCGCCGCGTCGAGCACGCGCCCGAGCTGGTCGCGGAGCGACAGCGGCTCCTGCAGCGCCGTCGACAGGCGGTAGAGGTGCTGCAAGTTCGCCGACAGCTGCTCGATGGCCACCGTCCGCTCCTCCAGCTCCGCCGTGCGCTCGCGGATCCGCTTCTCGAGCGTCTGGTTGAGCTCCTGCAGCTCCCGGAGCACCCGCTCCTTCTCGTCGATCGTCTCCTTCAGGGCGCCCGCCATGGTGTTGAAGGTGGCCGCCAGCCGCCCGATCTCGTCCCGCGACTGCACGGGGATCGTCTGTTCCAGGTCGCCCTCGGCGATCTTGTGGGCGAGGCCGGTCAGGCGCTTGATCGGCCGCGTGATGCGGTTCGAGAAGACGTAGATCGTGAGCGTGCTGATGGCGAGGAAGACGGCGGTGATGCCGATCCAGAGGTTGACGAGCCCGAGCACGTGGCTCTCCACGCTGTGCAGCGAGAGCGCCAGCCGGACGAAGCCGATGGTCCGCTGGCGAGGTTCCGAACGGCCGGGCTTGCCGAGCGGCTGCAGGAGGAGCTCGTCGGGGGGCCCGCCCGCTTCGGAGAGGATCGGCGCCACGAATTCGATCCCGCGCTGCCCGCCGATCGTCAGCGGCCGGGCGGCGGGTCCGGAGGCGGCGGCAGGAACGAGGGCCTCGGGCCTGGCCGCGACGGAGGCCGCATCGTTGGCCGCGGTGCCGCCCACGGCGAGGACCCGGCCGTCCTCGGCGTGGACGAGGACATAGGCGACGTCGGGATCGCCGGCGACCCCGCGGATGGCCGACTCGAGCAGGTCGCGGTTCTCGGCCAGCACGCCGAGCTCGGTCCCGCGGCCCAGGCTGATCGCCATCCCGGCGCCGCGCTTCATGAACTCGGCCTCCACGAGCCGGCGGTGCTGGCGCAGGTCCATGAAGGCGTGGAACGCGAGCAGCGCCAGGACGACCGGCATCACGGACCAGAAGATCCGGGCCCGGAAGGTGGAGAAGCCGGGCAGCCTCACGCGTCTCATGCCGCGACGTCAGAACGTATAGTCGACCCCGACCGTCCAGATCACGTCCGGACGCAGCCCCTCGTTCCGGTTGAGCGGCAGCTGGACGGCGGCGTTCAGCAGGAAGGCGCCGAAGACGTTCCAGCGGCCGCCCAGCGCCAGGTCCACGATGTGGTCGGCGGTGCCGTCGCCCTCGGGCTTCCACCGCCCGATGACCTCGACCGCGGCCGACAGCCGCTGGTGCAGCCGGGCGTCGAAGCCGGCGACGTAGCGCAGCCGGTTCTCCTCGTGGCCGGCCGTCGACACCTCGTACCCGACGTTCACGTGGGGGTTGACGGGCCCGAGGGTCTTCGAGGCGACGAGCATGCCCAGGAAGTCGGTCTCGCCGGTGCCGAGCAGCCGGTCCTCGTCGCCGGTCGGCAGCTTGATCTGCCCCACCACGGCCAGGTCGGGCCAGACGGGCCGGGACCGCAGGAAGTTGTACTTGCTGCGGAGGATGACGTCCCCGATGCCCGTCTCCTCGCCGCCCGTGCGCGAGGTCGGCGAGTCGCCGCCCGGCCCGAAGTTGTGCACGCCGGTGCTGACGGCGCTGTTGCGGATGATCGTCGCCCGCGCGTCGGCGCGGAACGTCAGGTGCACGATGGGGACGATGACGCCGACGTCCCAGTGCCGCGTGATGCCGTACGTCCCGAACAGCGCGAAGATGTCCTGCTCGATGTCGAGGTCGAGGTCCACGCGGATCTGATCGCGCTCGAAGTCGAACACGCCCCCGCCCAGCCGGCCGTCGTTGTTGCTGTCCTCGTGCGCGAAGATCAGCGAGAGGTTGTCCAGGTCCCGGCCCTGGAACCGGGTGAACTCCACGCGCGTGTAGGAGAAGCCGATGTTCAGCTTCCCGGCGCCCAGGGTGAGCGCCCGCTCGGCCAGCAGCGGTCCGAGGCTGTCGGTGGTGCGGACCGGCACGCCGCGCTCGATGTCGAACGTGAAGGCCGTCACCGTCGAGTTGAAGGCGAACGTGTTGATGCTCGCCGTGATCGGCGCGCCGAGGGCGTCCAGGCCGCTGAGCGAGGCGGCGGTGAAGTGGGGGGCGTGGCTGGGGAAGGGCGGAGGCGTGGGCTGCAGCGTGATGCCGTCGCCGCCGAAGAGGTCGCGGACGGCGTTCTTCAGGTCGCCGGCGGCCGCGGGGGCGGCGCCGCCGAGGGCCAGCAGCACGATGAAGGCGACGACGCCGGCGCTGGCCGTCATCATCGCCGCGGGGCGAGAGCGCGGTCGCATCGAGCAGGGTCCTCCGTCGACGGCAGGGTTCACTGGATCACGCGGTCGGCTCGCTCGAGGATGGTCCGCGGGATCTCGAGCCCGAGCTTCTGGGCGGCCTTGAGGTTCACGGCGAGCTTGAGCTGGCGCGCGGTCGTGTACGGGATCTCGCTCGCCGCCTTGCCCGCCAGGATCGCGTTGCAGAGCTCGCCGGCCTGGCGCCCGATGTCCTCGCCGCTCGCGAACGACAGCGAGAGCAGGGCGCCCATCTGCACCTGGCTCTCCGACAGCCCCAGCAGCGGGATCTTGCGCCGGTAGGAGACGAGCAGCATCTGCTGGACCACCGGCGGCGCCAGGGTCGTCTCGTCGGGGAGGATCCAGAGCGCGTCGATGCCGTCCTGCATGGCGTCGAGCGCGGCGATGGCCTGCTTCGGCGAGGACACCTCCCGGCCCAGCAGCTGCACGCCGTGCGCCTTCGCCGCGGCCTGGGCGCGCTGGACGAGGTAGCCGGTCTTGGCCGGGTTGTAGATGATGCCGATCCGCTTGATGGAGGGGCTGAGCTGCCGGAAGAGGCGGATGGACTGGTCGACGGGGACGTTCATGCTGGCGCCGGTGATGTTGCGCGCTCCCGGCTGGATGACGCTCGGCGGGTTCAGCACCATGGCGTACACGATGGGGACATCCGTCGATTCCCGCGCGGCCACCTGCAGGGCCCAGATCCCGATGGCGACGATGATGTCGGGCTGCACCCGGCCGCGGATCTCGGCCATCGCCCGCCGGCCGCGATCGAAGTCGCCTTCCATGTCGTGCTCGGCGACGACGGGGTGGCGGAGGGTTTCCTTCAGCCCGCGGAGCGCCCGCCGGTACTCCTCCACGTCGGCGGTGAGCAGCACGGCGACGCCGCCGGGAGACGCCCGCGTCGGCGGGACGGGGCCGAGAGCGATCGCCGCCAGCAGGAAGGCGAGGGCGGCCGGAGCGATCCGCGGCAAGGCAACGAGCCGCCGTGGCCCCGCGGCGGGGTTTCTCGAGCCTGGGCCCATGCGATCGTCGCCGGTCAGCGCGTCCGTCTCCTCGCGGCCGGCCCGAGTTTACCGCAGCTTGCGCTGATCCGGGACGCCCACCCGCGCCGGCTGGCGCGACCACCCGCCTGGCGTTCGGAACCCCGAGACGGAGCCGGCCCCGGCAGGCGGCAGACGTCCCTCCAGGCGGCCGCGAGCGCCGGCGACGGCGGCAGCAGGGAGTGCCGGGCGGGCGTGAGGTCAGGCTGCGACCGGCTCGGCCATCCTCAGCGTGCCCGGGAGGGGATGGGTTGCCGGCCAGGATCTCGCTGATCCGACCCCGGCGGATGCGCAGGGCCACGCCCTCGAGGCCGAGCTGGAGTCTCAGCGGGAACACGAGCCTGGCGATCGTCACGTCGTCCTTCATCGCAGGGGACCTCCATTGCTCGCCGCCGAGGCCACGAGGCGGTCGGCGTCGAGGCTCGGCGCTCCCATCTCGAGCAGGGTCAGGCCGGAGCCCTCGGCGAGCGGGCCGGCCGGGCCGATCTGCTGGCGTCCCGGGTCCCGGCGCGGAACGAAGTCGAAGCGGAGCGACGGCGATGGGCGCTGCTGGTTGCCGCTCGCCGAGGCTCTGCGGTAGCGGGCGCCGGCCGCCGCGGCGCCGAGCGCGAGGGCCGTCGCGATGGAGACCGTGCTGCAGGGTCCGCGACGCCGGCATCGTGGCACCTCCTGGCCGCCTCGGTGGCGCCCGGGATCCGGGCGGTGCAAGCGCTGCTCCGGCGCCGCGCCGGGAGCGCCGGAATGGCGCGGCGTTGCGCGCGCACGCGCCCGCGGCTTGCGGGCAAGCCGCCTCGGGGTCGGGCGTGCCGCCCGACCCGGCCGGGCCGCGCCGTGGTAGGCTCCCAGCCCGAGATGAACATCACCGTGCTCGACGACTACCAGGACACGATCCGCACGCTCGCCTGCTTCGCGAAGGTGGCGGGCCACCACGTCACCATCTGGAACGACCACACCAAGGACGTGGACGAGCTGGCCCGCCGGCTGAAGGACACCGAGGCCCTGGCCCTCATCCGCGAGCGCACGCCCATCCGGGCGCCGCTGCTCGAGCGCCTGGACCGGCTGCGCCTCATCAGCCAGGTCAGCGTCTACCCGCACATCGACGTGGAGGCGTGCACGCGGCGGGGCGTCATCCTGTCGTCGAGCACGATGCCGGGGCGGCCCTCCTACGCGACGGCGGAGCTGAACTGGGGCCTGATCATCGCGGCCATGCGGCGCATTCCCCAGGAGATGGCCGCGCTCAGGGCCGGGCGCTGGCAGGCCTACCCGATCGGCGCCGGCCTGCGCGGCAAGACGCTCGGGATCTTCGGCTACGGCAAGATCGGCGCGGTCACCGCCGGCTACGGCAAGGCCTTCGGCATGAAGGTGCTCGTGTGGGGGCGCGAGACCACGCTCGAGAAGGCTCGGGCCGACGGCCATCCGCTCGCCCCGAGCAAGGAGGCGCTGTTCGAGCAGTCCGACGTGGTCTCGCTGCACCTGCGGCTGGTGCCCGAGACGCGCGGCATCGTCACCGCCGTGGACCTGGCGCGGATGAAGCCGACGGCGCTGCTGGTCAACACGAGCCGCGCCGGCCTGATCGCGCCGGGCGCGCTCGAGGCCGCGCTGCGCGCCGGCCGGCCCGGCATGGCCGCCGTCGACGTGTACGAGGACGAGCCCGTGCTCGGCGGCCGCCATCCGCTGCTCGCCATGGACAACGTCGTCTGCGTGCCGCACCTGGGCTACGTCGAGCGCGAGGGCCTCGAGCACATGTTCGGCACGATCTTCGACCAGATCGTCGCGTACGCCGGCGGCACGCCGATCAACGTCGTGAACCCGGAAGCGGTCGAGAAGGGGACCTTCCGCCGATGACCATCAAGGGCAAGGCCTACATCGCCGGCGTCTTCGAGCATCCGACGCGCAAGGCCGACGACAAGTCGGTGCCGCAGCTCCACGCCGAGGTCGCCAGGGGCGCGCTCGAGGACGCCGGGCTCGGCAAGAACGACGTGGACGGCTACTTCTGCGCGGGCGACGCGCCGGGGCTGGGGCCGCTCTCGATGGCCGACTACATCGGCCTCAGGCCCCGGCACGTCGACAGCACGGACACCGGGGGCTCGTCCTACGTGGTGCACGTGGCCCACGCCGCCCAGGCCATCGCGCTCGGCAAGTGCCGGATCGCGCTCATCACGCTGGCCGGGCGGCCGCGGGCGGAGGGCATGGCCACCGGCACCGCGCCGCGCGTGCCCACGGCGCCCCTGCCCGACGCGCCGTTCGAGTTCCCGTACGCGCCGGCCACCGCCAACATGTACGCGATGGCCGCGATGCGCCACATGCACCAGTTCGGCACCACGAGCGCGCAGCTGGCGTGGGTCAAGGTGGCGGCCTCGCACCACGCCCAGCACAACCCGCACGCCATGCTGCGCGACGTCGTCACCGTGCAGGACGTGGTCGACTCGCCGCTGATCGCCGACCCGCTGCACCGGCTCGACTGCTGCGTCATCAGCGACGGCGGCGGCGCCGTCGTGGTGGTCGCGCCCGAGATCGCGCGCAGCCTCTCACGCCCGCGGGTGAGGGTGCTCGGCGCCGGCGAGGCGCTCAAGCTGCAGTCGGGCGGCAAGGTCGACCTCACCTACACGGGCGCCGTGTGGTCGGGCCCCGCGGCCTTCGCCGAGGCCGGCGTGAAGCCCGCCGACATCAAGTACGTGTCGATCTACGACTCGTTCACCATCACCGTGCTGATGACGCTCGAGGACCTGGGCTTCTGCGAGAAGGGGCAGGGCGGCAAGTTCGTGGCCGACGGCAACCTCATCTCGGGCACGGGCCGGCTGCCGTTCAACACCGACGGCGGCGGGCTCTGCAACAACCACCCGGCCAACCGCGGGGGCATGACGAAGGTCATCGAGGCCGTGCGGCAGCTGCGGGGCGAGGCCCATCCCCGGGTGCAGGTGAAGCACTGCGACCTGGCGCTGGCCCACGGCACCGGCGGCTCGCTCGGCACCCGCCACGCGAGCGCGACGCTCATCATGGAGAGGGAGTGACGGCCATGGCCCAGGCGCAGCGCAGGATCCCCGCCCCGCAGGTGACGCCGGAGACGAAGCCCTTCTGGGACGCGGCGGCCGAGGGCCGCCTGCTGGTCAAGCACTGCACGGCGTGCGGCCAGGCCCACCACTACCCCCGCTCGATCTGCCCCTTCTGCGGCAGCGACGCCACCGAGTGGCGCCAGGCCTCGGGGCGGGGAACGGTCTACACCTACAGCGTGATGCGCCGGGTGCCCGAGCCCTACGCCATCGCCTACGTGACGCTCGAGGAGGGGCCGACGATGATGACGAACATCGTCGACTGCGACCTCGACAGCGTGCGCATCGGCCAGGCCGTGCGCGTGGTCTTCAAGCCCAGCGAGGGCGGCCCGCCCGTGCCGATGTTCGCCCCGGCGTCCTGAGCGGCCCGGCGCCGGTCGCGAACGCCAGGCTCGACTGGGCGACCTCGACGACGAGCACGGGGCGCGAGGGATGATCCTCCAGATAGTCGCGCGGCCCGCCTCGCACGACCGCCACGTCGGGCTCGGGCTCGGACTCGGGATCGAGCGCGAGCGGCAACCCCGCCCGGACGTCGAAGGCGACCGCGAACACCGTCTCGAGCGCCCGGGTCACCAGCCGGGTGGCGGTGGCGTGCGGGGTGCGCTGCGGCTCCCGGACGATCAGATGGCCGCCGACGAGCTCGACGCGGTCGCCCTCGCGCAGCAGGCCGCAGTCGAGCATCCGCGCGTAGTCCAGGCGCGTCCAGCGGCGAGACCGGGTGGCGAGCGTTTCCATCGTGGGCTCGACCGTAAACACGCGGCGATGCCCCGTCAACGCCGCTGATCCGGGACACCTGCACGGCCCGCGTGCGCCGTGATCGATGCCGCGCCCGGGTCCGGCGGGACCCGGCGCCATCGGCCCGGCGACGAGAGCGGCGGCGGTCGCCGGTGGGCTCCGAGCAGTCCCGCCGGCGCTGGCAGCATGTCGACGGCGGCCGAGAGATCCCGTCGGAGACGTCTGCACGCCCGGCGCCGGACGCCCATGGTGACGTCGCCAGCCACGACGCGGTGATGGCACACGCGCGCCGCGCGATCCCGGCGGTGCGCCCGAGCGCTGGTGCCTGCACGGCGCGCAGCCCGGGTCAGTAGACCGGCCGGCCCTCGGGCGTGTAGCCGCGGGGCGGCGCCATCGCCCGGCCCGCCAGCCAGGTGCCCACGTCCGTCGCGCCGGTGATGGAGCCGCGCAGGATCGAGATCACCAGGTCGTGCGCGAGCAGCGTGTTGAACGGCGCGTCCACGTGCACGGCGCGGTCGCCGTCGGGCGGGCGGACGAGGAACGGCACGCGGTGGTCCTCCTGCCCGTCATCGCGCCGGGCCCCGCGCCACCAGTGATCGGACGTGACCACGAGCCAGGTGCGGTCGTCCTGGCGCGCGCGCTGCAGCGCGCGCCGCAGCTCGCCCAGCATCCGGTCGGCGAGGACGAGGTTGTCGAGATAGCCGTCGAGATCGCCGCCGAAGTGCCACGCCGTCAGGCGCTCCGTGCCCGGGTCGTAGATGCCCGGCGGGCGGGGGACCGGCAGGTGGACCAGGACCAGCGCGAAGCGGCCGTCGGTGGCGGTGCGGAGCGCGCGCTCGCCGAGCTGAGTGAACCGCTGGACGAGCAGCCGCCGCGCGTGCAGGGGCGGGACGAGGCTTCCCCACTGGTTGAGGAGCGTCTCGACGAACGTCTCGCCGCGCGTCTGCTCGTGAGCGATCGACGACCGCCAGTCGGCGGCGCCGAGCGACGCCCCGAGCACGCGCGGGTAGGGCAGGTGCCATCCGATCGCCGCCGCGTCGTAGCCGAGCACGCGCACCCGCGAGAAGACGTTCGGGGACACGCTCCAGCGCGCCGCCTTGCCGTGGGCGAACGTCAGGACGAGATCGTTCGGGCTCGTCGCCGCGACGGCGACCACGGGGCGCCCGGTGATCAGGGCGGGCATCGAGATCTCCGTGGCGCCCGCCGGCGGATGCGCGGCGCCGGCGTAGACGGCCTCGCGACGCAGGCGGTCCAGCTCGGGCAGGTCGAGACCGGCCGGCCGCTCGTCGAACGCCAGGCGCTGATCGAGCTCGGAGAACACCAGCCACACGACGCGGCGGAGACTGGGCGCCGCCTGATCGAGCGGCGCCGGGTCGGTCCGGGCCCACATCGGGCCCGCGGCCAGCTCCAGGAACATCCAGAACGCCTGGACGAGGGCGCCGACGGCCAGCGGGGAGGCGACCAGCGCCAGGCCGTGAACGCCTCGCAGCGCCGGGCGTGGCCACACCAGCGCGGCGGCGAGCACGACCGCCGCCGCGGCGAGCAGGGCGGGCGCGCCGACGGCGCCGGTCCATCGCCCGACCGTCTCGGACGCGAGGCGCACGTAGTTCAGCGCGACGAGCAGCGCCGACGCCGCGGCGACGGCGCCGGCACGGCTCCACACCGGTCCGCGAAGGCGACGGATGCCCTGGACGGCGAGCAAGCCGACCGCGGCCAGCGCGACGAGGTTCAGGGCGAAGGCCAGCAGCACCGGGGCGCCGAGAGGGACGCGGCGATAGAAGTCCCAGTCGGCGCGGAACAGGGTCTCGCTCCGCGCCTGGCTGAAGCAGAGCGCGGAGAGCGACAGGCACGCCAGGGCGTCGAGCAGGGTCGGGCGCCCGGGCCGCCGCAGGCGCCTGCGGGGCGCGGGCGCGGGCTGGCGGACGTCGCGGTACCACCACAGCCGGTCGGCGCCCGAGCCGCCGTCGGGGCGGCCGGGGGGCTGGGCCTCGGTCAGGGGATCACGCGGCTCCGTCACGCGCGCCCTCCCACGGCGAATGGGCGTCTCCTGCGCCTCGGGCTCCACATCGTCGCACACCGGGTGGTCCCTGACCGGCCCCCACCGGCAGGGCCCCGGCTCCCCACGCCTGCCCCGACCTGGCGCTCACCGTCGACGATCTCATCGGCGGACGCGGAGCGGCCGGCGCCGTCTCGCCCTCGCGGCCCCGAGACGGGCTCTCGCGGCCCATAAAAGGGGGATCGGAGGTCGCCGGCGATTCAGCGGCGCCGCCGTCGAGGTGCACCGCGACGTCGGGCCGGATGGTTACCGGACCAGCCGGCGCCGCGAACGGGGCGAGCGCATCGGCCTGGCGGCGTTCCCCGATCTGGTCCTCGAGGTCGGCGAGATCCTCGGCCGACCGCCGGCGGGTCGGGCGCCGTCGCGCGGGCTCACCGCGGGGCGGCGAGCAGCTTCTCGATGGCCTCCTCGAACTGCGCGTAGGGCAGGGCCCCCCGGAGCGCCATGACCGGGGTGATCTTGCCGCTGTCGGGCTCGGTGAACCCCAGGAAGAAGCTCGGCGTGCCGCGCACGCCCGCGCGCAGGCCCTCGGCGCGGGCCTCGTTCACGCGGGTCGCGTACTTGCCGCTGTCGAGGCAGCGCCGGAAGGCGGCGGCGTCGAGCCCCAGCGCCTGGGCGTGGGCGATCAGGTGGTCGGGGCCGAGCGCGTTCGAATCGGCGAACAGCCGGTCGTGCATCTCCCAGTACTTGCCGCCCTCGGCGGCGCAGTGTGCGCCCTCGGCGGCCTTCGCGGCGAGCGGGTGGATCGAGTCCAGCGGGAAGTCGCGCACCACGTACTTCAGCTTGCCCGTCTTGACGTAGGTCTCGACGAGACGGGGCACGGTGTCGCGATGGTGCCGCGCGCAGAAGGGGCACTGGTAGTCGGTGAACTCGACCAGCGTCACGCGCGCGTCGGCGGCGCCCTTGAAGGGCGTCTCGCCCAGCCCCAGCGTGACCCCCCGGAGGTCGGTCCCCGGAGCGCCGCCGGCCCGCTCGCGCAGGAGGCTCTTGATCTCCTGCAGCTCCCGCTGGACGGCCTCGAGCTGCTTCTTGATGGCCGCCACGTCGTCCTGGAGCGTGGCGGTTCCCTGCGGCGGCTGCCCCAGAGCGGCCGGAGCGGCGACCAGCGTCATCAGCGCGGCGGCAAGGACGCCGCCGGTCACCGCCTGCCTCACGGCACGACCGTGAATGCGCCGAACAGAACTCCCGAGCCGACCCGGATGTCCCACACCGGGTCCTTGCCGACCTTGCCCTTCTTCACCGTCACCGTCGCCTCGATGCGTTCGGGGGAGATGACCACGTCGCTCACGCGGGGCGGCGGCCCCGAGCCGCCCTCGAAGGTTACCACCATCCCCGGCGCGAAGCCCGAGCCCGTGATGACCACGGGGATCTTCGAGCCGACTCGCGCCGACGACGGGCTGATGCCCGCCACGACGACCTCGCCACCGGCGGGCGTGCAGGCGGTGGCGTCGAGCACGGTGACGGTGCCACGCTCGACATCGATCCGCAGCAGGGAGGACACGACGTTGTCGGCGTCGCTGGTCTCCGCCAGCCGGGTCTTCGGATCGATCTGGATCGTCAGGCAATAGTCGCCGCTCGGGTTGCCCGTGAAGTCGATCGACTGCCCTTCCAGGTGGTAGCCGTAGGTGTCGGCCCATCCCACGGACATGCCCTGCACGGTGCTGCCGCACGTCGCGTAGACGGCCGTCTGCGGCGCGCCGGGCAGGCCGGCGTCGATCCTGTCGGTGTCCATGATGCAGAACGTCGTCTTGCTCCCGCTCTTCGGCGAGCCCCCCGGCGCATCGATCGGCTCCAGGTAGTACAGCGCGTAGTCGCCGAAGTGGAAGTGATTGTGGGCGGGATGCCATACGAACGTCCCGACGAAGTAGTCCTGGTGACTGCCGTCGCTGCTGTAGACCCGCTGGTAGACGTTCTGCCCGCTGGAGCCGCCGGCGCCGGCGACGAGCTCGAGGGGGCCGGCGCCGTTGTTCCAGCTCATCGTGCTGAACCGGATCTCCTTGCCGCCCGTCGAGGTGCTGGTCACCATGTGGAGGTGGAAGGCCGGGAAGGGCTGCAGGTTCGGGCGCAGCTCGACGGCCTGGGCCGACGCGGAATGCGTGCAGAAGACCACCGTCATCGCGCAGAACGCCAGGATCCAGAGACCGGTCAGCGTCTTCCTCATCGAGCCCTCCCGCCGGGATGAACGAGTCGCCTGGAGCGCGGCCTGAACGCGGACAGGGGATGGGGCCCCGGCACGCCATCCCACGCCGTGGCCCGATCCCCGCCGCTCAGCGAGCGTGAACCGCTACTTGCAGATCTCCTTCTTGGGGTCGCAGTCGCAGATCTCCTTCTTCGGGTCGCACGGCGGCGGAGGCGGCTCCTTGACGTCCTCGCAGGAGAAGTCGGAGAGGACCAGCCGGCCCGGGAGGTTCGTGGAGGCGCTGGTCAGCGTGCCGGAGGCGACGCAGATGAAATGCTGCGTATTCTTGTTCACCGCCGAGGGGCTGACGGTGCAGGTGTTGCCCGAGCTCCACGTTGCCGTGAGCAGGCCCGCCGGCGCCCCGCCGGTCTGGTTGTTCACGAAGTGCCACGTGCCGATGTCCCCGCCGCACGACTGCCCGCTGAGGTTCTCGATCGTCGCGGCCTGCGCGGGGACCGCGACGGCCACCATCGCGAGCGCGAGCGCGGTGAAGACGAACAGCCTCATCGTGTGTTTCGTCATGCCCTGTCCCCTTTTCCCTGGACTGCTGAAATGAGCTTCGCTGTCGGCTGGTCGCAGTTGCCGGAGCTGCCGGGATCACCTCCGTCTGCCGTGCCGGCGAGGATCGTCGTCTGCGGCCGGCGGCGGAACGGCGCAAGGCGGCAAGAGGCATGCCACGGGGAAACCCGGCGATCCACCTAGATTCTTCGTTCGCGTTCAGGAGGGATCCGCGAAGCTGTCAGGGAAGTCGACACCGGCCCGCCGGAGACAACCTATAAGTTTCAGCGGCTCGGCGCCGGTTCTGCCCGGAACCTGGGCGATTCCGGGGAGCAGGCCCCGGGCGCCGCTGAGCCGACGGGGGAAACCGAGGGACATGCCCGGCGGCCCGGTCGCCAGGCTCGGTGGCGACCGGGCCGCCGGTGACGGGCGGCGGGCTACTTGATCAGACCGTAAAACTTCCCGGCGTTCTCGCAGGTGATCTTGTGGACGACGTCGGCCGGGAGGTGGCCGAACTGCTCCTCGATGTACTTCGAGGACTCCGGCCACACGCCGTCGGTGTGCGGGTAGTCGGAGGCCCACATGAGCGTCTCGGCGCCCATCTCGTGGATCATCTGCGTGCCGATGCGGTCGAACTGGAACGTGGCCTTGCACTGGCGCCGCCAGTAGTCGCTCGGCTTCATCGTGAGGCCGAGGTCGCGGAAGCGGTCCTCCCACTCGAAGTCCATGCGGTCGAGCGCGTAGGGGATCCAGCCGATGCCGCTCTCGCCGAACGAGATCCGGAGATTGGGGTACCGCTCGAGCACCGCGGCGCCGACGATGGCGGCCAGGATGTTGACCAGGTTCATCTGGAACGCGGAGACGCCGGTGAACAGCGCGGCCCGGCGGGCGAGCGGGGTGGGGGCCTTCTCGCGCACGCTGGCCGGCGTGCTCGGGAAGGTGTGGAAGTGCAGCGGCAGGTTCACCTCGTCGACGGCCTGCCAGAGCGGCTCCCACACGGGATGCCACATGGGCTCCATGTCCCACGAGCAGGACAGCTCCAGCCCGCGCAGGCCCAGCTTCGCCACGCGGCGGACCTCCTGCACGGCGGCGTCGATGTCGCCGTAGGGCAGGCAGGCCAGGCCGATCTGGCGGTCGGGATAGTGGCGGCAGAAGTCCACGAGCCAGTCGTTGTAGATGCGGAACATCTCCTTCGCGGCCTCGTGGTCGTTCAGGCGGGTGGCGGCCCCGAGGATGCCGAAGATGACCTCGGCCTGCACGCCGTCGAGCTCCATGTCCTTGAGTCTGAGGTGCGGATCGGTCGGCCGCCGGATGCCCTTCTTGCCGTCCTCGTAGAGCCCGACCGCGGCCATCTTGTCGACGCGGTAGTTCTGGCCGGGCACGTACTTCTGGCCGGACGGGCCCACGCCGCCCACGAGGCCGAAGGACGTGCCGTTCTTGCAGGTCCAGTAGGGCCCGTCGGGGCCGTCGGTCACGTACGGCATGCGGTCGCGCATGGCCGCCGAGGCGTTGGCGGTGAACAGGTCGTCGGGGATCCACGGCATGTCGATGTGGCAGTCGGCGGAGATCCGCGTGTAGCGCATCGGGGCCTCCTCCATGGACTCCTCCTTGCGTGTGGCACCGTGACGCTCCGGATGATACCGCGACCGGGTATCAGACCACGCCGTCCGCCCTGAGCTGCGCCAGGTCCTCCGGGCCGAGCGACAGCCACTCCTTGTAGACCTCGGCGTTGTGCTCGCCGAGGAGCGGCGCCGGGCGGAGCTCGGTCGGCGATTTCGAGAGCTGCACCGGGTTGGCCGGCATCGTGAACTCGCCCCAGCCCGGATGCTGGATCGTCGCCACCATGTTGCGCGCCTTCAGGTGCGGGTCGGCCAGGATCTCGGCGGGCGTGAGGCAGGCGCCGGCCGGCACGCCGGCCCGGCCGAGCTCCGCCATCACCTCGTGCTTGGTCCTCGTCAGCGTCCAGCCCTCGACCAGCGCGTTCACCTGGTCCTTGTGCTCGCTGCGCCAGCGGGGATCGGACCACTCGGGGTGGCCGATCAGGTCCTCGCGCCCGATCGTGCGGAGCAGGGCGTCCCACATGTGGCGGCGCACCGGCTGGGGATAGATGTAGGCGTAGTCGTCGGGGCCGCCGGGCTGGCACCGATAGATGCCGGAGGGCGAGGAGTTGGGCACCTCGTTGCCGCGCCGCGAGTCGGTCTGGCCGCCGGCGTAGACCAGCCGCATGGCCACGCGGCACAGGTTGACGACCGCGTCCTGCATCGACACCTCGACGTGCTGGCCCTGGCCCGAGGCCTGCCGCTGCCACAGCGCGGCCAGCACGCCGAACGCCGCGTGCACGCCGGTGCCGGAGTCGCCGATGGTGGGGCCCGGCTTGAGCGGCGGCGAGCCGGGGAAGCCGGTCAGGGTCATGGCGCCGCCGGTGGCCTGGGCGATCATGTCGAAGCTCTTGTACTCGCTGTACGGGCCGTAGGTGCCGAAGCCCTTGACCGAGAGGTAGACCAGCCGCGGGTTGATCCGGGCGAGCGCCTCGTAGCCGAGGCCGCTCTTCTCCATGGCGCCGGGCGCCAGGTTCTCGGCGAGGACGTCGGCCTGCTTGACCATGTCCAGGAACATGGCCTTGCCGCGGGGGTGCTTCAGGTTCAGCGTGACGCTCCGCTTGTTGCTGTTGAGCGTCAGGAAGTAGCTCGAGTCGACGCCCGGCTTCTCGGCTCGCCCGTAGCGGCCGGGCTCGCCGCGGCCGGGCTCCTCCACCTTGATGACGTCGGCGCCCAGCCACGCCAGCAGCTGAGTGCAGGAGGTGCCGGCCTCGAACTGCGTCAGGTCCAGGACCCGGATGCCGTTCAGCGCCATGCTCATGGTGCCGCCATGATAGCCGCGGCGGCCCCGGACTTCACGCGGTCGACCTGCGCTATGCTTGCGGCGTGTCCCGGGTCGTCCTGATCAGCCTGGACGGGTTCGCCTCCTTCTACTGGGCCGACCCGCGCGTGCGCATGCCCACCCTGCGGCGCCTGGCCGAGCGCGGCGTCGTCGCCCGGCGCATGGAGTGCGTGTTCCCCAGCACGACCTGGCCGACGCACGCCAGCATGGTCACCGGCGTCCGGCCCGACCGGCATGGCGTCGTGGCGAACTACGTCCTGAACCGCGAGTCCGGCCGCGCGGAGGACCTGACCGGCGACCCCATCTACGACGCCGACCGGCTCCTGCGGGCGCCGACGCTGTACGACGCGGCCCACGCCGCCGGCCGGCGGACGGCGGCGGTCGACTGGCCCTGCACGCGGCGCGCGGCCGGCCTGGACTTCAACCTGCCGTTCTTCAAGGACCAGCGCGTCTTCGAGACCGCCACCGATCCCGGCGTCTGGCGCGAGCTCGCGGCGCTCGGCCTGCCGGTGGACCGGCTGGGCGAGTGGTCGGCGCTGCCCAAGCGCTTCCTCCGGGACGACGTCGTGGCCGACGCCGCCGCCCACGCGCTGCGCCGGCACGCCCCCGACCTGATGCTCGCGCACTTCCTCTGCGCCGACAGCTTCCAGCACCTGCACGGGCCGCGCTCGCCGGAGGCGTACTGGGCGCTCGAGTACGTGGACCACTGCGTGGGGCGGGTCCTGGCCGCGCTCCCCGCCGGCGCGCTCGAGCGCGACACCACCGTGGTCGTCGTCTCCGACCACGGGTTCCTGCCGTCCGACCGCGAGATCCGCGTCAACGTGCGCCTGCGCCAGCTGGGGCTGGTGAAGGTCGACGGCGACGGGCGGAGCGTCGAGGGTCGCGCGCGCTTCGTCACCAACCACGGCGCCGGCTACGTCTACGTGCTGGATCCGGCCGATCGGGCGTCGCTGGCGCGCGACCTGAAGGCCGAGCTCGCCGCGCTCGAGGGCGTCACCGGCGTGTGGGGCGCGGCGGAGTACGCGGCCCTCGGGCTGCCGGCCCCGGACGAGAACCCCATGGTGGGCGACCTCGCGCTCGAGGCCGCCGAGGGCTGGGCCTTCGGCGACGAGGCGCGCGGCGACGACGTGGTCGGTGCGCCGCGTTATCGGGGTAACCACGGCCACCGGCCCGACCATCCGGACAACGGCGCGTTCTTCCTGGCGGCCGGCGCGGGCGTCCGGCGGGGCGCGACGCTCGGCGCCATCACGAGCCGCGACGTCGCCCCCACCGTCGCCCACCTCCTCCAGGTGAAGCTCGGCGACGTCGAGGGCGCCCTCCTCGCCGACGCGCTCGCCTGACGGCGCCGACGGGCGCCGCGGGCGCCGCGGTCGTCCCCGGCGCGGTGTCCCGGGGCGCGATGAACTACGCCACCAGCACGATCTTGCCCCGGTGGCCGGCGGCCATGACGGCCTCGTGGGCGAGGGGCGCCTGGGCCAGCGGGATCTCCCGGGCGATGACCGGGCGCAGCGTGCCGTTGCGGAGGCCCTCGACGAGCGCGGCGTGGATGGCCGCCAGCTGCGCGGGCGACGTGTGGAAGAGGGCCACGCCGAGGATCGCGGCGTTCTTGTTCATGGCGCCGCGCGGGTTGATCTCGATCGTGCCGCGGTTGCCGATGACGGCGATGCGGCCGTGCATGGCCACGAGGGCGAGGTCCCGCTGGAGGTTCACGTTGGCCAGCATCTCCAGCACGACGTCGACGCCCGTGCCGCCGGTCAGGCGCAGGATCTCGTCGGCGTAGTCCGGCGCCGTGTGGTCGAGCGCGTGGTGGGCGCCCTGCTCGAGGACCAGGCGCCGGCCCGCGTCGGTGCCCGCGGTGCCGAACACCGTCATGCCGCGCGCGCGGGCGAGCTGCACGGCGGCGATGCCGACGCCTCCACTGGCCCCGTGCACCAGCACCGTCTCGCCGGCGTCGCCGTGGGCCCGCTGGAAGAGCCCGTGGTACGCCGTGGCGTACGGCACGTTCATCGCCGCGCCCTGCGCGAACGACACGTTCGCGGGCAGGGGATGCACCTGCGCCTCGGCGCAGAGCGACAGCTCGGCGTAGGCGCCGCTCGCCGTGCCTGCCACGTACACCCGATCGCCCGCCTTCACGCTGGTCACGCCGGGCCCGACGGCCTCGATCACGCCGGCGGAGTCCGAGCCGGGCGTGTACGGCAGCTTCGGGCCGCGGTTGTCGATGTTCGCGCGCAGGTAGGTGTCGACCGGGTTCACGCCGATGGCGTGGTTGCGGACCAGGACCTGGCCCGGGCCGACCTGCGGCGCGGGGATCTCCTCGAGCTTCAGGACCTCGGGACCGCCGTACGCGGAGACGCGAATCGCTTTCATGGCTGCCGGCTCCTCCCGGGAGCGCCCGCCGCTCCCCGGCCGAACGCTACCAGCGGCCGACCACGCGGGCAAGGCCGGGGCTGGCCGGCGTCCGGTTCCCCGACCCGGAGCGGCTCCGGGCGGCCCCGCTGCGCGGTATCCACGGCATCACCTGTGCATCGCGTTCCAGGCCGATCACGGCGACTTCGGCCTGGTCGGCCTCGTCGAGGCGGGAGGCCAGCATGGAACGACACTACGATCTGGTGGTCGTCGGGACCGGCGTGACGTCCGGGGTCGCAACGCGGTGCCGCGAGGCAGGCTGGACGGTGGCCGTGGTGGACCATCGGGCCTTCGGGGGCACGTGCGCGCTGCGCGGCTGCGTGCCGAAGAAGATCCTGGTCGGCGCGGCCGAAGCCGTGCACGCGGCCCGCGACATGGGCGGCATCGGCGCGCTCCGCGGCGACCACGCCATCGACTGGCCGGGCTTGATGGCGTTCAAGCGCTCGCTCGTCGATGGGACGCCGGCTCGCACCGAGGAGGCCTGGGCGAAGATCGGCGTCGACCAGTTCCACGGCCGGGCGCGCTTCGTCGGACCGACGACGCTGGCCGTCGGCGAGGAGCGGCTCGCCGGCCGCCGCGTCCTCATCGCCGCCGGCGCGGCCCCGGTCCCGCTGACCTTCCCCGGCGGCGAACGGGTGACGACGAGCGATCAGTTCCTGAACCTCGACCGCCTGCCGCGGCGCCTGGTCTTCGTCGGCGGCGGCTACATCGCCTTCGAGTTCGCTCACGTGGCCGCTCGCGCCGGCGCGCGGGTGACGATCGTCCACCGGGGCGAGCGTCCCCTGGAGGCGTTCGATCGAGACCTGGTCGACCTGCTCGTCGAGCGCACGCGAGAGCTCGGCATCGGCGTCGAGGTCGGTGCCGAGGTGTGCGCCATCGACGCGAGTGACGATGGACTCGTCGTGCGCGCGACCCGGCGCGGGATGGAACTGCGGTTCGAGGCCGACCTGGCCGTGCACGGCGCCGGCCGGGCCCCCGAGCTCGACGATCTCGATCTGGCCGCGGCCGGGGTCGAGCGCGAGCGCCGTGGTGTCCGGGTGAACCATTTCCTGCAGTCCGTCTCGAACCCCTCCGTGTACGCAGGCGGCGATGCCGCGGCGAGCGGCCCCCCGCTGACGCCCAAGGCGAGCCACGACGTGGAGGTGCTGGTCACCAACCTCCTGGAGGGCAATCGGCGGACGCCCAACTACGACGGCTTCGCCTCGGCCTGCTTCACCGTTCCACCGCTGGCCTCGGCGGGGCTGACCGAGGACGCCGCTCGCGCCGGCAACCTCGACTTCCGCGTGAACCGGCAGGACACGTCGGGGTGGTTCAACACCCGGCGGCTCGGGGAAACGACGTCCGGCTTCAAGGTGCTGATCGCGCCGGACACGGGCAAGATCCTGGGCGCCCATCTGTTCGGACCGCATGCCGACGAGGTGATCAACGTGTTCGCCGTCGCCATCCGGCTCGGCATCCCGGCGAGCGATCTGAAGGACGTGCTCTTCGCGTATCCGACGAACGGCTCGGACGTTCGCCACATGCTCTGAGGGCGGGCGTCCTGCCGGGTGTCCGTGCGGTCGCGCTCGAGCCGGTTGCGGGCGCCAGGGCGCCCTCCGCGCCCGAAGCTTACCGCAGCGCGTCCACGAGCGATCGCGCCTCGGTGAGGTCCGGCGTCTCGAGCCCCTCGGTGAACCAGGCGTAGACGTCCCCCAGCAGCGCGCGCGCCTCGGGCGCGCGACCCTGCCGCGCCCACAGGCGAGCGAGGCTCGTCGCGGCGCGGAGCTCCAGCGAGCGGGCGTCCTGGCGCCGCGCGATGGCGATGGCGTCGAGGAAGCAGGACTCGGCGTCCTTCTCGCCGGGCGAGGCCGGCCCCTGCGGCCGCCCGCCCGTCCGGCGCGGCCCGGCGTCGCCCTGCAGCGTCAGGGCGCCCTTCAGGCGAAGCAGGTCGGCCGTCCAGTAGCCCTGTCCGGTTCGCTCCGCGAGGGCCAGCGCCTCGCCCACCACGGCCAGGCCGTCGGCCGGCCGCCGGCTCTTCTCGTACACGCCGGCCATCGCGGCGAGGAAGGCCGGCATCCGCAGATCGGCCCCCGCCTCCCGGGTGACGGCGATGCCCTGGCGCATCTGCGCGAGGCCCTCCTCGACCTGGCCCCGCTCGGCCAGGACCCAGCCGCGGTGGATCGAGCCGGCCCCCAGGAACAGCGAGAGGCCGTGCTCGGTCGCCTGCTCGCGCGCGGTGTCTTCCAGCGCCTGCACGGCGGGCGGGTCGCGACGGCACTGGTGGAGATGCGCCGCGAAGTGCGAGGCGTAGGTCACGCTGAGCGGGTGGTGGAGCGCGCGGGCCCTGACCAGGGCCTGCTCCATGCGGGCCACCGCGCGCGCCGGGTGGCCGAGCACCCAGAGCGTCAGGGCCGCGTGCGCGGTGCACGTGACGGCCAGGTCCTGCCCGGCGCGGAAGGCGCGCGACCGGACGGGGCTGTGCTGGTCCGGATCGTACAGCTCGACGCCGCGCTCCAGGAGCGGGAGCGCGGCCGCGAACTCGCCCCTGTAGAAGGCCACCTGCCCGAGCAGGCTGTGCGCCACCAGGAGGAGGGCGCGGTCGTGCGTCGTCTCGGCCATGGCCAGCATCTGCGCGCCCACCTCGCGGGCCGTCGCCAGGTCGGCGCGGACGGCGTAGAAGCGGCCCACGCCGAGCAGGACGGGCAGGCGCTCCGGCGTGTCGCCCAGCCTGGCCAGCAGCGCGCGTGCACGCGCGTACGCGCGCTCGACCTCCGGCACGGAGTACCCGCGCGTCGCCGTCAGCGCGGTGGCCAGCATGACGTGGAGGGCCAGCTCCTGCGCGGCGCGCCGGTCGGCGTCGGGGAGCGTCGCGAGCAAGTCCAGGGCCCGCGTCGCGTGGCCGGCGGCCTCGCGATAGCCGTGCTGGCGCAGCGCGTGCTCGCCCGCCTGTCGCAGGTACTCCAGCGCCCGCTCGAAGTCCCGGCCTCGCTCGAAGTGCATCGCCAGCTCGCCGGCGATCTCGCCGGTGGACGCGCCATAGCCGCGCTCGAGGCGTCCGCCGACGCGCAGGTGCAGGCCCACGCGCTGTCCGATGGAGACGCCCGCGTAGAGGACGTTCTGGTACAGCGCGTGGACGAAGGCGTACCGGCCGGCCACGGCGCCGTCCGGCCACGCCGCGGCCCCCGTCGCGCGCAGGAAGTGTCCCCGCCGCGCCAGGGCCTCGCAGCGGCGCTCGGCCTCGGGCAGGTCGATGCCGGCCGCCGCGCCCACCGCCGCCGAGAACTCCACCCCCGCCACGCTGGCGACGGCCAGCATCGCGCGCTCGTCGGCGGTGAGGCGCTCGGCCTGCTTCTCGACCATCTGCCAGAGCGTCCGCGGCGCGCCCAGCGTCACCTCCTCGGCGGCCACGGCCAGCCCCCACCGCCGATCGACCTCGCGCATCTGCCCCCGGGCGATGAGGTCGTCGACGATGTTGATCAGGAAGAGCGGGTTGCCGTCGGTGCTGCGATGGAGCACGAGCGCCAGCTGCGCCGGGAAGCGGTGTCCCGGGAAGCGCCGCGCGAGATACGCGCCGACGGCCGCCACGTCGAGGAAGTCGAGCGGCAGCTCCTCGCACCGGCCGTGCAGCTGCAGCTCCTGCTTCGCCGCCGGCAGGGGATGGGCGCCGGCGGCGACGTCGGCGGGCCGGTACGTGGCGATGACGAGCAGGCGCGCGGCTTCCCGGCGGCGCGCCAGCATCGCCAGCAGGTCGATGGTGGCCGAGTCGCTCCAGTGCAGGTCCTCCAGGAGCAGGACGAGGGGCGCGTCGCCGGTCAGCACGTCGAGGGCCTCCACCAGCTCGCGCAGCATCCGCTCGCGCGTGGCGCCCTCCGCGCGGCGCTGGACGGCGTCCAGGTCGGGGTCGGTCAGCAGCCCGGGGAGCTGCGCCAGCCAGGTCGGCGCGTGCTGCCTGAGGACCTGCACGAGCGCCTGGCCGCGCGGCTCCCGCCCCAGGCGGCCGAGGGCCTCGAGCACCGGGAGGTAGGCCTCGCCGGCGCCGTACTGCTCCACGCACTGGCCGCGGCCGATGCGCAGCCCCTCGGTCCCCGCGACCTGCGAGAGGAACGCCTCGACGAGGGCCGTCTTGCCGATGCCTGGTTCCCCGGTCACGAACACGAGCTGGCGCCGGCCCGCCATCGCGCTCGCCAGCCGGGCCCGGAGCCGCGCGAGCGGCGCTTCTCGCCCCACGAGCACCGGCGTCGGCGCGGCCGCGGTGGCGTCCAGGCAGGGCGAGGCGGGCGACGGCGGGGCCGGCGCGGGCGCCGATGCGGCGAGCGGGCCGATGAACCGGAACCCCCGCCGGTGCACCGTCTGGATGTAGCGCGGCGCACGCGACGAATCGCGCAGCGCGCGGCGCAGATCGCGGATGCAGCTGGCCAGCGCGGCCTCGCTGACGACGGCGTCGCGCCACACCGCGGTGAAGAACTCGTCCTTCGTGACCAGGCGTCCGGCATGCTCGGCGAGATACCGCAGCACGGCGAACGCGCGGGGGGTGAGGCGCAGCCGCCGGTCCCCGCACCAGGCCCACTCGTTCGCGGCCTCGATGCGCACCGGCGGCGGCTCCCCGAGAAATCCCTGACTTTCCCCAGGACTCCGGCGGCCCGCCACGGTACCTCTACGTCACATCGCGGGCGCGGCGCCCGCGCAACGTCGAGGCAGGCAGGAGACAGCGCCCATGCCGGCATCCCCGGAGCACGGATCGGCCCTCTCGGTCCAGCGCGCGTTCGTCGTGCACTTCGGCACCAGCCGCGGACCCGGACGCCGCCGATTCAGCGGTCGGGTGGAGCATCTCGCCTCGGGCGAGAGCGCGCCGTTCTCCTCGCTCGAGGCCTTGCTGGCGTTCTTCGACCGCGCCGGTACTGTAGCACCGCCCGGCCCGGAACAGGGGAGGGAGACCGATGACCGCAAAGAGAACTAAAGGTTCCGTACGGCCGCCCGCGCTGGGCGCGCTGGCGGCCGTGGTGATCCTGGTCTGTGCCGCGGCCCCGCCGGCCGCGGCGATCGGCTTCTCGCCGTTCGGGCCGGAGGGCCGGGGCGGGACGCTGTACGGGCAGACGTTCACGATCGGGGCCGGGGGGAGCGTCTTCCAGCTCGACGGCTTCCTCAGCCTCCCGGGCCTCGACCTGAACGGCGACGCCCCGGGCACGAGCGCCCAGCTGGGGGCCGATCCGCTGCCGGCGGGCCTGGGCTTCAGCTTCACTCCCACGCTGTCCGCGGACGGGACCGATCTCACGCTCGCGTACTCGCTGACGAACGGCACCGGGACGGTGCTGACCGGCGCCCGCTTCTTCGTCTTCCTGGACGCGGAGATCGACGAGCCCCTCAACACCTTCTTCAACGAGTTCGCCACCGTCACCGGGACGGCCGCGCCGGGGCAGTCGTTCGAGATCGACGAGCCGGGCTTCGTGTTCGGCGACATCCTGACCAACATCCTGGCCGGGGTCCTGGACGGCACCAACGGGGTGGCGGCGGGCTCGCCGGACGACGTCAGCATGGCCCTGGGGTTCGACCTGTCGCTGGACCCGCTGGCCCAGGCGACCATCCGCATCCTGCTCTCGGAGGACCAGAGCCTGCTCGGGACCCTCGCGCTGACTCAGTTCGACACGGACCCGGGCTCGCCCACCGCGATCACGCTGTCCGGCGGCGCGACGTCCGCGGTGCCGCTGCCCGCCACGCTCGTCCTGGTCGGGACCGGCGTGGCCGTCGGCGCCGCGGCACGGCGCCTCGCCCGGCGAGGCCGCGCGATCGCGCGTTCGCTGGCGCTCGCCGCGCTCGTCGTTCTGGCGGGCTGGAACGCCGGCCCGGCCAGGGCGCAGGACCCCACGCCGGCCGTGATCGACCTCACGGACCCCGAGAAGTGGGGCAGCCGCACCGTCGTCCTGCAGTCGCAGACGGACCCGCGGTGGGCGGCCGTGCCGGTCGGCTACAACCGCGACGTGCCGATGGGGCGGTGTGGCTGCCTCCTGGCGGTGCTGGCGACCGTGCTCAACCAGGAACTGAGAGGCGTCCTGCCGTGGTATCCGGTGAAGCCCCCGCGCGGCGCGACCGGGCTGGACTTCAATCCCGTCTACCTGGAGGCGTATCTGCACATCGGGCCGAGCCCCGAGGACTTCCGCCCGCCGCGGTGGGGATACAAACCGTTGCCGGCCGGGACGTGCGGCGTGCTGCCGTGGCCGTTCGCGCTGAGCAACGTGGCACAGTTCGACGGCGTTCCGACCGGCGTGAACCTGTTCTTCGAGCCGGGCTTCGGCGCCGACATCCGCCGTATCGTCGACGACAAGCTTCGGGCGGGCCGGCCCACCATCGTCGTCCGGGGCACCCGGGCCGGCGAGGAGGGCGGTCCCGGCTATCACGCGCAGCTGATCGTCGGCTGGGAGCACGACGACGAGGGCCGGCGATACTACCTCGCCCTCGATCCGCGACAGCAGACGGGGTCGCGCGGCATCAGACCCTTCACGAGTCTGGAGGGCACGTACGAGGCCTGGGAGGAGAACATCGTCGGCATCATCGACGTGCAGCTTCGTGGTCTCGGCGTCCTCGACTGGCTGTTCTTCGGGGACGATCCCTCGCCCATCGCGATCCTCGCCATCGATCCGGAGGGACGCCGGACCGGCTTCGACAGGACGCTGGGCAGCCACACCGGCCAGCATCCGTCGGCCAGCTACTGGCCGCTCGAGGGCTGGGTCGACGCCTTCGGCGCCCTACCGCCCGGCGACCCCGCGCGCTTCGTGGCCATCGAGAGTCCGGCCGCGGGCACGTACCGCTTCGAGGTCGTCGGGACCGCCGATGGGCCGTTCGCCGTGTCGGCCTCGACCTTCGCCGCCGACGTCGAGACCGGGCTCGGGACGTTCACCGGCCTCATCGCCAGGGACCAGGTGCGGAAGTTCGAGCTGCGCTTCTCGCGGAGCGCGCCCAGCACGGTGGCCGAGGTGCAGAGCTTCACGCCCGAGGCCCGGGCCGGGCAGGACGTCAGCGGGGTGACCGGCGCGCCGATCGCGTTCGACGGACGCAACTCGCGCGACGACGACGGCCCGATCGTCGCGTACTCCTGGGACTTCGGCGACGGCACCACGGCGACCGGCGCCCAGGTCGCGCACGCCTATGCCGCGCCGGGCAGCTACACCGTGACGCTCACCGTGACCGACGCCGCCGGCGCCACCGCCTCCGACATCCTGCAGGCCTCGGTGATCCTCGCGCAGGCCAGGCCGGTGGCCCACGTGTCGGGCCCGTACCTGGGATTCGCCTCCCCTCCGGGAATCTTCAACCCGTTCTTCGTCGAGTTCCGCGCCGTGGGCTCGTCCGACCCGAACGGCGACGCGCTCGGGGCCCGGTGGGACTTCGGGGACGGCTCGCCGGTCGAGGTGACACCTCCCGGCCAGCTGCTGATCGCGCGGCACACGTACCAGGCGCCCGGACGATACGACGTCACGCTGATCGTCGGCGACGGCATCGAGGACTCCGATCCGGTGACCACCACGGTCGAGATCCTGCCGTGGCGGGGCGCGGCGAACGGACGCGAGAGCGTGTCCGTCACGCCGGGGTGCGGGCCGGCGGGCTCCGCCATCTCGCTCCGGGTCGACGGCCTGTCGGTGATCGACCCGCGCGGTGGGTGGAACTTCGCCGACGGTCCGCTGCCGCCGGTGCCCGATCGCATCAGCCTCGGCATTCCGGGCACACCGGACGGGCACGTGCAGGTGCGCGTCCATCCGCCGGAAGGCGCCGAGCAGGAAGGGGCCGGTGCGTTCGTGCCGTGGGTCGCCTCCATGGTCTCGCGGGCCGAGTTCGGCCTCAGCCTGGAATGGATGCTCCCGCCGGAGGTGCAGGCGGCGGGCCGCCACGTCGTGGAGGTGGGCGAGGAGATCAGGGCGTCCTTCGACCTGCCGTGCCCGGTCCCCGCGAACCAGCCGCCCCTCGCGCACGCGGGCGGGCCCTACTCGGGCGTGGTGGGCACGCCGGTCTCGTTCAGCGGCCTGCTGTCGACCGACGCGGACGGCGACGTGCTGACCTACGTGTGGCACTTCGGCGACGGCGCCACCGGCACCGGCGTCGCGCCGCAGCACGTCTACGCCGAGGAGGGCACGTACTACGTCACGCTGGTCGTCAACGACGGCACCCGGGACTCGTTCGCCACGGTGGGCCTGCACGAGGCCGCCATCGTGACCATCGGGCCCGCCCCGCCGGCGCCGACCATCACCGACCTCGCCGCGCGACCGAAGGACGGCAAGATCGACCTCACCTGGACGTGTCCCGCCGGGGCGGCCCGCTACAACGTCTACCGCAGCACGACGCCGGGCGGCCCCCACGCGCTGATCAGGGCGGGGCACACCAGCACGTACTGCGCCTACGCCGACCTCGGCCTCGCCAACGGCACCCGGTACTACTACCAGGTGCGCTCGGTGGACGCGGCGGGCCTCGAGTCGCTGCCGTCCAACGAGGCCAGCGCCACGCCGACCGCGCTGCGCGTGCGGCCCTGAGGCGCGCCGTGGCCGGCGCTCACTGCGTCGCGCAGCGGGGCCGCGTGCACAGCGTGACGGCGATCCGGGCGTCGAGGGCGTCGATCCGGCCGTCGCCGTTCAGGTCGCGCACGTCGTTCGGGCCGCCGGCCGGCGTGCCGCGCGCGCCGGCGATGAGGTTCACGTCGTCCAGGTCGACGTCCCCGTCGAGGTCGACGTCGCCCCGGACGGGCACGGTGATCGACACGCTGTCCGGGGCGCTGGCGGCGAGGCCGTCGTCGACGACCAGGCCGAAGGTGAGGACTCCGGCGGCGCCCGGGGTGAAGGTCGGGCTGGCCGTCGTCGCGCCGGCGAGGCTCACGGCCGGGCCCGCCGTCTGGGTCCACGCGAAGGTGAGCGGCGCCGGGCCGCCGTCGGGGTCGACGCTGCCGGTGCCGTCGAGCGTCACGAGGCTGCCGGCCCGGACGGCGCGATCGGCCCCGGCGCTGGCCACGGGGGGCTGGTTCACGCGCACGAAGGTGGTGGCGTCGGGGCCGGCCGGGGGGGCCTCGACGTTGCGGGTGAGGTCGCGGGCGACGCTGAAGAAGGCATAGGTGTTGCCGGGCTGGCCGGTGAAGGTCTTCGCGGTGGCCGGGGTGTCGACGGCGAAGGCGGTGAAGGGGCCGCCGTTCTCGGAACAGGACGCTGCCCTGACCGGCCGGCGGGTTCGTGTTGGGCGGCAGCAGCCCCACCAGCGGGTGCTCGGGCAGCTCCCCCGTGGCCGGGTCGACGGCGACGAGGCGCCACGTGAGCAGTCCGGTCGCGAGATCGAGGCTCGCGGCGACGCGGGCGATGACGTTCGCCGCGGGACGGAGTCGGCTGGATCCGCCCCAGCGCGAGCACGCCGGATTCCAGGCCCTCGACGGCGCCGATGTCGCAGCGACCGCCTGCCGGCTGCGGGCGCGCGACCCCCCGCTGGTCCGTGGACTCGCAGGCGTTCCCGCCGCTCCCGGGTTGCTCCGGACTGCCGGTCCCCAGGGCCGGGCTTCCGGGCAGCAGGGCGTGGGTGAGCGTCGGGCCGCCATTGTCCGCCAGGGGACCGAGGCGCGGATCGATGACGAGTCCCCCGGTACCGACCTGATCTCCGTTCACGCCATCGACGAAGCTCGGGACGAAAGGCGCGAAGCCCGTCCCGCATCCGGCGCCGTTCCCGATCAGGTTGAAGCCCAGGGAGATGAACGGCCCGATGCAGTCGGGGGCCGCGGCGGCCGTGTCGGTGTTGCCGGCGACGATCGTGTTCGCGACGGTGAACGACGGCGCCAGGGAGAGGCTGAGGCTGCAGACTCCACCGCCGAAGCTCCTGGACGCGGCGTTGCCGGTGATGGTCGAGCTGTTCATCAGGCCGGTCGTGCCGAAGAAAGAGATCCCGCCACAGATCGCAGCGGTCTTGCCGCTGACCGTGCTGTTGATCACGGTCAATGCGTTGGCCGTCTGAATCCCCCCGCCTCCGCCGTTGCTGCGGACGGTGTTGCCGCTCACGGTGCTGCGGACGAGCGCCAGCGCGCTGGCGGGTGGGCCGACGGTGGAGATCCCCCCGCCGCCCGGCCCCGCCGTGTTGTCGCGGACGGCGCTGTCGAACAGGCTCACCGGACCGGACGAGTAGATCCCACCCCCGCCGATCCCCGCGAGGCCGTCGCCGCTCTGGTTGTTGTCGGCGACCACGCTGTCCCGCAGCACGAGCGTGTGGCCGAGGTTCTCGATGCCGCCGCCCGAGCTGGTGCGAAGCTCCACCGTGAAACGGGGAAGGACGTCGGGCAGGCCGATCACCCGGTCGGCGACGCCCTGCCCGGCCGGGCAGGGCGCCGTCTTCTGGTCGACCGTGCACGCCTGGACGATCGTCGTGCCCGCTCCGGCGCCGACGATCGTGAGGTCGGCGCGGATGTTCAGATCACCGCCGAGGTCGGAGGCCCCGGCCGAGTCCGGCAGACCCAGGGTGTACGTTCCCGACGGCAGCGTGATGATGTCCGCTCCGGGCAGGGCGTTCGCCTCCTGGATCGCTGCCCGCAGCGTGCAGACGCCATTCCCCGCGCCGGTCTCGCAGACGCCGTCGCCGGGCACGGCGTCCACGGCGTCGGCGGCGCTGTTCACGCTGAACGTCGCCGCCGGGGCCGGCGCGACGCTCGCGAGGACGGCGACGATCGGCCCCACCAAGCGGAGCGGCCGCAGGGGAGTCGCCCGTGACGCCGGATTCCGTCGGCCCGCGCGATGGCCCGGGATGCTCGCCAGGTCGTCGAAGGCGTCATGTCGGATGGCCTCCTGAGCGGGCGGAGCCCGTTGGCCGCGGTTCGTGCGCGCGCGGGCGGCGAGAGCGTGCCGGGACCGGCCCGGGCTCTCGGTCGCGGGCTCCGGGCGCCGCGGTCACTGCAGGGCGCACCGCGGCCGGGTGCAGAGCGTAGTGGCGACCCGGGCGTCGAGGGCGGTGATCGTGCCGTCGCCGTCGAGGTCGCGCACGTCGTTGGGGCCGGCGGCCGGGGTGTTGCGGGCGGCCAGGACGAGGTTCACGTCCGCGAGGTCCACGTCGCCGTCGAGGTCCACGTCACCCCGGACGGGCACGGTGAGCGTCACCGAGTCCGGCCCGCCGGCGGCGAGGCCGTCGCTGACGACGAGCGCGAAGGTGTAGGCGCCGGGGGCGGCCGGCGTGAAGGTCGGGGCGGCGGTGCCTGCGCCGGCGAGGGCGACGGCGGGGCCGGCGGTCTGGGTCCAGGCGAAGGCGAGCGGGGACGGCCCGCCGTCGGGGTCGGTGCTGGCCGTGCCGTCCAGGGTGACGAGGCTGCCGACGCGGACGGCGCGATCGGCCCCGGCGCTGGCCATGGGCGCCGCGTTGCTCCCCACGGTGGTGGTCGCGTCGGCGAGGACGGGCGGGTCCTCGACGTTGAGGGTCCGGTCGCGCGCGACGCTGAAGAAGGCATAAGTGCTGCCGACCCGGCCGGTGAACGTCGCCGACGTCTCCGTCGTGTCCGCGACGAAGGGCGTGAAGGGGCCGCCGTCCTCCGAGACGAACACCGTGTAGTCCAGGATGCCGGCGCCGGCGTCCGTCCCCGCCCACTGCACGAGGAAGCTGGACGACGCCTGGAGGGCGGGCAACGGCAGCACCTGGCTGGCCGGGGGGGCGCCGTCGAGGGTGTTGCACACGGCGGGGGTGACGATCGGCGCGTTCACGTCGAAGACGATGCTGGCCTGGTTGCAGAAGCGGGTGCCGGTGGCCACGCCCGCCCGCGGCGCGACGGTGAAGACCACGTGCCCGTCGCCGTCTGGCGGCGTGACGTCGGGCGGCAGGAAGCCGGCGGCGGGATCCTCCGTCGGGAGAAGCGTCGTCGGATCGAGGGAGGTGAACCGCCACGTGGCGATCCCCGTGGCCCGGTCGAGGCCCGCCTCGATCCGCACGACCAGGTTCCGCGCGGGCAGGTCCACCTCCGTGGTGAAGCGGCTCGAGCCGGGCGGCGGCGTCACCGTCGTCCGGCCGAACGCGATGGGCCCCAGGCCGAAGGTGTCGAGGTCCAGGCTGGACGGGTCGAGCCGGTCGCTGATCACGACTTCCTGCGCGGGCAGCGTGGCCGTCTCCAGGTTCTCGAAGGAGACGGTGTAGCGCAGGCCCGCGCCGGCCGAGACGAACCGCTCCGCGCCGACGCCCGTGCTCGCGGCCTTGTCGTTGGGATCGATGGCCCCGCCGACGCCGCCGCCAGGCGGGAAGCCGCCGCAGGCGGTCGGAGGCCACTTGTTGCACGGCGGGGGCGCGCACGTGTTGAAGCCGCCCTCCTCGCACGACGGCTCGTCGTCGTCATCGTCGTCGTCGTCGTCATCGTCGTCGTCATCGTCGTCGTCGTCATCGTCGGCGCCACCGCCGCCGCCGGACGCATCGGCCGAGACGCCGGCGCCGAGCTGGACCAGGTCGACCACGAGCTGGGAGACGCTGTACGCCTCCGGCTCGCCTCCGACGCCGCCCACCAGCGCCTCGCGTCCGGCCCTGATGACGGCGTCGACCTGCCGGGCCAGGTAATCCCCCATGGTGGGGACCAGCGTGTCGGGGATCGCGATGCCGAGGACGCGCGCGGCGTACGAGCGGGCGCCCGCGACGAGCCGGCTGCGGATGGCGGGGTCCAGGCCCGCCTGCGCGTACGGCGCGCCGATACCGGCGCTGAGGTTCAGCGTCTGGCCGTGGGTCTCGGGCGGCGCCGTCACCGAGAACTCGAGCATCCCGGTGAACCCCGCCGGCACCACGGGCAGGATCAGGGGCACGATGCGCATGTCGGGCACGGCGTCGGAGCGGGCGCGGCGCGCGATCAGCCGCCAGTCGGTGGGGAACTGGTCCGGCTGGACGGGCGGCGACGGGATCGGGAAGCGGAACCTCAGCGTGGCCTCCCGGCGGACTCCCAGCACCATGGGCACGGCGAGGGCGTCCACGTTGCCCCGGTTGCCGTAGAGGATCGTGAAGCGCGCGGGCCGGCCGACCCGGATCGTCTCGTGGCCGAGGACGTCGATCCAGAGCTCGGGGGCGCGCGTGGCCTCGAGCACGAGCGCGTCCGTCCTCGTGAAGGAGGTCCCGTCGGGGTTCGTCAGCACGAGGTCCCAGGGGCCGAGCGCCCGGCCCGCGACGTCGAAGCTCGTCGCGACGACGGTGCCGCCGTCGCCGGCCGCGGCCGGGGAGCCGGGAATGTCCGGCTCGCCGGCGCGGGTGAGGCGGACCGAGGCCCCGGGCAGCAAGCCGTTGCCGTAGACCAGCGCCACCAGCGGGCCCGCGTTGCCGGCGCGGCTCGGCGTCATGCCCGAGACGCCGAGAGGCTGGAGCTCGAAGGCGCCGATGTCGCAGCGTCCCGTGGCGGTCTCGGGCCGGGCGGCGCCGCGCTGGTCGGTGGCGGGGCAGGCGCCGCCGCCGCTGCCCGGCCGGGCGGGGTTGCCCGCGCCGATCGCCGGGCTGCCGCCGAGCAGCGCGTGCGTCCGGGTCGGGCCGCCGTTGTCGGTGAGGACGCCCAGTCGCGGCGCCTGGCCGATGACGTTGCCCGTCGTGTCGCCCACGATGTTGCAGAACGAGAACCCGAGGCTCGTGGCCTGGACGAGGTTGTAGCCGGCGGACGTCAGCGTCCCGCTGCAGTCCTCCGGCGCCCCGTGCGACCGGTTGCCGGCGATGATGGTGTTGCTCGCCGTCGCCGAGCCCCAGAGGCCGCCGCCGTCGCCCCCGGCCCCCGGCGTGCCCACGTCGTTGTCGGTGATGGTGGTGCTCTGGAGCGTCAGCGAGCCCTGCTCGTTGCCGACGCCGCCGGCGGAGCCCGGGGCGCGGTTGCCGCTGATCGTGCTGCCGATCACGCGCACGGCGGCCCGGTGGTTGTAGATGCCTCCGCCCGAGCCCACCGAGACGTTGCCGCTGATGGTGCTGCCCTGCACGGTGACGTCCCCGCCGAGGCTGAAGAGCGCCGCTCCCGTTCCCGCCGTGTTGCCGCTGACGGTGCTCTCGTTGATCGCCAGCGTGCCGACGAAGTCCTGGAAGAGGCCGCCGCCGTTGGCGGCGGCGTTGCCCTCGACCGTGCTCCGCACGAGCGCCAGCGTGCCGCCCCGGTTCGCGATCCCGCCGCCGAACCCGCTGCTGGAGCCGGCGCGCACGACGCTGCCAATGAGGGTCAGCCGCCCGCTCGAGACGACGTCGCCGAGCGTGTTCTGGACGCCGAGCAGGATGCCCCCGCCGGCCGGGTTGACGAACGAGATCGGTGAGGTCAGGCCGTTCTGAATCGTGAGGCCGCTGATCGTGACGGTGATCCGCCGCCCCGTCGGGTCGACGTGGAACACCCGGTCGATGCCGCTGCACGTGGTGCCGGGGGGGACGGGAGCGCAGGCCTGGACGATGGTGACGGTGGAGGCCGCGCCGAGAATGGTGAGGTGGTCGGTGACGTCGAGGTCGCCGGTGGCGGCCGCGTCCTCGGCGCGCCCGTCGATCGTCAGCGTGTAGACGCCCGGACGCACGTTGACGACGTCGGGCCCCGGCAGGGCGTTGGTCTCCTGGATGGCCGCGCGGAGCGTGCAGATCCCGTTTCCCGGGGCCGTCTCGCACACCCCGTCGCCGGGCACGGCGTCCACGGCGTCGGCGGCGCTGCTGACGGTGAAGGTCGCCGGCCAGGCCGGCCCGGCGGTGGCGAGGACGGCCGAGATCGCCAGGGTCATGCGCAGCCACTGCATGAGGCTCCTCCTCTCGCCGTGGAGCGCACGTCCCGGTCGGGCCGGGCTCCGTGCCGGACTCGCCGCGTGCGGGCCGCGCCGCCCCCGCGCCGTCCGCCGGCGACCGTCAGCCGCCGCCGTGACCGCGTCCGCCGCGCACGCACCAGACCAGTCGCCCGAGCCCCTGCTTGCCGCCGTCCCGGACGGTTCCGCCGTTGAGCTCCACGCCCCACGCGAGGTCGGCCCGGCCGGCCACGGTCGTGGCCGACCAGTAGACCGGTGACGGATCGGAGACCGGGACGCCCACGAACGGGTGGCCGGCCGGCAGCGTCGGGCCGGGCGCCGCCACCGAGGGATCGACAAGACTCCTCAGCTCCTCGACGGCGGGCAGCCGCCAGCCGCCGCGCCCGCCCGCGTCGCTCGCGTTGCACGCCGCCACGGCGTCGGGCCAGGCGACGGGCGTCGCGCCGGGGAAGCGGTCCCACACCAGGCCGGTCTCGAGGTCGAGCACGCCCTGGGGGACGGGCAGGCAGACGTCGATCGGCGGGTCGTTGACGCAGCCGGGGCTCACGGCGGGCAGGACGAGCCTGAACCGCCGGTCCGACGGCAGCGCCTGGTCCCACGACGGCGGGATCTGGTCGAGCGTCTTCATGGTGGGCGCGGGCGGCCCGGACGGGTTCAGGTCGCCGGCGGCGGCGGGCAGGGCATGGATGACCAGGCCCAGGCCGAGCAGCGCCGCGGCCAGGCCAACCCCCCGGCGGCACGCGCGGTGGCGACGCGACGCCGGGTGATGGGGCACGGAGCACCACCCGGGCTCGGGCACGCCCCGCGCGGCGCGCCGAGCGCGACCTCCGCGGAGCCGACTCCGGACCGAACGCGGCGAGGTCACCGCGCGCATCGCGGCTTCGAGCAGAGCGTGGTGAGGATCCTGGCGTCGAGCGCGGTGATCGTGCCGTCGCCGTCGAGGTCGCGCGGGTCGCCGGGGCCGCTGGCCGGCGTGTTGCGCGCGGCGAGGACGAGATTGAGGTCGTCGACGTTGACCGTGCAGTCGCCGTTGATGTCGCCGCGCGGGGGCGGGGGCCGGAAGAAGGTGGCCACGCCGAAGTCAACGGCGGTGGTGGAGCCGAACGTGACCCAGCCGATGTTCTCGCCCCACGCGCGGCCGGCGAAGCGTCCCTTGCAGTCGATCGTCACCCCGGCGCCGGTGGGCGCGAAGTCGATCCAGCCGACGTTCTCGCCCCAGGCGAAGCCGGAGAGACGGCCGGTGCCGTCGTTGACCACGCCCGCGGTCGCGGGAGCCAGGTCGATCCAGCCGACGTTCTCGCCCCAGGCCAGGCCGATGACCGAGGAGTCGCCGACCGTCACGCCGGGCCCCCGGGACGGCGCGAAGTTGATCCAGCCGACGTTCTCGCCCCAGGCGAAGGAGCCGGGCTCCATGTTGCCGCCCTGGGCCTGCGCCGCGCCCGCCGCGGCGATCGCGAGAAGGATCCCCAGCAGCGGGCCACGAGCGGCCATCGACGCCCTCGCGACGGGGCTCCGCGCATTCGTCGGCCTGCGCTTGCCGTGCGGCCCACCCGCCCGGGGCGTCCTACCGAGCATCGACTTCGTTCCCACCGCGGACGCACCACACGAGGAGGTGAAAACCGCCATCGACGCTCGACGGCTTGGGCGAGGCGAACACCGACCCGCTGGCGTTCACGGTCAGGGCCTTGCCGGGATCGGCGACGTCGGTCGTCGCGGTCCAGTAGAGCGCGGCCAGCGACGGCGGCGGCACGCTGGAGAACCGATGGGCGAACGTCCCGGCTCCGGGATCCATCAGACTCATCAGTTCGTGGATCGTGGGAAGCCGCCAGCCCTGCCGCCCGCCGGTCGTCGTCCGGATACACGTGAAGTGGGCGTTGCCCCAGGATCGCGCGTCGGCGGCGTCGACGACCCCGTCGCGGTTCGCATCGCCGGGTGACTCCTCCCAGACGAGCCCGGTCTCCAGGTCGAGCACGGCCTGCGGGAGCGGGACACAGATGCTGATGGGAGGATCGTTCACGCAGCCGGGATCGACCGCGGGCATCACCAGCCTGAACCGCTGGGCCGCGGGCAGGATGCGATGCCAGGAGCCCGGGATCTCGTCGAGCGTCTTCATCGTCGGCGCCGGCGGGCCGGAAGGGTTCAGGTCGCCGGCAAGCGCCGGCGTGGCGAGCGTCGCCAGGCCGAGCGCGGTGGAGGCCGCCAGGAGCATCGTCCGGTTCATCGCCGTGCCCTCACCGTCCGTTGTGGCCGCGACTGCCGCGCACGCACCAGGCCAGGAGCTGGCTTCCCTGGGAGTGGGCGACCGAGACCCCGCCGTCGGCGAAGTCCATCACCTCGGTGTCCACCACCGGCGGGAACGGAGGCAGGACCGGCGTCACGGGGGTCTCGGGGAAGCCGCTCGACGACCAGTAGAGGACGAAGAGGATCGCCGCCGCGTTGAACCGGACGTCCACGAAGGGGTGGCCGGCCGGCAGCGCGGGCGCGGTCCGCGCGGGATCCACCAGGGTCGCCAGCTCCTCGATGGTCGGCAGCCGCCATCCCTTCCGGCCGCCGACGACCTTGTCGTGGCAGGCGGCCTCGGCCTCACGCCGGCTCCGCCGGGTGGCGTCCGGAAACAGCTCCCACACGAGCCCGGTCTCGAGATCGAGCGCGGCTTCCGGGACCGGGAAGCAGACGCTGACCGGCGGATCGTCGACGCAGCCGGGCGCGATCGCGGGCATCACCAGCCGGAACCGGCGGTCGGCCGGCAGCAGCCGATGCCACGAGGGAGGTATCTCGTCCAGCGTCTTCATCGTGGGCGCCGGTGGGCCCGGCGGCTGGAGGTCGCCCGCCGGAACCCCCTCCGGCAACCAGGCGAGACCCACCACCGCGACGGTGAGCGCGGCCAGCGAGAAGGCGCGCGCCGGCCTCATCGGGCGCTTCCGTGCCGCTTCCACGCCGACACCCCGGCCAGCGCGGCGGCGCCCGCGGCCAGGAGCAGGACGGAGGGCGGCTCGGGAGCCGCGGTGGGTGGCGCGGTCGCGGTGACCGAGCCGGCGCCGACGGCGTCGGCGATCAGCGCGTCGCCGTCGCCGTCACCGAGCGCGTTCACGCTCAGGACGAGGGGGCTCGTGCCAGGGCCGATCGTCGAGAACGTCAGCGTCGCCAGCGTGAACGCCCCGGCCTGGAACGCGTCCAGATCGGCAGCCGGGTCGAGGGACAGCTCGAACAGGTTCACGAAGTCGGACCCGAGGGTGGTCGTGAACAGGCTGCCGAGGCCCGAGGCGTCGAGCTGGTCGCCCAGGGCCGGGTCGCCGTAGGTCGCGCTCGCGAACGCGAGGATCGTGGGATCGAAGGTCACGTCGACGTCGAAGGTGGCCAGCGACGGCGCGGTCGCGTCGCCGAGGCCGGAGATCGTCAGCGCGACGGTCGCGGCGCTCCCGAGCCCGAGCGATGACGCCGCTGGCGTCAGGTCGAGGGAGATGGCCCGGGCCGGGGAGCTCGTGAGACCCACTGCGAGGCAGGCGAGCAGGGCACCGCACAGCGCCTTGGACATGGACGTCTTCCTCCCGTTCTCCCGCGGATTCGGCGCCGGACTGTAAAGCGGGCCGACACGTGCACGGGCCGCGTCCATCGCCGTCCTCCTTCCGCGGCGCGGAGTATAGGAATGGCCACGGGGAAAGAGGGTGGAACTTCGGTGCGCTTTCGGTGCAATCTGGTGTCCCGCGCACACGCGTCGCGGGCAGGACCGGACGATGAGGTTTGGCCAGACGCTGTTCTTCCCGCCGTTCCAGCTCGACCTCGCCAACGAGCAGCTCTGGCAGGGGGAGCGGCGGCTGCCGCTGCGGCCCAAGACCTTCGCCGTCCTGCGGTACCTGGTGGAGCATGCCGGCGTCCTCGTCACGAAGGACGAGCTGCTCCGGGCGGTCTGGCCCGCCGCCCACGGTGCCGAGCAGCTGCCGAAGAAGTCGGTGTACGAGCTGCGCAGGACGCTGGGGGACCAGGCCGGCATCCCCCACTTCGTCGAGACGGTGGCCCGGCGCGGCTGGCGCTTCATCGCCCCGCTCACCGCCGTCCCGCCGCGGGAGGGTCCAGGATCCGGCGCCGTCGCCCGTTCCACCACCATGCTGGTCGGGCGCGACGCGGAGCTGGCGCAGCTGCACGGCCGGCTCGCGCAGGCGCTCGCCGGCGAGCGGCAGGTGGTCTTCGTGACGGGCGAGCCCGGCATCGGGAAGACCGCGCTGGTCGACGCCTTCTGGTCACAGTGCGCCCTCGACCGCGAGCTGCACCTCGCGCGGGGCCAGTGCGTCGAGCACCACGGCGCGGGCGAGGCCTACCTGCCGGTGCTCGAGGCGCTGGCCCGGATGTGCCAGGGCCCCGGCCGGGAGCCGGTGCTGGCGGTGTTTCGCCGTCATGCGCCGACCTGGCTGCTGCAGATGCCGGCGCTGGTCGACGATGCGGAGCTGGAGGCCCTGCACCGCAGGCTGTCCGGCGCACCCCAGGAGCGCATGCTGCGCGAGATGGCCGAGGCCCTCGAGACGCTGGCCGCGGCGCGCCCGCTGGCGCTCTGGCTCGAGGACGTCCAGTGGAGCGACTACTCCACGCTCGACCTCATCCGGTGCCTCGCACAGCGGCGGGGCCCGGCCCGGCTGCTGCTGGTCGCGACGTGCCGGACGGCCGAGGCCAATGCCGCCGGCCATCCGCTGCGGTCCGTGATGCAGGAGCTGCGCGCGCACGGTCAGTGCGCCGAGGTCGCGCCCGCGCTGCTGAGCGAGGCCGACGTCGCGCGGTATCTCGCCGGGCGCTTCGGCGGCGAGGCGCGCGGCGCCGGGCAGGACCATGGCCTGGCGCGGCTCGTCCACCAGAACACCGATGGGAATCCCCTGTTCATGGTGAACGTCGTCGACTATCTGGTGGCGCGCGGCGTGATCGAGCAGGTCGCCGGGCGCTGGCAGGTGCGCGGTCGGCTCGCGGACGTCGCGCCGGGCGTGCCCGACACCCTGCGCCAGCTCATCGAGAAGCAGCTCGATCACCTGGCCCCGAACGAGCAGCGGCTGCTGGAGGCCGCGGCCGTGGCCGGCGCGGAGTTCTCCGCGGTCGCCGTCGCCGCCGCGCTCGGCGAGACGCGCGAGCGCGTGGAGGAGTCCTGCGAGCGGCTGGCCCGCCGCGGTGGCTTCCTCGCCGCGCGCGGCGCCGAGCGGCTCTCCGACGGGACCGTCGCCGGGCGCTACACGTTCCTGCACGCGCTGTATCAGAAGACGCTGTACGAGCGGCTCGGCGAGGCGCGCCGCATCCGGCTGCACCGCGCGATCGGCGAGGGCCTGGAGGCGGCGCGCGGCGCCCAGGTCGGCGAGGCCGCCGCGGAGCTGGCCGTGCACTTCGAGCGGGGGCGCGAGCCCGCGCGGGCCGTGCAGTACCTGGAGCACGCGGCCCGGAACGCGGTGCGCCGGTCCGCGAACCGGGAGGCCGTCGACCTGCTCCGCCGGGCGCTGGCGCTGCTCGCGATGCTGCCGGCCGGCCCCGAGCACGACGAGCGCGAGCTGGCGATCCAGGTCACCCTCGCCGTGCCGCTGATGATGACCCGGGGCTACACGGCGCCGGAGGTCAAGACCGCCTACGAGCGCGCCCTCACGCTGTGCCGGCAGATCGGGCGGACACCGCAGATCTTCCCGGTCGTCGTCGGCCTCAGCCGCTTCTACTACGGGCGCAACGCGGTGGAGCGCCGGAACTGGTCGGCGGAGTCGCTGCTCCGCCTGGCGCACGCCGACCGGGATCCGGACCTCCTGCTCGTCGCCAACACGATGCAGGGCGGCAACCTGTTCTTCCAGGGCGAGTTCGCCCGCGCCTACCAGCACGCCGAGCAGGGCGCGGCGCTCTACGACCCGCGCGCGCACCGCACGCTGATCCACGTCTACGGCGACGATCCGCAGGTGCTGTGCCACTGCTGGGCGGCGCTGAGCCTCTGGTACCTGGGCTGCCCGGACGGCGCCATGCGGCGCATCGAGGCGGCGCTCCGGGCCGCCGACGACCGCGCCTATCCCTTCGGGATCGCCTTCGCCCGGTTCTGGGCGACCTTCCTCCACCAGGCGCGCGGCGAGGCGCGACGCACCCAGGAGCAGGCCGAGGCGCTCGTGAGCTTCGCCGAGGCCCAGGGCATCCCGCAGTTCGCGGCGATGGGCGGCGTGCTCCGCGGCTGGGCGCTGGCCCGGCTGGGACGGCAGGACGCCGGCATCGCGGCCATTCGCGACGGCATGGCGTCGCTGCGCACCATCGGGCAGGAGCTGGGGCGCCCGTACTTCAGCGCGCTGCTGGCCGACGCCTGTCGTGCCGCCGGTCGCGCCACCGACGGGCTCGCCGTGGCGACCGAGGCCCTCGCCCTCGCGGAGCGGACCGGGGAGTGCATGCACCAGGCGGAGCTGTACCGCTTGCGGGGCGAGCTGCTGCCCAACGGAGGCGCTCGCGACGCCCGGCGGGCACCGCCGGGCAAGACCCACGGCGTCGCGCACGCCACGGCCACGGTCGAGGCGTGCTTCGAGGCGGCCCTGGCGGTGGCGCGGCGGCAGGCCGCGCTGTCCCTGGAGCTACGGGCGGCGACGAGTCTCGGCCGCTGGTGGCAGCGGCACGGCAGGGCGAGGGCGGCGCGCGCCATGCTGGCGGAGATCTACGGCCGGTTCACCGAGGGCCGCGACACGGGCGACCTGCGCGAGGCCAGGGCCCTGCTGGCCGAGCTGGAGACGGTCGCCGAGTGAATCAGCCGCGGGTGCGGACCAGCCGGGCGAGGGCGGCCGACAGCTCGTCGGCGGCCACCGGCTTCGTGAGGTGCGCGTCGAAGCCGGCGTCGTGCGAGCGACGCCGGTCGTCGGCCTGGCCGTACCCGCTGATGGCGACGAGCACGGTGCCGGCACCGCGCGCGGCGCGGATGCGGCGCGCCACCTCGTAGCCGTCCATCTCGGGCAGCCCGATGTCGACGAGCACGATGTCGGGCCGTCCGGCTTCGGCGCGCGCCAGCCCCGTCACGCCGTCGGTCGCCTCGTCCACGCGATGGCCGTCCTGCTCGAGGAGGGCGCGCAGCGTCTGCCGCGCGTCGGCGTTGTCCTCGATGAGCAGGATGGTGGCCGGCGGACAGCGCTCGGACGCGGGCGCGGCGAGCGGCGACGGGGGCGGTGGCGTGCGGCTGAGGGGCAGGCGGATCGTGAACTCGCTGCCGCGGCCCGGACCGTCGCTCGCGGCCGAGATGCGGCCGCCGTGCAGCTCGACGAGCCGGCGGGCGAGCGTCAGGCCGACGCCCAGGCCGCCGGCGGTGTGGGCGAGGGACTGATCGCCCTGGGTGAACAGGTCGAAGATGCGGGCCAGCATGTCGTCGGGGATGCCGATCCCGGTGTCGCGGATCCGGAGCACGGCCTCGCCGGCCTCCTCGGACACGGCCACGCTGACGCGGCCCTCCGCCGGCGTGTACTTCGCGGCGTTGCCGAGGATGTTCACGACGATCTGCTCGAGCCGGGTGCGGTCGGCCTCGACGTAGACCGGCGACGCCGGCAGCGCCACCGACACCGCCAGCCGGCGCTCCTCGACCAGCGGCCGGGTGGCCTCGAGGGCGCTGGTCACCGCCTCGGCCAGCGATACGGTCTCGCAGCGCAGCTCGATCCGGCCGCGCGTGATGCGGGACACGTCGAGGAGATCGTCCAGCAGCCGCGCGAGCGTCCGCGCCTGGCGCTCGATGATCGCGGCGGAGCGCTCCACGGCCTCGGCGGTCGCCCTGGGCCGGCGCAGCAGCGCCGCCGCGGCCAGGATCGGGGCCAGGGGGTTGCGCAGCTCGTGGGCGAGGAGGGCCAGGAACTGGTCCTTCGCGCGATTGGCCGCCTCCGCCTCGGCCCGCGCCGTCTGCTCCCGCGTGAACAGCTGGACGTTGCGCATGGCCAGCGCCGCCTGGTCGGCGAACGCCTGCAGCAGATCGATCTCGGCCTGGGAGAACGTGCGGACCTCGGCGTGCGCGGTCGAGATGGCCCCGATGACCTCGCCCTCGACCTGCATGGGGACGGCCAGGACGGCCCGATGGCCGGCGCCGGCCAGCCCTCGACGGAACTCGGGGGTGAGGACGACATCGGGAGCGTTCAAGATGTCCGTCGTCCACAGCGCCCGGCGCTCGGCCACGGCGCGACCGACCAGGCCCACTCCGGGCGGCAGCAGGTAGCCGGGCTCGAAGTTCTCCAGCCACTTGCCGGCGATGGCCACGCAGGCCAGAGAGCCGTCGGGCTGCAGCAGGCGCACCACCGACGACTGGGCGCGGAACACCGGCAGGATGCTCTCGGCGATCCGCTCCGCCACGTGCGAGGCATCGAGGGACTCGGTCAGCGTCCGGGCGATGCGCGCCAGCTCGTCGGCGTTCCGGCGGTGCTGCTCGCGCTCCTCCTCGGCGCGCTTGAGATCGCTGATGTCGTCGACGTGGGCGACGAAGCCGCGGACGCTGCCGTCCTCGCCGACGTCCGGCACGTACGTGGCGCGGATGTAGCGCGTCTTGCCGTCGCGATAGGCCAGCGAGCTCTCGAAGGTCACCCGGCGCCCGGACAGCGCCGCGCGCACGTGGTGGGCGATGGCCGCGTACACCGCCTCGCCGAGCACCTCCCGGACGTGGCGGCCCGCCACCTCGGCGAGGGGACGGCCGAACCAGTGCTCGTACGCCCGGTTGTTGAAGCGGTAGCGCTCGTCGGTGCCGACGTAGCCGATGAGGGCGGGCACCGCCTCGATGATGAACTCGAGCTGCGCGTCACTGTGCATCGTGATGACGACACCCGAGCGCGCCGCGAGCTGGGCGACGCGTGGCGAGGCGATAGTACGCTCGCGCGCACCGCGTGTCGACCGCCGACTTCGGGGCGGCCGGGCAGCCGACAGGCGACCGGGGCGGTCGGTCGAGCTCGAGGGCGCCCGGCCGGGCCCGCGACCTCACGCGCTCGCCCGCGCCCCGGCCGCGGTCCTCAGCCGCCGGCGCCGCCGATGATGCGACCGACGGCGGCGTCGCGGCGGGCCTCGTCGGGCGTTCCGCCGAACACGATCTCGCCGCGCTCGATGACGTAGAGGCGCGTGGCCCACGCCGGCACGTGGTGGATGTTGGACTCGGCGATCAGGATCGAGCGGCCCAGGCGCGTGATCGTGGCCAGGCCCTCGGCCACGGCGGGGACGATGGCGGGCGCCAGCCCCTCGAAGGGCTCGTCGAGCACCAGCATCTCGGGATCGAGGGCGAGCGCGCGGGCGATCGAGAGCATCTTGCGCTCGCCGCCGCTCATCTGCGGCCCCTTGCGCGCGGCGTAGGCGCGCAGGCGGGGGAACACCTCGTAGGCCAGGGCCAGCCGCTCGGCGGCGGGCCGGCCGCCGGGCCGCGTCCACGTGGCGATCTCGATGTTCTCGGCCACGGTGAGGTCCGCGAAGATGCCGCCGTCCTCCGGCGCGAAGCCCAGGCCGAGCCGCGCGATCTCGTGCGGGCGCCGGCCGTCGATGGGCGCGTCGCGGAACGTGATGCGCCCGCCGCGCGGGCGGAGGTAGCCCATGATGGTCCGCAGCGTCGTGGTCTTGCCGGCGCCGTTGCGGCCGACCAGGCACACGACCTCGCGCTCGCCCACGGCCAGCGTCACCGACCTCAAGATGTGGCTGGCCTGGATGTAGACGTCGATCCGGCTGACGGCCAGCACGCGCGCCTCAGCCCGCCGCCGGCGGCCGCCGGCCGATCACCGTGTCGACGACCCGCTGATCGGCGCGGATCTCGGCCGGCGCGGCGTCGGCCAGGATCCGCCCCTGGTGGAGGGCCACGATGCGGTCCGAGTAGCCGAAGACGATGTCCATGTCGTGCTCGACCAGGATGATGGCGCGCAGGCCCATGCGCCGCGCGGCGGCGACGAGCGTCTCCATGATGGCCGTCTTGTCCCGCGTGCCGACGCCGCTGGTGGGCTCGTCGAGCAGGATGATCTCCGGACGCAGGGCGAAGGCCGAGGCCACGTCGAGCAGCTTCTTGTCGCCCTGCGGCAGGTGCCGCGACGGCGCGTGGCGCCGGCCGGCCAGGCCGAACAGCTCGGCCACCTCGAGCGCGGCGTCGCGCACCTCGGCGTCGGCCGCCAGCGAGGCCAGCAGCCGGCGCCCGCGGCCCAGGCGCGACAGGGCGGCGGCCTGCAGGGTCTCCAGGACGGTCAGGTCGGGGAAGACGTGGACGAGCTGGAAGCTGCGGGCCATGCCCAGCCGGGCCAGCCGGACGGGCCCGATGCCGGCGATGTCGCGGTCCTTGAAGCGCACGGTGCCCGAGGTCGGCGGCAGGGCGCCGGTCAGGACGTTGATCAGCGTCGACTTGCCGGCGCCGTTGGGCCCGATGATCGAGACGAACTCGCCGTCGCGGACGCCGAGGCTCACGCCGTCGAGCGCGCAGAAGGCGCCGTAGTGCTTGCGGACGTCGGTGGCGCTCAGGATCATCCGCGCACGGGCGCCGCGCGCCGCCGCCCCGGCACCAGGCTCATCAGCCCCCCGGGCGCCACGATCACGACGACGGCCAGGATGGCGCCGAAGACCAGCCGCCAGTAGGGGACGAGCGACATGACGAAATCCTGGAGGTAGATGAACACCAGGGCCCCGAGCAGCGGGCCGGCGAAGCTGGCGAAGCCGCCCAGCAGCGTCATGAACACGATGTTCCCGGAGTGCGTCCAGTAGGCCAGCGTCGGGTCGACGTTGCCGATGGGCGGCCCTAGCAGGGCCCCGCCCACCGCGCCGTACACGCCGGAGATGACGAAGGCCGCCCAGCGGTAGCGCGCGACGCCGATGCCCAGCGCCTCGGCCTTGGCGGGATTGTCGCGGACGGCGCGCAGGCAGAGGCCGAACGGCGAGCGCACGATGCGCCACATCACCACGGCGGCGACGATGAGGACGGCCAGGCAGTAGAGGTAGTACGGCCCGACCAGGTAGTCCGTCTTCGGCAGGTCGGCGAAGTCGCGGCCGAGCAGGCTGGGGCGCAGCACGCGCATGCCCTCGTCGCCGCCGGTCACCCGGTAGAACTTCAGCAGGAAGGTGTAGAACACCATCCCGAAGGCCAGCGTGAGCATGCCGAAGTAGATCTTCACGTAGCGGACGCACAGCGCCCCGACCGGCACCGCCACCGCCGCCCCCAGCACGGCGGCCAGGAGCAGGATGACCTCCAGCGAGCGGACCGGCGTGTGCGTCGTGACGAAGGCGCCCGTGTAGGCGCCGACGCCGATGAACAGCGCGTGGCCGAACGACACGAGCCCGGTGTAGCCGAAGAGCAGGTTCAGGCCGAGGAGCACCACGCCGTAGGCCATGAACGGCAGCATGAGCAGCGCGTGGTAGGTCGGCAGGGCCAGCGGCGCCGCCGCGACGGCGACCACGGCGACGGCGGCGGCGACCGTCGCCCTCACGCCGGCGCGCCGAAGAGCCCGCGGGGACGCAGCACGAGCACGGCGATGACGATCAGGTAGATCAGGAGCATCTCCAGCTCCGGGTACACGGAGATGGCGACGGCGCGGAGCACGCCGACGATGAGGGCGCCCACGAGGGCGCCGCGCATGCTGCCCAGCCCTCCGATGACGACGACCGCGAACGCCTCCACGATGAGCTCCACGCCCATCTCGCTCATGGCCGCCGTGGCCGGGATGACCAGCGCCCCGCCCAGCGTGCCCAGCGCCGTCCCCAGCGTGAACACCTTGGCGTAGAGCGGCCGCATGTCGACGCCGAGGGCCTCGGTCATCTCGCGGTTGTCGGCGGCGGCGCGCAGGATGCGGCCGAAGGCCGTGCGGGTGAGCAGCCAGCCGATGCCCGCGGCGATGACCACGCTGGCCGCCACGACGATGAGGTTGTAGACGGGCACGGCCGCCCCGAGCACGTGGACCTGCCCGTAGGCCAGGTACAGGGCCCCGGTGGAGCGCGGCGCCGTGCCCCAGGTCAGGCGCACGACGTCCTCCAGCATCAGCACGAGGGCGAACGTGAGCAGCAGCTGGAAGGTCTCGTCGCGGTCGTAGACGAAGCGCAGGAGCCCGCGCTCGACGACGACGCCCACGATGCCGACGGCGAGGCCGGCCGCGGCCAGCGGCACGACGAACAGGCCCGGCGGGCCGCCGGCGTCCACGAAGACCTGCACCGCCGAGACGCCGACGTAGGCGCCCAGCGCGTAGAACGAGCCGCAGGCCAGGTTGAAGATCTTCTGGACCCCGAAGACCACCTGCAGCCCGGCGGCGACGAGGAAGAGGATGGCGGCGTGGAACACGCCGCTCATCAGGACGTTGACGACGTGGACGGTCACGGGCGGCGATCGGGCGGGGGCGGGCGCCGCCCGGGCGCGGCCGTCATCGGCGCCCGCCCTCCGGCCCGCCGATCAGATCTTCCAGCCGTTGATCCAGTCGAACAGCTTCGCGCCCGCCGGCTTCATCGCCTGCTTCGTGGACACGACCTCGATGGGGTCGATGGTGACGAAGTCGTAGGCGTTCTTGTGGGTGGTGATGCCCTGATAGAAGTTGCACATCTGGACGTGGTCCTCGCGCCAGCTGCGCCGGCCGGAGAGCGACTCGACCTCGATGCCGGCCAGGGCCTTCGCCACCGCGGCCTTGTCGGGCCAGCGCGTGCCGCCGCCCGCGGCCTTCTCCACCGCCGCCTTGTAGGACTCGGCGCAGAAGTAGGCGTGGTCGCACTCGTAGGGCGGGTACTCGTTGTGCTTGCTCCGGTACTCGCGCACGAACTGCTTGAGCAGCGCGCTGCCCTTGGGGTCGTCGAAGTACATCGAGTTGTAACCGAGCAGCAGGCCCTCCGGCGTGAACTCCTTCTTGAGCGAGTCGTGCACGCCGCCGGCCGTGGTGAACACGCCCTTCATGGTCTTGAAGAGCCCGACGGCCGCCGCCTGCTTGAGGATGATGGTGGCGTCGCCGGACCAGAACGAGCACATCAGCAGATCGGCCTTCGACTGCTGGATGGAGGCGATGTGCGAGGTGAAGTCCGTCACGCCGAGCTTGGGGAAGAGCTCGAGCACGAACTTCACGCCGGGCACGTAGCGCCTGAGCACGGCCTGGTAGGACTGCCAGCAGTCGTGCCCGTAGGAGTAGTCGTTGCCGATGCCGGCCACCGTCTTGATGCCCTTGAAGTACTTGGCGGTGAGGATGCCGGCGGCGATGGCCTCCACCTCGTTGTCCACGCTCTTGAACGCCCACGTCGGGCGCGGCATCGTCTCCTCCACGCCCTTCTGCGTCGTGCCGTCCCAGGAGAGCCACGGCGTGGCCAGGTCCTCGGCCACCGGCCCCAGCGCCAGCGTGACGCCCGTGGAGATGCCGCCCACCACGACGTCGACCTTCTCCTGGAGCACGAGCTTGCGGTAGCGCTCGACGGTGTCCTTCGGCGTCGATTCCTCCTCGACCACCAGCTGCACGGGCCGCCCCAGGATGCCGCCCGCCTTGTTCACGCGCTCGGCCCACCACTCGGTGCCGCGGAGGCCGGCCGCGCCCACGGGCGCCGCGATGCCGGCCCGGATGGCCAGGACGCCAATCTTGACGGGCCCGCCGGCCTGGGCGAAGGCCGGCACCGCGTCGAGCCGCGCCGCCGCGCCGACGGCGGCGGTGGAGGCGAGCTTCAGGAACGTGCGGCGACTCGTGATCATCGTGCCCTCCTGCACGCGCGGGTGCGCGACGGCTGCTCGTGTCCGGACGACGAGCGGCATTCTAATCGGTTCGCCCGGCGCCGCCTAGCGTGGCGATGGGCTGCTTTCACATCGTGGTGGGCGCCACGCTCCGCGCCCACCGCCTCAACGGCGCTGTCCCTGGCACTCCGACGGTCCAGGACGTCCGACCGTCTTGCCCGGTTCGGGGCGTACGCGCCGGCCGTGCTGCTACTGCTTCGGCGGCTCCTGCTGAGACGGCTGTGCGCGCGGGTGAAGCACGTCGATGGCCCACCGGACGTCGAGGCGCTCGCCGAGCCACGTCGGCATGTTGGTCCGCGGATGCAGCCGCAGTCCTTGGGCTTCGTGCTGCGCTCGGAGCCGCGCGCCCGCATTGCCTCGCACCTCGGCCGGCGGCGGCACGTCGGGCAAGATCCGGCCATCCGGCCGGCGAAAGCGCAACGATCCATCGGGCAGGCGCTCGAGGCCGAAGCCGTCCTCGTGGACGGCGCGATGGTGGCGCCGACACAGCAGCGCGAGGTTCGAGAGCGTCGTGGGCCCGCCGTTGGCCCAGTGCCGGATGTGGTGGCCCTGGCCGACCCGCACGCCGCAGCCCGGGAAGCGACAGCCGTCATCACGGTGCTGCAGCGCCCGCCGCAGCGCCGGTGGGATCGTCCGCGTGCGAGCGCCGATCTCCACGACCCGGCCGTCGGCGTCGTGCCGCATGACGACCCGGCTCGCGTCGCAGGCGAGGCGCCGCGACGTTTCCGCGGGAACGCCCACGCCCGTGTCCTGGAGGACGGACTGGCCGGGCTGCTCGGGATCCGCGAGGACCGGGGCGTCGATGTGGACGACGACCTGGTAGCGCTCGCCGGAGGCGCCGGGCTCCAGGCCGTGGTGCATGGCGGTCTCGGCGAGCAGGGCCAGGGCGTCGGCCTGCCGCTGCTCCATCGTCGGCGGCTCGAGCGGCGGCGTTTCCGCGGAAACGTCGTCGAACGTGACGGCCTGGCGCTCGTGCTGGTAGAGCGCCTCGCGAGCGGCGGCGAGGGCCTGCAGGAACGCGGCCCCGACCTCGGGCTCGAGCCGCCCGTGGAGCGTGACCATACCGTCTTCATCCTGATACACATGCAGGGCGCGGCTCGTGTGCTGTTGGGCGCTCTCCCGCGCCTCGGCGAGGCGGTCGACGCGGCGCCAGCCGCGGACCACGCGCTCGACGTGCTCGGCGGTGCCGCAGCGGGCGAGGGCGAGCAGGCGCTCCTCGGTCTCCGGCGTGGCGACGCGGGTGAGCGCTCGGACCCTGGAGTACGAGATCTCGCCCCGGGCCAATGCCTCGGCGATGCGGGGTAAGCCGCCGAGGGCGCGGGCCACGCGGACGCGCTCGCGGGCGGCGCCGGGGTCGAGGCCGACGCGCCACGTGAGCCAGGCCGCACACGAGGCGAACCCGGTGGCCCAGCCGGCCCGGGCGTCGAACTCGCGGATCAGGGCGAGGAGGCGGGCGGTGGCGGCGTCGAGGTGGGCCGACAGTTCGGCGATCTCGTCGCCCAGCCGGTCGAGGTCCGAGCAGCACTCCGAGGAGCAGGTCGGCATGGCGCCATCTCCTTCCGCGTACGGCAAATGTAACCGCGGGTTTCCGCGCGGCCTGGGAGACGCCAGGATCGACGATCGACCTGAATTTCCTTATTCCTTGCGGCTCGTCGCTTCTGTGCCCCCTGGGGATACTGTGCGCCGCGGACGAGGTCCTTCGAGCGCTCGTGCCGCCGCGCCAAGAGGCGCACTGCGGAAGCTGTCAAGTGTCGAAGATTCTAGACATCACTAGCGAACCTGACCTGGCTGATGATCAGCGGGCGCGGGCGGAGCACCCGCCTTTCCCCGACCGTCGGACTCGGCCTGCGTGGTTCCCTGCCGACGCGAGCGCCTTCAAGGAGGCTGCCGTGCGGCGTGTCCTGGCCGGCGAGTAGATTCGCCACGGTCGCCCAGGCCCTGCGGCGCCCCCCGGTGCGGGCACCGCCCGCCCCGAAGAGGCCTACGGCGACGGGGGGAGCGGGCCGAACGGCGGCGGAGCGCCGTCGCGCCACCGGTCGGGGACGATGCCGACGGCGTCGATGAAGCGCTGCCAGCCGTGGAAGAACATGATCACCATGCCGAGGTCGAGGAGCTGGTTGTCGGTGAACGAGCGCTTCAGCATCGCGTGGAAGTCCTCGTCGATCCGCCAGTCCTCCGACGTGAGCCGGTCGGCGTAGCGGAGGGCGGCCTTCGTCCGCTCGGGCAGGTCGGATCGCTCGTAACCGGCGAGCCTGGCCACGAGCACCTCCGTCGCGCCCCGGCGCACGGCCGAGGCCGATCGCGCGAGGCTTCAGTGGACGCAGCGGTTCTTCCACGCCAGGCGGATGCGGACCAGCTCGAAGAGCTCCGGCTCCACGCTGGAGGCGCCCCCGTAGGCGTAGCGGACGAAGCCCATCGTCGCGTCGAGCAGCCCGGGCCGCCGCGCCATCGTCAGGAAGAGGTTGTCGTCCTCGTAGGCGTCGCGATACCAGCGGTCGAGCCGCGCGCGGAGCTCGTCGGACAGCGCCTCGCGGGGGAGTTTCGGGAAGAGGCCGCGGTCGTTGGCCATCGCATTTCTCTCCTGGCGCAGGATAGCGGAACGCATCGACGCGCCGCAATCGGGATCCCTGAGCCGCCGGCATGCTCGCGCACTTCCTGCAAGCGGTCGAGTATCATGACCTGCGTCGCAGCGCCGCATCCGTGTCGAGCGGCGCCGGCGGGAGGACGAGATGGACGACCACCTCCACGATCGCGTCGCGATCGTCACGGGCGCGGGACGCGGGATCGGCGACGCGATCGCGCGGGCGCTCGCGGCGGCGGGGGCGCACGTCACGGCCGTCGACATCGACGCCGCCGCGGCCGAGAAGACCGCGTCGTCGATCACGACGCTCGGGCGCCGTGGCCTCGCGGTGGGCGCCGACGTCGGCGACGTGGCGGAGATCGATCGCATGGTGGCCCGGGTGGTGGAGACCTTCGGGCGCGTCGACGTCCTGGTCAACAATGCCGGCGTCACCCGACGCGCGGACATCATGGACCTCACCGAGGCCGACTGGGACCGGATCATGCGCGTCAACGCCAAGGGGGTCTTCTTCTGCCTGCAGCGCGTGGCCCGCGAGATGATCCCGCGCCGCCGCGGGGTCATCGTCAACATCGCGTCCATCGCGGGCAAGGGATACACGGGGGCGTCGAACGCGATCTACGCGGCGAGCAAGGCGGCGGTGCTCGGCATGACGCGGCTGGCCGCGCTCCAGCTGGCCCGCCACGACATCAATGTCAACGCCATCTGCCCGGGCACGACGGTGACGGCGCTCTCGAACGACAACCTGCGCACCCGCGCGCGCCAGGAGGGCCTGAGCGTCGAGGAGATGGAGCGCCGGCGCAACGCCGCCATCCCGCTCGGACGCCCCAACGAGCCCGACGACGTCGCGGCGCTGGCCGTGTTCCTCGCCTCCCCGGCGGCCCGGAACATCACGGGCCAGTCCTTCAACGTCGACGGCGGCGTCATCCTCGACTGACGATCCGAGGTGACGACGCTGCGCCACGCGAGCGGTTCGATCCTCAGCCGTCCCGGGGCCCTCGTCGCGATGGCGCTGGGCCTGCTGCTCGTCCTCGGCGCCACGCTGGGGCCGGCGCCGCTGCCTGGCAGCGATCCGGGCAGGAGCCTCGCCGTGCGGCTGCCCGACCTCGTGCGCGTGGGCGCGCTGACGCTGCTCGCGCTGTCCGCGCTCATCCTGCTGGCGCTGCAGCGGCCGCGGCGGCGGAGCGGCGAGGAGATGACGCTGGTCCGCGCGCGCCGGCGGCCGGCCGCGTGGGTCGTGGCGGTGCTGGGGCCGCCGCTGCTGCTCTGCGTGGCGGCGTATCTGCTGTGGACGCGGTGGTCCGGCGCCGAGGACAACCCCGTCGAGCGCGCGTTCACGGCGATGGCGCAGCTGCTCGACCTCATCGCCGGCGCGCGCAAGCCGCCGGCCTCGGTGCCGTTCTTCGACTTCGCCATCGCCGGGCTGGTCGCGCTCGCCGCGCTGGCGATCTTCCTCCTGATGCTCCTGCTGCTGCTCGCCGAGCGCCTCGATCGGTGGCTGGCCCATCCCGGCGCCGCCGTCGCCCCGACGGGGGCGGTCGCGGCGCCCGCCGCGCCGGCCGATCCGCGCGCCGAGCTCGACCCGCGCCTGGCCGTGCTCAGGGCGTGGGACCGCTTCGAGCGCGCGCTGTCGGCGGCGCGGTCGCCCCGCGCGGCGTGGCAGACGCCGGCCGAGTGCGCCCGCACGGCGCTGGCGCGGCTGCCGCTGCCGGCGCCGCCGGTGCAGCGACTGACGGCGCTGCTCGAGGTCGCGCGCTTCAGCGACCGCCGGCTGGACGCCGGCGCGCGCGAGGCGGCCTGCGACTGCCTCGAGGCCATCGAGGCCGCGCTCGCCGAGGACCGCCACGATGCGCCGTGACGCGCGCCCGGTGCTGAGGCTGGTCCGCTGGGCGGTGATCGCCGCGGTCACGGCCCTCGCGACCTTCCCCCTGTACGTGTACGTCGAGCCGGCGTGGCGCCCGCCGCTGGTGCGCCTGGCCGCCGCGCTGGTCCTCGGCCTCGCGCTGCTGGACCTGCGCCGCGGGCTCGCCGAGCGCCTGGAGGCCGGCGAGCCGTCGGCGCTCGACCACGCGCGGGCGCCGCGGCGGCCCGCGGTCGACGTGCCGCTGCACTTCGTCGACCTGATGGCCGACGTGCGGACCGCGCTCCGGAGCCGGCGCTTCTTCGACGAGGTCCTGTGGCCGCGCCTGGCCGCGCTGGCCGCGCGGCCGCCCGCGCCGCCGCGCCCCCGGCGCGGCCGGGGCCCCAGCCTGGCGGCGCTGCGCGAGGTGATCGCCGCCATCGAGAGGCAGGGGTGAAGGTCGACGCCGTCGCCGAGCGCGTCCGCCAGGTGGTCCTCGCGCTCGGCAGCATCGTGGTGGGAAAGGACGAGGTCCTCGAGCGCGTCGTCGGCGGCCTCCTGGCCAGCGGGCACATCCTGGTCGAGGACTATCCCGGGCTCGCCAAGACGCTGATCGCGCGCCTGCTGGCCCAGGCCCTCGACCTGGGATTCCGGCGGATCCAGTTCACGCCCGATCTGCTCCCGAGCGACATCACCGGCAGCTTCGTCTACGACCAGGGGCGCGGCCGCTTCGAGTTCCGGGCCGGGCCGATCTTCACCAACCTGCTGCTCGCCGACGAGATCAACCGGGCCACGCCCAAGACGCAGGCCGCGCTGCTGGAGGCCATGCAGGAGTCGCAGGTCACCGTGGAGGGGCAGTCGTTCCCGCTGGCCCAGCCCTTCCTCGTCATCGCCACCCAGAACCCCGTCGAGCTCGAGGGCACCTATCCGCTGCCCGAGGCGCAGCTCGACCGCTTCCTGATGCGCGTGGCCGTCGGCTACCCGGACCCGGACGCCGAGCGCGACATCCTGCGCATCCGGCGCGAGCGGCGCACCGACGCGGCGTCCGTGCCCCTGCTGGTGAGGCGCAGCGAGCTGCTCGCCATGCAGGAAGCGCTCGAGCACGTGTTCGTGAGCGAGGCGCTCGAGCGCTACATCGTGGCGCTCGCGCAGGCCACGCGCGCCGACTCGCGCGTGGCGCTGGGCGCCTCGCCGCGCGGCAGCCTGGCGCTGCTCAAGCTCGCGCGGGCCGAGGCGGCCATCCGCGGCCGCGACTTCGTGCTGCCGGACGACGTGAAGGCGGTGGCGGTGCCCGCGCTCGCCCACCGCCTGGTGCTGCGCCCCGAGCTGTGGGTGTCGCGGACGACGCCCGCGGACGTCGTCGCCGGTCTGCTGCAGCAGGTGCCGGCCCCGGCGGGCGAGCGCGCATGACCTGGCGTCCGACCGCGCTGAACCTGTCGTTCCTCACGCTGATCGGCTGGGCGCTCTTCCTCGGCGTCCTCACCGGACGGGCCGACCTCGTCGTCGTGGCCGTCCCCCTCGCCGTCGCGCTCGTGGCCGGGCGGCGGGTGGCGCCCGCGCCGGCGTGGCGCGTCGAGCGGGAAGTGTCCGAGGACCGCCTCCTGGAGGACGGGCGCGTGACCGTCGCCGCCGGCGTGACGGCGGCCGCGCCCGTGGCCCTCGTGGAGCTGCTCGAGCCGCTGCCGCCCGGCGTGCGGCTCACGCGCGGCCGCAACCACGCCTTCTTCGCGCTCCGGGCGGGCGAGACGGTGCGCTGGACGTTCGACCTGCACTGCGGCGGCCGCCAGCGCCTGCGCCTGGGCGGCCCGCACGTGAGGCTCTGGGGGCCGCTGGGTCTCGGCGCCGCCGAGACGCGGCACCGGGCGCCCGGCAGCGTGGTCGTCTATCCGCGCGTGGCGCGCGTCGCGCACCTGCCGCGACCGGTGCGGACCCAGGCCTTCGTGGGCCACCACGTCTCGCCGGCGCAGGGCGAGGGCATCGAGCCCGGCGACGTGCGCCCCTTCGTCCCCGGCGATCGCGTCCGGCACGTCAACTGGCGGGCCACCCTGCGGCTCGGCGCCCTGCACGTCACCCAGCACCACCGCGAGCGCAACGCCGACGTCGTGCTGCTGCTCGACACGCTGTCGGCCGTGGGCCGCGAGGGCGACACCGTCGTGGACGCGGCGGTGCGCGGCGCGGCCGCCCTGGCCGCCGCCTACCTGGCGCGGAAGGACCGCGTGGGGCTCATCGAGTACGGCGGCCAGCTCCGCTGGGTGCGTCCCGGCTCCGGGCGCGCCCAGCTGCAGCGCCTGCTCGACACGCTCGTGGACGCCTCGGTGGTCTTCACGTACGTCAGCCGCGGACTCGACGTGGTGCCGCCGCGCATCCTGCCGCCCGGCGCGCTGGTCATCGCGCTGAGCCCGCTGCTCGACGGCCGCTTCGTGAGGGCGGCGGCCGACCTGACCGCGCGCGGCTTCGACGTGGTGGTGATCGCGGTCTCGCCGGCCCCGGCCGCGCGCGCCGCCGCGCGCCGGCCGGCCATCGCCGAGCTGGCCGCGCGCATCTGGGCGCTGGAGCGCCGCGCGGAGCTGGACAACCTGCGGCGGGCCGGGCTGACCATCGTCGAGTGGGACGGCGAGGGGCCGCTGGACGTCGCGCTGGCCGCCCTGCGCCGGCCGCGGCTGCGCCGGGCGCTGGCGCGATGATCGTCCGGCTGGCGGCCGCGATCCTGGTCGCCATTCTCGCGGCGGTGCCGCTCGCCGTGCGGCCGGGCGCCCCCGTGACCTGGATCGCGGGGACGGCGCTCGTCATCGGCGTCGCCGGCGCGCTCGGGCCGTTCGTGCCGCTCGTGACGGCGAGTGGAGTGCTGGCGCTGATCGCCTACGCGCTCGGCGTGCTGATCGCCGGGACGCCGGTGGATCCCCTGGCCGCCGTCGGTCTCGGCGCCATCCTCGTGCTCCTGCTCGCCCTCGTGCACTTCGCCGAGCGAGTCGCCGGCGCCCACGTCGGCCCCGGCGTCCTGGCCTCGCAGCTCCGACAGTGGCTGGCCGTCGTCGCCACGGGCGTGCTCGTCGCGGTCCTGCTCATCGCCGCTGCCACCCCCGTCGGCAGCCTGCTGCACCACGCCGCGCTCCCGCTCGTCGTCGCCGCCGGCGCGCTGGGCGCGCTGATCACCGTGGCCGGCGCTATGGCGCTGGTGGCTCCGCCGGACGAGCGGTCCTGACGTCCCATCGAGCATGCCCACGATGCGCCGACCCACACGAGCGGGCACGCCACGACCCGCGGCGGCTTCGTCCTCCTGCGCGGCGACGCCGTGAAGCTCGACGCGCCGCAGCGCTCGGAGGAGTTCGAGGCCCTGGTCGTCCGCGGCGTCGCGTGCCTGGACGGATTCGGCGTCATCCGGGCGTACATCGGCGCCGGGCTGCAGCGCATCATGCAGCGGTGGATGACCGCGCTACCCCGGTAGCGGGTGTGGCGCGAGGACGGCCCTGGCGTCCTGGAGGTCGGCGGTGTCGAAGCCCTCGGTGAACGAGGCGTAGACTCCATCGAGGGCGCGGCGCGCCTCGCCGCCGCCGTCCGCGGCCAGCAGGCGCGCGAGGCTCGTGGCGGCGCGCAGCTCCCACGACCGCGCCGCCTGCCGGCGTGCGACCGCGACCGCCCGCTGGAAGCAGTCCCGCGGCCGGGCGGTGTCGCCGGGCGAGGCGGCCAGGCGTAGCTCGCCCTCCAGCCGGACCAGCTCCGCCTCCCACAGACGCTCGCCGGTGGCGCGGGCGCGCTCCAGTGCCGCGCCGGCGACGCGCAGGCCCTCGTGAGCCTGGCCGGCCTTCAGGCAGGCGCGGGCCAGCAGCGACAGGAAGTACGGCACGAACAGGTGGGCCCCCGTCGCCGTGTAGGCGGCGAGCCCGCCTCGGATGCGGGCGATCGCCTCGTCGGGCTCGCCGAGCTCGGCGTGGACGGCGCCCTCCATGATCGTGCCCGCCGCCAGCCACTGCGACGCCCCGTGCTCGCTCGCGAGCGCGATCAAGGTCCGCGCGTGCTCGCCGACGGCGTCGACGTCGCGGCGGAGATCGCGGACCACGCAGGCCCACACGAGCGCGACGATCATGCTGGGCGGATGCTCGAGCTCCCTGGCCAGCTGCAGCGAAGCGTCGCTCTCCTCGAGGGCGCGCGCCGGATAGCCCAGGAGCCAGGACACCCAGCTCGCGACCTTGCGACAGCAGACGCCGGGGTCGTGACCGCCGTACACGAAGGCATGGCTGCGGTGGCGCGTCCGGTCGTACAGCGCCGTCCCGCGGTCCAGGTGCGGGCGGGCCTGGGCGACCTGTCCCATCCAGACGAGCACCGGCCACAGGGCGTGGTGCGCTTCCAGCAGGAAGTCCGGGTCGTCCAGGCGCTCGGCGAGGGCCAGGAGCTCCCGCCCCAGCTCGAGCGCGGTGCCGGCGCTGGCCCGGTGCGACGCCACCAGCCAGGTCCCCCACTGCGCCTGGAATCGCTGGGCCGGCGTGCCGACGTCGCCGGCGAGGCGCCGGGCTCGCGCGTAGTTGTGCTCGACCTCCGCCGAGGCGTGGCCCCTCGTCGCCTGGAGCACCGGACCGAGCCCCAGCCGTAGCGACAGCTCGTCGGCGTCGGCGGTGCGGCCCCGTGGCAGCCGGTCGAGCGTCTCGAGCCCCTGCGCGAAGTAGGCGAGCGCATCGCCGTGGGCCGAGTTGGCGAATGCTCGTGCGCCAGCCTGGCGGAGGTACGCGACCGCCTTCGCCCAGAGCTCGCCGCGCACCGCGTGGTGGGCCAGCCGCTCGACCTGCTCGTCGAGCCGGTCCACATGCAGGGCTTCCATGGCGCGCACGATCCGGGCGTGAACCGCCCGCCGGCGCTCGCGGAGCAAGGCATCGTAGGCCACCTCGCGAAGACGTTCGTGGGTGAAGTAGAAGTGCTCCCCGACACTGTCCACGACGCGACGCCGCACCAGCTCTTCCAGGGCCTCGGCGGCCTCGATCTCCTCGAGCCCGGCGGCGCGGCAGAGCAGCGGGAAGTCGAATTCCCGTCCGATGACGGCCGCGACGCTGGCCAGGCTGCGGCCACGCTGGCCGAGGGATTCGAGGTGGCGGAGCACGACCTCGCGGACGCGCCTGGGGACGGCGAGCTTCGTGGCGGGAGGCGCCGCGGGCCCCGTGGGAAGCGCGCGCATGACCTCGACCACGGCGAACGGATTGCCCTCGCTGATGAGCCACACCTGCTCGGCGAGCCCGGCCGTCACGTCCTCCCCTCGTGTGGAACGGGCCAGGACCCTGACGAGCTCGAGCGTGGCCGGCCTGGTGAGCGCGGCCAGCCGGACCTCGACGACGTCGTGGTCGCGGGCGAGATCTTCGAGCGTGCGGCGCAGGACCGGCGCCCCGGTGAGGTCCTCCTCCCGCGCGGTGCCCACCACGAGCAGCGGCCACGTCCGGATCCGGCGCGCGAGGAAGGCGAGCAGACGGAGACTCATCTCGTCCGCCCAGTGGAGATCCTCGAGGACCAGCACGACCGGCTGGCGCAGGACGAGCTGCCCGACGAGCCGGGCCACGCTCTCGAACAGCTGGCGATGGTCGACAGGCGTCAGGGCGATGGTCTGACCCGGCATCGCCAGGCCGGGGAGCAAGCGGGCCACTTCCGCCCGACACGGAGGATCGAGGGTCGCGAGCACGTCCTGGTCGGCGTCGACGCGGCCGGCGCGAAGGGCGTCGACCCAGGCGGCGAACGGCAGGATCTGCTCGGCCTCGTAGCAGCGGCCGACGAGCACGCGGGCTCCGCGAGCGGCCGCCTCGGCGGCCACCTCGGCCACCAGGCGACTCTTGCCGCCGCCGGCCTCGCCGATGACGGCCGCGACGCGGCCATGCCCGTCCCACGCCCGGTCCAGCGCCTGCAGCAGCCGGCCGATCTCGGCGTCGCGCCCGATGAGCGGCAGCTCGCGTGGCAACGTCTGCTCCGGGACGGTGCCGGCTTCGGGCGAGCCCGCGCGCCTCCAGGGCGGGCCGTCCGCGGCGGCCGCCGCGTCTGGCGCCCGCTGGCGGAGGATCTCGCGATAGAGCTGCTTCGTCTCGGGCTCCGGCTCCACGCCCAGCTCTCGCTGCAACACGCCGACGCAGACCTGGTACTGCCGAAGGGCCGACGCCCGCCGCCCGTGCTGCGCGTGCAGACGCATGACCGCGCGGTGAACGGACTCCTGGAGGGGGTCGACGGCGAGGAGCCGGAGCGCCGTCTGCACCGCCGCCGCCGCCGTCCCCGCCGACTGCTGGTGGCGGAGGAGCCTGGCCAGCGCCTCGAGCGCCCGCTCGCGCAGCCGCTCCCGCTCGGCGAGCAGCCAGTCCTCGAACGGCGGCTCCTGGAGCGACAGGCCTTCGAGCAGCTCACCGCGATAGAGGCCGATCGCGCGTTCGAGGGCAGCCGGCGTGCTCTCGGCGAGCCGACGCTCGAACTCCACCACGTCCACCTCGACCTCGGCCGGATCGACGGCCACGGTCTCGCCGTCGATGAGCAGGGCCGGCGGGTCCGCCCCCACCGCCTTCCGGAGCGCGAACAATGACTGCCGGAGGCTGCGGCGCGCCTGCGGCTCGGGGACGCCGCCCCACAGCAGGGAGGCCAGCCGGTCGCGCGAGTGCGCCCGGCCCGGGGCGAGCGAGAGGAACGCGAGGAGCGCCTGCGTCTTGCGGGTGGGCAGCGCCAAGGACCCCGACGCGACGCGTCCCCGAAACCCTCCGAGCAGCGAGAGCGTGAGCCGCGGCATGGCCGGAGACGTGGCTCACGATAGCACGGCGCGCGATCCCCTGGCATCCCGCGCTTTGACGCGATTTTTGACGCCGGCGACGACGGACCGTGAACGCCCGCCCGCGATAACGGCACGTGCGTGGGGCCGATCCCCGTGTGGGTCGGACCACGGCGCAGGTCGTGACGTCCTGACGATCAGGAGGCAGCCATGGTGCAGTTTCATCGGCTCGCGCTTCTCTGGCTGGTCGTGGCAGGGCTCCTCTCCCCGGTCTCCGCCGGAACGGTCTCCGGCGATCCGGCCCCGCCCGTCGACGAAACCCTGGTGTGGAACCAGGTCATGCTCGACGCCATCGTCGCCGGCACCCTGGGCAATCCGCAGGCCATGCGGATGGCGGCGACCGTGAACACCGCGATGTTCGACGCCCGGAACGGCAGCCGCCGGCACTACACGCCGATCCACGTGACGGAGACGGCGCTGCCCGGAACCCATCGCCGCGCGGCGGTCGTGCAGGCGGCCTGCGTCACGCTGAAGGCCTTCTATCTGGGTCAGACGGCGCGATTCGACCGGCAGCGCGCGGCGTCGCTCGCGGCGTTCGACGGCGAGGACGCGGCCACCGTGCGGCGCGGCATCGAGTGGGGGGAGCGCGTCGCCAAGCAGGTGCTGGCATGGCGGGCGACGGACGGCTTCGACGCCCCGGTGCCCCCGTTCGATGGCCGCGGCGCCGTGACCGGCCAGTGGGAGTCCGCGACGGGCAAGAGCATGGCCCCGGGCAACATCTCGTTCACGGCGCCCTTCGTGCTCGCGAGCAATATCCAGTTCCAGTCGGCCTTCGCGCGGCCGTGGGCGACGCTGGACAGTCCGGCCTACGCGGCGAGCTTCAACGAGGTCGTGACGATGGGCGCGAAGACCGGGTCCCGCCGGACGGCCGAGCAGACGCGGATCGCCTACTTCTTCAATGGCTACGCCACGAACGACTACGTCGAGGCGGCCATCCAGATGGCCAGGGCCCACCGCACCTCGCGCCGCGAGACCTCCCGCATCTTCGCGCTGCTCACCATCGCGATGCACGACACGTCGGTCACCGTGTTCCGCGCCAAGCGCGACTTCGGCACGAATCCCGCGGACGTCACCTGGCGGCCGATCGTCGCCATCCCGAAGGCGGAGCTCGACGGCAACCCCGAGACGGCGCCGATCGCCGGCTGGGTGCCCCTCATCGCGACCCCCAATCACCCCGAGTACCCGGGCTCACACCCCGGATCCCACGGCGCCGGGCCTCGCGTGCTGCAGCACTTCTTCGGCGACGAGAACGTGTTCGAGCTCCACCCCGCGTTCAACAGCGTCTTCCCCGGCCCTCCGGACGGCGAGGTTCCGCCGCGACGGTACACGCGCATCTCCGACATGGCGCGGGAAGGGATCGAGGCGCGCACCTACGGCGGTATGCATTTCCGTGGGGCGAGCGAGGCCACCGCGGTCGTCGGGGCACGGATCGCCGATTGGGTGCTGGCGAACGCCGCGCGGCCGCTGGCCGGCCGCGTGGGGGACGACGAGGACTAGCCGACGTGGGGGGCCCCGACATGGCCCCCCGACGTTCGGCACGCCCCGGCGCAGCCGTGGCGCGCCTCCGGGACGGTTACATGGACGAGCACCGAGACGACGCGGCTGTCGGAAGCGCCAGGGCGCCCGGCGCCACCGGCCCCTGCGGCTGCGTACGACGTCCTGATTGAAGGCCGGCGACGCGGCGCGGCCATTCCCTGTTCCTGCAGGCGCCCGGCGCCCGGTAGTTCAAGGCCGAGTGTAGCCGTTGTCCGTTGTAGACCTCCTCGATGAAGCCGTGATGGATCGGTTGGCCCGGCGATGGGCCCCGGGCGCTTAGGGCCATCTGCGGGGCGGCCACGGCTAAGGCGGCCCCGAGGTAGAGCTCCAGGGCCCAGCCCACGACGCGCCGGCTAAGGGCATCGAGGACCACGGCGAGGAAGGCGAACTCCTCGAGCAGCCGTACGTACGTGATGTCGGCCACCCACAGTTGATCGAGCCCCGTGACCTGCATGCTGTGTGCGAGATTGGGCACGACGCGCCAGTTGTGATGAGAGTCCGTCGTGGCGGGCACGAAGGCGCGCCGGCGGAGACACAGCAGATTATCGGTGCGCATGAGCCGCATCACCCGCTTGTGTTCACCGCCCAGCCTTCGCGCCGCAGCAAGACGTGGAGAGGACGATAGCCATAGTGGCGGTGAGCCACCGCGAGTCGTTGGAGGACATCCCGTAGCGCGGTTTGTTCCCGGCCCGGCGTCACCTGCCGCCGGTATCGGTAGTAGCTCGCCCGACTGACGCCAGTCAGCGCGCACACCCGTGCGATCGACAGCCTGCCTTGCGGGGGCGTCATCGCGTGGATGAGCGCCAAGACGCTCTGCCGCCACGCCCGCCGCTCGGCGGGGGTGGTGCCTTGACGAGCCGCAAGCCTGCTTTGAAAAAATCGAGCTCCACCGCCTGCTGGCCGACTTTGCGCTCCAGTTCCGCCAGCCGCGACTCGCGGACCTGCTCACTGACGTCACCATAGCCGTACACGCGGGCTTGTCGACTTGGGGGTTGCACCAGAGCTCGGCGCCGCGCCCACGCCTCCGCCTGGCGTGGCCGGCCTCTCGGCACGAGCGCGTCCGCCCCTCCTTGCTCGTACTGGTCCAGCCACGTGTACAACAGGTTCCCCAACCGCAGTTCCCGGGCCACCGCGCGAATCCTCTCGCCGCTCGGGACCCGGCGGACCGCCGCCTCCTCGAACTCCCGGCTGTACAGCCGAAATCGTCGTCCGGGCATCGCCCCTCCCCGGGAGACTTTCCGTATTTTCGCTGTCTCACGCTAGGGGTGCAGTCCAGGACACGGGCGCGCGCGTTTCCGCGGAAACGTCGCGCCGCCCGGCCTGCGACGCGAGCCGGGTCGTCATGCAGCACGATGCCGACGGCCGGGTCGTCGAGATCGGCGCCCGCACGCGCACCATCCCGCCCGCGTTGCGGCGCGCGCTGCAGCATCGGGACCGCGGCTGTCGCTTCCCGGGCTGTAGCGTGCAGGTCGGTCAGGGCCATCACATCCGGCACTGGGCCAACGGCGGGCCCACCACGCTCTCGAACCTGGCGCTGCCGTGTCGGCGGCACCATCGCGCGGTCCACGAGGACGGCTTCGGGCTCGAGCGCTCGGCGGATGGCACGCTCGCATTCCGGCCGCCGGATGGCCGGCCCTTGCGCGAGGCGCCGGCGTCCGTGGTCGTGTGCGGCAATTCTCGGAGGCGCTGCGGATCTGGAACGAGGCCCGGGGCCCTCGCCTGCATCCCCGTACGGCGATGCCGACGTGGCGGGGGGAACGTCTCGACGTCCGCTGGGCCATCGACGTGCTGCAAACCCGAGCGCAGCCCCCTGCGAAGGACCCGGGCGACTCAGATCCCTCCGGTGACGTCGATGGTCACGCCGGTGACGAAGTCGGCGTCGGGGGAGGCGAGGAAGGCGATGACGCGGGCCTGGTCGACGGCCTCGGCCATGCGGCGCAGCGGCGTGCGCTCGATCTCGCGCGCCTGCTCCGGGGCCGAGCGCTGCTCCCAGCGGGGACGGATGCGCTCGGTCAGCGTCATGCTGGGGGCGATGGCGTTCACGGTGACCCCGAACGGGCCCAGCTCGTGGGCCAGCTTCCGGGTGAAGGCGATGATGCCGCCCTTGGCGGCGGCGTAGGCGCTGCTGCTGCTGGGGCTGATGCCCCGGCCCGCGATCGAGGAGATGTTGACGATCTTGCCGCCGCGCTGGCGCTTCATGACGGGCGCGACGGCGTGGCAGCAGAGGAACGTCGCCTCCAGGTTGAAGGCGATCAGCCGGCGCCAGTCCTCGAGGCTCAGCTCGTCCACGGTGGCCGCGGGGCGGGCGATGATCGTGCTGCCGCCGACGGCGTTGACGAGGATGTCGATGCGGCCGTGCTCGCGCACGACCTCGTCCACCAGGCGCTCGACCTGCGCGGCGTCGAGGGCGTCGGCCGGGCGCGCGTGGGCGCGGCCTCCGGCGTCGCGGATGGCGGCCATGGCCTTGTCGAGGCGTCCCGCGTCGGAATCGACGCCGACGACGAGGCCGCCCTCGGCGCCGACGATGTCCGCGGCGGCCCGGCCGATCCCGCTCGCCGCCGCCGTGATGACCGCCACCCGTCCCTCGAATCGCGGTGCCATCGCCGCCTCCCCGCCGCGCCGTCCGCGGGGACGGCGCGGGCTGCGTGTCCGGTGGCCCGTGACGATAGCACGGCGCCGGGGTCGCGTCTTGTGCCGGCCCGAGGCCGGCGCTAGCATCCGGGACGCGCGAGTCGAGCGCGGGAGGCCGCGATGAACTACGGGGTCGTGCTTCCGATCTGGCAGATCACGGTCGCCGAGGCCGAGTCGCTGGCGCTGCGCGCCGAGGAGCTCGGGCTCGACGGCGTCCTCGTGCCCGACCACATCCTGGCTAAGCCGGCCACCACGCAGCACTACGGCGGCCACTGGCCGGATCCGTTCTCGCTCCTGGCGTACCTGGCCGGGCGCACCCGCCGCATCCGCCTGGGCGCCAGCGTCATCGTGCTGCCCTACCGCAACCCGCTCGTGACGGCGAAGGCCGCGGCGACGGTCGATCGGGTCTCGGGCGGGCGCTTCATCTTCGGCGTCGGCGTCGGCTGGGACGAGGCCGAGTTCGACGACCTGCGCCTGCCGTTCCGCGAGCGCGGCCGGCTGAGCGACGACTACATCCGCGCCATCAAGGCGGCGTGGATGGCCGACGTGCCGGAGTACCGCGGCCGCCACGTCAGCTTCGGCGGCGCCACGTTCGCGCCGCGCCCGGTGCAGCAGCCGCACCCGCCCATCTGGGTCGGCGGCGCGCCCGGTGGCGTGTCCGCGCCGGCGGTGCGGCGCTGCGCGCTGCTGGGCGACGCCTGGCATCCGCTCGGGCTCGACCTGGCCGCCATCGAGAAGGGATTCGCGACGCTGCGCGAGCAGGCCGCGCGGGCCGGGCGGCGCGACGCTCCGGGCCTGGCGCCGCGGAACCTGCTCGACCTCGGCGACGCGCCGCACGGCGCCGGCCGGGCGGCCTTCCAGGGCACGGTGGCCGAGGTGGCCTCCGACGTCCGCCGGGTGCGAGCCCTCGGCGCCGACTGGATGACGTTCGACCTGCCGCGCGCTGGCGTGCCGGCGATGATGCGCGCCATGGAGCGCCTGGCCGGCGAGGTGAAGCCCGCCGCGGGTTAACCGGCGTGGGGGCCCCGAGATGGCCCCCCACACCCCGAGCACCTAGAGCCGCCGTCAGGCCAGCCCGTAGAAGCGCATGGCGCCGCCGGCCAGGATCTCGCGCCTGGTCGCCGGCGACAGCTCCGGGCGGTTGGCGATCAGGGCCGGCGCGCCGGGGAAGAAGCCGTCGGGGTGCGGATAGTCGGTGGCCCAGAGGATCTTGTGCGGGCCGATGTGGTCGGCCAGCACGGACAAACTGCGCTCCACGGGCTCGAACGAGATCCAGCAGTTGCGCTGGAACAGCTCGCTCGGCCGCATCGAGAGCCCCGAGTCGTTGAAGCCGGCGTCGTCGAAGTGACGGTCCATGCGGTCGAGCCAGGGGGCGATCCAGCCGCCGCCCGACTCCAGGAAGCCGATGCGCACGCGCGGGAAGCGGTCGCACACGCCCTCCCAGATGACGCTCACGCACGCCAGCATCATCTCCATCGTGTGGGAGATGATGTGCCGGGTGCCGCGCTTCTCGAAGCGGTCCACGCCGACCTGCGGCATGCCGCCGCTGGCCCCCTCGTGCAGGCCGATGGCCATGTCGAGCTCCTGCACCTCGGCCCAGAACGGCGCGTAGTCCGGGTGGTGCAGCATGCGGCCGTTGTAGGGGTTGGGCCGCAGGAAGCCCGCGCGCATGCCGAGCTCGCGGCGGGCGAAGCGCATCTCCTCGATGGCCGCCTCGATGGACTGCATCGGCAGCATGGCCACGCCGAACAGCCGGTCGGGGTAGGGCTGGCAGTAGTCGGCCAGCCAGCGGTTGTAGGCGCGGCACATGGCGGCGGCCAGGCCGGGATCGCGCACGGCGCCCGAGAAGAGGCCGATGCTCGGATAGAGGAAGGCGGCGTCGATGCCGTCCAGGTCCATGTCGGCGATGCGCGCGTGGGGGTCGAAGCCGCCGCGCCGGCCCTCGACGTACTTCATGGTCGCGTCGGCCACGGCGCCCTGCCGCGCGCCGATGGCGCCGAGCAGACCCAGGCCCTTCGGGCTGCCGAGGATGCGCCCCTCGACGTTCAGGCGCTCCTTGCCGTCGGTGTCGACGATGAGCCGCGGCGCGCGGTCGCGCCACGCCGGGTCCATGTACTTGTCCCAGATGTCGACGGGCTCCAGGACGTGGCCATCGGCGTCGATGACGTCGTACGTGCGCGCCATGCCTGCCTCCTCAGCCGCCGACCTGCACGCCGGCGAGCCGCTCGAGCACCTTGACGACCGCGGTGCCGTCCTCCTTGCCCAGCCCCGCCGCGCGCGCCATCTGGTAGACCTGCTGGCTCACGTTGGCCAGCAGGACCGGCACGCCGAGCTGCTTGGCGAAGGCGGTCTCCAGCTCCTGGTCCTTGAACGAGATGTCGACGGTGCCGCCCGGCGAGAAGTCGCGGGCCAGGATCTTCGGCACCCGCCGGTCGAACGCGAAGCTGCTGCCGGTGCTCGCGCGCACGACGTCGTAGATCGTCCGCGGATCGAGCCCGGCCTTGACGCCCAGCACCAGCGCCTCGGCCACCGCCACCGTGTTGACCTGCACCAGCATGTTGTTGACGAGCTTCATGGCCAGGCCCTGGCCGAGGCCGCCCACGTGGAAGAGCCGCGTGCCCATCGCCGCGAAGAGATCGCGGCAGGCCTCGAACGTCCTGGCCTCGCCGCCGGCGATGATCGAGAGCTCCCCCGTCGCCGCGCGCTCGGTGCCGCCGCTCACCGGCGCGTCGAGCATGGCGATGCCCCGCGCGGCCAGCTCGCCGCCCAGGCGACGCGCGACGGCGGGGTCGATGGTGCTCATGCAGGCCACGACGTGCCCGGGCGCCGCGCCGCGGGCGATGCCCCGCTCGCCGGCCACGACGGTCTCGGCCTGGGCCGTCGTCTCCACCATCACGATCGTGCGCGGCGCCGCCGCCGCCGCCTCCTCCGGCGAGGCGACCACCCGGGCGCCGCGCGCCCGGAAGGGCTCCACCCGGGACCGATCGATGTCGTGGACGACCAGCGAGAAGCCGTGCTTGACGAGGTTGAGGGCCATCGGGCCGCCCATGTTGCCGAGGCCGATGAATCCCACGATGCCGGCCATGGCGCGCCTCCTAGAAGAAGAACGTCAGGTTCTTGGCGAGCAGCACGCTCTGGTCGAGGACGATCCGCCGCCGCGCGATGCGCCAGCCGCCGTCCACGCGGCGCAGCACGTCCTCGCGCTTGCCGACCAGGACGTCGGTCTCGGTCTCCACGCGGTTGCGGTAGATCAGGAAGCGGCTCCGCACGGTGACCTCGCCCGGCGGCTCGGCGCCGTCCGGGGCGTGCACCTGGACGTTCGAGACCAGGTGGCAGATCCGCGACGGCGGCTCCTCGGCCCAGTGCACGCCGGTGCGGATCTGGGCCACGCGCCGGGCCAGCGTGTCCTTGCCCTCGTCGAACCAGTTGACGTCGAGGCCCTCGCGCGTGAACTCCCGGGCGAGCTCGCCGGCCGGCACGTTGCGCCGCATCGGCATGACGTAGCGCGCGTCGTCGGTGAACAGCTCGAGCCAGTCCTCGTAGCGCCGCTCGTCGAGCAGCTCGGCCTCGCGGTAGAGGAACTGCTCGATCTCGCGCTCGAGGAACAGCCGCGCCAGCGTCGCCTGGCCGCTCACGGCGTGGTCGGCGTCCCGGCGGCGGCGTCGCGCTGGCGGCGGTCGGCCGCGCCGTCCCCGTCGGCGGGCGGCGGGATGTCGCGCCAGCTGCCGGCCTCCATCAGCTCCCGCCAGCGACGGTAGAAGCCGCGCTGGTTGTGCTCGCTGGCCGCGGCCGTCACGTCGGCGATGGCGCCGGGCAGCCGGAGGCCGTGGTCCTCGAAGCCGCGCGTGGCGCGCCCCAGGCCCATCTCGTAATTGTAGGGATGCCGGCGCGCCACCGTGCCGCGGCTGGCCTTGTGGGCGTAGTTCCAGTTCTCCATGTCGTCCTGCTCGGTCAGCCCCGACGGCCCCGAGTAGCGGATGTAGTAGTGGCGCAGGAAGTCCTTCACCTCGGCCGGCGCGTCGGCGTCGACCAGGTACCAGCGCCACACCTCGGTCTGGTGCGGCCCGCGCGGGTGCCACACCGCCAGCGTCCGCGGCTGCCGGGCGAGCGGGGAGGCGTTCGGAAAGACGGTGCCCGGGCCGCCGAAGAGCCGCCAGGCGGGACCGAGGCGCCGCTTCCGCTCCTCCTCGCAGCGGCGGAAGTACTCGGCGACCACCGGCGCGTCCTGGTAGGCCGGGGCGATCGGCGCGTCGGGCGGCCGGAGGAAGGCGATCATCGAGTGGCCGAGCTCGGGGAACGACACGTCGAGCCACCGCGCCTCCTGGCGCTCCTGCATGTCGCGCCGGCCCTTGCCGCTCGGGCCGATGCCCACCATGTCCACCGAGCGGTGGCTCACGCCGTGATAGCGGTCGCCGGAGAAGTTCTCGGCCGGGAACTTCCAGTTGCAGGGGATCAGCCACTTGTGGATGCCGCCGATCACCTCGGTGCCGCCCTCGCGGCCGTCCCAGGCGTCGAGCAGCAGGTCGAGGTACGTCCTGTAGCCGCCGAGGTAGTCGAGGAACGACGGCGCCGCCTCGTCCCAGGTGGCCCACACGGTGCCCTTGTAGCAGGCCAGCCGAGAGACCTCGACGAGGCCCCAGCGGCTGCGGTCGAGCTGCGCGCCGTAGGCCTCGCGGGCGAAGGGCACGCCGACCAGGCGGCCGTCGGTCGCGTAGCTCCAGCCGTGGTACGGGCAGAGGAACTCGAGCGTGTTGCCCTCGTCGTACCGGCACACCTTCATGCCGCGATGCCGGCACGAGTTCAGGAAGACGTGCAGGGCGCCCGCGCGGTCGCGACAGAGGATGACGGACTCCTCGCCCATGGACGACGCCAGGAAGTCGCCGGGACGCGGGACCTGGCTCTCGTGGCCGACGAAGAGCCAGGCACGGGCGAAGATGCGCTCGAGCTCGCGCCGGTAGATCTCGTCGCTGACGAAGATCTCGCGGCTCACGAGCCCCCTGTCGGCGTCCACCAGGCTACCGAGGCTGTCGCGGTGCGTGCCGGCCATGGGCGTGACCTCCACCGGGGACAGCCGCAACCTATGCCCGGCCGGCCGCCCGGTCAAGCGGGCCGGGACGGCGGCGCCCGGTGTATGCTCCAGGCGCGGGGCGCGCTTCGAACACGAACCGGCGGGGGTCGTCATGCCTTACGACGTGCTCATCAAGAACGGCATGGTGGTGGACGGCTCGGGCTTCGCGCGGTACCGGGCCGACGTCGCGGTCGAGGACGGAACGATCGTGGAGATCGGCAGGATCACCGGCGCCGCGGAGCGCACGATCGACGCCGACGGGCTCTTCGTGGCGCCCGGCGTGATCGACCTGCACACCCACTACGACGCCCAGCCCTACTGGGATCGCCTGTGCACGTCGTCCATCTGGCACGGGGTGACGACGGCGCTCATGGGCAACTGCGGGCTCACGCTGGCGCCGCTGCGGCCCGAGCACCGCGACGCGATGCTGGCCACGTTCTGCTGCGTCGAGGACATCCCGGTGCGGTCGCTGGCCTCGGTGCTGCGCTGGGAGTGGGAGAGCTTCGCCGAGTACCTGGACGCCGTCGACGTCGGCCTCGGCCTCAACCTGATGCCGCTGGTCGGCCACAACCCGCTCCGGCTGAGCGCCATGGGCCAGGCGGCGTGGGATCGCGCGGCGACGCCGGACGAGGTCGCCGAGATGCAGCGCCTGCTGCGCGCCTCGCTCGACGCCGGCGCCTGGGGCTGGTCCACGACGGTGTCGCCCACGCACGCGGGCCCGAAGGGCGAGCCGGTGCCCACGCGCCTGGCCACCGACGACGAGCGCCTGGCGCTCGGCCGCACGCTGGGGGAGTACAACCGGGGCGTGATCGAGATCCTCCCGCCCGGCGCCGGCAAGCCCGACGAGGCCGACCAGGCTCACCTGCGCGAGGTCGCGCTGGCCAGCGGCCGGCGCGTGTTCTACCTGGTCTTCGACGACGCCACGCGGCCCTTCGCCGAGCGCGCGGCCGCCGACGGCGCGCAGGTCACCGCGCTGCTGCGGGCCATCCCGTTCAACCCGCGCTTCTCGCTCAGGAAGACGACGTTCTTCAGCAGCCTCGAGGGCTGGGACGTCGTCATGACGCGGCCGCTCGAGGAGCGGCTGGCCGTGCTCGGCGACCCGGCGCGGCGTCCCGCGCTCCGCGAGCAGGCCATGCAGCGGCAGCGCCGGCGGCCCGGCGTGCCGGGCCGGTTCGTGCCGTGGGCGTCCATCATCGTCAGGACGGTCGCGCGGCCGGAGCACCGGGCGCTCGAGGGGCGGCGGCTCGTGGAGATCGCCGAGGCCGAGGGGCGCCACGTGGCCGACGTGATGCTCGACCTGGCGGTGGCCGAGCGCCTGGAGACCGAGTTCCAGCTGCTCACGCGGTCCGCCGAGCAGGAGGCGGCGCTCGCCGAGTTCGTGAGGACGGGCCACGCGCTGCCCTCGCAGACCGACGCCGGCGCCCACCTGAACACCAACCCGTGCACGGCCGGCGAGTCGAGCTACGTGCTCGGCGAGTGGGTGCGCGAGCGCGGCTTCCTCACGCTGGAGGACGCCATCCGGCGCTTCACGTTCCAGCCGGCGCGGCTGGTGGGGCTGCACGACCGCGGGCTCGTCCGCGAGGGGATGGCCGCCGACCTCATGGTCTTCGACCTGGCCCGCATCGGCGTGGTCGAGGACGAGATCACGCACGACGGCCCCAACGGCACGCCGCGGCGGGTGCAGGGCGCCGACGGCGTGCACCACGTCCTCGTCGGCGGCCAGGTGGTGCTCGACCACGGCCAGCACACCGGCGCGCTGCCCGGCCGCGTGCTGCGCGCCGGCCGCCGGTGAGGCGGTGAGGCTCGTCCTCTTCCAGCACGGCGGCAAGGGCGACATCGTGCCCGGCCTGCTGACCGACCGGGGCGTCGTCGACATCGGCGAGGCGGCGCCGCGCGGGGCCACGCCGCAGGCCACCATGCAGGCGATCATCGACGACTTCGAGGCGCTCCGGCCGTCGCTGCAGCGGCTGGCCGCCGGCGGCCCGGCGCGGCCCGTCGACCAGGTGCGCCTCCGGCCGCCGCTGCCGCGCCCCGGCAAGATCCTGGCCTGCATCGCGAACTACTGGGAGCACGGGGCGCTGGAGGCGCGGCCGCTCAACATGTTCCTGAAGAATCCCGACGCCGTCATCGGGCCCGGCGACACCATCGTGCTGCCCGAGCACACCGAGCCGTGGATCTTCATGCACGAGGCCGAGCTGGCCCTGGTGATCAGGGGGCCGGCCAAGATGGTGAGGCGCGACGACTGGCGCCAGGCCGTCTTCGGCTACACGGGGATGATCGACGTCTCGGCCCGCGGCGAGGGGCGGCGCACGTGGAAGGCCGGCTCCTGGCTCGGCAAGTCGTTCGACACCTTCGCGCCGCTCGGCCCCTGCATCGCCACCGCCGACGAGATCCCCGAGCCGAACGACGTGCTGGTGCGGCTCTGGGTCGATGGCCAGCTCCGCCACAACTACAACACCGACGACATGGAGCACCCGGTCCCGCTGCTCGTCGAGTTCGCCACGGCCATCATGACCCTCAACACCGGCGACGTCATCGCCTGCGGCACGAACCACGAGGGCCTGGGGCCGCTGCAGGACGGCGAGGTCGTGGACCTCGAGATCCAGGGCATCGGCCGCATGCGCCTGCACGTGCGCGATCCGCTCCAGCGCTCGTGGGAGAAGGGCATCTACATGGGGCCGGACTCCACGAACCCCGAGGCCGTCAGGCGGAACCGGCCGGCGCCGCGCTGAGCAGCCGCTCCACGCCGGCGCGCGTTGACGCGGCTTCCGCCCGGTCCCTATAATCGCGCCCACATCTCGGCGCGTCGCGGGATATCGTCGCCCGTCGGCCGCGCTCCAGGAGCCTGCCGTGGCGGGTCAGGATCGGACGGGCAGCATCGTCCTGGACCAGGTGACGCAGCGCTTCGCGGTGCCCCGCGAGGCGCGCGAGTTCACGGCGCTGCAGGGCGTGACCGTCGACATCAGGGGCGGCGAGTTCCTGTCCATCGTCGGCCCGTCCGGCTGCGGCAAGTCCACGCTGCTCTCGCTGATCGCCGGGCTCGTCCCCGTCACCGAGGGCCGCATCGGCATCGACGGCGAGCCCGTCAGCGGCGTCAACCCGCGGCTCGGCTTCGTCTTCCAGCGCGACGCCCTGTTCCCCTGGAAGACCGTCGTGCAGAACGTGGGGCTGCCGCTGCTCTTCCGCGGCGTGGATCCGGCGGCGGCGCGGCCGCGCGTGGCCGACTGGATCGCGCGGATCGGCCTCACCGGCTTCGAGGCGTATCACCCGTACCAGCTCTCCGGCGGCATGCGCAAGCGCGTGGCGCTGGCCATGACGATGGTGTACGAGCCCGAGATCGTCCTGATGGACGAGCCGTTCGGGGCCCTCGACGTGCAGACGCGCAACCTGATGGAGAACGACCTGCTGGAGATCTGGGCCCAGCGCCGGCGCACGGTGGTCTTCGTCACCCACGACCTCGAGGAGGCCATCGCGCTGTCGGACCGCATCGTGGTGATGACGGCGTCGCCGGGGCGGGTGAAGGCCATCTATCCCATCGATCTGCCGCGGCCGCGCTCGGTGACGGAGATCCGCTTCCATCCCGACTTCGGGCGGCTCTACGAGACGATCTGGAAGGACCTCAAGGACGAGGTGCGCATTGGCTACGAGCGCAGCCGGCACGGTCTCGTGGGCTAGGGTCCGCCTCTGGCGGGCGGTGCTCCTGGTGGGCTTCCTGGGCCTCTGGGAGGTCTCGACGCGCCGGGGCTGGGTCGATCCGTTCTTCGTCAGCCAGCCGTCCGTGCTGGCCGTGGAGATCGCCGGCTGGGTGCGCAGCGGGTTCATCTTCCGGCACCTGGCGGTGACGATGGAGGAGACCATCATCGGCTTCGTGCTGGGCACGCTGCTCGGCGTCGCCGTCGGATTCGTCTTCGCGCAGTGGGAGACGCTGGCCCACGTCTTCGACCCGGTCATGGTGGCCTTCAACGCCATGCCGCGCGTGGTGCTGGCGCCGCTGTTCATCCTGTGGTTCGGCCTGGGCCTGCTCTCCAAGGTCGTGATGGTCATCTCCCTCGTGTTCTTCGTGGTCTTCTTCAGCACCTACACGGGCATCCGCGAGGTCGACCGCGACCTCATCGCCAACGCCCGCGTCCTGGGGGCCACGCCGCGCCACATGGTGCGCCACGTGCTGCTGCCCTCGGCGCTCACCTGGATCTTCGCCAGCCTGCGCACCAGCGTGGGCTTCGCCCTCATCGGCGCCGTGGTGGGCGAGTACCTCGGCTCGCACGAGGGCATGGGCTACGTCATCTCGTACGCGGAGTCGATGTTCAACGCCACCGGCGTGCTGGCCGGGCTGATCTGCCTGATGGCGGCCGTCATCGCCATCGACCTCGGCCTCAAGCGGCTGGACGCGCGGTTCTCCTACTGGAAGCCGGCGCGCCGCTGAGGCGGCCGCGGGCGAGGGAGGACGTCATGAGAACGCTCTGCAGTCGCATCGTGGCCGGGCTCGTCGTGCTCGCCGTGGTCGTGGCCGGCGCGGCGCCGGCCGCCCGCGCCGCCGAGAAGGTCACCGTGGGCGTGGCCGGCACGGCGCTGATGGTGTACCTGCCCACCATGCTCGCCAAGACCAAGGGCTTCTTCGCCGAGGAGGGCCTCGACGTCGAGGTCCTCGACATCAAGGGGGGCGGCTCGCAGGCGGCCTCGGCGCTGATCGGCGGCTCGGTGGACTTCAGCGCCAACGCCATCGACCACGCCATCAAGGCCAAGACGCGCGGCAAGGACCTGATCGCCGTCCACTCCCACGTGCGCCTGCCCGTGATGGGGCTGGTGGTGGCCAGCAAGTACAAGGGCCAGATCAGGTCCATCGCCGACCTCAAGGGCCGGCCGCTGGGGGTGACGTCGCCGGGCTCGCAGACGCACATGATCCTGGGCTTCCTGCTGGCCAGGGCCGGCGTGAAGCCCGACGACGTCAAGATCGTGGGCGCCGGCGGCAGCACCATGCCGCTCGCCATCGAGAAGGACTCCGTGCACGCGGGGATGATGCTCGATCCGTTCTTCACGGCGTTCATGAAGCAGGGCAAGGGCTTCGCGCTCGTCGACATGTTCACCACCAAGGGCACGCTCGACGCCATGGGCGGCGAGGTGCAGGGCACCACGCTGCTGACGCGGCCCGAGGTCATCGCGCAGCGGCCGGCCACGGTGCAGAAGATGGTCAACGCGCTGGTGAAGGCCAACAAGCTGATCGTCGCCTCCTCCGGCGAGGAGCTGGCCAAGCTGCTGCCCAAGGAGCTGGCCGGCGACCCCCGGCTCTACGCCGAGTCCTTCGAGCACGCGCGCGAGGCGTTCCCGCCCGACTCGCTGATCAAGAAGGACGGCGTGGCCCGGGTCATCGAGACCATGCGCGCCTTCGACGCCGTGCCGGCGGGCATGAAGATCGAGCCCGAGAGCCTGTACGACAACCGCTTCGTGATGAAGGCGCTCGGGAAGTAGGACCGAGCGCGCACGCCTTCGCGTGTCGCGCGCCGGCTTTGCCGGCGCAATCCTTCCTGGGCAGGTCTCGGAGGGGGCCGTCGAGGCCCCCGCCGATCGTCTCAGGCGCGGGCGGTGGCGACCTCCGAGGTGCAGTGGGGGCAGCGGCGCGCCTTCAGGGAGATGGGCATGGCGCAGGCCGGGCACTCGCGTGTCGTCGCCGGGGGTGGGGGGCCCTTGAGGCGGTTGACCTGCTTGACGAGGAGGAAGACGGCGAAGCCCACGATCAGGAGCGAGATCACGTGGTTGAGGAAGAGCCCGTAGTTGATCGTCGGCGCGCCGGCGGCCTTGGCGGCGGCCAGGCTCGGATACGGGCCGCCGCGCAGCGTGATGAAGAGGTTGGCGAAGTCGACGTTGCCGAGGGCCAGGCCGATCGGCGGCATCAGCAGGTCGTTGACGAAGGAGCTCACGACCGTGCCGAACGCCGCGCCGATGACGATGCCGACCGCGAGGTCGACGACGTTGCCCCGCATGATGAAGTCCCGGTACTCTTTCAGCATCGCCGTGCCTCCCGTCTCAGAGGTCCGCCACTGCCTCCAGCCGGCCCGACGCCGCGCTGCGGGCGACGGCGTCGGTGAACTCCATGTAGCGCACGCCGTCCTCGAACGTGGTCCGCGAGATCTTCTCGCGCCCGCGGATCGCGTTGACGAACTCCTCCTCCACGCGCCAGCCGATCCGGCGCTCGGCGGGGATGGCGATCTCCGCGAGCGCCTTGTCGCCCCGGCGCCCGCCCGACAGGCGCCGGGCGTCCGCCTCCACGCGGAGGGTGCCCTCGGCGCCGAAGATCCAGGCCTCCGCCGGCGGGGCCAGCGCGGTCACCCCGCTGAAGCGCAGGTGGCCCACGGCGCCGCCGGCGAGCGTGACCAGGATCTCGACGTGGTCGGGCACCTCGACGGCGCGCCAGGCGCCGGAGGCGTCGCGGCGCCGCGGCACCGCGATCTTCGGCAGCGCCATCACGCTGCGCGCCGGGCCCAGCCAGCGCGACATGGCCTCGTACCAGATGCCCATGTTGAGCACGTTGTGGCCGCTGAGCGCGACGTCCTGCCGCCAGTGCAGCGGCGCCGCGGGATCGACGAAGCCGGCCTGCTGGGTGGCGTGGACCTCCACGGCCAGCACCTCGCCGGCGTAGCCCTCGGCTAGCAGCCGCTGGATCGTGCCGTCGAGCTCGAGCGTGTGGGGCGCGGGCACCAGCTGCGCGACGAGGTGCGGCGCGCGGCGCGAGGCCTCCAGCATGCGGCGGCCCTCGGCGGCGTTCATGGCCATGCGGGCCTCGCAGAGCACGTGCTTGCCGTGCGCCAGCGCGGCGATGGTGACCTCCGCGTGCAGGTAGGGCCAGGTGCCGATGCAGACGGCGTCGACGTCGCGGGCCTCGACGACCTCGCGCCAGTCGGCGTGGACGCGGCCGATGCCGAACTCGCGGGCCACGCGCTCGCCCGACTCCTTGCTCCGGTTGGCCACGGCCGCCAGCTCGATGCCCGGCTGGGCCTTGAGCTTGGGCAGGTGATGGCGGCGGGTGTTGTTGCCGGCGCCCACGAACCCCACGCGGATGGTCTGGTCGGTCATGGAGCGAGATGGTACACCGGCGGGCGCCGTCTCCGCCGGCCGGGCGCCGGCCCCGCGCTCAGCCGCCGCCGGCGAGCCGGGCGAGCGTCTCCCGGCCGGCCAGCATGTCGTCGCGCGAGCCGAAGGCCAGCATGTAGTGCCCGCGGTAGCCGGCGCCCTCCAGCCGGCGGAAGAGCCGTCCGAAGTCGATGGTGCCCTCGCCGGGCCGCAGGTGCTGCTCGCGGTCGCCGCGGTTGTCGGCCAGGCGCACCTCGCCGATGCGGCCGGCGCCCAGCGCGTCGAGGAAGCCGTCGATGCCCTCGGGCACCAGGTGGGCGTGGTTCACGGTGAAGGCCCAGCCGAGGTGGGGCGAGTCCAGGCGGTGGAAGTAGTCCCGGCACTCCTCGAGGCTGAAGGCCAGGTAGCGCACCTCGGCGTGCTCGGGCTCGCGGTTCAGGTTCTCCAGCAGGAGCCGCACGCGCGCGCGCTCGGCGTGCTCGACGGCGCGGGCCAGCCGCGCCACGCTCGCCGCGCGCCGCGCGGCGTAGTCGGACGTGAAGTGGAAGCCGGCGTGGACCACGATCCAGGCGGCGCCCAGCCGCGCGGCCAGGTCGATGTAGGCGCGCAGGTAGGCGTCGGTGGCCTCGGCCACGAGCGGCGTGGTCTCGGCGACGTTCACGCCCGAGAGCGTGTGCAGGCCCAGGTGGACCCGGTGCCGCTCGCAGAGCCGGCGGATCTCCGCGACGCGGGCCGCGTCCAGGCGGTCGGGCGCGTTGGGCGCCGGATCGCCCTCCAGGCACACGTCGAGGAAGCGCACGCCGTGGCCGCCGGCCCAGGCCACGGCGTCCTCGATGGGCGCCCGGCCGCCCACATCGATGCCGAGCCGCTCGCGCGGGGTCATGGGCGGTCGATCGTACCATTCGCGTGTAGAATCGCGGCATGTCGAACGGGACCCCGACCGCGCTCCTGCTCAACGCCGGCCACGCCCTGGACCACCTGTTCCTGCTGATCTTCGCCACTGCCGTCGCCGCCATCGCCGCCGACTGGGGCATGGTGTGGCAGGACCTGATGCCGTACACGGCGGGCGCCTTCGTCATGTTCGGGCTGGGCTCGCTGCCGGCCGGCCGGCTCGGCGACCTCTGGGGCCGCCGCGCCATGATGATCGTGTTCTTCACGGGCATGGGGCTCTCGGCGATGCTCGTCGCGCTGACCACCGGCGTCTGGTCGCTGGCGGCCGCGCTCACGCTGATGGGAACCTTCGCCTCGATCTACCACCCGGTCGGCATCCCGATGCTCGTGCAGCACGCGAAGAACCCGGGCTTCACCATCGGGCTGAACGGCCTCTTCGGCAACCTGGGCATCGCCTTCGCCGCCATCCTCACGGGCCTGCTGGTGAAGCACCTCGGCTGGCGCGCGGCGTTCGCCGTGCCCGGCGGCCTCGCGCTGCTCGGCGCCGCCCTCTTCGCCGTCGTGGCCCCCCGCGAGGAGGTGGCGCCGGCGCGGCGGCCGCGGAAGATGCTCGACCTGCCGGCCTCGGTGATGGCGCGCGTGCTCCTGGTCATGACGCTGGCCGCCGTGTCGGGCAGCCTCATCTTCAACTTCACGACCAACGGCAACGGCCAGCTGCTCGCCGAGCGGCTGCGCGGGCTGGTCGAGGACCCCGCCACGCTCGGGGCGCTGCTGGCGCTGGTGTACGCGATCGCCTCGCTGGCCCAGCTCGTGGTGGGCAAGCTGATCGATCGCTATCCGCTCAAGTGGATCTACCTGCCGATCGTCGCCGCGCAGGTGCCGCTGTTCGCGCTGGCCGCCACCGCGACGGGCTGGCCGCTCTACGCGGCCATGCTGGCCTTCATGGTGTTCGTGTTCGGCGCCATTCCCTTCATCGACGCCATGATCGTGCAGTACGTGGACGACCGGATGCGCTCGCGCGTGTCCGGCGTGCGGCTGGCCGTCTCCTTCGGCGTCAGCTCGCTGGCCGTCTACGTGCTGGGGCCGACCGTGAAGGCCGCGGGCTTCACCACGCTGCTGGCGGTGATGGCCGCGATCTCGGCGTGCACGACGCTCTTCGTCGCGCTGCTGCCCGGGCGCGTGCCCGTCCCGCGCGCCGTGCCCGCGGCCGCGGCGCCGTCGGCGGCCACGCCCTCGGCGTAGCGGCCCTTCCGCGCGGCATCACCGGCCGCTCGATCCCCTCGCCCCCGCGGCGCCGGCCGGTCCGGGCAGGGCCGGCGCGAGCGCGCCTCCGCTCCGCGACGGTGCCGACGCGTCGGCCGCGATCGTCGGCGACCTCGCGCTGAGCCGCCGGGACCGGCGCGGCCGCATCGCCGGGCGCACGACGCCTGGCGGCCGCGCCGCTCAGCGCCGGCGCAGCGCCGCGAACACGCGCGGCGCCGTGACCGGGATGCGGTCGATGGTCACGCCGCGGTCGGCGAGGGCGTCCTCGACGGCGCCGGCGATGGCCGCGCCCGGCGCGATGACGCCGCTCTCGCCCACGCCCTTGATGCCCAGGGGATTCACCACCGAGGGGAAGGCGAGGTGCTCGACGACGAGCGGCGGCACCTGGTCGGCGCGCGGCAGCGCGTAGTCCATGAGCGTGGCCGTCAGGAGCTGGCCGGCCGCGTCGTGCACCAGCTCCTCCTGCAGCCCGGCGCCGATGCCCTGGGCGATGCCGCCGTGCACCTGGCCCTCGACCACCATCGGGTTGATCGGGCGGCCGCAGTCGTGCACGGCGGCGTGGGCCAGCAGGCGCACCGCGCCCGTCTCCACGTCGACCTCCACCACGACGCCGTGGGCGCCGAAGGCCCAGGTGACGCTGCCCGGGTAGAAGAACCCGCACGACGAGAGTCCGGGGCTGCCGCGCCCGGCGAGCGCGGGGCTGCGCACGGCCGCGCGCGCCACCTCGCCGAGGGCCAGGCCGCGGCCGGGGACGCCGCGCACCGAGACGCGGCCGCCGGCGAGCACGAGGTCCTCGGGCGCGCACTCCAGGCGCTCGGCGGCGACGAGCCGCGCGCGCTCCGCGACCTCGTCGGCGCTGCGGGCGACGGCCGGCCCGGCCACCGCGGCCACGCGGCTGGCGATGGTCCCCATGCCGAAGCCCACCAGGTCGGTGTCGCCGCCGAGGACCACGACCTGCTCGAGCGGCACGCCCAGGCGCTCGGCGCAGATCTGCGCCAGCGTCGTCTCGTGCGCCTGGCCCTGCGCCGAGACGCCGACGCGCACGAACACGGTGCCGCCGGGATCGACGCGGACGTCGGCGCCCTCGAAGGGGCCGAGGCCGGTGCCCTCGACGTACGCCGAGAGCCCGACGCCGATGGGCCGGGCACTGCCGCGGCGCTCCTGCTGGCGCTTGCGCCAGCCGGCGTAATCGAGGCGCTCGAGCAGCAGGTCGAAGCCGGCCACGTAGTCGGCGGGGTCGTAGGCGATGGGCACGCCGTCGCGATAGGAGAGCCCCGAGCGGTACGGCATCTCGTCGGCGCGGACGAGGTTGCGCCGGCGCAGCGCGGCCGGATCCATCCCGAGCGCGCGGGCGGCGCGGTCGAGCAGGCGGTCCATCACCAGGGCGGCCTCGGGACGGCCGGCGCCGCGGTAGGCGGCCAGGAACGTCTTGTGGGTGACCACGTTGTCCGCCGCCGCGCGGTACGCGGGCACGCGGTACGGCCCCGGCAGGTGGTTGATCGTGTTCAGCGTGATCGCCTCGCCGAGCGTCGGGTAGGCGCCGTGATCGCGCGTGAAGCGCGTCTCCAGGCCGACGATCGTGCCGTCGCGCCGGAGCCCCAGGCGCGCGTGGTGCGTCTGGTCCCGGTCGCCGGCCGCCGTGAGCAGGTGCTCGGCGCGCGTCTCGACCCACTTCACGGGGCGCCCGAGTCTCCGCGCCGCGGCGGGCACCAGCACGTCCTCGGGATAGTCGTGGCCCTTCACCCCGAAGCCGCCGCCGACCTCCGGCGTGCGGACGCGGACGCGGTCCTCCGGGATCCCGAGGATGGCGGCGACGGCGCTCCGCACGGCGAACGGCACCTGGCTCGACGTCCACACCAGGAGCACGCCGGTGAGCGGCTCGACGAGGGCCAGCACGCCCCGCGGCTCGATCGGCATGCCGGCCATGCGCGGGTAGACGACGTCGGCCTCGACGACCACGTCGGCGCCGGCGAACGCGCGGTTCGCATCGCCGACGGTCGAGACGTTCCGGCCGGCGACGTTGTCGGGCCAGTCGGCGTGCACGCGGGGCGCGCCGGGGGCCAGCGCGGTCGCCGGCGTGGCGGCGGCCGGCAGCACCTGCCACTCGACCCTGACGCGCTCGGCGGCGTCGGCGGCCGCGTAGGGGTCGACGGCCACGACGACGGCGACGGCCTCGCCCACGTGGCGCACGATCGGTCCGGCGAGCACCGGGTGGACGTACGGCCGGAACGCTGGCGTCGGCACGAGGGGTGGCACCGAGGCGGCCAGCTCGGGAAGATCCTCGAGCGTGAGCACGGCGACGGCGCCGGGGCAGGCGAGCGCGGGCGCCCGGTCGATGGCGGCCACGCGCGCGTGGGCGTGCGGGCTGCGGACGATCGCCAGGTGCAGCAGCCCGTCGACGCGCAGGTCGTCCAGATAGCGCCCGGCCCCGACCAGGAGGCGCGCGTCCTCCTTGCGGCGGACGGAGACGCCGACGGTCACGCCCGGACGGCGCCGAGGTGCGAGTCGCGCCGCGCCTGGAGATCGGCGTCGGCGTAGGTCATCAGGTCGGGCCGCGCGCGCCCCAGCATCACCTGCAGGTAGGCCGGCTCGAGGCCGACGTTCTCGAAGCCGTGGATGACGCCGGCGGGCGCCGACACGCAGTCCCACCGGCCGAGCACGGCCTCCTCGCGCCCGCCCGCGCCGTCCTCGAAGAAGACCTTCACCTTGCCCTCGAGGACGAAGAAGATCTCCTCCACCTCGTGGGTGTGGGCGGCGTTGCCCTGGCCGGGCGGCACGAACATCACGCTGAGCGTGAAGTGCTCGGCGGGGATGGCGCGGGCGTCGGCCTTGCCCGAGGCGCCGGCCCCGACGTAGCGGTGCTGGGCCCGCCGGTAGCCCTCCACCCGCGCGTCGGCGAAGGCGTCCCAGTCGGGCACGCGGTCGACGAAGCGCGCGACGCGGGCCTGCAGCAGCTCGCGGAGGGTGCTCATGACGGCGGCGCCTCCTCTCCCCGCCGGCGGGCCGCGGTCAGCGGGCCGGCGCGATGTCGACGAACGTCGAGTTGAACGGGCTGGCCCCGGCCGGCGAGGCGCGGTCGGCGATGAGCACGTTGGCGCAGCCCCGCGTGTCCTGCCCGTCGCCGTCGAGCGCGAACCATGCGCCCTCCTTGATCGACACCACGCCGGGCGCGATGCGGTCGGTCACCCGGGCCGGCAGCACGGTGGCCCCGAGATCGTTGAAGATGCGCACCGGCCGGCCGTCCTCGACGCCGCGGGCCGCGGCGTCGGCGGGATGGATCCACACGTCGTCGCGGTCGGCGCGGGCCAGGAGGGGCTGGTTGTCGTGGATCGAGTGCGTGCGCGCGCGGGACTTGGGCGTCACCAGGCGCAGCGGGTGGCGGGCGGGCGCCGGGTCGGGGATCCACGTGGGGATGGGCGGGATCGCGCCCAGCCCGTAGGGATCGGGAGCCGCGGCCAGCACGGTGGAGTAGACCTCGATCTTGCCGGAGGGCGTCGAGAACGGGTGGCGCTCGGGGTCGCGGATCTCGCGGGCGAAGGCCACGGCGTCCTCGGGCGCGGGCAGCCGGGCCAGCCCGCGCTCGCGGAAGGTGTCGAAGTCGTCGATGGCGTCCCCCGTGAGGGCGCGCAGCCACTGCTCCTCGCTCAGGTCGTCGTAGCCCTCGATGCCGAGCCGCCGCGCCAGCGCGGCGCAGATGTCTCGATCGTTGCGGCACTCGCCCATGGGGGCGATGGCCTGCTTCATGAAGATGGCGTAGTGGCCGGCGCCGGCCCACGGGGTGTGGACGTCGTTGCGCTCCCAGAACGTCGTGGCCGGCAGCACGATGTCCGCGTGGCGCGCCGTCGGCGTGACGAAGTGATCGGTGACGACCATGAACTCCAGCCGCTCGGCCGCCGCGACGATCTTCCGCACGTTGGGCAGCTGGTTGAAGAGGTCGCCGGCCGCCGAGTAGATCATCTTGATGTCGGCGGGGTAGCCGCCGGCCTTGCCGCGCTCGAGCAGGTCGGCGAGCAGCGAGGAAGCCACGCGGGCGCCGGCCGGATTGGGTCCGGCCGGCAGCATGCGGATGCCGGCGCGGCCGGTGGCGCCGTTGCTGACGCCGCTGTTGCCGCCGGGCCGGCCCACGCCGCCCGTCATCGCCGCCAGCGCGTACGCGGCGCGGTGGAACTGCTCGCCGTGGATCGTGCGCCCCGGCGCGTAGCCGCAGTGCAGCGCCGAGGGCCGCAGCGTCGCCAGCTCGATCGCCAGCCGGCGGATCGTGTCCGCCGGCGCGCCGGTGATCGCCGCGGCCCACTCGGGCGTCTTGCGCACGCCGTCGGCCAGGCCCAGCAGGTACGAGCGGTACGACGACCCGGCCGGGGCGCCGGGGGGCAGGTGGTCCTCGTCGAAGCCGAGGACGTAGCGGTCGAGGAAGGCCCGATCGTGCAGGCCCTCGCCGGCGATCACGTACGCCATGGCGATGAGGGCGGCGGCGTCGGTGGAGGGCCGGACGAAGACGTGCTCGTCGGCCAGCGCGCGGCTCGTGCGCGTGCGCCGCGGGTCGACGCAGACGATGCGCGTGCCCTGACGTTTGGCGCGCTTCAGGTACTCGAAGGTCCCGGTGCCGAACGTGCCGTCGCCCGGGCTCCAGCCCCACATGACGATCAGCCGGGAGTTGACGTAGTCCGTCGGCTCGCGCCCCGCGCTCTTGTAGTCGGCCTTCGCGCCGTACGTCGTGTGCACGGCGAACACCTCGGCCTCGGCCGAGATGTTCGTCCACAGCTCCGTGCAGCCGCCGAACATGTGGAGCAGTCGCTGCACGGCCGCGCGGTTGTGGAGCATCGACAGGCTGCCCGTGCGCGAGCAGTCGAGGATGGCCGCCGCGCCATGCTGCTCGCGGATGCGCAGCATCTGGCGCGCCACCTCGTCCAGCGCCTCGTCCCAGCCGATGCGCTCGAACCGTCCGGCGCCCCGGGGGCCCGTGCGCCGCAGCGGGTGCAGCAGCCGGTCGGGGTGGTTGACGCGCTCGGCCTGGCCGAAGCCCCGCACGCAGGCGTGCAGCGGGGGCAGCTCGGGGGTCCAGCGGCGGGGATCGGTGCTGATCCGGACGATGCGCCCGTCGCGCACGTGGGCGTTGACGACGCAGCGGCCGCCGCAGTTGTGGCCGCAGGTGCTGGTGACGACGGTCTCGCCGGGCGCCGGCGCCGGGCGGGGGGTCTCGTAGAGGATCACGCCGAGAGTGTATCCTGATCGCCGCTTCGAGACCCGTCCGTTCGCCGGAGGTCACCACGATGGCCCTGCTGGCCGCCCTGCTCCTGGCCCTGCTCGCGCCGCTGCCGGCGCGGGCCGCCGACCTGCCCATCTTCGACGCCCACATCCACTACAGCCACGACGCCTGGGACGCGGTGCCCCCGAAGGAGGCCGTCGCGCTGCTGCGCAAGGCCGGCGTCACCCGCGCGCTGGTGTCGAGCAGCGACGACGACGGCACGCAGAAGCTCCTGGCCGAAGCGCCCGACATCGTCATTCCCGAGCTGCGGCCCTACCGCAGGCGCGGCGAGACGGCCTCCTGGGTGCGCGACGAATCGGTCATCGGCTACCTGGAGGGCCGGCTGGCCCGCCACCGCTACGTGGCCATCGGCGAGTTCCACCTGCACGGCGCCGACGCCGACCTGCCGGTGGTCCGCCGCGTGGTCGACCTGGCCCGGCGCCACGAGCTGATGCTCCACGCCCACTCCGACGCCGACGCGGTGGAGCGGCTGTTCCGCCACGATCCCGACGCCCGTATCCTGTGGGCGCACGCCGGGTTCGAGTCGCCGGCGCGCGTGCGGGCGATGCTGCGCAGGTACCCCAACCTGTGGGCCGACCTCTCGTTCCGCACCGACCACGGGCAGGGCGACAGGGTCGCGCCCGAGTGGCGCGCCCTGTTCCTGGAGTTTCCCGACCGCTTCGTGCTCGGGACGGACACGTTCTCCCCCGGCCGCTGGCCCCACGTGGTGGAGCACGCCGCCTGGGCGCGGCGCTGGCTCGCCGACCTGCCGGAGGACGTCGCCGAGCGCATCGCCCACAAGAACGGCGAGGCCATCTTCGGCGCGGCCTTCCCGCGGCCCCGCTGACATTCGTCGTCATTCCCTCCGGGGGAATTGCCTTGGCGCCGGCGTGAGCGGACGCTCGCGCTCGCAGGACATCCCCACGGGAGGCCCCACATGGCGACGATCGAGGAGTACGCCGAACGACCCCGGGACGAGCGCCTGAAGCGGCTCACGCGCACCGCTGATGAGCTCGCAGCCTCCATCGGCGGACAGAGCGAAGAGGTCCTCTGCCGCCGGCCCGATGCGAAGCGCTGGGCGGCCAAGGAGGTCGTCTGTCACCTCCGGGATACCGAGGAGGTTTTTGCGGCCCGAATCGAGCAAGTCTTGGCGATGGCCCTCGAACCCACCTTCGTCATATCGAATCCTGACCGCTGGGCCGAGGACCGGCAGTACCTCGCGAACCATGTCGACCAGGCGCTGGCGGCGTTTCGGAGGCGCCGGCTCGACACACTGGCGATGTTCGGCAAGCTGGTACCCGCGGAGTGGGAGAAGGCAGGAATCCATCCCGTCCTCGGTCGGATCACGGTCGAGGACTTCCTCGCCATCATGGCAGCCCACGACGATACGCATCTCGATCAGCTCGCGCGCGCCCTCGAGGGCCGGGCATGACGACGGGGGGCCTTCCACGCAGATGAGGATGGCGACGCGAATCAGCGGCCGCCGCGCGCCTCGGTGCGGCGCTCCTCCATCTCCTCGAGCGTGCGCGGCCAGTCGCCGCGCAGGAGGCGGGACAGCGCGCGGTCGGCGAGCAGGCGGCCGCCGGTCTGGCAGCGGGCGCAGTAGTTGGTCTCGTTCTCGGCGTGGACGATGCGCTGGATCGGAGCGCCGCACACCGGGCACGGCTGGCCGTAGCGGCCGTGCGCGGCCATGCCCGGCCGGAACGCGGTGACGCCCTCGGGAAAGCGCTCGCGCGCCTCGGCGCGAAGGCGCTCGACCCACTCGCCGAGCGTCTTCCGGGTCGCCTCCCAGAGTCGCGTCACCTCCGCGTCGTCGAGCTGGTCGCTCATGCGCACCGGGCTCAGCCGGGCGCGGTGCAGGATCTCGTCGGCGTAGGCGTTGCCGATGCCGGCGAGGAAGCGCGGGTCGGTGAGCGTGCGCTTCAGCGTGTGACGCTCGCGCGCGAGCGCCGCGCGGAAGTCCTCGCGCGAGGCGGTGAGCGGCTCGAGGCCGCCGGGGTCGTGCTCGGCCAGACCGGCCGCGCCGCGGACCGCCCAGAGCGCGGCGCGCCGCTTCGTGCCGGCCTCGGTGAGCACGAGCGCGCCGGTGGAGAAGTCGAAGGCGGCGAGGCCGATGCGCCCCGGCGGCCGGGCGCCGCGCGGCTTCCAGTGCAGGCGGCCGGCGATCATCAGGTGCAGCACCAGAAACAGGTCGCCCTCGAGCGCGATCACCAGCCGCTTGCCGAGCCGGCGCAGACCGGTCACCGCGCGCCCGTGGGTCTCGCGCAGCGGCGGGTCGACCGAGCGCAGCAGGAAGGGCGTGGCCAGGCGCGTCCCGTCCAGACGCGCGCCGAGCACGCGAGGGCGCAGCGCCTCCAGGTAGGCCTCGACGTCGGGCAGCTCAGGCACCGGCGCCCCACAGCACGGGCTCGCGCGTCAGGCGCACCCCGAAGCGCGCCTCGACCGCGTCCTGCACCTTGCGGGCGAAGGCCAGCACCTCGCCGGCGCGCGCGCCGTCGTGGGCGACGATGGCCAGCGCGTGGCGCGTGGAGAGGCCGACGGCGCCCTCGCGATGGCCGCGGCGGAAGCCGGCCCGCTCGATGAGCCAGCCGGCCGCCAGCTTCACGCCGCCGTCCGGCTGCGGCCAGCGCGGCATCGCCGGCTCACCGGCCAGCGCGGCCACGCGCTCGGCGTGCTCGGGCGTGACCACCGGGTTGGTGAAGAAGGAGCCGCACGAGCGGCCGTTCGGATCGTCCGGCTCGATCACCATCGACTTCGCGCGCCGGATGGCCACGACGGCCTCGCGCACGTCGGCCAGGCCCGGGCTGGCCATGCCCGCCCGCTCCAGGTGGGCGGCGACCTCGGCGTAGCGGACGCTCGGCGGGGCGCCCGGCCGCAGACGGTAGGTCACGGCCAGCACGACGTAGCGGTCGGGCGCGCCGCTCTTGAACAGCGAATCGCGGTAGGTGAAGCGGCACTCGGCCGGGCCCAGCGTGGACACGCGGCCGGTGACCGTGTCGAGCACGCGCACGCGCTGGATCGTCTCGGCCACCTCCTGGCCGTAGGCGCCGACGTTCTGGATGGGCGTGGCGCCGACCAGCCCGGGGATGCCGCTGAGGCACTCCAGCCCGGCCCAGCCCCGGGCGACCGCCCGCCCGACCAGGTCGTCCCAGGGCTCGCCGGCGGCGGCCGTCACGTCCACGGCGCCGGCGTGCTCGGCCACCTGGAGGCCGTGCAAACGCATGCGCACCACCAGGCCGTCCACGCCCTCGTCGGCGACCACCAGGTTGGAGCCGCCGCCGAGCACCCGGAAGGGCAGCCCCCGCCGCCGCGCCCACGCGAGCGCCTCGCTCACGGTCGTCTCGTCGGTTGCATCGAGGAAGAAGCGGGCGGGGCCGCCCACGCCGAGGGTGCAGAACGGGGCGAGGGCGACGTGCTCGCGCGGCTGCAGCGTCTCGCCGGCCATCGCTTCCGGGCAGTCTACACCGAGCGGTGTTGCGGTTCCTGCGATACTCTTCCGGTGATGACTCTGCCGCTGCAGCGGTCCGCCGATCGTCACTCCGCCGCTGCCGCTCCTGGTCCATCGCTGCGCACCGTCGACGCCGTCGCGATCATCGTCGGCACCGTGGTCGGGGCTGGCATCTTCCGGCTGCCCTCGCTCGTGGCCGGCACCGCCGGCAGCGAGGGCGCGATGGTGGCCGCCTGGGTCCTCGGCGGCGTCGTCTCGCTCGTGGGGGGCTTGTGTTACGCGGAGTTGGCGTCCGCGTATCCCCATCCCGGCGGCGATTACCATTTCCTCGGACGTGCGTACGGTCGCGGGCTCGCGTTCCTGTTCGCGTGGGCGCGGATCAGCGTGATCCAGACCGGCTCCATCGCCGTGCTGTCCTACGTCTTCGCCGACTACGCCAGCAGCCTGTTGCCGCTGGGGCCCCTGTCGTCGCCGGTGTACGCGGCGCTGTGCGTGGTGGCGCTGACCGCGCTGAACGTCGCCGGCGTGCAGGCCGGCAAGACGACCCAGAACCTTCTGACCTCCGTCGAGGTTCTAGGTCTGATGCTGGTGGTCAGCGCGGGCCTCCTCGTGGCGCCGGCCGCGCCGGCGGCCGGGGCGTCGTCGGGGTCCGCCGCCTTCGGCCTCGCCATGGTCTTCGTGCTCTTCACCTATGGAGGCTGGAACGAGGCGGCGTACATCTCCGCGGAGGTCCGCGGCCGGCGGGACATCCTGCGTGCCCTCGTGGTGAGCCTCGCGCTGGTCACCGTGCTCTACGTGCTCGTCAACTGGGCGTACCTGCGCGGGCTCGGCCTGGCCGGCATGGCCGGGTCGCGCGCCGTGGCCGCGGACCTGCTCGACCGCGCGTTCGGCACCGGCGGCGGCCGCCTGGTTGCCGTCCTCGTCGTGCTGGCCACGCTCACCTCGGTGAACGCGACGATCTTCACCGGTGCCCGCAGCGCCTATGCGCTCGGGCGCGATTTCCGGCCGTTCTCGCGCCTGGGACGCTGGACCGTCGGACGGGGCACGCCGGTCAACGCCTTGCTCGTCCAGGGAGCGGCCGCGCTGGCGCTGGTGCTGCTCGGCGCGGCGACCCGCAAGGGCGTCGAGACGATGGTCGAGTACACGGCGCCGGTGTTCTGGCTCTTCTTCCTGCTCACCGGCATCTCCGTGTTCGTGCTGCGCGGCAAGGATCCCGATACCCCGCGCCCGTTCCGGGTACCGCTCTACCCGCTGACGCCGCTCGTGTTCTGCGCCACGAGCGGCTACCTGCTGTGGAACAGTCTCTCCTATCACGGCGTCGGCGCGCTCGTCGGCGTCGGCGTGCTGGCGGTGGGAGGTGTCGTGCTCATGCTCTCGAGGGGCCGTGAGGCCCAAGCCCAAGGAGGACCCTGAAATGCCCGTGCACCGCTCGCTCACCGCCGCGCTGCTCGCCCTGCTGGTGATCGGTCTGGCCGTCCCCGTCGGCGCCCAGACGACGGCGCCGTCGAAGCCGCTCGACGTCCCCTACGTGCCGACCAAGGAGCCGGTCGTCGACCGGATGCTGCACATGGCCGGCGTCAAGCAGGGCGACGTCCTCTACGACCTGGGGTGCGGCGACGGCCGGATCGTCATCACCGCGGCCAAGCGCTTCGGGATCCGCGGCGTGGGGATCGACCTCGACCCCGAGCGCATCGCCGAGGCCACCGCCAACGCCAAGAAGGCCGGCGTGGCGGACCGCGTGAAGTTCATCCAGGGCGACCTGTTCGACGCCGACATCAAGGACGCGACCGTCGTCACGCTCTACCTGCTGCCGGACGTCAATCTGAAATTGCGTCCGAAGCTGCTCCGCGACCTCAAGCCCGGCACGCGGATCGTCTCGCACAACTACGACATGGGCGACTGGAAGCCCGAGCAGTCGGCCAAGGTCGTGGTGGAGGGCACCGAGCACATGGTGTACATGTGGCGCGTGCCGAAGCGCGCGGCCTCGGCCCCGCTCGAGCTGCCGCGCCGCTAATTTAGGCCGGCGGCGTCCGGACGGCCGTCAGGTCGCGACGCCGACCTGACGGCCGCTCACCCGGGGCCGGCCGGCGAGTCCGGGGCCGGGCGGCCGAGCCGCAAGGGCTCGGGACAGTGCAGGCGCATCCACCCGCGCTCCTTCAGTTCCTCGAGCGTGATGCCGCGCAGCGAGGGGTGATCGGAGCTCAGCGCCTGACGCGCGAGCTCCTCGTCGCTGGCGTAGAGACAGGGCACGTCGAGCCCCATGCGCCCGGCCAGGCGCCGGAAGATCTCCGTCGTCGGCAGGCATTCTCCCGGCGGCGACACGGCGGGCTCGTTCCAGGAGAGATACAGGTGCCCGTAGGAGATCTGCAGGTCGGCGTGCTCCAGCTGCATGGTCGCGGGCCGGACGATGTCCGCGTACTCGACGGTGTCGGTGCGGAAGTGCTCGACGACGACCGTGAAGAGGTCGGGGCGCTCCAGACCGCGCCGGATCCGCGACTGGTGCGGCGCGCCGGCGAGGGGATTGCTGGCGTAGACGAGGAGCGCCTTGACGGGGGGATCCCGCACGTCGAGCAGGCCCTCGCCGAGTCTCGTCATGCTGAGCGCCCGCGTGCCGGGTCGCCGGAGGTCGTCGCGGTAGAGGGCCGGCCAGTTGATCCCGAAGAAGCCACGCGTATCGTACCGGGCTCCGCCGCCCGGATGGCGCCAGTCCCCGGTGACGCCGGGAATGCAGGTGATCGTCCGCACGGCCATGCCGCCCCCGCCGTGGCGCTGCAGCCCCATGGTCAGCCGGATCGCGGTGGGCCGCGAAGGCGCCGCGGCCCTTCGGACCGAGGCGTCGCAACGGATACAGCAGACGGTCCGGCGACCGGGCGTAGGCGAGGTAGCCGTTGACCTTGTTGCACAGCACGCCGCGCGTGAAGGGATGCTCGGGGTCCCCCTGCAGCCGCACCGCGACGCCGTCCCTGACGGTGACGATCCAGCTGCAGGTATCCGGGCAGTCCAGCGCGCACGCGCCACGGACGCGACGTGGGCCTTCCGGGAGCCCCGCCTTCATGTCGCCGGCATCAGAGCATGCGCTCCGTGCGCGCGGCAATTCCCTCGCAGGGAATGGGCGGGGCCCGGCTCAGGGCACCAGCACCTCGCTACGCCAGCCCCCCGGCGTCCGCACGTAGGCGCGGCGGTCGTGGAGCCGGTCGGGCGAGCCCCGCCACGCCTCGACGCGGAACGGCACCAGGTACACGCCGCGCAGCAGCGCGGGGCGGGGCACGGCGTCGGCGGTGGGATGGCGGGCGCGCAGGCGCTCGATGCCCGCCCGGAAGGCCTCGCGCGAGGCGACCACGCTGCTCTGCGGCTGCTCGACGTCGTAGTAGACGTCGAGCAGCCGCGACTCGTGGACCTTCTGCGACCAGTAGCGCTCCACCAGAGGCTCCGGCATCGGCATGAGCCCGCCCCGCACCCGGTACTGCCGGCGGATCGAGGTCCAGAGCAGCAGGGCCTCGTAGCGGCCGCCGCGCACCGGCTCCCACTTGGGGCTGGTGGCGCTGATCAGCAGCCCGACGCCGTCGGGGCCGATGTCGCGCAGGACCAGCGGCCGCACGCCCGGCGCGCCGCCGCCGTCGGCGGTGGCCAGCACGCAGACGTCGACGAGCGGATCGCCGGCCGACCGCGCGCGCTCGCGGTCGGCGACGATGTCGGCGAGGGGATCGAGCCCGGCCATGCGCGGAGCATAGCAGGGCGACCGGTCGGGTAGAATCACGGCCATGGCGCAGGCCGACCTGGAATCCGCGATGACGGTCGTCCGCGGATGGATCGAGCGGGCCCGGCAGGTCGTGGCCCTGACGGGCGCGGGCATCTCCACCGACTCCGGCATCCCCGACTTCCGCGGTCCCCAGGGCGTGTGGACGAAGGACCCGGCGGCCGAGAAGATGGCCACCCTGCAGCACTACGTGGCCGACCGCCAGGTGCGCATCCGCGCCTGGCAGGACCGGCTCGCCTCGCCGGCGTGGACGGCGAAGCCCAACGCCGGCCACCTGGCGCTCGCCGCGCTCGAGCGCCGGGGCCGGCTGCACACGCTGATCACCCAGAACGTCGACGGCCTCCACCTGATGGCCGGGTCGTCGCCGGAGCGGGTCATCCAGATCCACGGCACCATGCGCGAGGTGACGTGTCTGGACTGCGGTGAGCGGGCGCCCATGGAGCGCGCGCTGGCGCGGGTGCGGGCGGGGGAGGAGGACCCGCCGTGCCGGTCGTGCGGCGGCATCCTGAAATCGGCGACGATCTCGTTCGGTCAGGGCCTGGTGGCCGAGGACCTGATGCGGGCCCAGCGGGCGGCGCACGCGTGCGACCTGCTCCTGGCCATCGGCACCAAGCTCTCGGTGTGGCCGATCGCCGGCGTGGTGCCCACGGCCAAGGAGGCCGGCGCGCGCGTCGTGATCCTCAACGGCGAGCCGACCGAGATGGACGCGCTCGCCGACGTCGTCCTGCGCGGCTCCATCACCGCCCTGCTCCCCCGGCTGGTCTAGACCGCCACCTCCACGCCGAGCTCGGCGAGCTTGGCGGTCCTGGGGCGGCCGGTGTCGGGGTCCCAGCCGGCCATCTCGTAGTAGGTCCGCCGGGCGGCCAGGAACTGCGCGGGGTCCACGCGCGCGCCCTTCAGGGCGCCGTTGCCCAGCCCCTCGTGCAGCCGCTGGGGCAGCACGTCGTCGTCGGGGGTGAAGCCCTCGCGCACGTTGAACAGCCGGGCCAGCGTGTTGTTGCGCTCGCCGACCTTGAGCAGCTCGTAGAGGCTCAGGTTCCAGCCGGTGACGGCGTTGACGTAGTCCACCAGCGGCTGCATCTCGAGCCCGTTGAGCGGCGCGCCCACGAAGTCGCACATGCCGACGGAGTTGTAGGCGCTCCAAACCTTCTGCGTCTCGAAGAAGGCCCGCACCTTCTTGGCGTCCAGCACCAGCGGGTCGAGCGGCTCGATGAGGCCCAGCACGCCCATGGGATGGCCCTGCGGGTGGAAGCCGGCGTAGGTCGGGTCGTGGGGCGCCTCCATGTGGTCGGCGCCGGTGGGCGACAGCGCGTAGGCGAGGGAGAGCCCCTGCTTGCCGCGCGGGTCGTGCATGGGCAGCTCCTGGCCCTTGACGTGCAGCGCGAAGCGCTCGGCGCCCCGGCCCAGCCGCGCCGCCGCGCGCTTGACGCCCTCGGCGAGGACGTCGCCGATGCCCTCGCGGCGCCCGAGGGCGTGGACCATCTGCACCACCGCGTCGGCGTTGCCCCACGTGAGCTCGACGCCGCCCGTCATGTCCTTGGTGATGATGCCGTGCTCGTAGCACTCCATGGCGAAGGCGATGACGGCGCCCGCGGAGATGGAGTCGAGCACGTACTGCGCGTAGAGCTGGTTGATGAGGGCGAGCCTGGGCAGGTCGCCGACGCCGCAGAGCGACCCGGAGGCGGCCAGGCTCTCGTACTCGGGGCCGCCGTACCTCGGCGTCACGCCCAGCTCCTTCACCTCGACCTCGCGCTTGCACGCCACCGCGCAGGCGTAGCAGGTGCCGCGGTCGGTGAGGATCGTGTCGCGCATCGTCTGGCCGCTGATGGCCTTGGCGTGCTCGAAGGAGCCGTCGCGGAAGTTGCGGGTGGGCAGGATGCCGGAGGCTTCGAGGGCCAGCACGGCGCTGGCCGAGCCCAGCTGGTGGAAGCGGTCCTTGGACCGGTCGTAGTGCTCGCGGAACCAGGCCAGCGCCCGCTTGGCCCCCTCCTTGTCGGCGGCCACCGGCGGCTTGCTGCCCCGCACCACGATGGCCTTCAGGTTCTTGCTGCCCATCACGGCGCCGAGGCCGCCGCGGCCGTGGAAGTGCTTGAGCTGGTTCACGATGGCGGCGAAGCGCACCAGCCGCTCGCCGGCGACGCCGGTCTGCAGCACCCGGATGCGCTTGTCGCCCAGCTCCTGCTCGAGCCCGTCCTGCACGTCGCCGGTCAGGCGGCCCCAGTACGGGCGGGCGTCCCGCAGCTCGACCTGCTGGTCCTTGATCCAGACGTAGGTCGGGGACTCCGCGCGGCCGTGGACGACGACGCCGTCCCAGCCGGCGGCGCGCAGCTCCGGGCCCCACCAGCCGCCCGCCTCGGACTCGCCGTAGCCCCCGGTCAGCGGCGACTTCGCCGCCGCCGTGTAGCGGTTGGTCCCCGACAGGGACAGGCCGTTGACGACGCTGGTCATGAAGACCAGCACGTTGTCAGGGCCCAGCGGGTCCACGCCCGGCCGCAGCTCGCGCAGCAGGACGTGCGCGGCCAGCGCCCCACCTCCCAGGTACGTCCGCATCACCGTCTCGGGCACGTCCTCGGCCCACGTCCGCCGCGCGGTGAGATCGACGTGCAGCAGCTTCCCGGTCACACCCGCCATCGCATCCTCCTCAGCGCGCGCCCCCGGCCCCTCGCCCGACCGCGCGCCCGGCCCACGTGTTCGAGCGCCGGCGTCGCCGGCGCAATCGTCGTTCGCATCCCCCTGGAGGTCGCAGGTCGGCGAGCGGGCCGGCCGGTCCGCTCAAGACCGTCGGAAGGACGGTGCCGCCTCCCTCCGCGTCATCGACGGGTGCTCTCCAGGAACGCCATCGTCCGCTGTCGCGCCAGGCGGTGGCTCGGCTCGTGGAAGCTGGCGCGGTGGTCGCAGCTGAAGCCGTGCCCGGCGCCGGGATACACGTGCAGCGGGACCCCGGGCTGCGCGGCCCGGATCCTGTCCCAGTGCTCCTTCGGGATCGACGCGTCGGTCTCGCCGAAGTGCAGCAGCACCGGGCAGCGCGGCCGCTCGGTGGCGAAGTCGGCCACGGCGCCGCCGTAGTAGCCGACGGTGGCGGCGAGGCCGTCGATGCGCGTGGCGGCCAGCCAGGCGAGCGAGCCGCCCATGCAGTAGCCGACCACGCCGACCTTCAGCCGCTCGCCCTGCAGCACCTTCACGGCGGACCGGATGTCCATCAGCATCGCGTCCCAGCCGATCTTGCCGCGGATCTCGCGCCCGCGCACGATGTCCGGCTGCTCGTAGCCCATCTGCACGTTCGGCTCCACCCGGTCGAACAGCGCGGGGGCGATGGCCGCGTAGCCGTCGGCCGCGAACCCGTCGGTGACCTCGCGGATGTGGGCGTTGACGCCGAAGATCTCCTGCACGATGACGAGGCCGCCGCGCGGCTGGCCCGCGGGGTTGGCGCGGTAGGCGCCGAGCGTGTGGCCGTCCTCTGCCTGCAGCGTGATGTTCTGGCCCATGCCGTCGGTCTCCTCTGTCGGGGATGGCGTCCCGGCCCGCGCCGGGGGCGCGGCCCCCCGGCCGGCGCGGGTCGTCAGGCGAGCACCGCGGTCTTGCGGCGCTCGATCAGGTCGAAGTCGATGCGCGCCCCCAGCCCCGGGCCGGCGGGCGCGTGCACCAGCCCGCGGCCGTCGACCTCGATGTCCTCGGCCAGGCCGTACTTCTGGGCGCGGGCGGGCAGGAGCACCTCGAAGAACTCGCAGTTCTTGATGGCCATGGTGACGTGCAGGTTGGCGACGTTGTTCAGCGAGTTTCCGCCGTGGTGGATCTCGAGGTTCATGTGGAAGGCCTCGGCCAGGTGCGCGGCCTTCACCAGCGGCGTGATGCCGCCCTTGACGGCCACGTCGCCGCGCAGGTAGTCGGTGGCCTGCTGCACGATCCACGGCGCGAACGCGGTGAAGCCGCCCGGCGCGTACTCCGTGGCCAGGATGGGGATGGCCAGGTGCTGCTTGAGCTTCACGTAGCCGAGGAGGTCGTCGTCGGCGAGCGGGTCCTCGTACCAGTGGAACCCGAGCGCCTCCACGGCCCGGCCCACCCGCAGCGCGTCCGGGTACTGGTAGGCCCAGGTGGAGTCCAGCATGACCGTGTAGCCGTCACCGACCGCGCGGCGCACGGCCTCGCAGACGGCGACGTCGACGACGGGATCGGTGGGCGGGTGGATCTTGTAGGCCGTCCACCCCTGGCTCTTGAACTTGGCCGCCTCGTCCGCGTACGCCTCCTTCGAGGGCAGGACCGCCGACGAGGCGTAGGCGGGGACGCTCTCGCGGTAGGAGCCGAGCAGCCGGTGCACCGGCAGCCCGGCGAGCTTGCCGCCCAGGTCCCAGAGCGCGACGTCGACGGCCCCGATGGCGCGGATGGTCGTGGCGCGGTTGCGCGACCACAGGGCCTGCCAGAGCCGCTCGCGGTCGAGGGGGTCCTGCCCGACCACGAGCGGCTTGAGGTAGCGGACGAGCGACTCGGCGTCCAGGTCGGCGCCGCGCATGGCGGAGCCCAGGAAGGCGTGGCCTTCCAGGCCCCCGTCCGTGCGCAGGCGCACCAGGCCGAGCTGGCTCCGGCCGCCGAAGCGGCCGGTGTGCCGGCCGTACTGCGTGGGCGGGATGTCCTCCCACGCGAACAGCGTGACGTCCAGGTCGACGATCTTCAGGCTACTTGGCCTTGGCCGCCCAGTCCGGGTGGTGCTCGATGCCGACCTGCTTCATCTCGTGCAGCTTCTCGCCCCACAGCGCGCGCTGCTTGTCGCGGCCGCGGCGGTCGGTGATCTTTTCCCACTCGACGGCGGCGGTGTCGAGCGCCTCCTTGGGCGACTTGCGCTTGGCCAGCGCCTCGGTGATCTCGAACGACAGCTTGCGCTGGTATTCGTTGGCGCCGGGGATGACCGGGTCGGGCACCACGTGCGGGAAGCTGGCCTCGATGGCCTTCAGGTACTCGTCGGCCCCGGGGAACGACTTCTTGAAGGCGTCGGCCCGCAGGTGCGACACCCGCCACGGGTCCATGATGGTCTTCGGATCCATGACGATCTTCAGGCTCTGCTCGGGATGCGAGAGCAGCTCCAGGACCTTCATGGTCGCTTCCTTCTTCTGCGAGTAGATCGACACGGCCATGGCGCGCCCGGGCGTGAGCGGCGGGCGGTGGACGATCTTGCCGTCGATCTCGGCGCCGGGCACGATGCCGAAGCCGGCCTTGCCGATGATCTTGGACTCGGCGGGGTTGCCCACGCGCTTGCCGGTGCTCGTCCACGAGTGGAGCATCGGCACCTCGCCCTTGATCAGCATGGTCTTGGGCTCCTCGGACTCGAAGAGGAGCACGCCGGGCGGGTAGTACGGCATCGTGCGCACCATCTCCTCCAGCGCGCGCACGCCGGCCGCCTGGTTGATGAGCGGCTTCATGTTCTGGTCGAAGTACATCCCGCCGTACGCGAAGAACCGCGCGCGCCACCAGTGGTACGAGTAGCCGCTGCTGCTGGGCTTGTAGGAGGCGCCGGCGCCGAACAGCTTCTGGTCGGAACCGTCCCAGCCCCAGCCGTGGAAGAACTCGGCCATCTGGTCCCACTGCTTCCAGGTCTTCGGGGCGGCCAGCTCGTAGCCGTACTTGGCCTTGAACTTCTTCTTGTTGTCCGGCCGGTCGAAGGCCACCTTGTTCCAGAACAGGATGTGGATGTCCCCGTCGTACGGCATGCTGACGATCTTGGCGTTGTGGCGGAGCATCAGCTTCTTGTACACGTCGGGGATGTCGTCCATGAAGAACTCGAGCTTCAGCTTCTGGATCCACGGCTCCAGCGGCTCGAAATGCCGGCCGTAGTCCGGCATGTTGGAGGGCCCGAACATGACCAGGTCCCACGGGCTCTTGCCGCTGTTGAACTCCAGCAGGGTCTTGGCCACGAAGGCGTCGAGCGGGATGACCTCCGTCTCGATCTTGATGCCGAGCTTGTCGTAGATGTCCTTCTCCACCAGGCTGATCGAGTACTTGACGTACTCGGCGTTGACGATGGCGCGGATGGTGGTGCCCTCGTACGGGCGCTTGGCCTGGGCCGGCGCCTCGCGGACGGCGAAGGCGGCGACGGCGACGAGGCCGACCAGGACGAGGGCGATGACGGGACGGGCGAGCCGCTTCATGGAGACCTCCCTGGGGCTGTCAGCCCTTGGTGCCGCCGAGGGCGAGGCCCTTCACGAGATAGCGCTGCAGCAGGAACGCGACCGCGAACGCCGGCAGGACGCCGAGCACGACCGAGGCCGAGGCCTCGCCGTAGAAGGTGTCGGTGCCGCCGCTGGTGAAGGTCGTCACCAGCACCATCATGGTCTTCGTCTCGATGCCCGTGAGCACCACGGCGAAGAGGAACTCGTTCCAGGTGGCGATGAAGGAGAACAGCGCGACCACGGCCATGCCCGGGGCGATGATGGGCATCACCACCCGCACCAGGGCCTTGAGCCGCGAGCAGCCGTCGATGAGCGCGGCCTCCTCGATCTCCACGGGAAAGTCGCGCAGGAAGCCCACCAGCAGCCACACGGCGAAGGGGATGTAGACCACCGTGTAGACGATGACGAGGCCCAGGTAGGAGTTGGTCAGCCCGACGGCCTTGTACATCAGGTACAGGGGGATGATGAGGGCGATGGCCGGCAGCATGCGGAGCACCAGCAGCAGCACGCTCAGGAAGCCGCCGCCGAACCGCCAGCGGGCGATGCTGTAGGCGGTGGGCAGGCTCACCGCCAGCGCGGCGAACATGCTGAGGGTCGAGATGAGCAGGCTGTTCATGAAATAGCGCAGCCCGCTGGAGTGCGTGAAGAGCCGCGCGTAGTGCGCCAGCGAGGGCTCGGCGGGGATCCACACCGGCGGGAAGGCGAAGAAGTCCTCGTTGCCCTTCAGCGAGGTCGTCACGATCCAGAAGAAGGGGCCGAGGAAGAACACCAGGGCGAACGCCAGGCCCACGTAGGTCAGCCCGCTCCCCAGCCAGCCGGCCAGCCGGTAGCGGTTGACCCGCCGGGCGGGGGCGGCCCGCGCGCGCTCGGCGGCGATGACGCTCATGCCGCCGCCCGCGCCTCGCGGCGCCGCTGCACCCACAGGAAGGCCAGGGTGAGCAGCAGCACCCCGAGGACGATCAGGTACGAGAGCGCCGAGGCGTAGCTCATGCGGAAGTCGTTGAAGCCGACCAGGTAGGTGTTGAAGGCCACCGTCTCGGTGGCCCCGCCCGGCCCGCCGAAGGTGAGGATGAAGATCAGGCCGAAGAGCTTGGTGAGGTCGATCATGCGGATCATCACGGCCACGGCCATGGTGAACTTCAGCAGCGGCAGCGTGATGTACCAGAAGCTCTGCCACGGGGTGGCCCCGTCGGCCTTGGCCGCCTGGTAGAGCTCCTGGGGGATCGACTGCAGGCCGGCCAGCAGCACCAGCATCATGAACGGCGTGTTGTGCCAGATCTCGACGAGCACCACCGCGAACACCGAGAGCAGCGGCGTGGAGAACCAGTCGAAGTACACGTCGATCAGCCCGAGCTGCAGCCCGAGGTTGTTGATGGCCCCGTACTTGACGCCGAACATCATCCGCCACGCCATGGCCGCCATGACCGGCGACACCATGGGGGGGATGGCCAGGAGCGCGGTCAGGATGGGCCGCGCGCGGATCGGGCGGTTGAGCAGCAGCGCGATGCCGAGACCCAGCAGCAGCTCCAGGGCCAGCGAGGGGACGATGATGACGCCCGTGTTCCACACCGAGCCCCAGAAGCGGCCGTCGCGGAACAGCGCCTCCGTGTAGTTGCCGAGGCCCACGAACTCGTAGTCGGGTCCGACCGAGAGGTCGAAGTTCTGCAGCGACAGGTAGAAGGCGTAGACGAGCGGGAAGATGATGACGAGGGCGATCAGGAACAGCGACGGCGAGGCGAAGGCAAACGGCTCCCACTGCTTGCGCTTCAGGGCGATGGCGGCAACGCGCACGCGGCCCTCCCCCCTCGGCCGCGCCCCGATGCGTCTGCCGGGGAAGCCGGTCGGGATGTGGCCGTGACTCTGCCCGCCGGCTCCCGCCTTGTCAAGCGCCTCGTGCGCCCGGTGAGGCCGCTCAGGACGTGCCGGCCACCACGGCCGGCCGGCGGTCGATCCACGGCCGCGCCCGCTCGAGCTGCGCGGCGAGCCGGAACAGCGTGGCCTCGTCGCCGTGGCGTCCGACGAGCTGCACGGCGACGGGCAGCCCCTCGGGGGAGCGGCCGATCGGCAGCACCATGGCGGGCTGCCCGGTGAGGTTGAAGCACACGGTGAAGGGCGAGAAGGCGAACACCCGCCGCCAGTACTCGTCGACGTCGTCCATCATCATGTCGATCCAGCCGAGCCTGGGCGGCAGCATGGCCAGGCCCGGCGTCAGCAACACGTCCCACCGCTGATGGAAGGCGGCCAGCTGGCGGCCGAGCCGGTGCATCGTCTGGGTGGCCCGCACGTAGTCGGCGCCGGTCACGCGCTCGCCCATCTGGCCGGTGGCCCAGGTGATCCGCTCCACCTCGCCCTCGCGCGCGGGGCGGCCGCGCGTGGGATGGCTCGCCAGGTTGACCACGGTGTTCGCCGAGGCCAGCGTCAGGAAGGTCGGCACGACGGCGGCGCCGTCGATGTCGGGCGTCGCCTCGTCCACGGTGTGCCCGAGCTCGGCGCACAGGGCTGCCGTCTCGCGCAGCACCCGGAGCGGCTCCCGGTCGACGGGCGCGCCGTTCGGCGCCGTGGCTGTGAAGGCCACGCGCAGGCGTCCGGCGTCGGCGCCGACCTCGTCCAGGTAGGGACGCGCCGGCGGCAGCGCGGCGTAGGGGTCGCCGGGGCCGGGGCCGCGGGTGGCGTCGAGCAGCGCGGCGCAGTCGCGCACGCTGAGCGTGACGGCGTGCTCGGTGGACAGGCCGCCCAGCCCCTCGCCGGCGAACGGCGCCAGCGTGTTCCGCGCGCGCGTGGGCTTGAGGCCGACGAGGCCGCAGCACGCCGCCGGGGCGCGGATCGAGCCGAAGCCGTCGGTGGCGTGGGCCATCGGCACCATGCGGGCGCCGACGGCGGCGGCGGCGCCGCCGCTCGAGCCGCCGGAGATGCGCGCGGGGTCCCACGGGTTGCGGGTGGGGCCGTGCAGCTGCGGCTCGCAGGTGAGCGACAGGCCGAGCTCGCAGGTGTTGGTCCGGCCGAAGATCACGAGGCCGGCGCGTCGCAGGCGGCTCACGTGGACGCTGTCCTCGCCGGCGGGCGGCGAGTCGGCGAAGAAGCGCGAGCCGCGCGTCATCGGCACGCCGGCGATGGCGGCGGTGAGGTCCTTGACCAGGTAGGGCACGCCGGTGAAGACGCCGTCGGGGAGGCCCGCCGCCACTTCTTCCCGGGCCCGGTCGTAGAGGCGCAGGACGACGGCGTTGACGGCGACGTTGCGGGCCTGCACGCGCTGGATCGCGGCCTCCAGCAGCTCGCCGGGCGAGAGCTGCCGCCGGCGCACCAGGTGGGCCAGGCCCAGCGCGTCGTAGCGCTCGTACTCGGGGAACGTCCCCATGGCCTCAGTAACCCTTGCGCTTGTCGATCACCGCCAGCAGGGGCCGGCCCTCGCGCAGCCGGCGCAGGTTCTCCACGAACGTGTCGATGGCGCGTCCGGCGCGGCGCGGCGAGCCGCCGGCCGTGTGGGGCGTGACGATGACGCGCGGGTGCGTCCAGAACGGGTGGCCGGGCGGCAGCGGCTCGGGATCGGTGACGTCGAGGCCGGCGCCCCAGATGAGCCCCTCGTCGAGCGCCCGGGCCAGGTCCTCGCCGTACACGATGGCGCCGCGGGTGACGTTGATCAGGATGGCGTGGCGGCGCATCCGCCGGAAGAGGTCCCGCGTGAAGAGATGGTGGGTGGCCTTGGTCAGCGGCAGCGCGATCACCACGACGTCGGACTCGGCGAGCAGGTCGTGCAGGCGGTCGGTCTTCCAGAGCGTCACGCCCGGCTCGGCGGGGACGTCCTCGATGTCGACGGCGAGCACGCGCATGCCGAAGGCGAGCGCGCGGCGGGCCACGTCGCGCCCGGTGCCGCCCAGGCCCAGGATGCCCATCGTCTGCTCGTAGAGCTCGCGCTGCTCGCGCCGGATCGGCTCGCGCAGCGTCCAGTCGTTGCGCCGCAGCGCCGTGTGCAGCCCGCGCGTGAGGCCCAGCAGGAGGGCGAAGGCGTGCTCGGCCAGGTGCACGCCGACCTGGCCCTTCTCGCTGGCCACGATGACGTCGCTCTCGACCAGCTCATGGGACAGGATGGCGTCCACACCGGCGCCGATCGAGTGGTAGTAGCGCAGGCGCCTGGCGTTCAGATAGACGTCGTTGGGCACGCGGCCGAAGAGCACGTCGGCGTCCGGGATCTCGGCGCGCTGCCGGTCGACCTCCCGGGCCTCCACGAGGCGTGCCCCCGGGCCGGCCGATGCCAGGATGCGCGCGCGGTCGCCCTCGCCGAGGGAGGGCACGATCATCAGCGGCGTGTAGAGGATCTTCATCGCGCGAGCTCCGGGATCACCCAGAGCGGCGGCCGGCCGGCGGCCACGCGCTGGATGTTGTCGAAGCCGTTGCGGAAGGCCCGCGGCCAGTTCTCCCAGGTGGGCCCCGCCATGTGCGGGGTGATGATGACGTTGTCGAGGCCGAAGAAGGGATGGCCCGGCTGCGGCGGCTCGTCCACCATCACGTCGAGGCCGGCGCCGCCCAGGTGCTTGCTGGTGATGGCCTTCTCCAGCGCCGCCTCGTCCACGACGGGCCCCCGGCAGGTGTTGATGTAGATGGCGCCGGGCTTCATCAGCGCGAACTCCCGCGTGCTCATGAGTCCCCGGGTGGCGTCGTTGAGCGGCACGTGGGTGGTCACGATGTCCGAGGTGCGCAGCAGCTCGTCCAGCAGCACGAAGCGCACGCCGAGGGCGTCCTCCTCGTCCTCGGTGAGGCGGACGATGTCGTGGTACTGCACGCGCGCGTCGAAGGCCTGCACCCGCCGGGCGACCTTCTTGCCGATGCGGCCGAGACCGATGATGCCCACCGTCTTGCCGCTGAGCTCGTACAGGACGTGCTCGTCGAAGCCGCCCACGCGCCACTTGCCGGCGCAGACGTTGGCGTGGCACCACACCATGCGCTTGAGCACGGCCAGCATCAGCATCACGGTGTGCTCGGCCACCGAGATGGCGTTGGCGCCGCCGTTGTTGGCGATGGGCACGCCGGCGGCGCGGGCGGCGGCGAGGTCGATGGTGTCGTAGCCGGCGCTGATGAGCTGCACCAGCTTCAGGCGGCGCGCGGTGGTGAAGAACTCCTTGTCGAGCCCGGCCCGCGCGAAGCCCATCCAGTACTCGGCCTCGGGCAGGGCGCCGAGGAAGGTCGGGGAGCGGCGGTCGGCGGGCACGAACTCGAACCCCGGGGGCACCATCGCCCGGGCGACGTCCATGATCATGGTCGGCATCGGCGGCGAGAAGAGGATCGTGCTGGCCACGGCGGTCTCCTTGGTCGACGGAGTCGCGGGCGCCGGCGGGGGCGACCGTGGCTTCCTTTTATAGTAGAGTCGCGACCGCCCGACAAGGAGGCCCCATGCCCGCCATAGCTCTCGACATCCAGCAGCGCGCGATCGTCGCCGGCGGCCACGCCTTCGGCGCCGCCGGCGCCTACGAGAAGGTCGCCGGGACGCTGCGCTTCGCCGTCGATCCCGGCCACGCCGCGAACGCCCCGGTCTGCGACCTGGCGCTGGCTCCCCGGAGCCGCGACGGGCGCGTGGAGTTCGCCGGCGACGTCTACCTGCTCCGCCCCGTGGACCCGGCCCGCGGCAACCGCCGGCTACTCCTGGACGTGCCGAACCGGGGCCGCAAGGTGGCCCTCGGCATGTTCAACAGCACGCCGCGCGTGCCCGATCCCACCGCGCTCGACGACTTCGGCAACGGCTTCCTGATGCGCCACGGCTGGACGGTGGCCTGGATCGGCTGGCAGCCCGACGTCCCGCGCCAGGACGGCCTCATGGCCCTCGACGTGCCGGCGGCGCCGGGCGTCGGCGGCCTCGTGCGCTGCGAGTTCCGCCCGAACAGCCGCGTGGACACGCTGCCGATGGCCGACCGCTACCACGTGCCGTACCCGACCGTGGACCTGAACGATCCCGAGGCGCGCCTGACCGTCCGCGACGACGGCGGCGCGCCCGAGCGCGCCGTGCCGCGGGCGGCGTGGCGCTTCGCCGACGCCCGCCACGTGCGCCTGGAGGGCGGCTTCGAGCCGGGAAAGATCTACGACCTGATCTACCGCGCCGCCGATCCGCCGCTCGTGGGCCTGGGCCTGCTCGCCGTCCGGGACACCGCGGCCTTCCTGCGCTGGGCAACGGCGGTCGAGGGCAACCCGTGCGCGGGAACCCTGGACCGCGCGTACGCCTTCGGCGTCTCGCAGAGCGGCCGGTTCCTGCGCCACCTGCTGTACCTGGGCCTGACCGAGGACGAGCAGGGGCGGGACGTGTTCGACGCGGTGGTCCCGCACGTGCCCGGCGCCCGCCGCGGCGAGTTCAACATGCGGTTCGGTCAGCCGTCGCTCAACGCGCTGCACGCCGTGGGCGGCCTGTTCCCGTTCACCGACGCCGAGCAGACGGACCCGCTCACCGGCCAGCGCGGCGGCCTGCTGGATCGCCTGCACCGGCGGGGCCGCATGCCGACGATCGTCACGATCAACACGTCGGCCGAGTACTGGCGCGGCGACGGCTCGCTGATCCACACCGACGTCGACGGCAAGACCGACGTCGAACCGGCGCCCGGCACGCGCGTCTACCTCTTCGCCGGCACGCAGCACACGCCCGGCGCGCTGCCGCCGCCCGAGGCCGATCCCAACACGGGCGGCAAGGGGCTGCAGCCCTTCAACGTGGTGGACTACGCGCCGCTGCTCCGCGCGGCGCTGGTGAATCTCGACCGGTGGGTGAGCGAGGGCGTCGAGCCGCCCCCGAGCGCGTTCCCCCGGCTCGCCGACGGCACGGCGGTGAGCCCGGAGTCCCTCGCCGCCGCGCTCGGCGCGATCCCCGGCGTGCGCTTCCCCGATCGCGTCGCCCGTCCGTGCCGGCTCGACTTCGGCCCCGACGTCGACCGCGGCGTCGTGGCGCTGCCGCCCCGGGTCGGCGCCCCGTACACGACGTTCGTATCCGCGGTCGACGGAGACGGCAACGAGACGGCCGGCGTGCGCCCCGTCGAACTGGCGGCCACGCTGGCGACGTTCACGGGCTGGAACCCACGCCACCCCTCGCAGGGCGCGCCCGGCGACCTCATGTCGATGATGGGCTCGACGCTGCCCTTCGCGCGCACGCGCGCCGAGCGCGCGCGCACGGGCGACCCCCGGCCGTCGGTAGAGGAGCGCTACGCCTCGCGCGAGGCCTATCTGGCCGCGGTGCGGGCGGCGGCGCTGGGCCTCGTCGGCCGGCGCTGGATGCTGGAGGAGGACGTGGACGCGGCGGTCGAGCGCGCGGGCCTGACGTGGGACCTGCTGGAGAAGGGACTGCCGCGCCCCTGATCGCCCCGGCCGCGCCGGAGCACCACGCGGCGGCGCTGGCGCTCATCGGCGACGTCTACGCCGAGTACGGGATGACGTTCGAGCCCGACGGCTTCGACCGCGACCTGCGCGACATCGCCGGCGCCTACGGCGCGCGCGGCGGGGCGTTCTGGGTGCTCCTCGACGCCGGCCGCGTGGTGGGCACGGTGGCGATGTCCCCCCTCGGCGACGGGACCGTGGAGATGAAGCGCGTCTACCTGCACCGCGATTACCGCGGGCGCGGCTTCGGCCGCGCCCTGCTGGAGCACGCGCTGCGCTGGGCGGCCGGGGCCGGCCACCGCGCCGTCGTCGCGTGGTCGGACGTGCGGCTCGTCCACGCCCATCCCGTCTACGACCGCCTCGGCTTCGAGCGCATCGGCGAGCGCGTCGTCGACGACGCCGACCGGAGCCACGAGCTCGGCTTCCGCAAGCGGCTTTAGCGCGATCGCAGACGTTTCGTGCTCGGAGTGCCCGCCATGCGAGGCGGCTTTCGGACTCGCCAACAGTTTTCCCAGGCCTCTCGGCCTCGAAGCTCTTGCTTACTTATGGGGTCGTTGAGCAGCGGTCCGCCCCGGCCTAAGAAGAAAAGATCTCAGCGCAACTCAGGCGTCTCCCGCCCCAGAATTTCGCTGGACACCTCATTGGAGGAGATGATGCTCCTCCGAGGAGGTGGACATGGGCAAACGCAAGAGGGACAGGAAGGCATTCCCGGGCGCCGCGCCGTCGGTCGGGGTTGACGGCGGGCGCGAGCCGGGAGGCTTTTCGGCGC
>Ga0209172_10000482_pt1 | contig 109745 bp, 117 predicted proteins | sample LarsenN4metaG_FD_184113 | JGI IMG/M metagenome (GOLD analysis project Ga0209172, IMG submission 184113) | Hot spring sediment bacterial and archeal communities from British Columbia, Canada, to study Microbial Dark Matter (Phase II) - Larsen... ... | reverse complement strand
GTGATTCGCGGGGTAAAGTTCCGTGACGGCGTCGAAGTGCACACCGAGAAGCGCGCTTCGCCACGTCAGGAGGGCAGCAGGGTCGCCGCCTGATCAACCGCGCATACACCAAATTTGACAATAGCTCCCCGCCCCGTTTATCCTCAGCAATATCGAGCAATGCGCATGCCGCAGGGCAGCGCGTCTGTCAGGCCCAGCCCCCGCCTGCATTTTTGAACGGACCTCGGTGTGGTTGCCGTGCGCTTCGCGCGCGACAGGAAGTGCACGAATGGGGCTTGCGGCGGGAGAACAGCAGACGATTGCGGCAGGCAGAGTAGCCGGGCAAGGCGCCCATACGCTCCTTTCACGCGCCCTCACGCTGCCGTGGTTGCGCGCGGCGCCGCGCTGGTGCCATTGGGCGCTGCTGACGGTCGCGACGACGGGTCTCATCGCGACTGCCGGCCTGAGTTACCGTGCCGTCGATCGGGAACTCTCGGAGTTCGCGATGTCGCGCCGTGTCGCCGTGGCGCAGCTTGCCGGCGCGACGGTGTCCGCGACGTTCGATCGCCTCGCCGACCTGTCGGTATCCCTGGCGACCCGCGTCCGCTTCAGAGAACTGGTGGAAGCGGGAAAGTGGGAAGAAGCGATCGTCATACTGCGCGGCGTGCCGGGCGATTTTCCCTTCGTGGAGCGGCTGTTCCTGACCGACGTGGGAGGCACGTTGATGGCCGACGTGCCGCCGGCACCCGAAGTGCGCGGCCGTAATTTCAGCCACCGGGAGTGGTACAAGGGGGTGCGCAGCCTTGCCGGCGCGCCTTACGTCTCGCCGATATACAAGCGCGCGGCGCCGCCACAGGTCAACGTCTTCGCCGTCGCGGTGCCGGTCGCACGCGCCGACGGCAGTGCCGCCGGCATTCTCGTGCTGCAGGTGCGCGCGGTCAGCTTTCTCGAATGGGTGTCCGGCATCGACGTCGGGCCCGGGGGCGCGGTCTACGTTACCGACTCGGCGGGTCAGATCGCATTCCATTCCAAGCGCTTCGCCGAGATCGGGCAGCGCCATTCCCCGGTGGGTCCGATCGGCGAAAGGCTGCGCCGCGGGCTCTCCGGTGTGGAGATCGGCCCCGATCCCTTCGACGCGGAGCCGTCCGTCCTCGCCTACGCGCCCGTGGCGCGCTACGGCTGGGGCATGGTAGTGCAGCAGCCGACGCGCGCGGCGTTCGCCGCGCGAGACGAGCAGTTGCGACGGCTCGCGATCGCCTACTTCATGATATTCCTGCTGTGCAGCGCTCTCGCCTACCTCGCGCTGCGTATCCTCGCCCAGCGACGGCGGGCCGAGGAAGACCGCAAGGCCAAAGCCGAGCTCGAGCGGCTGGTCGCCGAGCGCACCGCGGCGCTCGAGCTGGCCAACAAGGAACTCGAGAGTTTCAGCTACTCGGTATCGCACGACCTGCGCTCGCCGCTGCGTGCGGTGAGCGGGTTTGCCCGCATGCTGGAGGAGGATTACGCGACGCGCCTCGACGACGAAGGTCGGCGCCTCATCAAGGTCATCCGCGACAACGGTCGCCGCATGGGACAGTTGATCGACGATCTCCTCGCGTTTTCGCGCATGAGCCGCAAGCCGATTGCAGTTTCGGACACCGACATGACGGAGCTCGCGCGCGCGACGGCCATGGAGGTGATCGCGGGCGACGGCCGAGCTCAGCTGGAGATAGCGCCCCTGCCGCCGGTGTCGTGCGATGCGGCGCTGATCAAGCAGGTGTGGGCAAATCTCATCTCCAACGCCATCAAGTTCAGCGCCCCTCGCGATCCGCCGGTCGTGGAAATTACCGGTCATGCCGGTCCAGCCGAGAATGTCTATTGCGTCAGGGACAACGGCGTCGGTTTCGACATGCGGTACTACGAGAAACTCTTCGGTGTGTTCCAGAGATTGCACAGCGCAGAGGAGTTTCCCGGGACCGGCGTCGGGCTCGCCATCGTGCAACGGGTCGTCTCGCGCCACGGCGGACGGGTATGGGCGGAGAGCAAGGAAGGCCAGGGCGCAGCGTTTTACTTCGCTTTGCCGAAGGCGGTTCCGTCATCAGGAGCCGGCACGGCGATGGATGGTCAGGCCACGGCCATAGGAGGCCAGCAATGACGAGCCTTTCGACAGTCGAGATCCTGCTGGTGGAAGACGATCCGCAGGACGCGGAGCTCACGCAGCGCGTGCTCGCCAGGAAGCACCTCGCGAACTGCGTCACTTGGGTAAAGGACGGCGCGGAAGCGCTCGATTACATTTTTCGGCGCGGCAAGTACGCCGGGCGCACCGATGAGCACCCGCGCCTGATCCTGCTCGATCTCAAGCTGCCGAAGGTGGACGGCATCGAAGTGCTGCGACAATTGAAGAGCCATGAAGACACGAAAACGATACCGGTGGTGATGCTCACCTCGTCCGCCGAGGAATCCGATGTCGTGAAGAGCTACAGGCTCGGCGTCAACAGCTACATCGTGAAGCCGGTGGACTTCGAGCAGTTCGGCGACACCGTGGCCAATGCCGGACTCTACTGGGTGGTGACCAACCGGGTGCCGCAATGAACGCCATCTCCTTACCGGCAAAGCGTTCTGAGAGGGAGGCTCCCATGGCAGAGGAACGCCCCATGCGAGTGCTCATTCTCGAGGACGTCCCGACGGACGCCGAAATCACCCTGCGCGAGTTCCGCAAGACCGGCTACGCCTTCGTTAGCAAGCGCGTGGAGACACGGGAGAGCTTCGTCAGGGCGCTGCATGAATTCCAGCCGGACATCATTCTCTCGGACTTCAGCCTGCCGAGTTCCTTCGACGGGCTCGCCGCGCTCGAGATCGCCCGCGCGCAGTTTCCCGGCATTCCGTACGTCTTCGTCTCGGGCACGATCGGCGAGGACCGCGCGGTGGAAGCGATGAAGCGCGGCGCAACCGACTACGTGCTCAAGGACCGCCTCAACCGCCTCGTTCCGGTGATCCGCCGCGCGCTGCAGGAAAAGGCGGAGCGCGAGGCGCGGCAGCGCGCCGAGCGGGAACTCGAGGAGACGAGAGGACGGCTGAACAGCATCGTATCGGCGCTGCCGGACGTGATCTGGTCGGTCTCTCCCGATCCCTACCGCCTGCTCTACGTGAGCCCATCGTTCGCCGTCACGTGGGGAGCGCTCCTTCCCGAGATCGAGGCGAACGTGGACGCGTGGATGCGGATGGTGCACCCGGACGATCGCGCCATGGTGGAATCGGCATGGCGCCAGGCCATGCGGGGTGAGCCGCTCGAAATCACCTATCGCGTGGTCAGGGGAGACGGCGTGGTGCGCTGGATCAACAACCGCGCGCATGCGATGCGTGATGAGGCCGGAAAGGGGCTCCGCGTGGACGGGATCGCACGCGACGTTACCCGCGCAAGGCTGCAGGAAGAGCGCATCACGCGCCTCAATCGCACTCTCTCGGTAATGAGCGGCATCAACATGCTGATCGTACGTGCGACGGATCGCGATCAGCTTTTCAGGGATGCCTGCCGCGTCATCGTCGCGAGCGGCGCCTTCGAGGCCGCCTGGATCGGGCTGACGAGCCCGGACGGCGAGCACGTAAAGCCCGCCGTGTGGGCAGGACGCGATACCGATTTTCTGGAGCGGGTGCAGTTTACCGCGAAAGACGACGCGCCCGGCCCGTACAGCATCGTCACCGAAACGCTGCGCACCGGCCGCACCATCATCGTGAACGATGTCCGCAGCGACGCGCGTGTCATCCTGAAGACCGAGCTGCTGGCGCGCGGCCTCAACGCCGCAGCCACTCTGCCCCTCACCATCGGAGAGAAAACGGTCGGCGTGCTCGTCTTTTACGGTAAGGAAACCGGATTCTTCGACGACGAGCTGGCGCGATTGCTGGACGAGCTCGCCGGCAGCATCTCGTTCGCGCTCGATCATCTCGACAAAGCGGCACGGGTCGACTACCTCGCCTATTACGATGCGCTGACAGGCTTGCCGAACCGCACCCTGTTTCAGGAGCAGGTGAGCAAGCTCGTCCAATCGCCGGGGTCCGGCAACCAGCTCGCGCTCGCTCTGGTCGATCCGGAGCGCTTCCGGCAGGTCAACGAGACGCTCGGAATCGCGGCGGGAGACGCGCTCCTCAGGCAGTTCGCCGAACGGCTCAGCACTGCCGTGGGCGAGCCCGCCGCCGTGGGGCGCATCAGCGCCGACCGCTTTGCCGTCGCGTTCGTGCCGATGAGCAATGCAGCAGAAATTGCGCAAGCGCTGGAGCAAAGAGTGTTCGCGGCGCTGGAACCCCCGTTTGTCCTGAACGGCGAGGAGCTGCATCTTCCAGCGAAAGCCGGCCTGGCCGTCTATCCGCTCGACGGAAAGGACCCTTCGACGCTGCTGCTCAATGCCGAGGCCGCGCTCGCCAAGGCGAAGCAGTCCGGGGAGCGCTATCTCTTCTACGCGCCGCAGATGAACGCGCGCGTCGCGGAGCAGCTCAAGATCGAAAACGACCTGCGGCGCGCCTTGCGCGAGGACGAGTTCGTCCTCTTCTATCAGCCGCGCGTCGAACTTCACTCCGGACGGATATGCGGCATGGAGGCGCTCATCCGCTGGCGCCATCCCGAGCGGGGACTGGTTCCGCCGGGAAGCTTCATCCCCATCCTCGAAGAAACCGGGATGATCCTCGAGGTCGGGCGCTGGGCGATCCAGCGCGCCGCACTCGATCATTCCGCGTGGGTCGCAGGCGGCGGCCGCGTGCCGCGGATCGCGGTCAACGTGTCGCAGGCGCAGTTACGGCGCAAGGAGTTCGTGGAGGACGTGAAAACCGCCCTCGCGGCGGGCCCAAACTGCGATTGCATCGACATCGAGATCACCGAGTCGATGCTGATGGAAAGCATTCAGACCAACATCGAGAAGCTCAGCGCCCTGCGCGATATGTGCATCCGCATCTCGCTCGACGACTTCGGCACCGGCTACTCGTCACTGAGCTGGCTTGCGCGGCTGCCGCTCGATGCGCTCAAGATCGACCGCTCGTTCGTCACGCACATGGGCGCGAGCCCCGAGCAGATGGCGATCGTCTCCACCGTGATTTCGCTCGCCCGCGCGCTCGGTCTCAAAGTGGTGGCGGAAGGCGTCGAGACCGAGGAGCAGGCGAATCTCCTGCGGCTGCTGCGCTGCGACGAAGGGCAAGGCTACCTCTTCCACAAGCCGCTGCCGCCCGACGAGATCGCTCCCCTCCTGCGATGAACGGCAAGTCCGGCGCGATACGATTTCAGCGGCGAACCGGCTTTACGCAGCGCACGGCTTCAAAGCGGTAATTGCCCGGAATGGAACTGGTGGAAAGGTAGTCGACCGCCGCCTGCTCGGTCGGAAACCTTTTCGCCGTGCCCGATGAAATCGCGCACAGCCGACCGTTCTCTCCGATTGCGATGCCGATGCTGCCTGCCGTCTCGGTGCTCGTGCCGACACTTCCGACGACGCGCAGCTCGTACCAACAGCTTTCGGCTGGCTGCTGCATGCTCGTTCCACCGCCTCCCTTTCACCGGGCAATTTACCACAGTGCAGAGGCGCCGCACCGGGCACATTCACCCGGTGTTGTTGACATGGCATAAGAGGCGCGGCGTACTACGGCCGTAACCTTGATCGCAGGAAGGAAACGCCATGCCCCGGATCAAGAAAGAGAAGCCTCTTGCCGTGTGCACCGTCTGCGGCGCCTACACCGACCAGGTGGCGTACGTGAATTCGCGCTGCAACAAGGTCGTGACCGGCCGGCGCTGCTCCGGCATCTTCCGCGCCGTGCTCGGCCAGGTGTGGATGGAATGCCCGGAATGCAAGGGCTACGCGTTCGTCGGCAGCGTCCCGTGCCGCGAATGCAAGGGCTTCGGCTGGCAGTTGATGAAATGAAGCCGGCGCACGCCGGCGGTTAAGTTAATTACCCGCACGGCCGCTGGAGCAGTCTCATCAGAGCTTCCGGCAATCCCGCCACCCGCTTCGCGGGGGGCGGCGCAAAGCTGCCGGCGCGCGCGACGCCCGGTCCGAGCGCGACGAGCGCTTCCGCCTGCCGCACGGCGCTCGCGACACTGTCGACGACCGGCACCGGGATCTCGCCGGCGAGGCTGCGCGCGAGCCCCGCCAGCGGCGCGCCCGCAGGAATGATGACATCGGCGCCGTCTTCCTCCACCGCGGCGATGCAAAGCCCTCTCAGCCTCGCCGCCTGGTCCACCTGCACGCTGCCCACCTCGCGCAGCGGCTGATCGAGCGAACGGATGCTCGCGAGCCGGCCGATGAGCCCGTTTGCGGCGACGCTTTCGCGATACCACGCCGTGATGCGGCGTGATATGGCGATGATGGAAAAGCGCCCACCGAGGAGACACGCGGTCGCGAGCGCGGCTTCGGTCACACCCACCACCGGGATATCGAGGACTTCGCGAATGCCCGCCGCACCCGGATCGCCGAACGCCGCGATCACCACCGCGTCGTGTCCTGCCGCGTGCCCGGCGACGAGCTGGGCCGCGGCATAGGCCCCGATCAAGGCTTCGAATCGCGTCTCGATATATTCGACGCCGAACGCCGCGGTCACCATGGCGATCTCGGTGCCGGGCGAGGCGGCGTCCCGCGCGACCTCCGCCATGAGCTGCGAGAGGCGCTCGGAGATGTTGGGATTGACGACGAGCAGACGCATGACGTTCCAGCCCTTTCTTCAATATCCGAGCTGACGCGGCAGCCACGTCACGATCGGCGGAAACACGATGCACAGCACCAGCACCGCCACCTGGCAGACGATGAACGGCCAGACGTTGGCGAGCAGCGCGTTCATCGGCACCTGCCGCGCGCTCGAGATGACGAAGAGCAGCACGCCCACCGGGGGCGTCAGCATGCCGATCACGAGGTTCAGAATGAAGACGAAGCCGAAGTGCAGCGGGTCGATGCCGTAGAGCTCCGCGATCGGCGCGAGCAGCGGCACCAGCATGATGTAGGCGGCGTTCGACTCGAGGAACATTCCCACCACCACCAGCACGGCCATCACGATCCAGATGAAGATCATGGGATCGCGGGTGACCGACTGCAGGAACGCGGTCAGCTTCTGCGGCACGAGGTCGATCGAGAGCAGGAAGGTGACGGCGGAAGCGAAGGCGATGAGGATGGCGACCACGCCGGTAGTCACCGCGGCGCGGAACATCGCCCCGGGCAGATCCGACCACCTGAGCTTCTTCGTGAAGAAGAGCCCGACGATGAGCGCGTAGACGACGGCGATCGCCGAGCCTTCGGTCGCGGTGAACGCGCCGCCCACGATGCCGCCGACGACCACCACCGGCATGAGCACGATGAAGAACGAGCGCCTCAACTGCGAGAGCACGTTCATCACGCTGAAACGCTCGCCGGTATGCGGGTAGCCGCGGCGCTGCGCGATGCCCCAGATGAGCAGCATCATCGCGGCCGCCATGATCAGCCCCGGGACGAAGCCCGCCATGAAGAGCGCCCCGACCGAGACCGAGGGCCCCGCCATGTAGGCGTACACGATCATCGCCGCCGAGGGCGGGATGATGGGCCCCAGGTTCGCGGCGGCAGCGACCACCGCCGCGCCGAAGGGATTGCCGTAATACTTCGCGAGTGAAGGGCCCAGCGTCGAAGCAAGCGCGGTCGCATCGGCGACCGCCGTCCCCGAAATCGCAGAAAGCGACGCCGCGGACACCACCGTGACGTGGCCGAGCCCGCCGCGCACGCGCCCGACGACGCTGTTCGCGAGCGCGACGAGCTTGTCCATGATGCCGCCTTCGACCATCAGCTCGCCGGCCAGCATGAAACAGGGAATCGCGAGCAGCGGGAACGAATTGACAGCGTGCATCATGCGCTGGGGCAGGACGTGCCACTCCACGTCTCCCGCGATGATGCCGCCCAGCGCCGCGAGCCCGAGGGCGAAGGCGAGCGGCATCGCGAGCAGCGCGAGGGCGAAGAACGCCGTGACGGCGGTGACCGTCATGTATCGATCGTCGCGGCCGGCAGCACCGGCTCGTGATCCCAGGCGAGCAGCGCGAAGTGGATCGCGGTGTGAATCCCCGAGACGATGATCGCGATGTAGAACCAGCCCGTGGAGAAATCGAGCACCGGCATCAACTGATCCCACGTCTCACGCGCGATCACGAACGCCTGCCAGGCGACCACCAGCATGAGCCCGGCGGCCGCCAGCGAGCAGACGCGAAAGATGTGGGCGAGCAGCGCCGGCGGAACCAGCCTCGCCACGACGTCGATGCCGACGTGCGCGCCGATCTTCGCGCCGTGCGGCACGCCGAGGAAGGCCACCCACACGAAGGTGAGGCGGCCCAGTTCGTCCGCCCAGTCTATCGAGACGTTCAGAAAGTAGCGGAACAGCACCTGCAGCGACACGACGAGCACCATGACGGTGAACGCCGCGATGACGAGCCAGCGCGAAGCGAGATCGAGACGGCTCACCACCGCCTCGACTTGCCCTCTGAGCTTGCGCTCCATTCAGCGCACGGACGCGATCACTGCGTCGACCAGCGCCGGATCCACTTTCTTCCTGAGGAGATCGAGCACCCCGCCGGTCGCCTTGCGCATTTCGGCGGTGAGCGCGGCGCTCGGCACCTCGAACTGCATGCCGCGCTTCTTGAGCTCTTCCAGCGCCTCGAGGTCCTGCTTCTCCGCGTCCGCGCGCTGCTTCGCCACTGCTTTCTGCATGGCGGCGCGTATCGCCTTCTGGTGCTCGGGCTTCAGCCCGTCGAAGCGCTTTTTGTTCGCGACCACGAAGATGTAATCGAAGAAGTGCCCCGTGGCGGTGAGGTATTTCTGAACCTGATTGAAGTTCCGATCGCGGATGACCGCATAGGGATTTTCCTGGCCGTCGAGCACGCCCTGCTGAAGCGCGGAGTACACCTCCTTGATGTCCATCGCGACCGGGTTCGCGCCGAGCGCGCGGAAGGTCGCAAGATGGATATCGTCGGGCTGCAGCCGCACCTTGAGGCCCTTGAAATCGGAGAGCGCCTTGATCGGCCGCGTGTTGTTGGTGAGATGGCGCGCGCCGAGCTCCATGATGCCGAGGAGAACGAAGCCCTTCTCGGAGAGTTTCTGCGCGATCAGCTCGCCCACTTTGCCGTCGACCACCTTGAAGGCCTGCTGCCGGCTCGTGAAGAGGAAGGGCACCGAGAGCGCGGAGATTTCCGGCACCGTGCGCGACAGAAACGCCGCGCCGATCACGGTGCCGAAGATCGCGCCGGAGCGCGTCTGATCCACGTTCTCCTGGGCGCCGCCGAGCTGCATCGCCGGAAACAGATCGACCGTGACTTCCTTCTTCGTCACCGCCTCGAGGTCGGTCTTGAACTGCTCCATCGCGGTGCTGGAACTGTGCTGCGTCGGGAAGTTGCTGGCGATGCGAAGCTGCTGTGCCGCGGCAGTCGAGCCCGCGAGCAGCGCGGCGAGCAGAACGGCCTTGAGCGTTTTCGCGAACATGGGATCCTCCTTTCGGTTGGGTCAGGCGAGCGCGGTTTCCAGGTCCACCGGGGTGACTTCGGTCTGAGCGAGGTCGAGATTCGCCTCGACGTGATCGAGATGCTGAACCATGAGGCGCGTTGCCCGCGCGGCATCGGCCGCGGCGAGTGCGTCCACGATTCCCACGTGCTCTTCCGCGAGGCAGGAAGGCACGGAAGGCTTGTCGTAGAGCGCGATCGCGAGGCAGGTGCGCGTGGCGAGCTCGCGCATCGTGCGCTCGAACACGACGTTGCCGGCGAGCGCCGCGAGCAGCATGTGGAATTCGCCCGAGAGCCGCACGATGCTGCGCGTATCCCCGCTCGCTCGGGCGCGGCGTTCGGCGGCGACGTGCTGGCGCAGCCGCGCGACGATCGCCCGCCGCTCGGGATGGCTGACCACCCGGGCGACGATGGCGGGCTCGATCAGGCGACGCGCTTCGAACACGTCGCGCGTCTCCTGCACCGTGGGCTCGGCGACGAACGCGCCGCGGTTGGGCTCGATGGTGACCACGCCCTCATGCGCGAGGCGCGGCAGCACGCGCCGTATGCGGGCACGGCTCACGCCGAAGATCGCGGCGAGCCGCTCTTCCCCGAGCTTGGTCCCGGGCGAGAGCCGGTGGTCGAAGATGGCGGCGACGATGCGCTCGAAAATCGCGTCCTCGGTAAGTGCGCGCCGCCGCTCCCCGCGCCGTTCGCGGGCCCCAACTCTCGCCTCGGGCATGGGCGTGTTCATTGACATTGCAACAGCATAGTGGCAACAATGTAGCACCGATTGGCGCCAATTTGCAAAGCCACTGTTACAGAACCATTCCCATGACATCCCGCATCCGGCTCGGCGCGCTCACCCCCTCGTCCAATACCGTCCTCGAGCCGGTCACGACGGCGATGCTCGCCGGCCTGCCCGGAGCGAGCGCCCATTTCAGCCGGTTTCGGGTCACCGCCATTGCGCTCTCCGCCTCTTCCATGGCGCAGTTCGACGCGGCGGAAATCACGCGCGCCGCGGCGCTCCTCGCCGACGCCCGGGTCAACGTCATCGGCTGGAGCGGAACGTCTTCGAGCTGGCTCGGGTTCGGCACCGATGAGGCGCTGTGCCGCAAGATCACCGAAGCGACGGGCATTCCAGCCTGCACTTCGGTGCTGGCATTGAACGAGATCTTCGCGCGCAGCGGTGTGAAGCGCTTCGGGCTCGTCTCGCCCTACACGCGGGAAGTGCAGGAGCGCATCGTCGCCAACTACCGCTCGGCGGGGTTGGAGTGCGTCGTGGAGCGCCATCTCGACATCGAAGACAACTACTCGTTTTCGGAAGTTGGCTCCGACCAGCTTCGCGCGATGATCCGCGAAGTCGCGGCGTCGCAGCCCGACGCCATCGCCGTCCTCTGCACCAATCTGCGCGCCGCCCCGCTGGTCGATGCGCTCGAGCGCGAGCTGGGCATTCCGATCTACGACAGCGTCGCGACGGTGGTGTGGAAGTCGCTGCGCCTCGCCGGCGCCGATCCGGCGCAGGTGCGCGGCTGGGGCCGGCTGTTCATGGAGGATTCCCCGCATGCAGGCGCTTGATCTCGTCGTGCGCGATGCGCGCGTCGCCACCGCAACCGATATCTTCGAGGCGGACATCGGCGTGCGGGACGGCCGCATCGTCGCCCTCGCGCGCGAGCTTCCCGCCGCCGCGCGCGAGATCGACGCCGCCGGACGGCTCGTCACGCCGGGCGGCGTCGATGGGCATTGCCATCTCGATCAACCGATGCCGCCGCCGATGAAAATGGCCGACGACTTTACGACCGGCACGCGCTCCGCGGCATGCGGCGGCACGACGACCGTCATCCCCTTCGCCGCACAGCAGAAAGGGCAATCGCTGCGCGCGGCGGTGGCGGATTACCACCGCCGCGCCGCGGGCAAGGCGAGCATCGACTACGCGTTCCACCTCATCGTCACCGACCCCGCGCCGGCCGTGCTGAACGAGGAGCTGCCGGCGCTCATCCGCGACGGCTACACCTCCTTCAAGATCTACATGACCTACGACGATCTCAAGCTCTCGGACCGCGAGATCCTCGACGTCATGGACGTCGCGCGGCGCGAAGGCGCGATGGTCATGGTGCACGCCGAGAATTCGGACTGCATCGCGTGGCTGAGCGAGCGGCTGATCGCAGCCGGACGCACCGCCCCGCGCTACCACGCCGCCGCGCGCCCCGCGCCGGTCGAGCGCGAGGCGGCGCATCGCGCCATCACCTTCTCGGAGCTGCTCGACGTTCCCATCCTGATCGTCCATGTCTCCGGCATGGAGGCGATCGGTCAGATCCGCTGGGCGCAATCCCGCGGGCTCGCGATCTACGGTGAGACCTGCCCGCAGTATCTGTTTCTCACCGCGGAACATCTCGGCGGACACGGATTCGAAGGTGCGAAGTGCGTGTGCAGCCCGCCGCCGCGCGATGCAGCCAACCAGCAGGCGGTGTGGGAGGCGCTCGCGAACGGCACGTTTCACGTGCTTTCTTCCGACCACGCGCCTTTCCGCTACGACGATCCCCATGGCAAGCGCCTCGGCGGCGAGGAGGTCCCCTTCCCCTACATTCCCAACGGCATCCCGGGTCTCGAGACCCGGCTTCCATTGCTCTACTCGGAGGGCGTGCGCAAGGGCCGCATCGATGTGAACGCGTTCGTCGCGCTCACGGCGACCAATCCGGCGCGCATGTACGGCCTCTATCCGCGCAAGGGGACGATCGCCGTGGGATCCGACGCGGACCTCGTCATATGGGACGAAGACGTGGACGTGACCATTCGGAACGACATGCTGCACCATGCGGTCGATTACACGCCGTACGAAGGCATGCGCGTAACCGCATGGCCGGCGATCACGCTGAGCCGTGGCGAGATCGTCTGGGAAAAGGGCGAATTCCGCGGAGTCGCCGGGCGCGGCGAGTTCCTGCGCTGCGGCCTGCCCGCGCCCGCGCGCCCGAAACCGCGCGAATTCACCTGGCGCGGCGCGATCGGTCTGTGACGCCGTAGCGTGGTTCGACTACTCCGGCTTGATGCCGGCGTCCTTCATCACGTTCTTCCAGCGCTGCAGCTCCTCCGCGACCAGCTTTCTGAACTGCTCCGGCGTATTGGGTGCGGGTTCCAGCGCCGCGCTCGCCAGCCGTTCGCGCATGTCGGGCGCCGTAACCGCTTTGTAAAGCTCGTCGTGAAGGCGCTTGAGAACCGGCTTCGGCGTGCCGCCCACCGACATCACGCTGTACCAGTTCGTCATCACAACTCCGCTCACGCCGGCTTCGGAAAACGTCGGCACGTCGGGCATGACCGCGCTGCGCTTCGCGCCGCAGGTGGCGAGAATCTTGAGCCGTCCCGCCTTCACCAAGGGCAGCGCGGCGGGCGCGGTGCTCATCGACGCCTGGATCTGTCCCGCCGCCACGTCCGCGCTGGAAGCGCCGGCGCTCTTGTACGGCACGTGAACGAGATTCAGCCTCGCGCGCTGCTTGAACAGCTCGCCCGAGAAATGCGAGCCGCTGCCGCTTCCCGCCGAGCCGAGATTGATCTTCCCCGGCTGCGCCTTCGCCGCGGCGATGAAGTCCTTGATGCTCGCCGCATACGGAAGAGCCGGATTCGCGACGAGAATGTACGGCGTCTCGGCGACCACCATCACCGGATCGAAGTCCTTGATCGGGTCGTAACTGGTCTTGCGATAGTAGGCCGGATTGATGGTGAACCCGACGTCGCAGAGACAAAGCGTGTAGCCGTCGGGCGCGGCGCGTGCGACGATCTCCGTGCCGACCAGCGAGGCGGCGCCGGGACGGTTGTCCACGACGACCGTCTGCCCCATCTGTGCGGTGAGCTTTTGTCCGACGAGCCGCCCGACGTAGTCCGAGCCACCGCCCGGCGCGAACGGCACGATGAGCCGGATCGGCCGGCTCGGATAGTCGCCGGCCGGCTTCGCCGGCGCGGCCGCGGCACCGGATACGTAACAAGCAGCTCCGAGGAGCGTGATGAAAGGCCCCAATCCCCATTTCATGGCGCGCCCTCCCCGAGTCGTGCGCAGTGCCACCGCGCTTACTATGACACATCCTGCGCACGGATGGCACAGCGATCCGCTTCGCCGGGCCGCGGCAGGCGTGCGCTGCCGTGCAAGCCGGGCTGCGGTGACGCAGCCACGCGCCCATCGACCGCTGTTAACGCCGGGGCGCGCATTCTAGGACGCGCCGAGAACGCCAAACTCCGCGGGTGTCTTTGCATAAAACAAATGCACCTTTTCGGCTCGCAGCCGCTCGAACAACTTGTCCGCTTCATCGGCCGTCAACACCATCACTACTTCCTGCGGCTGGTCGGTCAGCTCGATGAAATGAATGGAGTGCATACGGCGATGATGCCCGAAGCCTTCGCCGGCGCCGATCAATGTGGCGCCGCTCAGCCCCATCTCCTTCGCCAGATGAACGAGCCAGTCTCCGAGGGGTTTTCCTTTGTGCCGGTGGCCCTGCACCGTAAAAAACGTGATCTGGTATCCCTTCGTGATTGCCTCCTTGTAGAGAAAGGCGTCGCTTCAGCGCACCACCAGGACGGGGCGACCTGCATGTTCCACTACGTGCCTGGAGACCGACCCAAGCAACAGACGCGCAAACTTGGAGCGCCCACGATCGCCTACTACGATAAGGTCAACACCATGCTGGTCCGCGTGATAGATGATCTGCTCGGCCGGGTGACCGACGCTCACTTCAAATCGGACCTTGACATCTTTCCCTTTCACGAGTGCCTTCAGCTCGGCGAGCAGCCTGCGATGGTAGCGCCTTGAGTTTTCAATTACGGCCTCGGTTTCCACGTCATCCCCTACTTCCGGCGGGCGGGCCACGGAAAGAACCCACAACTCCCCGTCTTCCTTTAGCGCCAGATCGCACGCCGTGCTGAACGCCTTTTTTGATGCGTCTGAACCGTCGTAGGCCACAAGGATCTTCTTGTACATAGGTCATCCTCGCTTGATATTGGTCTCGGCAGCCGGTTCAGGCGCTAGTTCCTGCGTGTCCGGCTTTAGCAGATGGCGCGGCATGAACCAGGCATTGGCGACCAGTGTGGGCACGACTGCGCTTGCGATCACCGCAGCGACGAGCGCCGAGTATTGAGCCTGATCGACGATTCCATGCGACAGCCCGAACAGAGACGATATCGTGCCGAAGGTAAGCCCCGTGGACATCAGTAGCGTCGTATACATCCCTTCCTTTCTTGGCGAGCGAAACACCCGGGTGATGGGATAGACACCCGCTATCTTGGTTGCCACCTTGACCACGAGCAGCGAAACGAACGCAGCGGGGGCGGCGATCAGAGCCGGCACTGACACGAACGAGCCGGCCCGGATGAAATAGAAAGGCGTCAGCAAGCCGAACGTCAGCGTGCGCAGCCGCCGCACCAGAACGTGGTCCTTCCCCACGGTGCCCGCCAGCACCATGCCCAGAAGATACGCGGGCAGCACGGCCTCGCTGTCGGCCCAGGTCGCGAGCGCACCCAACCCGAACAGTATGAACAGGAGATACTTCGCTTCCAGCTCCGAGGGTCGCCCGCCGTAGCGGCGAAAAAAACGCGGGGTCAACCAAGGTAACGCCAATGCCGCGGCGGCCATGACGCCCACAAAAAGCAGAGTCTTCAGTGTGAACGGCGCGAATATCAGGCCGAGCGCGACGACCGTGCCGAGATCCGTGACAAAACAGGCCGCCAGAACGGTCTTGCCGTAATCGGTCGTGTTGAATCCGAACTCGATCATCACCGCATATACGACCGCGACTGAAGTGGTGGACATTGCGATTCCCGCAAGCCAGCTTGCCTCCGGGCTCCAGCCCAGCACCCAGCGTGCGGCTGCCGCGCAGCCGAGAAAAGGCGCGAAAAAGCTGACCAGGCCGACGGCGGTTGCCTCCTTCCACTTGCGCCGAAAGACCTCCGGGTCCAGTTCGGCACCCGCCAGGAAGGTGAGCACGATCGCTCCGGTCCCGGAGAGAAACTTGATCCAGCCGGCATCAGCGCCAAGCACGGCTGTCCCGACCAGGGCGCCAATAACGAGCTGGGCAATCGTCCCCACCACGATTTCGGAGAGCGCGGTGGCGACGCGCAGCCAGATGGATATGAGTGTCGCGGCCAGCGCAAGGCCCAACCAAAGCGCGGCAAGTGCCCAGATATCTGTCATGATATGGCCGCCCAAGTGAACATAAGGCGGATGATGCTGATGCCAGCCAGAGTCATGAGAAGCGAGCCCTGGAGATGCGCAAGAATCACGATCCCGGCCCAGCCAAACTGCTCGCGCATCAGCAACGTCGTGGTTTCGGCGGAAAAGGTGGAAAAGGTCGTAAGGCCGCCGAGAAAACCGGTCGTGATAAGCAGCCGCAGTTCCGGGGCAAGCGTCTCGTAATGCGCGAGGAGTTCCATGGCGATGCCCATCACGAAGCCGCCCAGCATGTTTGCGGCGAGCGTACCGAGCGGAAGATTGACGAACAGGGGATTCAGCAGAATGCCGAGCCACCAGCGAAGCCACGCCCCAATGGCCGCTCCGCTGCCGACTGCGACAAACCCGAAAAAAGTCACTGCGCCACCTCTTAGGCAGACTGGATCGCATTGCGCGATCCTATAGGCGGGCACAAAAAAACCTACGCGCCCGCCGATCAAGGCGATTCACGTAGGCATTATCAGCCGCATGACTGCCGCGGCGGTTTAGGGAGAATGCCATCTCCCAAAGCGCATCATAGCCGCAGAAATAGGCTGCGGCAAGCAGGGCCGCCCGCTAGAACAATTGGAACTGCGTCCTAAGGCGACAAAAGCGGTGCATCGTACACTCCACATGGATTCTGGCGTATCGAGTATTGGAACGCTCCCTGTGTATTTGGGCACACGGATAACTGACACTGCCGTCCCAGCGAGAAGCGCTCCTTAGCCTACTCTTCCAGAATAGATGCGGCCGAACCCGACATCGACACCGATAAGGATTGCTGGTTTGCTATGCCTAGACCTGCCCCCTTTAGCGCTACCAGCTTTCGTTAGCAAGGTCCGAGGTTGCAAGGTTAAACGATCTCCCGCGTTACGTTGGTACTCTCCTGCAGCCGATGCCTGGCCGCACACTCCGCCGGCGGCATTCTGCCGATCGGGCTATGCGGTCTTGCCTCGTTGTAGTCGCGTCGCCACTCGCCGATGCTCGCCCGAGCATGCGGGAGATTGTTGAAGGAGTGATCGTTCAGGCACTCATCGCGAATCTTGCCGCCGCTCGGAGATCGTGACCTCCTGGCGCATCTTCTCCACCGCCTGCCGCTTGGCCTGTGGGCTTAGCGCTTTACGCCGAACGCAACCTTGAGTGCCTCCACATCGAGATGCGCCTCGGCCAGCAGCTTCTTGAGCCTCGCGTTCTCGGCCTCGAGCTCCCGTAGCCGCTTCGCTTCATTGACCTGCAGGCCGCCGAACTTCGCGCGCCGGCCGTAGAACGCCGCATCGCTAAAGCCATGCTTGCGACACAGCTCCTTGACCGGCACGCCGGCCTTCGCCTCCTTCAAAAACCCGATGATCTGCTGCTCCGTGAAACGCTTGGCCTTCATGTCCGCCTCTCCCTCCGGAAACGGACTTCACTAACTTCCGAGGGGTAGCGTCTAACCGGGGGGCAGGTCACCAGGTCAACACCAGGCTTGGCGCAGCGCGTTGGCAAAGGTCGGCATCACCGACTTTCGCTGGCATCATCTACGGCACACTTGGGCAAGCTGGCACGTGCAGACGGGCACACCGAGTGTGTGGAGATGGTGCAGAAGTACGCGCACTTCTCCAGCGCGGATCTGGCTAATTAAGTGATCGCCTGTCCAGCTTGCGTGTTGTTGGCAGTAACGGGGAAGGGGCTACGATTCAGCTACGCGTGCACCAATGAAAAAGGCCTGCGTTTCGCAAGCCTTTGATATTCGGTGGCGCGCCCGGCAGGATTTGAACCCACGACCCCCCCTGGTTCGTAGGCAGCGCCGCAATCCTTGCAGATCAACGGGATGAGATAAGAATGTCCAAAATTATTGGCGGTTGACTCCCTTTGATTATGCTGGGTTTTTTCTGGGAGTTTTGGACACGCTCGGGCCTGCAGTGAAGAACCATCCCACCACACTCACCGACGACGAAGTCGCGGCAACGCTGCTCGCGCACGCGCTGACGGCATAATGCCGAGGAAGAAGCGGATGCTCGTCCTCCACGTCGCGGGCAACGACTACGGCCGCGAGTACCGCATCAAGGTCGAGTTCAAAACCACGGACGGCGGCCGGCAGCAGTACGGCGAGATCTCGATCGCGACCTGGCTCTACCCACAAGAGGTGGCGGAGAAGCTCCGCGCGCTGGCCGACCAGATCGAGCTGGCCGACACGCTGCTCGGGCCGACGCGCCTGGACAACATCCCGTTCTGAGGTTCATCCCATTGCCGGATCGGGCCGGGCGCGTGTAATCTTCACGGCATCTCATTGCCGGGAGGATCATGATGCGGTGGATCTGGGGTGTGGGATTGGTGGTGCTGGCGGGATGTGCGGCGATCGAGGAGGGGCGCCAAGTATCGACGATCGCGGACGTGGACGTGAAGGGCAGGGACAAGGTCTGCGTGCGCCAGTGCCTGGACATGCACGCGACGTGCTCGGGGCGCGCCGCGATGTCCGACGGGGATGTCAACAACCGGCGCGTGCTCGCCACCTGCAAGTCGAACTACCAGATGTGCGTCAAGACCTGTTGACGGCTAACCACGGCACTGGCATCGGTAGCCACGCGGCACTGGCGGGCTATCGCGCGATCGGCTCCAGCCCGAGCTTCTCCCCGTAGCGCCGGGCGATGTCCTGGCGCTTCTCCTGCTGACGGCGCATGCGCTCGGCGAACTGCTCGCCGGTCAACCCGCCGCGCGCAAGCTGGCGCCTCAGCTCCGCCTCCCGCTCGCCCACCTCGCGCAGCTCCGCCGCGCGTTTCCTCGTGAGGTTCTGCACCCCCACATCGGCCGGGTAGGATCCGAGCTTCACGCCGAAGGCGCCCGCCACTGCCTGACCCAGGCTGCGCTCGCGCCCGAAGGCGTCGGTCTCGCCAGTGCCGGCGGCCTGAATCGACTTCCAGGAATAGGTCTGGAAGAGCCCACGTTCGAGCGTAGCAGTGTCCAGGGCATAGCCCAAGGGGTTGGGCAGGGGGAGGTTCGGGGAGGCGAATTTGAAGACGTGGTCCATCACCCGCACCACCTTCTCGCCCGCCGTGTCGGAGTCCTTCCAGATCGGGCGTCCGGTGAACATCGACTTGTTGGAAGCGAGTTCGATCATGAGCGCGAGCGGCCCGCCGATCGTAAGCCACTGCGGCGCCGGGATCGCGGCGAAGCTCCCCTGCACGTCGAAGATGTCGCCGCCGGGGATCCAGCGGCGCACGTCGAGGAAGACCGGCGAGCCGTGCTGGTCGTTCCACGGCATGCGGATCAGGCGCGGGAAGATCCCGAGCGCGCGCCCCGACTTCTCTTCCGGCAGGAGCTTGCGCTCGCGATCCTCATCGCCGCCGCCAAGCCCCAGCGCAGCATAGGCGAGCGCGTTGAGCGCGGAGCCCACGACGTAGTACTTCATCAGCTTCCACGGCTTTTTCGCTGCGGCCTCGGCCAAGACCGGCACCACGCGGTAAGTGAAGGCGATGAACGGCAGCCCCGTGCGCCGCGCCGCCTGCACCCAAGGCGCGTTGATGTTGTAGTCGAGGAAGGCTTTGCGGGCGGCCTTGCCCGCCTCCTTGTCGCTCTGCCCCTGCTCGACGCCCTGGAGGAATTTAGCGAGGCGGAAGACCGAGTCCTCTGACCGATAAAGGTCGATCATCGCCTTGAAAGGCGTGCTGCCCATCCGCCCAGCCTTCCGCACCAACGAGTTGTGGGCAAGGGCGACGAGAGCGCGCTTCACCGCCCCACCCTGCGCGAGCCGGAACGCTTGGATGAAGGAAAGCGTGGAGAGCGTCTCGTCCTGCTCGCTCTCCAGCTCCTTCAAGAGCGGCTCGATCACCTCCGCGCGCAGCTCGATCGCGGCGAACGACCCCGACTCCGCGCCGGAATCGTAGAAGCGCTCCATCATCGCCTTGGCGTTCGCGTCTCCTTGCTTCGCGGCGAGCAGGACCTTGAGCGCGCGGCGCAGATCCTCGCTCTTCACGTCCGCCAGGTCGGCGAGCACGAAGTTCGCCATGATGTTGTTGGTGTGAACCGCCGGCGAGAGCGCGGTCTTCGCGATCTTCCACCCGCGCATGAGCTGCTCGTAGAGCCGCCCCACCGCGCTCGCCGACTGCCAGTTGATGGTAGCGCGGATGTCGTTCCAGATGTGGCCGGGGATGTAGCGCCCGGCCAAGAGCCCATACTTGCGGATCTTCGTGCCCTGGGCATAGGTCATCGGCACTTCCACCCACTCGTCGTCGGCGTAGGTGGTGAGCGTCGTCGTCTTGTCCGCGGCCTCGGCAATGCGGCCACCCTTTGCCGTCACCTCCTTCGCGTCGGCCACGCTGTAGTTCTGCATCACCCATTCGAGGAAGCGCGCGGTTTCGATGTCGCGCACGGCTGCGATCATGGTGCGTGCGAAGGCATAGCGCACCTCGTCGATCTCGCCCAGGCGCAGCCGCTCCTCGGGATTGAGATCGCGCCACATGCCGACCTGGCCCGCCTTGTCGAAGAAGCGTGCCTCCCAGACCCCGTCGCGCTTCCAGTTCTGCATGTCGAGCGGGATCGGCGCGCCTTCGCGCAGGTAGACCACACGCTGCAGCACACCGTCGGGACGGCGCTTCTCCAGCCGCAGATACCTGTCGCCCTTCACCGCGCCGCGCACCACTGACTCGGCGACATCGTCGCGCAGCCCGCGCCCGCGATAGGTCTCCGCTCGGATCGCCTTGGCGCGCTTGGAAGTCGCCACCCCCTTCGGATCCTCCAGCTCGTATTTCTTGTAGGTGCGGTGGAGGTAGGCCATGCGGTTGCGCTCGTAGCTCTCCTGCGAGAGGAGCCCGAGACGCACCGCCTCCTGGCCGAGGTCATCGATCTGCTGCTTCATCTCCAGCAGCGCTTGCCGGGAATCGGCCGGCAGCGCCGCGAGCAGATCCTGCTCTTCGCGCGTCGCCGGCTCTTCCTGCATCCACAGATAGGCGATGCGTGACTGCGCGCGATCGAGTGAGCCGATGCGGTCGATCAGCTCTTTGGATTTCCGCAGGTGCCGGTTGATCGCGGTCTCGCGATCCTGGCGCGCATCGAGATAGGGCTCGGGCAGCCCGTAGTCCGAGACGACCCCGTGCGCGATCGATTGCACCACCGCCGACTTCTTCGCCGCGCGCGATGCTGCGCCCGTCACGCGATCGTAGACCCAGGAGGTGACCGGCTTCACGAGATACTGCGCCGGGAGCTTGAGCGCGCCTTCGAGTGCTCGGTTCGCGAAATCGAGCGTCTTCGTCACCGGCTTCGCGGCGGAAGCCGCGGCCTGCGCGGTGGCGAGCGCCGTGCGGTTGAGCATCGTCGGCGCAGCCTGCTGCCCAGGATGAGTCGCGCGGCGGCGCAGGATGTCGCTCACGCGCGCGCTGTAGGTGCCGCGGTTGCCGATGGCGGATTTGATCTGCTCGGGGTGTGGGCGACGCTTGCCGTCCACCTCGATCGTGCGCGCGTCACCCGGCCGGCGCACGCGCGAGAAGAGCGGCAGGCCGGCGCGGGCGCGCTCCTTCAGCTTGTCGGTGATCTCGAAGCCGGGCTGGCGCGCGGTGACGTTGTGCTGCTGGCGTTGCGCCAACAGCTCGGCACGCGCCTCCTCTTCGGTCCCGAACGCCGGGCCATTCTCGTCTCCGATATACCAGTACCCGTCTCGGCCCTGGATCACCTGCGCGTCCGGGTTGACGCCCTCGATCGGTATTGCGATATGCTGCACACGCCCGCCGCCGAGCTTCTTCAGGACATCGTTGGCGATGTTGGGCACGATGCGGTCGTAGAACGTCTTCATGCCGTCTCCGCCGATCACGAGATCGACGCCGGAGAGGATGCCTTCGTTCGATGAGTCGCGCTCGATCTTCTCCGTCATCTCCTTGCCGAGCACATTGTGCAGGCCCGAGAGCGGGAATTTGCCCCAGTAACCGCCGTCGAAGACACGCAGCGGCACACCTCCTTTGTGCGCGCGGATCATCACGTGCCCGTCGTCGGTCTTCTGCCACTCGATCTCGTCCACCTGCCTGGAGAGATTGTAGCGCTCGGCCTGCTGCTCGCCAGTCGTCCACGCCACGCGATCGAAGCCCTTGTCCACCGCCCAGCGGATCACGCGCTTCAGGAGCAGCGCGAGCCACGATTCGGTCTTGGTGACAAATGGGGCAAGCGGAATATCCCCCGTGGTTTCCTGGAGACGGCGCATCTCATCGACCACGCGATGCCACCGCTCCTCGTTGCGCATCACGTTTGTCACCGGGTCTCGATCCGCCTCCAGCGCTTCGGCTTCGGCCAGCAACTCATTAAATCGAGCCTGGTCGCGTGTCCTCCTGAATCCTTCCACGCGCCCCCGCTCCGCCCAATCGCTCTGGAACTCTTCCACGAAGAGCACCTTACGACCCTCTTTGTCGAGGCGCGTGTCGAAGCGCACGTGCGCAAGGAGATTGCGGTTGTGCGGTCTGAAATGCGGCGCCTCGAACGAGCGCCGGCCGGGCATGACCGGAACCGAATACGCGTTGTCGATCGCCTCCTGCGGCGTCGCGCCGATGCCGCGCTGGTCTCCCTCCGCGTCGAGCACCTGGTATTGTCCGCTATCCCTCCACGGCTCAACGCGCCACCCCGCGGGCAGCGTATTGGGCAACGTGAGCAGTATCTCGCGATAGTCCTCGCCGCCGGGGAGCTTCCAGCTCTCGTACTGCACCGGCTCCGGCCTCCTCACCTTCGGGTTCAGCTTGATCCCGAGTGCATCGAGCGCCCTGGCATAAGCCGAGCGTTCGGTCGTCTCAAAGCCGCGGCGCTCCGGCTTGTTGTCGATCATGTAGTGCCACATGCCGTCGGCGCGCTGGCCGCCCAGCATGTAGGGGCGGCTGCGCTTTTTCTCGAACCACACGAAGAAGCTGTGCTTGCCGTCCGAGGTGACGTAATAGCGGACGTTGCCCTCCGAGGACTTCTCCTCGACGTAGACATCGTCGTCCTCGGACACGGGCGGCGGCTCACCGAGCACGATCTCCGTCACGCGCGGCCCGTTGTCCTTGAGGAAGGAGACGATCGCCTCCTTGCTGACACGCCCGTCGAGCGCGTCGAGCCAGTCGTTGATGCCGCTCCACTCGATCTCCTCGGCTTTTACCCCCTTCTGGGTCAGGTTCGCGATGAAGGACTTCCACTGCTTCGCCGGCGCGGCGTTGAAGCCGGATTCCTCCACCTTGCGCAGCAGCTCCGAGTAGAAGATCTGGCGCTCGGCGTGCGCCGCGGCGTCCACAGGGCGTTTCGGCCTCGCGCGCAGGATGTTCTGATCCTGGGGATCGAGCGTGCCGCGTGCTTTCAAAGCGCGGAATCCCGCCGCGATCTTCCGGGGATCCAAAGCAGAGCGCCCCGACTGAGCGGGGCGTTCGTCGGATTTTGACTCGGCTACGCCGGTCGGGCGTTGCGCGCGCGAATGGAGTATGCGCGCGAGAGGAGTTGCTCCAAGCTGAAGAGGTGCGGCCCGCCCCTGTAGAAGTTCTCCCAGGATTCGATCGTGCCGTTTTTCCAGTGGGCCGGCGCGTAGGAATTGTCGTGTAAGCACAGCTCGCGCGACAGTTCGGCTCCCGCCCTCAAAAGCTCGGGATGGCACACCTTGATGACGCCCTCGGTTTCCGGTTCCAGAGTCTTTTGCTTGTCGATCGCGCTGATCTCGTCCAGCGAGAGCGACAGGATTTCCGCGACGGTCAAGGAAGACGACCGACGGCTCAGTGCCAGCATGTCCAGGGCGCACATCGGCGATTGTGATGGGGTTTCCATGCTCGTCAACGAAGGTTTCACGCTCGAAATTATACCACAGGCGCTCTACTTCCGGGACGTGCCGACGCACATATTCGAGGTTCTTTTTCAGCAGCAGCGCGAGATTGGAAATGTCGTTGGCATCGCCCTCCTGCGCCACCTCGCGCCAACCCTCGATGTGCTGCTCGGGCGCGGGCCGCATCCACTTCGTGGTGCCGAGCCGCAGCGCGCCGGACACCATGTTCTCCGTCCGGCGAATGGCGCCGACCTCGGAGACGCCACCAGGGTCGCCGATGAAGGTGTAGCCGTTGTTCTTGGCCCACTGCATGACGAGCTGGTAGAGCGCGCTCCCCTGGTTGCCCTGGCCCACCGACGACACGTCGAGCCACACCGTTTTGTCGGTCGGATCCAGCGTCACGATGCCGCGCGGCACGCGCGCCACACCGGGCGGCGCCTTGAGCGCGATGTAGAACATGTCGTTGCCCATGCCGCGGATTTCGCGCGTCAGGCGATCGATGCCCATATCACGCGCGATGTTCGTTAGCGTGCGCGCATTCGAGCGGCCGTAGCGGAAGACCTCATCGCCTTCGGCGATTGTCTGCCAAGCGCGCACCATCTGCTCGTCAGATGGTTGCGGTCCTACGTCGGGGCGGGAACCCCGAGAGCGCACTACTCGATCACGTCGGTCCTGCGCGGTGTCGTTCCTGGGAGAGGTCGCCGCCTCGTGGGCAGCCTGATCCACGGTGTCGTCGGCCGCGCCCTCTTCGACCACCCAGTCGGGGAGAAGCCCGGTCTTCTGCTCGGCATAGACCGTTTCAGCCGCGCTCGCCGTGCGGTTCTTCTCCCCGTGCGGGCCGAAGTTAAGCCACGAGTTCTGCCCGCGCGTCTCGCTCGTCATCGCCTTGCGCGCGAGCGGCGAATACATCGCCGAGTGCGAGCGCCACGCATTCTCTTCGCCCTCGGCGCGGAAGCCGACGCCGTCCTTGATGTGGCCGAAGTAGTCGTGGACGATGCGGAAGACATCGTTGGCGCGCAGCCGCCTGCCTTTCACATACTCGTCGGTCCACGCGAGCAGCGGATTCTGCGCGACGTAATCGCCCTCCGCCTCCATGCCGAAGCCGGAGTCGGTGGGGAACACCCACAGGTGATTGTTCTCCACCACGTCGAGGATGGCGTAGCGTGGGCTCAGGCGATACGGATTGTCCATGCCGGGCTCGATGAAGTCGATGTCGAGCCCCGTGTCTTTGATGACCTGGTATTGCGCGAGCGTCTCGCGGATCATCGCCTCGTAGGCGGCGCGCACCTCCGCCGCCTGCGGATCGTGCTTCATCTCCTCGAACGCCTCGGCGATGCGTTTCGCGCGCACGCGATCGAGTTTGGCGTATCGCGTCGGGGGGTTGTAGGGAAGGCCGGCGCGCGCCATGTAACGGCGCGCCGCTTCCTGCGCGGTGGCGAATCCGCCGAAGCGAACGCGCCCGCGCCCTGGGACTTCTACTTCTTCGGGGAGTCCGGCGAGGGTTGTGGCCTGCGGTAGTGCGCTGTCTGGTGCTTGAACCCGTCGAGAGCCTCCAGGAAGCTCTCCTCGTCCGGGAAGTCCTCGCGCTTCGGTTCGAGCCGCGCCAGTTGCTGCTCGCGCGTCTCCCGGCCGGGTGCCGCGGCTGCGGAGGGTTCCGCCGCGCGATTCGGCGTAGCGCCGGAAACGGTCTGCCCAACGATCCAGCCTTTCGAGTAAAACGGATCGCTCGGGTCCATCAAGGGATTGCCGAAGCGATCGACCTTCTGGGTTGTCTTGCCAGTCATGGAATGGGTATCCTGTTTCGGCGCCGAACTTGTGATGAGACAGCAGTTTAACATGGAAGTTGCCCGCGTCAACGAGGCGCTTCACCCGCTCTGAGAACGCGTCGTCCGTCAGATCTTGGAGATTGGGGTCATCATGGAAACGAATTGTCACGAACTCGTTGGGCGCGGTCTTGGTGTAGCCGATCGCGGCGTGAATCTTGGAGCGCAGCGCATCAAAGAACGCGCGCTCCTCGGTGGCGGTGAGCCTGCGCTCGAACGTGAAGCGGAACCCCGAAGAGTAATCGCTGTTTTCCGCGTAAGTTGGATCCGCCCTGAAATACGGCACCCCGTCCTGGCGAAAGACGTACATCCACGCGCGGGCGACGAGGTCGGCATCCTCGCGTGTGCCGTTGATGGTCGCCACGATATTGGGCGCAATCGCCGCGTCGTAGCCGCCGGACCCGTTGACGATGCGGAATTTGGAGCGATCGAACCCAAGCGCCCGGAAGAACGGCGCCGGGCTCTTCGACTCGAACACCGCCTGAAACGCCGCCGCCTGCCAGGCGCGCAATTTGGTGAGCGAGAGCCCCTGCAGCACCTTGCCGATGTCGAGCTTGGTCGAGGGCTTGACCTCCGCCGTGACCGAGATCCCGCGTGCGCGCACCGCTTCCACGGCTTCGCCGAGCTTCGAGGCCGCACCCTCGGTCGGCCAGAACATGCCGCGCGCCTCCACCAGGTTGCCGTAGTGGATCGCCGCCTCCTGCATCGCGATGCGCCGCAGCGCCTCGTCGGTCTTGCCGCGGTGGAATCCCATCGCCTTGTAGCGCTCGAAGAGCGAGCGCGCCTTCTGCACCACCCAGATCGCGGCCTGGGTCTGCGGCCCGCTCCACCCCAGCTCGCGCGCGACATAGCGCGTCACCGCGTCCATGAACGAATACTCGGCGTCGGTGAGCTTCTTCTTGCCCAGGCCGAGCATTCCCATGTGCATGTCCTGGGTGGTGCCGGTGGTGCGCTTGCCGAAGATCGCCTCGGTGAGATTGAGGTAGAAGGTGTTGGTCTTGCGCCCCTCCCACGGAATGCCGAAGTAGAGCAGATCGTTGAGCTTGTCGTTGACGGCGCTCGTGCCGACCTTGATCTCGCGGCCCTGGATGAACTGCATCAGCGCGCGGTCGGCCACGGAGAAATTCGCCCTCATCTCGGTGTTGGCGGAGGTGATGGCGATGATCTGCACGAAGCGCTCGGCTGCGTTCTCGTTGCCCTCGAATGCCTTGAGGATTGCCTTCGCCGAATCCTGATACCAGGTGCGGCTCGCCGTGCCCTCGCGCGCCATGCGATACATCTCGCGCACGAGCGCACGCAGTCCCGAGAGCTTCTTGCCGCCGAGCCGACGAAGCGCTGCACGGCGCGGAGAACGTGATTGGGCTCAATCCCAAGGCGCTTCGTCCCTACGCCCTCACGTCAGCGCGCAAGCTCGGCTTTGGCATCGAGCAGTTACAAGTCGGCGCTGCGCACACCAGCGTACGGACGACGGAAGGCTACATGCAGGCCCATGAAGTGCCGGTCAGTCCGGTAGTGTTGGCGCTCCCACAGAAACCGAAGGCGCAGCAATGAGACCACGCAAACGCGATATAGGGCTCCCGCAGAGGATGTACTTTCGGCGGGGCAGGTATTACTACGTCCTGCCGGCGAGCGGCGCGGCAAGGCCGCGCTGGATTCCGCTTGAACGAGACCTTGATACATCCCTCCTTCAATATCAGGCTCTAATCGCAGCGAAGGGCGGCGATGAACCGCCAGAATCTGTGCTGGAGCGTGTTTGCCCGAAGCTCGTCACCGGGAACCGCGCGACCCTGATTGGGCGCATCGCGCAAAGGCTGCTCTGTAACGCGAGGGACGGAGCAAAGGCACGCGGCATTTCGTTCGCGATGACGACGGAGGACATCGTCGCGCTCGGCAGACGGCAAGACTGGCGATGCGCGATCACCGGGCTAAGGTTTGAATTGGCCGACGAGCGCAAGGCGACGAGCGGACCGTACGGCCCGAGCCTCGACAGGATCAATCGACTGCGCGGCTATGAGCCCGGCAATGTCCGCTTGGTCTGCGTCGCCGTCAACTTCGCGATGAACCAATGGGGAGAGCAGGTTTTCAAGCGGATCGCGCGTGCCTACGTGAAGCGTCGGATGGCGCCAGAGAAGCGCCGAATTTTGGACAACGCCCCCGATTTCGGACAGATTTTGCCGAATCTGTCCAAAACCGAGGATAAGTCATTGATTGGCGCGCCCGGCAGGATTTGAACCCACGACCCCCTGGTTCGTAGCCAGGTACTCTATCCAACTGAGCTACGGGCGCGTCGAGCGGCGAATTATAGCAAAGCCCCGGCCAATTCCGAAGACTGCAGCCACGCCTTACTGCGGTTCGATCTTCGCAAGGCGCGCGATTTCGGCGAAGCGCTTCACGTCCGCGCGGAACTGCTTCGCCCACACCTCCGGTGGATCGCCCTGAGGCTCGTAGCCGTTGTCCACGAAATGCCTGTGAACGGCGGGCTGCTGGAGCGCCTTGTGTATCGCTTCCTGCAATTTCTTGACGATCGGCCGCGGCGTTTTCGCCGGCGCGAAGACACCGTGCCAGCCCGCGTCAGCGACGTACCCGGGCACGGTCTCCCCGATCGTCGGGATATCCGGCAGCGAGGAGAGACGCTTGGCGCCGGTGAACGCGATCGCGCGCAGTCGCCCCGCCTTGTGATGCGGCACGCCGACCGAGCCTGCGGGGTAATGGATCTGCACTTCACCGCTGATCACCGCGGCGACCGCCGGCCCGCCGCCCTTGTAGGGCACGTGCAGGATCTCCACGCCGGCCTTCTGGTTGAAGAGTTCGCCCGCGAGATGCTGGCCGTTGCCCACGCCGGCGGAGCTGTAACGCAGCGGTTGCTTCTTCGCGAGCGCGATCAATTCCTTCACCGTTTTCACCGGCAGGTTGTTGTTGACCACCATGAGGTAGCCGAGCCCGGTGGCGACGTTCGTCACGGGCTCGAAGTCCTTCAGGATGTCGAACGGCATCTTCTTGAGGATCGCCGGATTGACCGCAAACCCGAACGAGGTGTTGAGGACGGTGTAGCCGTCGGGCACGGCTTTAGCCACCACGTCGGCGCCGATCAGGCCGTTCGCGCCACCGCGATTGTCGATCACGATGTTGGTTCCGAGTTCCTTCTCCACCTCGCGGAAGAGCACGCGCGAGAAGACGTCGACGTTGCCGCCCGGCGGGAACGGCACCACGAGCCGGATCGGGCGGTTGGGATAGTTCTGCGCGCCCGGCTGCGCGAGCACGCTTGCTGCGGCCGACGCGAGCGCCAGCGCCGCGAAGGCTGAAAGTGCCTGATGCACGTTGTCCCTCCTCGTTGTATTTTGACGGCCCACTATTGCCTCACCAGGCCGATCTCCCGCATGTAGCGCAGCACGCCGGGGTGAATCAGATCCTGGCGTGGCGCGGCGGCGAGCGTATTCTCGAGCGTCGATTCACGCGCCTGCTCGATTCGGGCAGCGAGCGTGGCGCCGCCCTTGTGCAGCGCGCGCGCGAGACGATAGGCCAGGTCATCGGGAAGCGACGCGCGTGCCAGCACGAACGGCCACGAGCCGACTGAATTCACCGCGGCCGACTGGCCCGGATAGCTTCCGGCGGGCATCGTCGTCGCCTTGAGAAAAGGATGCTTCGCCATGATGCGTCCGATTTCCTCCGCGCTGGGCGAGACGAAACGCGCGCCGTGCGACCCTTTCGCGATCGACATGAACGGCGGCCACCCCACGCCTCCGCCCCACATCGCCGCCGCGCGTCCGTCGAGCACCATCTGCGGACCATCGCCCGCCTTGTCCAGCAGAATCGCGTCGAAGTCCTTCTTGAAGTCGAGGCCCAAACCATCCATCACGTACCGCGCCAGCACCACGAACCCGGAGCTCGCCGCGCCCCACACCACGGTCCTTCCTCTGAGATCGGAAATGCTGCGATACGGGCTGTCGGCCCGCACCATGAACATGCCCGCCTGCGAGTAGGTCGCGTTGATGATGCGAAGGTTGTTTGCCTGCGGCCGGCCGATGCCGCAGATCGCCTCGTAGGTGACCTCCCCCGTCGCGAGGCCGAGATCGAGCTTGCCCTCGTCGAGCAGCGGCACGTTCTCGTTGCTGCCTTTGGTGTTCTTCGGCTCGATGGCGAGCGTCGGATCGGTCGCGTTCAGCACCTCGGCGTAGGGCCAGCCATAGGCGGGGAAACCGCCGCCGGGCGTGGCCGTGCCCATGACGATCGCCGTCTTCCCGGTTGAGCTTTCCGTCACTTCGTTCCTCCTCGGCAGGCAAACAAAAACGGGCGCGCAGCCCGTTTCCTCAATTCATGAAAGTGGCGGAGAGAGAGGGATTCGAACCCTCGATAGGCCTTTTGAGCCTATACTCCCTTAGCAGGGGAGCGCCTTCGACCACTCGGCCATCTCTCCTTCCGACCCGTCATTCCGGCGGAAACCGGAATCCAGTAAGACAGGGTTTTCTTGCGGCAGGCTCCTGGACACCGGCTTTCGCCGGTGTGACGGCAGCTCTAGGATATCACAGCGTCACGCGGGCTGATCGAGACCGAAGGTCTTGTGCAGCACTCGCACTGCGAGCTCCATGTACTTCTCGTCGATCACCACCGAAATCTTGATTTCCGAGGTGGAGATCATCTGGATGTTGATGCCCTCCTCCGCCAGCGCGCGAAACGCCGTGCTCGCGATGCCGGCGTGCGAGCGCATGCCGACGCCGACCACCGACACCTTCGCGATCTTGTCGCCGCTCACCACGTCGCGCGCCTTGATGTGCGCGACCACCGGCTTCAGTATTCCGAGCGCCTTCTGGTAGTCGTTGCGGTGGACGGTGAAGGAGAAGTCGGTCATGCCGTCGTGCCCGACGTTCTGCACGATCATGTCGACATCGATGCCCGCATCCCCGATCGGTCCGAGGATCTGGTAAGCGATGCCGGGCCGGTCGGGCACGCCGAGTATCGTGATCTTCGCCTCGTCGCGGTTGAACGCGATGCCGGAAATGGTCGGCTGTTCCATGTTCTCGTCTTCCTCGAATGTGATGAGCGTGCCTTCGCTCTCTTCCTCGAAGCTCGACAGCACGCGGAGCTTCACGCGGTACTTGCCGGCGAACTCGACGGAGCGGATCTGCAGCACCTTGGAGCCGAGACTCGCCATCTCGAGCATTTCCTCGAAGGTGATGGTCTTGAGCCGCCTCGCCTCGGGCACGATCCGCGGGTCGGTGGTGTAGACCCCGTCCACGTCGGTGTAGATCTGGCATTCCTCGGCGCGCAACGCCGCCGCGAGCGCCACCGCGGTGGTATCCGAGCCGCCACGGCCCAATGTCGTGATGTTGCCGGCTTCATCCACGCCCTGAAAACCCGCCACGACGACGATACAGTCGTCCTTGAGGTCGGCACGGATACGCTCCTCGTCGATGTTGACGATGCGGGCGCGGGTGTGAGCGCTGTCGGTCAGGATCTTGACTTGCCCGCCGGTGTAGCTCCGCGCCTTCAACCCGAGGTCCATCAATGCCATTGACATGAGCGCGATGGTCACCTGCTCGCCGGTCGAGACCATGACGTCGAGTTCGCGGGGATTGGGATGGCTCTGGACCTCCCGGGCGAGCGCGATGAGACGATTGGTCTCGCCCGCCATCGCGGAAACCACGACAACGAGCTGATGGCCTTGCGCCTTCCACCGCGCGACGCGGCGGGCGACATTCTTGATCCGCTCGGGGCTGCCGACCGACGTGCCGCCGTATTTCTGAACGATGAGAGCCATGGGGGTCGAAAAAAGGCAGCTATTTTAGTTGCTTTTCCCTCGGAAAACGAGCGCGGCGCAACGGCATCCCCGACATTTTCGGATCGCTGATCGCTGGATTCACCGTGCATTTACAGCGGGGGGGACGCTGCAATTTTTCTCCGGTGTCCCCTGGAACCTATTGGGGTGGCCCATGTCAACCGAATAGTCGCGACTTGACCCACCGAGAGCACAAGATGAAACCGTTTGATCGCATTCCCAATCCCCGGGACATCCGTCGCAAGCTGCAGATGAACCAGCAGGAGTTCTGGTCGCGCATCGGCGTGACCCAGAGCGGCGGTTCACGTTATGAGAGCGGGCGCACCATGCCGAAGCCGGTACGCGAGCTGCTTCGCCTGGTGCACATCGAGGGCATTCCGCTCGAGAAGGCGCGCGGCGAGGATTTCGAGGTGGTGAACTACCTGAAGCAGGCCAATCCGCGTCTCTACCGCAACCTCAGGAAGGAAGCGCAGAAACGCGGGGCGCGCAGGAAGTGAGTGGCGGAGGGTGAGGGATTCGAACCCCCGGTAGGTTGCCCTACAACGGTTTTCAAGACCGCCGCATTCGACCGCTCTGCCAACCCTCCGCGTACTGCCGGTTTTGGCTTCGGCATAACCTGAAGGTTAGCCTACGCCGAAACACGCTTTTCGCAAGCGTGTTGTCGAGACTGCCGCATTCGACCCGCCAGCCGATAATAACACGCATTATCAGTCGGTTGGACCGCACCGGCGGCGCCGGTTCCCCGCACTCCCGCCGCCGGAATTTGAAACTTCCGGCCGCTTTAGGTAGTCTTATTCATGCGGCAAATTCAATAACTTGGAGAGGAGTTTGGACTCTATGCAACCTGAACTGCAACCGAATTCGCCTTACCGCGTCGGGACGCAGGAACTCGCGCTGGAGCAGCAGAAGGTCCTGCGCAACACCTACATGCTGCTCGGCCTGACGATGGTCCCCACGGTGATCGGGGCGTTCATCGGGATGAGCACCGGCGGCATCATCATGCAGCACCCGATCATCAGCTTCTTCGTGATGCTCGCTGCGGTGATCGGCCTGCAGTACGCCATCGCCGCAAACCGCAACAGCGGGCTCGGCGTGGTGCTGCTGCTCGCGATGACGTTTCTGCTGGGCTGGTGGCTGGGGCCCCTGCTCGCGGTGGCGTTGTCGCTCAAGAACGGACCGCAGCTCGTCGGCTACGCGGCGGCCGGCACCGGCCTCGTGTTCTTTGTCATGGCGGGAATCGCAACCACGACGCGGAAGGACTTCAGCTTCATGGGCAAGTTCCTCTTCGTCGGCATGATCGTGCTGCTGGTGGCGCTGGTCGCGAACATGTTCCTGCAAATTCCGGCGCTCGCGCTCACGATCTCCTCGCTGGTGATCGTGGTGTTTTCGCTCTTCCTGCTCTACGATCTTTCCCGGATCGTGAACGGGGGCGAGACCAACTACATCATGGCGACGACCGGGGTCTACATGAGCCTGTTCAATATCTTCGCGAACCTGCTCAGCCTGCTGATGTCGCTCACCGGTGAGCGCGATTAGATAAGTACACGCAATGCTGGAACGGCCGGGGATCTCCCGGCCGTTTTTTTGGAGCCCGTTCCCGCTCTTACCTGTCGAACACGGCGATCGATTCGACGTGGGCGGTGTGCGGGAACATGTTGACGACGCCCGCCGCGCTCAACGTATAGCCCTGCGTGTGCACCAGCACGCCGGCATCGCGTGCGAGCGTCGCGGGGCTGCACGAGATGTAGACGATGCGGCGGGGCGCCGACTCGCCCAGCGCTTTCACCACGGCGATCGCGCCCTCGCGGGGCGGATCGATCAGCATGCGATCGAATTTTCCCAGTCGATCCATGGCCGCCGCGTCCACCTCGAAGAGGTCGAGCGCGCGGAATTCCGCATTCGCTTCGAGCCCGTTGAGCACGGCATTCGCCGCAGCCCGACGCACGAGCCCGGCGCTGCCCTCCACGCCGAGGACCTGCGCGCCGCGCCGCGCAATGGCGAGCGCGAAATTGCCGATGCCGCAGAACAGGTCCGCGATGCGCTCGCCCGGCTGCGGGTCGAGCAGGCGCAGCGCCCGGCGCACCAGCACGCGGTTGACCGCATGGTTGACCTGCGTGAAATCGGTCGGCTCGAATCTCAGCTTGAGGTCGAATTCCGGCAGGGCGTAATACAGCGGCTTCCCTGGCGCAGGTGCGAATGAGCGCGCGGAATCGGGCCCCGCCGGCTGGAGATGAATTTCGACGCCGTGATGCAGCGCAAAGCCCCGGAGCAGCGTCTCGTCTTCGGAGGAAAGCGGATCGAGGATGCGCACGACCAGCGCCGTGCTCTCTTCCCCCACCGCCACCTCGACCTGCGGCACGCGCCTGTGGATCGAAAGGCGCCCGAGCGTCTCGCGCAGCGGCACCAGCAGCGCCGCCACATGAGTCGGCAGGACCTCACAGCTCGTCATGTCGGCGACGTAGCTGCTGCGCTTTTCGTGAAAGCCCACGAGCATGCCGCCCTTCTTCGGCACGTGGCGCACCGAGAGCCGCGCGCGATGGCGGTATCCCCACGCCGGGCCGTGGATCGCGGGCAGCACGAGCGCCGGCGTCACCTTGCCGATATGCCACAGGCTGTCCTCGAGCACGCGCTGCTTCGCCGCCACCTGCGCCCGAGGGTCGAAGTGCTGCAGGCTGCAGCCGCCGCAGATCCCGAAGAACCTGCACCGCGGCCGGGCGCGTAGCGGGCTTTCCCTGATCACGCGGGTGAGCGTCGCGAGCTCGAACGTGGGTTTCCTGCGGTAGGGAACGTACTCGACGCGCTCTCCGGGCAGCGCGCCTTCGATGAAGAGCGTCTTGCCCTCGCGACGCGCCACGCCGCGCCCTTCCTGGTCGAGGGATTCGATGAGTGCCTGATGCATGAGGGTCTCGCGGCGGCGGAGTCGAAGTTGAGCCGCGAACGCGAGAGCGTGATTCTAGCGCATCCGCCTCACCGGCACGACCAGCGCTCGAGGAATTCCTTCCAGTGCGGCTCGGGAGACTTCGCGAGCACGTTCCGCACCAGCTCGCATTCCGCCGCGTAGCGCGGCTCGTCGAGCGCGCCGCGCATGAGCTGGAAGCGCAGGAAGACAAGATAGGTGTTGGCGACGTCGGTCTCGCAGTAGCAGCGGATCTCGTCGAGCCGGCCGGCGCGGTAGGCGTCCCATACTTCGGAGCCGTTCATCCCGAGCTTCCCGGGAAGGCCGATCAGCTGCGCGATCTCGTCGAGCGGAGCATTCGCCCGCGGCTGGTAGAGCGCGAGCAGATCCATGAGATCGAGATGGCGGGTGTGGTAGCGGCTGATGTAGTTGTTCCACTTGAAGTCGCGGCTGTCGCGGTGATCGCCCTCGCCCATGTCCCAGTAGCGCGGCGCCTTCACGCCGTGGATGAGGCCGCGGTAGTGGAGCACCGGCAGGTCGAAGCCGCAGCCGTTCCACGAGACGAGCTGCGGCGTGTACTTGTCGAGGCCGTCGAAAAAGCGCTGGATCAGCTCGCCCTCGCCCTGCGGGCCGCCGAGCGACCAGACGCGGAACGTATCGCGCTCGCGCAACGCGCAGGAGATCACGATCACGCGCTGCAGGTGCAGCGGCAGAAAGTCGCTGCCCGCCGTCCGGCGCCGCAACTGAAACGCCATGTCGGCGACGCTGGCGTCCGGCACGCTGTCGTCGAGCCCGTGCAGTTTCCTCAGGCCCGCGATGTCGGGCACGGTCTCGATGTCGAATGCGAGTATCGGGACCATAGGCTACGCCGGGAAAACGCCGGTCGTCAGATAGCGATCCCCGCGATCGCAGATGATGGTGACGATCACCGCGTCGCGCACGCTCTGCGCAACCTGGAGTGCCGCCCACACCGCGCCCCCCGAGGAGATGCCGGCGAAGATGCCTTCCTCGCGCGCGAGTTGCCGCGTCATGTCCTCCGCGTCGCGCTGGCTTACCTCGATCACGCGATCGATGCGGTTCCAGTCGCAGATCTTCGGGAGATATGCCGGTGGCCACTTGCGTATGCCCGGGATCTGTGCCCCCTCGGAAGGCTGGCAGCCGACGATCTGGATCGCCGGATTGCGTTCCTTGAGGTAGCGCGACACCCCCATGATCGTGCCGGTGGTGCCCATGCTGCTCACGAAGTGCGTCACTCTGCCGTCGGTATCGCGCCAGATCTCGGGGCCGGTGCCTTCGTAGTGCGCGAGCGGATTGTCGGGATTCGCGAACTGGTCGAGGATCACACCCTGGCCCTCGTCGCGCATCTTCTCCGCGATGTCCCGCGCGGCCTCCATGCCGCCTTCCTTGGGCGTCAGCACGAACTCCGCGCCGAACGCCGCCATCGTCTGGCGCCGCTCGACCGAGAGGTGCTCGGGCATGACGAGGATCATGCGGTAGCCCATCATCGCGGCGCACATCGCGAGCGCGATGCCGGTGTTGCCGCTGGTGGGCTCGATCAGCGTGTCGCCCGGCTTGATGTCGCCGCGCTCCTGCGCCCGCCGGATCATCGACAGCGCCGGCCGGTCCTTGACCGAACCCGCGGGGTTGTTGCCTTCGAGCTTCGCGAGCAGCGTGTTGCCGGTCTCCGCGCCGATCCGCTTCATTTTGACGAGCGGCGTGTTGCCGACGAAGTCTTCGAGGGTCTTGTACATGGGCATCGCTCGAACCTTATCCGGGATTGCGCGCGAGGAGGCTCTGGCAGTAGCGTGCCACGCCCTCCTCGACCGGGAGAAATGGCGCGCCGTAGCCCGCCGCGCGCAACGCCGTGAGGTCGGCCTGGGTGTAGCTCTGGTACTTGTTCTTCAGATCCGCGGGGAACGGAATGTAGCGCACGATGCCCTGGCGCTGCATTTCAGAGAGCGCGAGCGGCTTTTCTCCACGCGACTTGCGGACGGCGTTCACGGCAGCCACCGCGACGTCGTTGAAGCTCTGCGCCCGGCCGGTGCCCGCATTGAAGATGCCGGAACGCTCGGGATGATCGAGGAAATACAGGTTGATCGCCACCGCATCCTCGACCGAAACGAAATCGCGGCGCTGCTCGCCGTCACCGTAGCCGCCGCTCCCTTCGAAGAGCGCGACGCCGCCCTTCTCGCGATACTGGTTGAAGAAGTGAAATGCGACGGAGGCCATGCGGCCCTTGTGCTGCTCGCGCTCGCCGTAGACGTTGAAATAGCGCAGGCCGACGACCTGCGCCGTGAACGTGCCCGAGCGGCGGCGCACGAGCTGATCGAACAGAAACTTGGAATAGCCGTAAACGTTGAGCGGCGCCTCGCACTCGCGCGCCTCGCGGAAGTGCGGTCCCGCGCCGTACACCGCAGCCGAAGAGGCATAGATGAATGAAATGCGATTGGCAGTGCAGTGGTCGAGGAGCCGGCGCGAATAGCGGTAGTTGTTGTCCATCATGTAGCGGCCGTCGGACTCCGTCGTGTCGGAGCACGCGCCCTGATGCAGCAGCGCCGCGACGCCGCTCCGGAAGCGCCCTGCCTCCAACGCCGCCAGGAGTTCGGCCTTGTCGAGATAGTCGGCGATCTCGCAATCCGCGAGATTGCGGAACTTCTCGCCGTGCTTCAAATCATCGACCGCGATGATGTCGGTGATACCGCGGCCATTGAGCGCCTTGACCAGATTCGCGCCGATGAAGCCGGCCGCGCCGGTCACGATGTAGTGCATTACTCGCTCCCCACGAACAATTCCTCGGGCTGCACCACCGCGGTGCCGAACTTGCCGACCACGATGCCGGCGGCGCGGTTCGCGACGCGCACCGCCTCTTCCAGCGCCGCACCGCTCCCCAGCATCGCGCCGAGCGTCGCGATCACCGTGTCGCCCGCGCCGCTCACATCGTACACTTCGCGCGCCTGCGCCGGCACGTGCAGCCGCCCGCCGCCGCGATAGAGCGTCATGCCGTCTTCGCTGCGCGTGACGAGAAGCGCGGCGAGGTTGAGTTTGCGCCGCAGCGACTGGGCCTTGCGCGTCAGCTCCGCTTCGCTCGTCCAGCCGCCGACGACCTGCCTCAGCTCGGCCCGGTTCGGCGTAATCAGCGTCGCGCCGCGGTAGCGCGAATAATCCTCGCCCTTGGGATCCACCAGTACAGGCTTGCCCGCCTGCCGCGCGAGAGCGATCATCTTCGCGATGTGCGCGAGCCCGCCCTTGCCGTAGTCGGAGAGGACGACGACGTCGGCCGCGCGCAGCATGCGGCTGAAGTCCTCGAGCTTGGAGGCGAGCACTTCGTGGCTCGGCGCCGTTTCGAAATCGACCCGCAGGAGCTGCTGCTGGCGACCGATCACCCGCAGCTTGATGGTGGTCTCGAGGGTGCGATCGCGATGGAGCTGCGTTCCGATGCGCTCCTTCGCGAGCAGGCGCTTGAGCCGCGTGCCCGCCTCGTCCGCGCCGATCACCGAGAGCAGGCTCACGCGCGCGCCGAGCGCGGCCGCGTTGCGCGCGACGTTCGCCGCACCCCCGGGCCGCTCCTCGATGCGGTCGATCTTGACGACCGGCACCGGCGCCTCCGGCGAAATGCGCCCGACTTCGCCGAACCAGTAACTGTCGAGCATGACGTCTCCGACCACGAGCACACGCGCTTTCCTGAGCGCTGCGGCGAGGCCCCCGCTCCCTTGTTTCGTTCTCATGACCGCGTGCCGAGTGCTGCGATCTGCCGCTCAATCTCGTGCAGCGCCGCGAGCGGATCGGCCGCCTGCGTGATCGGGCGTCCGATCACGAGATAATCGGCGCCGTGGTCGAGAGCCGCGCGCGGCGTCATGACGCGTTGCTGATCGTCGTGGCCGGCCTGCGCGGGGCGTATTCCCGGGGTCACCAGCAGGAAATCCCTGCCGCACTCGCGGCGCAATGCAGCGGCTTCGTGTGCCGAGCACACCACGCCGCCGAGCCCCGAGGACTGCGCGAGTCGCGCGAGCCGAGTCGCCGCCTCGAGCGCGGTCCCGGCGAGGCCGACCTCGTGCAGCTCGGCCGCATCGAGGCTCGTCAGCACCGTGACCGCGATGAGTCGCGGCGCTCGCGCTTCGTGCGCCAGCGCCTCACGCGCAGCCGCCATCATGCGCCGTCCGCCGGCTGCGTGGACGTTCATCATCCACACGCCGAGCCCGGCCGCGGCCCGGCACGCGTTCGCGACGGTGTTCGGGATGTCGTGAAACTTGAGATCGAGAAATACCGAGAAACGCCGCGCGACGAGCTGCCGCACGAGCTCGGGACCCGCCGCCGTGTAGAGCTCGCTCCCCACCTTGAGCCGGCATAGCGCCGGATCGAGGCGCGCCGCGAGCTCGAGCGCGCCCTTCGCGTCCGGAAAATCGAGCGCGACGATGATGCGCGGATCCATGCCTCCCCTTGCAGCGTTCAAGCCGGCAGCCCTTTCTCTTCGGTGCGCCGCGGCGAGTAGGTCTCCCACGCGGCACATGCCGGGCAGTGCCAGTAGAACTGGCGCGCCCGGAAACCGCAATTGTCGCACTTGTACATGGCGAGCCCGCGGGTGTGCTGGTGCACGAGTTCCTTGATGAGCTCGAGATCGCGGCGGCGCTCGAGCGGCGCCTCCAGGAGCTGCGCTTCGAGCAGCTTGTCCAGACCGAGCAGCGTCGGATTGCGCCGCAGCTCGTCGCGCACGAGCCGGTAGGCGACTTCCGCCCCTTCCTTCTCGAGTGTGCCCTGGAACACCGTGTTGAGGAGGTCGAGCGAAGGATACTTCGCAAGATAACCGCGCAGCAGGTTGAGCCCTTCCTCCAGCCGGTCCAGTTGCATGAAGGCGGCGAGGAACTTCTCCGCCACCAGCGCGATGTACGCCGGGTTCTGGCTTTCGATGCGCTTCCACGCTTCGATTGCCGCCTCTGCATTGCCGAGGCTCATCTCGAGATCGCCGAGCAGCATGTTGGCGCGCACCGAGAGCCGGTGATGGGCGAGCGCCTCCGCGAGATGGGGCCGCGCCGCCTCGGGCCGGGAATGCATGATCTCGTTCTCGGCGAGCTCGCAGTAGAAGTTGGCGACCTCCTTCTGCTGCGAGTGGCCGGTCACGCTCTCGAGCCTGCCCGCCACGTGGATCGCCTTCTGCCAGTCCTTCTCCTGCTCGTAGATTTCGAGCAGGCACTTGAGCGCCGCCTCGGCGTGCACCGTGTTCTCGAGCCTGAGGAAGAGCTCCTCCGCGCGGTCGAGGAGCCCCGCCTTGAGGTAATCCTGCGCAAGCTCGAACAGCGCGTGGAGCCGCTGCTCCTCCTCGATGTCCGCGCGCTCGACGAGGTTCTGATGCATGCGGATCGCGCGCTCCACCTCCCCGCGGCGGCGGAAGAGGCTGCCGAGCGCGAAGTGGAGCTCGATCGTCTGCGGATCGACCTTCACCACTTCGATGAAGGCCTCGATCGCCTTGTCGGGCTGCTCGTTCAGGAGGAAATTGAGGCCCCTGAAGTAGGACACGGGCAGCGCGCGCGACTCCGATACGAGCTGCTTGATGTCGATGCGCGCGGCGAGCCACCCCAGCGCGAAGAAGAGCGGCAGGGCGAGCAGCCACCAGTACTCAATGTCCATGACGCGAGGCCGCCCTAAGAGCGCTCAACACAATGACTCCACGCCGTTCGTGGTCTCCTTCGACCGCCGCTCAGGACAGGCTCAGTCTCACCACGAACGGCGCAGTCCAATGACCTTTCGCCCTGAGCGGAGCAACGCGGAGACGAAGGGTGAGCGGTCATTTTGATTACGCGCCGGAAGCCGTGTCGGCGGGCGGCCGCGATCCGCCCTGCGCGCGCAGCTCGCCCTTGAGCGCCGAGATCTGCCGGCGCTGGCGGAAGACATGCCCCAGGCTCGCCACGATGCCGACCACGACCCCGAGACAGAAGAAGGTGAGCAGCACCAGCACGAGCGGCGCCTGCCATTCGAGCCCGAGGTAGTAGCGCACCGCCACCGTGTCGGTGTTTTTCACGGCGAAGCTCAAGACCACGACGAAGAGCGCGAACTTGAGGATCCAGAGGAAGTAGCGCATAAGCGGAGCTTAATTGAAGCCGCGGCGCCTGTCAGCGCGCCGCCGGCCGGCCCGGCGCCGGGCAAAAAAAGACGGCACGATCTTTCGATGATGCCGTCGCGGACAGGCGATGCCCTGTCTTATTGTTTCTTGAAATCCACGCGTTCGCGCAATTCCTTGCCCGCCTTGAAGTGCGGAACGTACTTCGCCGGAACGTGCACCTTTTCTCCGGATTTGGGATTGCGGCCGGTGCGCGGCGGCCGATAGTTCAAACCGAAACTGCCGAAGCCCCGGATCTCGATACGCTGTCCCTGGGCGAGGCTTTTCGCCATCGCGTCGAGGATCATCTTGACCGCGAGCTCCGCATCCTTCGCCACGAGCTGCGGATAGCGCGCCGCAAGTCTTGCGATCAGCTCCGATTTGGTCATGACGCTTCCTTATTGTTCGGTCTTCGCGGTATCCAGCTTGGCCTTGAGCAGAGCCCCGAGGTTGGTAGTGCCGGCGCTCGTCTGCTTGTCCGCCGCGAGCTTCTGCATCGCTTCGGCCTCTTCCGCCATGTCCTTGGCCTTGATCGAGAGGTTGATCGTGCGGTTCTTGCGATCGATGTTGATGATCATCACCGTCACCGAATCGCCCTCCTTGAGCCGCGTGCGGATGTCCTCCACCCGGTCGCGCGCGACCTCGGATGCGCGCAGATACCCTTCCACGTCGCCGTCGAGCTGGATCACCGCGCCCTTGGCGTCGATCGACTTCACCGTGCCGGTCACGACGCTGTTCTTCTCGTGCGCCGCGATGTAGCTCGTGAACGGATCGCCTTCGATCTGCTTGATGCCGAGCGAGATGCGCTCGCGCTCGACGTCGATCGAGAGCACCATCGCTTCCACTTCCTCGCCCTTGCGGTAGTTGCGCACCGCCTCTTCACCGGGCTGCGACCACGAGAGGTCGGACAGGTGAACCAAACCGTCGATGCCGCCGGGAAGGCCGATGAAGATGCCGAAGTCGGTGATCGACTTGATCTGGCCCTTCACGCGGTCGCCCTTGCGATAGTTCATCGCGAACTCTTCCCACGGGTTCGGCATGCACTGCTTCATGCCGAGCGAAATGCGGCGGCGTTCCTCGTCGATCTCGAGCACCATCACTTCCACTTCGTCGCCGAGCTGCACGACCTTCGTGGGGTGGACGTTCTTGTTGGTCCAGTCCATCTCGGAGACGTGCACGAGCCCCTCGATGCCCGGCTCGATCTCGACGAACGCACCGTAGTCGGTCAGGTTCGAGACCTTGCCGAAGAGGCGCGTGCCGGGCGGGTAGCGGCGCGAGAGCCCGACCCACGGATCCTCGCCGAGCTGCTTGAGCCCCAGCGAGACGCGGTTTTTCTCCTGGTCGAACTTGAGGACTTTCGCTTCCACCTCATCGCCGACCGAAAGGACCTCGGAGGGATGCTTGACGCGCCGCCACGCGAGGTCGGTGATGTGGAGCAGACCGTCGATGCCGCCCAAATCCACGAACGCGCCGTAGTCGGTGATGTTCTTGACGATGCCCTTCACCACCGCGCCTTCCTGCAGGCTTTCGAGGAGCTTCTGGCGCTCCTCGCCCTGCGTTTCTTCCAGCACCGCGCGGCGCGAGACCACCACGTTGTTGCGCTTGCGGTCGAGCTTGATGACCTTGAACTCCATCTGCCTGTTTTCGTACGGCGTGGTGTCCTTGACCGGCCGGATATCCACGAGCGAGCCGGGGAGGAAGGCGCGGATGCCGTTCACCGTCACCGTGAGCCCGCCCTTCACCTTGCCGTTGATGACGCCGCTCACCATGGTGCCCTTCTCGAGCGCCTCTTCGAGCTGCTGCCACGCCGCGAGCCGCTTCGCCTTGTCGCGGGAGAGCCGGGTTTCGCCGTAGCCGTTTTCGAGGGATTCGATCGCGACGCTGATGAAATCGCCCGGCTTGACTTCCAGCTCTCCCCGATCGTTGCGGAATTCGTCAGCGGGGACGTAGCTTTCTGACTTGAGTCCGGCGTTCACCACCACGAAGTTGTCATCGACGCGCACCACTTCGGCGGTGATGACTTCGCCGACGCGCATTTCCTTCCGGGAGAGGCTCTCTTCGAACAGCGCGGCGAAATTTTCCGCGGACCCAGAAACCGGGGTAGAAGTTTTCATCATTCAGATTCAGTGTGTTAGGAGTCCCGTCCGACCGACGGGGTGAGTTAAAAAAACCACGAGTCGAGCTGACTCATGGTGCCTGTACCGCCTGCGCGTAGTGCGCCAGTATCCTTGATACCGCCTCCGCCACCGTCATCGCGGTCGTATCGATCTCGATGGCATCGGCGCATTTCCGCAAGGGGGCAACGGCGCGCGCGCTGTCGCGTGCGTCGCGCTCCCGGATGTCCTGCACGAGGAGCGCCATGTTAGCACTCAACCCTTTTTCCATCAACTGGTTATATCGCCGTCGCGCGCGTTCTTCGGCGCTCGCCGTGAGGAAGATCTTGAGGACGGCGTCGGGAAAAACCACCGATCCCATGTCGCGTCCGTCGGCCACGAGCCCGGGCGGCTCACGAAACCCGCGCTGTCGGTCGATGAGCGCCGCACGCACCGCGGGAAACGCCGCCACTCGCGAAGCCGCCGCGCTGACGTCTTCGGTGCGGATCTCGAGGCTCACCTCGCGGCCGTCGAGATAAACGGTATTGCCTGAAAAACTTACTTTCATAATCCGCGCGATAGCAGCGACTTCTGATTCACTTTCTAAGCTTGCATTGCGGGTGAGCGCGGCGTACGCGACGAGCCGATAGAGGGCACCGCTGTCGAGATAGTGGAAACCGAGCGCCTGCGCGACGCCCTGCGCGACCGTGCCCTTGCCCGAAGCGGACGGACCGTCGATTGCGATCACGGGCGGACGCTCAGGCACGGGTCAGCGCTCGGCGATGCTCTCGAGGACCTGAAAGTACTCGGGAAAGGTCTTGGCAACGCAGCCGGGATCACGGATCCGCACTGCCACACCGCCCAGCGCGGCGAGCGAGAAGCACATTGCCATGCGGTGATCGTCGTAGGTGTCGATCACGGCACCCGGCTTGAGCTTCGAGCCCGGTGGCGGCATTACGCGCAGGTAATCGCCCCCCTCCTCGGCCACGGCGCCGAGCTTGCGCAACTCGGTCGCCATCGCGGCGATGCGGTCCGTCTCCTTGACGCGCCAGCTCCCGATGTTGCGCAGCGTCGAGGGCGCGTCGGCGAAAAGCGCGAGCATCGCCACCGTCATCGCCGCGTCCGGAATGTGGTTCAGGTCGGCGTCGATCGCCGCGAGGTGCCCGCGCTTCACCGCCGCGGGGCCCGCTTTCGCCTCGATCCAGTTGCCGCCGACCGTCACCTCGGCGCCCATGCGTTCCAGAATTTCGGTGAAGCGCACATCGCCCTGAATCGAATCGCGTCCCACGCCTTCGACGCGAACCGGCCCGCCGCCGGTGAGGCCGCTGATCGCACCGGCCGCGAGGAAGTACGAGGCGGAGGACGCATCGCCTTCGACGAAGATCTCTCCGGGGCTCGCGTATCCGGAGCCCGCCGGAACGGTGAACGCGGACCAGCCTTCGCGCGCAACCTCGACGCCGAAGCGGCGCAGCGTATTGAGCGTGATTTCCACGTACGGCCTCGACGTCAGCTCGCCGACGATATCTACCCTGATTCGTCTGCCGAGGAGCGGAAGCGCGATGAGAAGCGCCGTGACGAACTGGCTCGAAATGTCGCCGCGCACGCCGACCGCGTCGATCGCCTTCAGCTCCGCGGGATGAAGCTCGAGCGGCGGGTATCCGTTCTTTCCCAGATACCGCACATCCGCCCCGAGCTGGCGCAGTGCATCGACGAGATCGCCGATCGGCCGCTCGTGCATGCGCGCCACGCCGGTGAGCGTGTAGTGCCCGCCCGCGAGCGCGAGCACGGCCGTGAGCGGGCGAAATGCCGTGCCGGCGTTGCCGAGGAAAAGCGCCGCTGCCTTGACCGGCGGGGCGCCGCCTGCGCCGCGCACCCGGACCGCTTCGCTGCCTTGCATCCCGCAGTCGATACCGAGCGTGCGCAGGGCATCGAGCATGTACCGCGTATCGTCGGACGCGAGAAGATCGCGGATCACCGTCTCGCCGCGCGCGAGCGCCGCAAGGAGCAGGATGCGGTTCGAAATGCTCTTCGAGCCCGGCAGCTTGACCGTGCCGCGCACCCTGCGGATCGGGGCGAGGTCGAGATGGTCCATCGCGTCGATATTGCGCTACTGAGCGCGCCGCCGCAACAGCAAGCGCGCGCGCGCCGCACGCGCCTGCTCGAACATCGACTGGAGCGCGGCGCCGTCACCGCTTTCGATCGCCGCGCGGCAGCGCGCAAGCTCCGCGGTGTAGCCGTCGAGCGCGGCGAGCAGCGCATCGCGATTCGCGAGGCAGATGTCGCGCCACATTTCAGGCGAGCTGCCGGCGATGCGGACGGTGTCGCGAAGCCCACCGCCGGAATGGGCGAGCGCCTTCCGCGCATCGGGACGTCTTGCAAGCGCGTTCACAAGAGCGAATGCCACAACGTGCGGAAGATGACTCACGGCCCCGAGGATCTCATCGTGCTCCCGCGCGTCCATGCGAAGGACCCGTGCGCCGCAACTGCGCCACGCCGCGCGCACCGCGCGCAGCGCCGCCGCGCCCGTCCCGGGCTGCGGTGTCACGATCACCATGCGATCGCGGAACAGGCCGGCATGCGCCGCCGCAGCGCCGCTCAATTCGTTCCCCGCGATCGGATGGGACGGCACGAATTGCGCGTAGCGCTCGCCGAGACGGCGCCGTGCATGCGCGATCACGTCCTGCTTGGTGCTGCCGCCGTCGGTGATCACCGCGCGCGGAGAAAGGTGGGGCGCGATGCGTGACATCACTTCCGCCATCTGGCCCACCGGCGTCCCGAGAAACACGAAGTCGGCGTCGCGCACCGCCTGGGCGGCGTCCGACGCGATTTCATCGACGATGCCGCGGCGGCGTGCGAGCGCGAGGTTGCGCTTCGTCCGCCCAACCCCGATCACGCGCTTCACCGCGCGCGCTTTCCTGAGCGCGAGCGCGAACGAGCCGCCGATCAATCCGACGCCGATCACGACCAGTCTTTCGATTTTCCTTGCCGGCATGGCCATCGCCTATCGATCCTCGTGCAAACGCCTGATGGCCATTGGCTCCACGAATCTCCTCTCCCCTGCGAAGCGGGGGAGGGGCGGGAATGGGGGCAGAGCGGTGTCCACCATACTTGCGACGCTCGTCAGTCCGCGAGCGAGCGCTCGAGGCTCTCGAGGAAGCGCACGTTCTCGGACTCGAGCCCGATCGTAACGCGCAGCCAGTCCGGCATGCCGTAACTCGCGATCGGGCGCACGATGACGCCTTGCTTGAGCAGCCGCAGATAGACGCCGGCTGCATCCCGCACGCGGAACGTCACGAAATTGCCGTGGGAGGGGATGTATTCGAGGCCGAGCCGTTTCAGGCCCGCGGTGACTGCGCTCATTCCGGCTGCGTTGAGCGCGACGCTGCGCGCGACGAACTCGCCGTCTTCCAGCGCGGCGGTCGCGGCAGCGAGCGCGACGCTGTTCACGTTGAACGGCTCGCGCACGCGGTTCATGAGGTCGGCGACTTCGGGCGCGGCAAAGGCACAGCCCACGCGCAGGCCCGCAAGCCCGTACACCTTGGAGAAGGTGCGCGTCACGACGAGATTGGGAAAACGCGCGAGCCATGGAAAGCTGTCGTACGCCGCATCCCGCGGCACGTATTCGTTGTACGCCTCATCGAGCACGACGAGCACGGTCTGCGGTACCGCGGCGAGGAAAGTCTCCAGGCGCCCCCCGGGGATCATCGTGCCGGTCGGATTATTGGGATTGGCGACGAAGATGAGGCGCGTGTCGGGACGTATCGCGCGCAACATCGCGTCGGGGTCGTGCCCGTAGTCCTTCGCGGCCACTTCGATGCCCGTCGCGCCGATCGCCTGCACCGCGAGCGGATACACCGCGAACGCGTGCTGCGAGTAGATCGCGCTCGACTGCGGCGTGAGAAAGGCGCGCGCGGCGAGATCGAGCACGTCGTTCGATCCGTTGCCGAGCACGATCTGCTCCGCGCGAACACCATAGCGCCTGCAGAGCGCCTGCTTGAGCGCGAAGCCGTTGCCGTCGGGATAGCGCGCGAGCTCGTCCAGCTCGCGCTCGATGGCGCGGCGTGCCCGCGGACTCGCGCCGAGCGGATTTTCGTTCGAGGCGAGCTTGATGATGGAAGCTTCGTCGAGCCCCATTTCGCGCGCAAGCTCGGAGATCGGCTTGCCGGGCTGATATGGGGCGATGCTGCGGATGTACGGCGGCGCGAGGTCGCAGAGGCTCATGTTCGATTACTGCACGGCGGCGGGATAGGAACCGAGATTCTTGAGGAACGAGGCGCGCTGCTCCAACCCCGCGAGCGCGCGTTTCACGTTCTCGTCGTGCTGGTGGCCTTCGATGTCGATGTAGAACACGTACTCCCACAGCCCGGTGCGGGCCGGCCGGGATTCGAGCCGCGTCATGCTGACCTGGTTCTCGGCGAGCGGCGTGAGCAGCTCGTGCATCGCGCCGGGCACGTTGCGCGTCGAAAGGATGAGCGAGGTCTTGTCGCGCCCCGACGGCGGCGCGTCGCGCTCCGCGAGCACCAGAAAGCGCGTCGTGTTGCGCGGCTCGTCTTCGATATTCCGTGCCAGCACGCTGAGCCCGTAGAGCTGGGCGGCGGTGCGTGCGGCGATGGCGGCGCTGTTGCGTTCCCTGCTTGCGCGGCGCGCGGCTTCGGCGTTGCTCACGACGGCGACGGTTTCCGCGTGAGGCAGATGGCGCGCGAGCCAGCGCTGGCACTGCGCGAGGCTCTGGGTATGCGAATAGACCCGGCGGATCTTCTCGCGCCGCTTGTCCTTCGCCATCAGGCACTGTCGAACGGCGAGCATCACCTCGCCGCACACTTTCGCCGGCGTCGTGAGGAGCAGATCGAGCGTGCGTCCGAGCGCACCCTCGGTCGAATTCTCGACCGGCACGACGCCATAGCCCGTGCTCCCGGTTTCGACTTCGCGGAACACTTCGTCGATCGAAGCGCACGAACGCGTCGTCGCGAGTCCGCCGAAGTGCTTGATGGCCGCCTCCTGACTGAACGTTCCCGGCGGGCCGAGGTAGGCGACCGTCATGTGGTCTTCGAGCGCCCGGCATGCCGACATGATCTCGCCGAAGAGCCGGGTGAGCGCTGCATCGGGAAGCGGGCCGCGGTTGAGGCTCTTCACCCGCCGCAGGATCTGCGCCTCGCGCTCCGGGCGGTATACAGGTCCCTGCTTGAGACTGCCGATGCGCTGGGCGAGCCGCGCGCGATCCGACAGGAGCTTCACGAGCCGCGCATCGAGCGCGTCGATCCGCTCCCGTATCGTCTTGAGATCTTCGGTCATTGAATTCCGAGGGCCTGCTCGACGCGGAACCCCGGGCCCGGACCGGCGCACCTCGCACGAATCTCCCGCCGCGCGCGAGGCACGGCATCCCACCGCTCTAGCGCGACTCGATCGGGAGGTAACGCACGGAGAGTACGCCTTCGATTCTCGCGATGCGCGCGATCACTTCGTCCGGAACCGGACTGTCGACGTCCACCAGCGTATAGGCCATCTCCCCTTTCGACTTGTTCAGCATATTATGAATATTGAGACCGGCCTGCGCCATCGTCGTCGAGATCTGCCCCACCATATTGGGCACGTTGGCGTTGGCGATACCGACGCGATACGGCGACTCGCGGTCCATCGCGACGTCGGGGAAGTTGACCGCGTTGCGGATGTTGCCGTTCTCGAGGAACTCCCGCACCTGATCGACCACCATCACGGCGCAGTTTTCCTCCGCCTCCCTGGTGGAGGCGCCGAGGTGCGGCAGCGCGATGACGTGCGGCTCGCCGATGAGCCTGCGCGCCGGGAAGTCGCACACGTAATAGCGCAGCCGCTTCGCATGGAGCGCTTCGAGGACCGCGTCGTTGTCGACGATCCCGTCGCGCGAAAAGTTGAGCAGGATCGCGCCATGCTTCATGGCCCTGAGTCGCTCCCGGGTGATGAGATTGCGCGTCGCCTCGAGCAGCGGCACGTGCAGCGTCACGTATTCCGAGGCCCTCAGGATCTCCTCGATGCTGTGCGCCTTCTTCACCTCCGAGGGGAGGCTCCACGCCGCCTCCACCGTGATCTCCGGATCGTAGCCGAGCACGTGCATGCCGAGCTTGATGGCGGCGTCCGCGACGAGGCTGCCGATGCGCCCGAGGCCCACCACGCCCAGCGTGCGGCGTGGAAGTTCGGTACCCAAGAACTGCTTCTTGCCGTCCTCGACCACCCTGTCGATTGCCTTGTCGTCGCCCTCGAGCCCTTCGACGAACTTGAGCGCGGGCGCGAGGTTGCGGGAAGCGATGAGCAGGCCCGCGAGCACGAGTTCCTTCACCGCATTCGCGTTCGCGCCCGGGGCATTGAACACCGGCACGCCGCGTCGGCTCATCCTCGCCACCGGGATGTTGTTGGTGCCGGCGCCGGCGCGGCCGATCGCCTTCACGCTCTCCGGTATGTCCATCTGGTGCATGTCCTGCGAGCGCACCAGGATCGCGTCGGGGCGCTCGGTCTGCGGGCCGACGACGTAGTGCCCGGACGGGAAGCGCTTGAGTCCCGTGCCCGAGATCTGGTTGAGGGTAAGGATCCGATAGGTTTCAGCCATGGGTGCGCTCGAATTCCCGCATGTATTGAACCAGTGCGCGCACGCCCTCGACCGGCATCGCGTTGTAGATCGAGGCGCGCATGCCGCCCACCGAGCGGTGGCCCTTGAGCTGCGTGAGCCCGTTGCGCTCGGCCTGCTTCAGGAATTCACCGTCGAGCTTGTCGTTGCGCAGCGTGAACGGGATGTTCATGAGCGAGCGGTCTTCCCGCGCGACCGGCGAATGATAGAACTCGGTCTCATCGAGGTAATCGTAGACGAGCTTCGCCTTCGCGGCGTTGATTTCCGCCATCTTCTGCAGTCCGCCGAGCTTCTTCAGCCACTGAAAGACGAGCCCGGCGATATACACAGCATACGTCGGCGGCGTGTTGATCATGGAGTCCGCTTCCGCCTGCACCTTGTAGTCGAAGACGGACGGCGTGATGGGGAGCGGCTGGCCGATCAGATCCTCGCGCACGATGACGATGGTGAGCCCTGCAGGCCCGATGTTTTTCTGCGCCCCGGCGTAGATCAGCCCGTAGCGGCCGACATCCATCGGGCGCGACAGGATGTGCGACGACATGTCGGAGACGAGCGGCACGTCGCCGGTATCCGGAATCCAGTGGAATTCGACCCCGCCGATCGTCTCGTTGGAGGTGATGTGCACGTAGCCGGCCTGCGGGTCGAGCTTCCACCGCGACTGCTTCGGCACGTAGCTGAAGTTCGCGTCCTCGCTGCTCGCGGCGATATTCACGCGGCAGTACTTCTTCGCTTCCTTGATCGCCTTCTCGGACCACTGTCCGGTATAGACGTAGTCCGCCGACTGCCTGCCGCGCAGCAGGTTCATCGGCACGATCGCGAACTGCCCCGCTGCGCCGCCCTGGAGGAACAGCACCTTGTAGTTCTTCGGGATCGCCATCAGCTCGCGCAGATCGGCCTCGGCCTGCGCGTGGATGGCGATGAACTCCTTGCCGCGGTGGCTCATCTCCATCACCGACATGCCGCTGCCGTGCCAGTCGAGCATCTCGGCCGCCGCCTGCTCGAGGACCGGTTCCGGCAATACCGCCGGACCCGCGCTGAAGTTGTATACGCGCGCCATCTGTCTCTCTGCCTTCCCGGATACTATTGCGGGGACGTCTCTTCCTCGTCCTCGTCGGACTCGACGATCTTCTCGAGCCCGGCGAGCTTCTCGCCTTCGTCGAGATTGATGAGACGCACGCCCTGGGTGGAACGGCCCTGCTCGCGCACTTCGGACACCCGCGTGCGAATGAGCACTCCGCCGGTGGTGATGAGCATGATCTGGTCGTCCTTCGACACCAGACGCGCGCCCACGAGCGCCCCGTTGCGCTCGCTGCACTGGATCGCGATCATGCCCTGCGTGCCGCGCCCGTGGCGGGTGTATTCCGATACCGGCGTGCGCTTGCCATAGCCGTTCTCGGTGGCCGTCAGCACCGACTGCTGCTCGCCGTCCGCGGTGAGCAGCGCGATCACGCGGTGGCCTTTGCCGAGCCTCATGCCGCGGACGCCGGCGGCGGCCCGTCCCATGGGCCGCACTTCGGATTCCGCAAAGCGCACCGCCTTGCCCGCATCCGAAAAGAGCATGATGTCGCGCTTGCCGTCGGTGAGCGCGACACCGATCAGATAGTCGCCGTCTTCGAGATTGACGGCGATGATGCCCTTCGCCATCGGGCGGGAGAAGGCGGAGAGCGCGGTTTTCTTGACCGTCCCGTTCGCCGTCGCCATGAAGACGTAGTGGTTCTCGTCGAATTCCTTCACCGGCAGGATCGCCGTGATCTTCTCGTGCTCCATGAGCGGCACGAGATTGACGATGGGCTTGCCGCGGGAGGCGCGGCTGCCCTGGGGCACCTCATAGACCTTGATCCAGTAGACACGCCCGCGGTTGGAGAAGCACAGGATGTAGTCGTGCGTGTTGGCGATGAAGAGGTTGTCGACGAAATCGTCGTCCTTCGTCGTCGTCGCCTGGCGCCCGCGCCCGCCGCGTTTCTGCGCGCGGTAGTCGGCGACCGGCTGCGACTTCATGTAGCCGCCGTGCGAGAGCGTGACCACCACGTCTTCGGACGCGATCAGGTCTTCCATCGCAAGATCCTGCGTATCGACGACGATCTCGGAATGCCGCTCGTCGCCGTACTGCTTCTTCACCTCGGCCAGCTCCTGCGAGATGATCTTCGTCACCCGCGCGGGCTTCGCCAGCACGTCGATGAGATCCACGATCTTGTCCATCGTCTCCTGGTATTCCTGCACGATCTTGTCGCGCTCGAGCGCGGTCAGGCGCTGCAGGCGCAGCTCCAGGATCTGCTGCGCCTGGGTATCCGAGAGGCGATAGCCCTTCTTCTGCAGCCCGAACTCGGCCGAGAGTCCTTCGGGCCGTGAGGCGGTGCCTTCGCTGCGCGCCAGCAGATCCTCGACCAGCCTGGAGCGCCAGAACCGAAACATCAGTTCCACCTTCGCATCCGCGGGCGTCGCGGCCGCGCGAATCAACGCGATCACGTCATCGACATTCGACAGCGCCACGGCCAATCCTTCCAGGATATGGCCGCGCTCGCGCGCCTTCCGCAGCTCGAAGACCGTGCGCCGCGTCACCACTTCGCGGCGATGGCGCAGGAACGCTTCGAGGCACTGCTTCAGGTTGAGCAGGCGCGGCTGGCCGTCGACCAGCGCGACCATGTTGATCCCGAACGTGTCCTGCATCTGCGTTTCTTTCCACAGATTGTTGAGGACGATTTCGGGAACCTCGCCGCGCTTCAGCTCGATCACCGCGCGCATGCCGCTCTTGTCGGATTCGTCGCGAATGTCGGCGATGCCTTCGATCTTCTTGTTGCGCACCAGCTCGCCGATCTTCATCAGGAGATTCGCCTTGTTCACCTGATACGGCAGCTCATCGATGATGATGGAAACGCGACCGCCTTTTTCCGCCTCCTCGAAATGGGTGCGCGCACGCATCACCACGCGCCCGCGGCCGGTGCGATAGCCTTCCTTCACCCCCGCCGTGCCGTAGATGATGCCCCTGGTGGGAAAGTCGGGCGCCGGCACGATTTCGATCAGCTCATCGAGCGTGATTTCGGGATTCTTGAGCAGCGCCTGGCAGGCGTCGATCACTTCGCTCAGGTTGTGCGGCGGAATGTTGGTCGCCATTCCGACCGCGATCCCCGACGAGCCGTTGATCAGGAGATTGGGGATGCGGGTGGGGAGCGTGACCGGCTCCTGCTCCTTGCCGTCGTAGTTCGGCGTGAAATCGACGGTCTCCATCTCGATGTCGGCGAGCATCTCCGAGGCGATGCGCTCGAGACGGCACTCCGTGTAACGATAGGCTGCAGCCGAGTCGCCATCGACCGAGCCGAAATTGCCCTGCCCGTCGATCAGCGGATAGCGCATCGAAAAATCCTGCGCCATCCGGACCAGCGCCTCGTAGGTGGCCGCGTCGCCGTGGGGATGGTATTTTCCGAGGACGTCGCCGACCACGCGCGCGCATTTCACATAAGGCCGGTTCCAGACGTTGTTGGCCTCGTGCATCGCAAAGAGAATCCGCCGGTGCACGGGCTTGAGGCCGTCGCGCACATCGGGAAGCGCCCTGCCCACGATCACGCTCATCGCGTAATCGAGGTACGAGCGACGCATTTCTTCTTCGAGGCTTACCGGTAGCGTTTCTTTGGCGAACTGGTCCATTAAGCGAGAATTCCCAGAGGGCGGCCCGCGGCTTGGCGGGGGCGCTAAAACGAATTATTTTATCATGCGGCTTTTCCTCGACGGACTCGCGTGCAACCCGTGCGGGCGCCCGGCGCCTTGCTTCGGGAACCCGATGAAATAAGGCTTTACCCGGCGGCAGTCAGGCAGTCATGCGCTGCAACCAGGTCGCCAAGGCTTCGGATTGCAGAGTCACGGTGTTGCCGTATTGCGCGTGCCCACGCCCTTACCACAATGTGGAACGCGGGCCACTGAGGCGCGGGCGATGGATGATTGCCCGGAGGCAGTTTTTGCACCGATCGGTGGGCTCGGGGAAGTGTCTCATTTTGCCAACAGCTTGTATGGCTTTCCGGATAATCCATGTTATGATTCGAGCATAGTTTGCTTTGATATCCGCGTTATGATATTAAGCAAATACAGGGAGAGATTCAGTTTTTTTGGGTTCAGCGGCATTCCAGCGGGCCAAACTTCGTCGAAAACAGGAGGATTAAAAACCATGAGTTCAGCATTGCGGAATACCTTGGCTGGCGTCGTCATCGCAGGGGCGATGTTTCCTGCGGTCGCGTCGGCGCAGGATGCTAAGAATCAGGGCTACCTGTTAGATTCCCAAGGCAATATCGTTCGGGCGGCTGGCGCTGGAGTGTGCGTGCGCACGAGTGATTGGACACCGGCCCGTGCGGTCGCTGAGTGCGATCCCGACCTTGTGAAGAAGCCGGCCCCGCCCGCCCCCAAACCCGCGCCCGCGAAGCCAGCGCCGAAACCCAAGCCGGAAGCGAAGCCGAAGCCCAAGAAGCCGCAGATGCTCAACATCACGGAGAAGATCGAGCTTCAGGGCATGCCTTTCGGCAAGGCCGAAATGACGGAGGACAACAAGAAAGAGCTCGACAAATTCATCGCCGGGCTGCGCAAGGCGACGAAAGCGCGCGCTCCCGTTCAGTTCGGCGCGGTGGTAGTCACCGGTCACACCGACCGCATCGGCAGCCTCAAGTACAACATGAGACTGTCCGAGCGTCGCGCGGTGGTGGTCAAGGACTACCTCGTCAAGAACCTGAACGTCGATCAGAAGCTGATCTTCTGGGAAGGCAAAGGCCCGAAAGAGCCGATCCCGGTGACCAAGTTCTGCGACAACAAGATGAAGCGCAAGCAGTTGATCGAATGCCTGGCCCCGAACCGTCGCGTGACCGTGGAAGTAGTCGGCCGGGCGCAGTCCCTCGCCAAGCCGAAACCGGCCGCGAAAGACGCCGCGAAGAAACCCGCGAGCAAGCCGGCCAAGTAAGCGGAATTGTTGGATACTCAGCCCTGCTTCGGCAGGGCTTTTTTTTGGCAGGTGAATGCAAGCGCCGCAGAACGTCGATCTGATCGTCGAGGCCCGCTGGGTGATTCCCGTGGAGCCTGGCCGTGTGGTGCTGGAAGACCACGCGGTTGTCGTGGACGGCGGAACGATCCTTGATGTCATACCCCGTGCGGAAATCGCGGGGCGTTACCACGCCCGGTCACGGGTTTCGCTGGCCGATCATGTACTCGTTCCCGGCCTCGTGAATCTGCACACCCACGCCGCCATGGCGCTGATGCGCGGGCTCTCGGACGACCGGCCGCTCATGGAATGGCTCGAGAAGCACATCTGGCCGGTGGAAATGAAGCTCGCCTCGCCCGACTTCGTGCACGACGGCACGCTGCTCGCCTGCGCGGAGATGCTGCGCGGCGGCATCACCTGCTTCAACGACATGTACTTCTTCCCCGACGCGGCGGCGCAAGCGGTGCTGGAAGCGGGAATGCGCGCGGCGCTCGGCATCATCGTTTTCGAATTCCGTTCGCCGTATGGCAGCGATGCCGCCGACTATCTGCACAAAGGCCTGCAACTGCGCGACGCGCTGCGTGACGAGCCGCATCTCTCCTTCTGCTTCGCCCCCCATGCGCCGTTCACCGTGAGCGACGCCACGTTCGAGAAAGTCGCGACGTACGCGGGGGAGCTCGATACGCCTATCCACATCCATCTCCACGAGACGCAGGACGAGATCCGCGACAGCGTCAGCAAACACGGCGTGCGACCGATACGCCGTCTGCAGGCGCTCGGGCTGCTCGGCCCGGGTTTGATCGCGGTTCACGCGGTGCATCTGAACGAAGAAGAGATCGCCCTCCTTTCGAGCCATGGCTGCCACGTCGCGCACTGCCCCTCGTCGAACCTCAAGCTTTCGAGCGGTATTGCACCGATTTCGGCCTTGCAGAGCGCCGGCGTCAACGTCGGACTGGGCACCGACGGCGCCGCAAGCAACAACCGCCTCGACCTTTTCTCCGAAATGCGGCTCGCCGCGCTGCTCGCCAAGGGTTCCAGCGGCGACCCGACCGTGCTGCCGGCACATGCCGTGCTGGAAATGGCGACCCTGAACGGCGCACGCGCCCTGGGTCTCGATGGGAAGATCGGCTCACTCGTGAAAGGCAAGCGCGCCGACATGGTGGCCGTACACCTGGGCGCACTCGAGCTCGCACCGTGCTACGATCCTCTATCCCACCTCGCCTATGCTGCGGGGCGAGAGCACGTCAGCCACGTCTGGGTGGACGGCAAACTGCGGGTCGAGAACGGGGCGCTCGTCGGCCTCGAGGTTGCACGGCTCGCGGCAAAGGCCGCCCGCTGGAAAGAGCAGATCCATGCCTGTGAAATCTAGGCGATACTGCCTGCAATCGAATTCGCTCCTGCGTGCCGCCATGGCAGGATGCATCGCCATCGCGCTGTTGATGCCCGAGCGCGCCGAAGCGACCGCCCGAAAAACGCTCGCCTCGTCTCCCAGCGCACAACGCGCGCGCGCCGGCACTCAATCGGTCACTCGGGCGAATGCCCCTGCGGCCGTCGCGATGACCGCCGCGGAGGGCCATGCCGGATACGTCCATTTCTTTTTGCTGCGCGACGCCGAGGACACGACCGAGACCCAGGTGGGCATTCAGCTCGAAGGAGAGCGCATCGCCTGGTCGTTTCCCGCTCTCGGCGTGATCGTCACTCCGTTCCTCAAGTCCGGGAGCGTGGAAGTCAACGGCAAGCGCTACGAGTGGGAGCACCTCTACGGGCTGCGCCCCTTCCCTGACGAGCGTTCCATGCGCGCGTTGCAGGCCGACCTGCCGTGGCGCGTGGCACCGTATGTCGAAGATGGAACGCCTTACTGCTATTTGCGCGCGCGGGGGGATCCGTTCTGCCTGAGCTGCCTCGACTTCGCCGTGCGCGTGCTCTTTCCCGGATACTTTCCCGAGCCGGCAGTCCTGCCGCGCGAGTTTCAGCGCACAACCCACGCCGCCGCACATACCACGGACGATCTCCTGCTCTATCTGCTGGGCTTGCAGGCGCTTCCCGACCGGGCGGCGCGGTTGCGGCGCATAGAACGACTGAGGCTGCCGGAGAACCTGCGCGCGGATGCGGTCAGCCTCGTCGAATCGATACCCGACCCCGCAACCAGAGTCGCCGAATCTCGGGGCGCAAGCGACCTCAAGAACCGGGGCTCCACGCCGCAACGCACGCTCCGACGCAAGAAATCGTAGGGCCGAGCTCATGATCAACGTCGATCCGCTCGAGCTCGAGAAATTCAGTCAGCTCGCACACCGCTGGTGGGATCCTTCGAGCGAATTCCGCCCGCTGCACGAAATCAATCCGCTGCGTCTCGACTACATCGACCGCATCGCGAAGCTCCGCGGCAAGACGGTGCTCGACGTCGGGTGCGGCGGCGGAATACTGGCGGAAGCGATGGCGCAGCGTGGCGCGCATGTTACGGGCATCGATCTCGCCGAGAAACCGCTGAAAGTCGCCCAGTTGCATCTGCGTGAATCGGGCGCCGAGGTCGATTACCGGCTCGTCTCGGCGGAAGCGCTCGCCGAGGAAGCGCCCGCGAGTTTCGACGTCGTCACCTGCATGGAAATGCTCGAGCATGTGCCGGCACCCGCCGCAACGGTGGGTGCCATCGCCCGGCTGCTCAAGCCGGGGGGGCTTGCGTTCTTCGCGACGATCAACCGCAATCCCAGGTCGTATCTCTTCGCGATCGTCGGCGCCGAGTACATTCTGCGGCTCCTTCCGCGCGGCACCCACGACTACGCCAAGTTCATCAAGCCTTCCGAACTCGCCGCGATGTGTCGTGAGGCGGGCCTCAGCGTCGCCGGGCTCATCGGCATGACCTACAACCCCTTCTCCAGGACCTATGCCCTGGAAGACGACGCCAGCGTCAACTACATCCTGCACTGCCGCAGCGCAGTCTGACGCGCGATGGTAAAGGCGGTTCTGTTCGACCTTGACGGCACGTTTGCCGACACCGCCCCTGATCTCGGCTACGCGCTCAACTGCATGCGCGCGGCCCGCGGCCTGGGCGCGCTTCCCATCGACACCACGCGTCCTGTGACATCGCTGGGTGCGCGCGGAATGCTGGGCATCGGCTTCGAGATCGCGCCCGGACATGCCGAATACGCCGCGATGCGCGAAGAATTTCTGCGGATCTACGAAGCGAATTTGTGTCGCTCGACCACGCTTTTTCCGGGGATTGCAGAGCTTCTCGAGAACCTCGAAGCGCGGGCGCTGCGCTGGGGTATCGTGACCAACAAAGCGGAACGTTACGCGCGGCCTCTGCTGGAGGAGCTCGGCGTAGGCGAGCGGGCGGCGTGCATCATCGGTGGTGACACCACACCCCACCTCAAGCCGCATCCGGCGCCGCTCCTCGCCGCCTGCGAAGTCCTCGCGCTCCCGCCCGCGAACTGCGTCTATGTCGGGGACGATCGCCGCGACGTGGAAGCAGGTCGCGCCGCGGGCATGAAGACGATCGCGGTCAAGTACGGCTATCTCAACGGCGGCGTGCCGGAGAACTGGGGCGCCGACGCGGTGATCGCGGAACTTCGCGACGTGCTCCGCCACATCTGATTTCAGCAGGCATTCCCGCGTTTCGTTCGTCCTGAGCCCTTCGTCGAGCTCAGGACAGGCTCGCGTGTGCGGAGTCGAACGCTCCGTTCGTCCTAAGCGGAGCGGAGTCGAAGGACGATTGAAATTCTGCGAAGCAGCCTCATATGAGATAATGTCGTCCTGCGCGTGTGACCCTTCGCGCGCAGGCAGAGAAATCGGGGGCGACTCGGTTTCGACGTGGGTAGCGAAGCAGCTCAGGGCATGCCAAGGTCCAGCCACCTTGTAAAACCGCTGGAAATCCACAAACGCCAACGACGAGCGTTACGCTCTAGCCGCCTAACACCGGCTGGACGCTGCACTAGCTTGCTGATGGGCTAGGCCGGGGCAACCCGGTGCAGCGTCATTTACATCAGCCTCTCTGCGCGGTCTGGTCGCTTGGCCGTGCAGATCCGTCGAAGCGACTGGCTGAGCGTCAGCCTGCCGGCCGGCGGGCGCGAGGCGAGATCCAAATGACCAGGCTAAGCATGTAGTCCGGACTGTAGAGGACTTGCGGACGCGGGTTCGATCAGTGGTCGCCTCTGTCCGAGAGGACAGAGTGAAAACGGAGCTCACATCGGCGAAGCCTGCGCCGTCTCGCCAAGGACGGCATGGTAACGCCGAGGGGTAGGAAGAAGGCCAACTTCAGGCCTGCCCTGTAGAGACTCATAGACCTGCCGAAGGAATTCGGATTCCCGGGGCAGGCACTAGGATTCGCATGAACAGCGGATAACACGCTCCGCATCCCGGGCAACCGGGATGAAGGCATAGTCCAGCCCGCTCCGAAAGGAGCGGATCCGGCTGTCCCGCCGCCTCCACCAATTGGCAAAGCCCCTGGCTGCGAAAGCGGCTGGGGGCTTATTATTTTCAGCGCCCCGGATCATCGGAGCATTGGTGGGAGCTGCAGAGTCACTCCCAGACATACTTCGAATCTACTTCGTGGCGTCGACGCCGGACGTCTTGACGAGCTCGGTGATGCGCTTGCGCTCGCTGCGGCGGAAATCGTCGAGCTCCTTGCGCGTGCCGGCGATCACTTCGACACCGAGCGTCTTGAGCTTCTCGACGAACGCAGGCTCTCTCACGATCTTCACGATATCGGCGCTCGCCTTGGCGAGAATCGGCTCCGGCGTGCCTTTCGGCGCGACGATGCTGTACCATCCGAACATCTGATAGCCGGGCACCGATTCCGCGATCGCCGGCACATCGGGCAGCGATGGCGAACGCTTCGGCGTCGTGACGCCGAGCGCGCGCAGGCGACCCGACTCGATGTGCGGCCGCGCGGCGGGCAGCACCGCATAGGTCAGATGCACTTCCTTCGCCAGCGTATCGGTGATCGCCTGTGCGACGCCCTTGTACGGCACGTGCAGCATCCGCGTGCCCGTGAGATTGGTGAAGAGCACGCCGCACAGATGCTCGGACGCACCGGTGCCGGCCGAGCCGTAACGCAGCTCCCCCGGGCGCTTCTTGGCATACTCGATCAAGTCGCGCACCGACTTCACGGGCAGATCGGGATGCACCATCTGCACGAACGGCACGCTGCCGATCAATGCGATCGAGACGAAGTCCTGGTCGAGATTGAACTTGAGGTCGGGATAGACCGAGGTCGCGACGAAGAGCTGGGACGTGAGCATCATCCACGTGTAGCCGTCGGGCGCGCTGCGCAGCGCCAACTCCGCGCTGATGATGCCGGCCACGCCCGGGCGCGCATCCACCACCACCCGCTGTCCCCACTCGCCGTAGAGACGGTCGCCGACCGCGCGCGAGATGATGTCGGGGCCCGATCCGGCCGCGCTTCCGATGATGAGGCGAATGGGCTTGTCGGGATACCCCGATTGCGCGGCCTGCGCGCTCCACGCCGAAAGCGCAAGGGAAAGGCCGAGCACGAGCAGCTTCAGGTTTCGCATGGGTTCCTCCTCGGATTTTTCTCGCAGTATAGTGAGCCGCGCCGGAAGTGCCAATTTTGGGCGCGGGCCGGCAATTCCTGCAAAACCGTCAGTCCACTGTCGCCCCGCCGCAACAGTACAAGAGCCATCGAATCAGCCGGCTGAAGGGTGATCGGCCGGCCGGCGTCGCAGACAGGCGACGTTCACTACTGCCGCCCGCTTCCCATCCCCGAGGGATGAAGCAGGCATTCGCACATGGCACGTGAATTGCACGATCGAACGACGCCAACTTACTGGGAGGTCACAATCATGCGGCTCGTCACAAGGCCCAAACTGCTCCTGGCGCTAACCTGCCTCGCGTGCGGCCACGCCATGGCCGATTCGAATTCGACGCTTTCCAGGAAGTACGCGCTCCAGCCGGTAAGCGTCGCCACGGATTCCGATGCCGATCTGCTCGCCGAACGGCATCTCGCGCTGTATCGCGCTTCACGACTCGAGATGCCGCATTCGGAAGCGGACGGCGGCGACGGGATTCCGCAGCCCGTGAGGAGTTCCGCGACCGCTGCGATCCCGCTCGCCCCACGCGCTCCTGCACTTCCGGAGAGCAGCGCGCCCTGATCAGGACTTGATGCGGCTGCGATACTCGCCGGTGCGGGTATCGATCTCGATCTTGTCGCCGGTTCCGCAGAATAGCGGCACCTGCACCTCGAAGCCGGTGTGGAGCTTCGCCGGCTTCAGCACCTTGCCCGAAGTGTCGCCGCGCACCGCCGGCTCCGTGTAGGCGATCTCGCGCACCACGGTCTGGGGCAGCTCCACCGAAATCGGGCGACCGTTGTACATCACGATCTCGCACTGCATCCCGTCCTCGAGATAGTTGAGCGCGTCGCCCATGTTTTCCTTGTCCACTTCGTACTGATTGAAGTCTTCGTCCATGAAGACGTACGACGGCTCGGAGAAATAGGAGTACGTCACTTCCTTGCGCTCGAGCATCACCGTCTCGAACTTCTCGTCGGCGCGGTAAACCGTCTCGCTCGCCGAGCCCGAGAGCAGATTCTTGAGCTTCATCTTCACGACCGATGCGTTGCGGCCGGACTTGTTGTATTCGGCTCTCTGCACCACCAGCGGATCATTGCCGACCATGATCACGTTGCCTACCCGGATTTCCTGTGCCGTCTTCATTGCGACCCCAATATGTCTTTGAAACGAAAACTAATATTGTAACCGCTCCGCGCTGAACTGTGCCAGGTTTGCGGCGAGATCGGACTTCACCGCGAGAGCCTCGGTCCATTGCCGGGCATGGCGCGCGAGCACCTCCCGCTGCGACCAATATCCCTGCCATGCCTGCTCGACCGACAATCCCGGCGCACAGTTCCACGCTTTCCACATCTGCCGCACCGAAGCCGCCGTTTCCGGAGGCAACGCGGCGCAATACAGGTCGAGGAACGCTTCGAGCTTTCTCCAGTGCGCGCCCTCCGGTTGCGGATAGACATTCCAGACGAAGGGACGCGCGCCCCACTGCGCCCGCACGAAAGAGTCCTCGCCTCGAACGAAGTTGCAGTCGCAGCTCCAGATCAGTTCGTCATATTGGTGCTGAGCCACGAACCGCAAGAGCCGCAGCTCCAGGCTGCCGCGCGCGAGGGTTTGCCCCGCCTTGAGCTCCGTGCGGCCGAAATCGCGCGCGATGCGTGGCGCGAGCCGTCCCAGCGGCACGCATGCCACCACCGGCACCTCGCCCGCAGCCCAGACGGACAGGAGCGCCTCGATCGGAACGCCCTCGTATGCGAAAACCGATACGACAGCGGCATCGTCGCGCGGCGGGTCGAATGCGATCGACTTCCAGAACATGCGCCGCGCCTGCTCGCCGAAAGCATCGCGCCGGTCAAGCAAGCCGGCCTCGCGAAGCACGCCACCCGTGCCCGCCACGAACCCGGGGAAGAAGAAATAGCGGGGAATCGGCCAGCGCGGATGCGGCGACGGCAACCCATGGTGCTCCGGCACCCAGCGCTCGGCGCTCAGGTATTCGAGCACGATCCAGAGCGGTGGCGGCGTGCGCTTCGCCATCGCGCGGACATAGTCTTCGGGCAATCCACAGCCGAAAGCTTCGATGACGATTTCAGCCGGCTCGATCGGCGCCCATGTGCTCGACCACGCCCGAACTTCCACTCCCGCGACCGACTGGCGCGCCACTCCGGTCGCCACGGCGGGACACAGCGCATTGAGCGGCTCGAGGTCGCTCATCCACAGACGCACCGCGGCATCGTGCTCGTCGGCGAGCTGCCGCGCGAGCCGCCAGCACACCGCGGCGTCGCCGTAGTTATCGACGATCCTGCAGAAGATATCCCAGGCACGCGACCGTGACATCTTGATTGGCGGAGCTGCCTCCAGGAACAAAAAAGCCGGGCTCGAGGCCCGGCTTTTCCTGATTCCGGCGAGTTAGATCACCTGGATGTTGCTCGCCTGTTTCTTGCCTTTGTTGCCGTTGGAGACCTCGAACGAGACCTTCTGGCCTTCCTTCAGGCTCTTGAAGCCCGACATCGTGATCGCGGAGAAATGTGCGAACAGATCTTCGCCGCCGTCATCGGGTGTAATGAAGCCGTAGCCTTTCGAGTCGTTGAACCACTTTACCGTTCCAGTTGCCATGTGCGTTCCTGTATTAAAAAAATAGAAAAAACGGGCTTGAGCCCAACCGATGTTTGAATCTCAAAGCCCTACAAGAACCCACATTCGAACTGCGAACCACGACTCTCTAGAACTTGAAACTAAACAACGTGGCGCACGTTATACGCATGTCCGGGCGGGCGGTCAAGGACAATCTGAGGTATGCCGAATCAGCGCCTGAGGTAGCGTCCCGCGAATTCTTCGGCGGCCTTGGGGTCGCGGGCGCGCAGGCTCGCATAGGTTTCCTTCACCTTGTCGAGACGGTTCTGGAAGTGGTACGCCGCCCCGGCGTTGTAAAGCGCGGTCGGATCGTTCGGCCGGATGCGCAGCGCTTCCTGGAAGGCGTCGACGGCGCGATCGTGCTCGTTGAGCGCCATGTAGGCAAACCCCAGATTGAGCCAGCCCTCGTACCGCTCGGGATCGAGTTGCAGGGCCTGCTGATAGGGCGAGACGGCGCGCCGGGGACGGTTCATGCTGCGGTAGGCGTCTCCCAGCTCCTGCCATGCGTGAGCGTGGGTAGGCTGCGCGCGCACCCACTGCTGCGCGAGCGTGAGCACCCCGGGCCAGTCCTTCTTCGCCTTCGCCTGGGCGATGCGCGCCGACCAGCGCCGGGCGATGCTGTCACGCGCCGCGCCGGCCGATTTCGCCGCCACGGTGCCGCCCGCGCGGGACGCCAGCTCCGCGATCCAGCTCGCGGGTGCAGCGAAGTTGAGATTCTGTCCGTCCTGCAGGAAGAATGCGGTGATGCCGATGAGGCGGCCTTCGCTGTCGAAGAGCCCGCCGCCGCTCGAGCCTTGCGAAATCGCGGCAGACGTCTGGATGTACTGCGAGCCCTCGAATTCGCGCAGGCTCGACACCAGGCCCTCGGTGAACGTGAGTTCGAGCCCCTCCGGCGCGCCGATCGCATACACCCGCTGCCCGACCCGGAGCCGCCCCGTCCACAGCGCAGCGCGCGGGGCATTGAGCCGCGGCACGGCGAGCTGGCAAAGATCGCGCTCGTGGTCGGCGTGGGCGAGGCGTGCCTCGAATGTATCCTTGTTGTAGCCGACGACGAGGCGGGTCCCGCCTTCCAGCACGTGACAGTTCGTCACGACCGCTTCGTGGCCGATGACGACGCCGCCGCCCTGGTTGACCGGGTTCTCGTCGCGGTCGTAGGCCTGGATCGTGACGACGCTCTTCGACGCCTGCTGAAAGACCTGCTCCGGTGTCTTCGCAAGCGCTTGAGCCGCGCCCGTGGCGAGCGCCGCGAACATCGCCGCTTTCAAAACCGACATGAGAGTGCTCCCTCCGGTATCCGCGCGCATTGTAGGAAGCGTAGCTTGCGGACGCCTTACGATTCCGCCACCGTCTGCTTAGTGGCAGCGCGGGGTGGAAAGTTCAAAAGCCCGGGGAAAGGACGATGAGTTCAGGCCGGGCTTCGTTCACCCGGCGCCAGCACGTGCTTGCGAATGTCATCCGGGGCGGGGAGCGCCGCCGGGTCGAGCCGCAGATAGGGCACTCCGGCGGCAGCGAGATATTGCGACTTGATGCGGGATTCGGCGCTCGCGCCGTTCTCGCGATCGATCGCCGCGACGATCTCCATGCGCTCGCTGCAGACGACGCAATCGACGGTCTGCTGCGCGAGCGCACGCAGGCGCTGCTCGCGCTCCCTGCCCGGCAATGCCGCCGGAAGCCGGACGAGGGCGGCGAGGCTCACGTGCGGAAAAACCTGAAAGCCGCTCATCGCCTGCGAAACCGCGCTGTGGAGAGCGGCATGCCGCGCGTCGAGCAGGCGTTCATTCTTCTCGCAGAGCGGCGCGGCAGCCGGTGGGCGCGGTGCTGCGACGGATGGGGACGTGCCCGCTGCGCCTGCGACCGTGGGCGGCGCAGATTTTTCACCGGTCGCGGCGCCGAACATCTCCGCGAATCGTTTGCGGCTCGCCGCGGCGCGCTCTGCTTCGCGCCTTCGATGCGACCAGATGAGGTAGAGCAGCGCCGCGACCGGCAGCAGCGTGAGCGCGAGATAGCCGAGCAAGGGCTATCTTTCGCCGACGGCGCGCTCCGAGTCGAGGAGCTTCAGCTCCGGCTTCGTCGGCGAGGGGCGCAGCGCCGGATCGATAAAGTGCAGGTACTCCGGCCCGAGCCTGTCCACGCTCGGGCAGCCGATCAGTGCCATCACACGATCGATCTCCTCGCGGAAGATCGCGATCGCGCGCGCCGCCCCCGCGTAGCCGCCCGCCGCAACCCCGTAGAGCGTCGCACGGCCGAGCTGCACCGCGTGCGCGCCGAGCGCGAGCGCCTTGACGACGTCCGAGCCGCGACGGAAGCCGCTGTCCACCAGCACGGTGATGCGCTTGCCCACGGCATCGACCACTTCGGGCAGCGCTTCGATCGGCGAAATCGCGCCATCGAGATTGCGACCTCCATGGTTGGACACGGCCACGGCGTCGGCGCCGCAGTCCGCGGCAAGAATCGCATCGTGCGGGTGCAGGATGCCTTTCACGATGAGCTTGTGCGGCCACATCCTGCGCAGATCGCGCAGGTCGTTCCAGTTGAGCGAATCGTTGCGCATCTGCGAGCGGCCCATCGGCTGCGCGGTGATGCGGTACTTGATCTCGCTCGGATAGTTTTCGTAGCGCGGCATCCCCGTCGTGAGCACGTAACGCACGAGCACGCCGGCCAGCCAGCGCGGATGCATGAGGACATCGGTCACGTTCCGGCGCGTGAAGCTGAAGGGAATCGTGAAACCGTTGCGCAGGTTGTATTCGCGGTTGCCGGCGACGACGCCGTCCACCGTGACGACCAGCGCCTTGAATCCCGCCGCGCGTGCGCGCTCCACGAGCTGATGCGAGAGCTTGCGATCGGGCCACATGTAGAGCTGGAACCACAGCTCGCCGCCGGCTTCCGCGGCAACCTTCTCCATCGCCGTCATCGAGCCCGTCGCCAGGGTGAAGGGTATGCCCGCCTCCGCCGCCGCCCGCGCAAGCGCGATCTCGCCTTCGTGCCACATGAGTCCCGCCGTGCCGGTCGGGGCGATCACGATGGGCATCTTCTGCGTTCTGCCGAAGAGCGTGATTTCCTGGCTGCGCTTCGACACATCGACCAGCGTGCGGGGCTTGAAGCGGATGCGCTCGAAGACCGCGCGATTGTTGCGCAGCGACACTTCGTCCTCGGTGCCGCGATCGACGAACTCGAAGAGCCCTTTCGGCACGCGCTTGAGCGCCATCGCGCGCAGATCGGCGATGTTGTATGCGCCCAGGGTCTTGTCAGCCATGGCTATCCTCACATGAGCAGGCAGCCTCGGTCCGAGGTTGTCCGATTGTACCGCAGGTGCCTAGCGTGGTGTCCCGTTAACAGTCAGCTTCCAGAGCCGTCATGCCGGTGAAACATGCCCCGGCATGTCTTAAGCCGGGGACCGGCATCCAGTACAGCACTCTGGATTCCGGCTTCCGCCGGAATGACGACTTATTGACGCCCATCACTTATGGGACAGCACACTAGCGTTGCGCGGGCACGCCGGCCCGCGGGCCGTTGCGCCGGCGGTCGAGCCACCACGCGAGCGCCGGCAGGAACAGAAGCCCGCCCGGCAGCACCAGCACGGCGACGTAGGGACTCAGGTGCGAAAGGCGTCTCAGGTGCCGGGCGATTTCGGCGCGGTCCTCGACCGTCCAGTTCTGCCGGTTGCGCCGCTTCATGAGAAGCGGCATGAGTCCCGCGACCTGCGAGATCTCTTTCACCAGCATGGCCCTTTCGCGCGCGGCAAGATCACGCCAGACTTTCAACGGCATCAAGAACCGCCCGCTGATCCGCTTGAACTGCGTCATACCGCCCGCCCGCGCGTCACGAAGGACCCCAGCAGCCCCCGGACGGTGTTCCAGGTTTTCCAGAGGACGATGCCGCGCCCGGCCCAGCGCACGAGATGACGGCGGCCGAGAACCACCACTGCGATGACCGCCGCGACCATCAGCACGGGATGCGCGCTCATGACGCGGGCGGCACGCAGGCTGCGGTCCACCACGCCGAGCGGCCCGCGCCACGCGTCGAGTGCGGCCGCGAGCTCGTCGCGCTGGCGGGCGCACTCGCCAACGAGGCGCGCCTTGCGCGCCGCGATCTCGGACAAACGTGCGGAATGGATCATCGGGACTCGAGCCTGTCGCGGTCTTTCGTCAGCTCGCCCATGGTCGCCGAGAACAGCCGGGGGCGATGCGCGCGCTGCCGCGCCCCGCGCGCGAACGCAATGCCGATCGCGAGGTAGGCGACGCCCAGCACCGCCGCCGCGGCAACGCGATGCGTTTCCCAGAAGGCCGCGATGATCACGAACGTGAACATGAGAAGCGCGAACGCGAGGAACAGCAGCGCCGCCGCCCCCCACAACAGCAACTGCACGACGCGCAGCCGCTCTTCCTCGATTTCGCTGACCAGGAGCTCGAGCCGCGTCTGCACGACGCCCAGCGCCGTCGCCGCGAGATTACGCAGGGACTGCATGAGCCCCGCGGGTGGCTCCCCGCCGCTCGCCGAGGAATCGGTCCCCATGCGCAGCGGTCAGCGCCGGCTGATCAGCAGGCCGATGAGCAGCCCGATGCCGGCCGCGACGCTCACCGCCGTCCACGGATGCTCGTGAACGTACTCGTCGGTCGCGTGCGCCACCTGCCGCGTGCGGTCCGCCACCGCGGTCTCGAGTTCGGAAATTTTCACCTTCGCGCGCTCGAGGCTCTGCTCGATGCGCGCGCGCGCCGCGGCCGCGCGCTCGCCCGCCTGGCTTGCGGTCGCGCGCAGGAGTTCCTCGGCATCGGCGACGACCACCTTGAGATCCTGCACGAGCTTGTCGGTACTGACTGGATTTTCCGCTGTCATGACACCCCCAGGGTTTGAGGCGCTCCGGAGTTCCGGAAGCGCAATGGAATTCACCGGTGATTATACGACGTCTTCTGCCCGCCTTGACCCCAAAAGCGCTTTCCGCGCGTTTATGGTGGCTGCAAGCCGGTCATGCGATCGGCATCGGTGACGAAAGGAGAACAACATGCGTCAAAGAATCGCGGGAGCATCTTCGCTCGCCCTGGCGGTCGCATCCGCCCTGGCGGCCCCGTTCGCGGCGGCTGCGGATGGAGCAGGCGGCACCGCCATCACGATCTACAGCACGCTGCAGCCGGGCGCGGTGCCGCCCGAGCTTTATCGTAACGGCGGACTCGGACACAACGTTCCGGGCTACGCGATGGTGCGGAGCGAACGCGAGCTTGCACTGCGCAATGGCCGGAACACCGTCCGCTTCACCGACGTGGCGGCGCTGATCGATCCCACCACGGTCAACTTCGAGTCGCTCACCGACAGCAAGGGAACCACGGTCGTCGAGCAGAATTTCCAGTTCGACCTCGTGAACTCGCAGCGGCTGCTGCAGAAGTACGTCGATCGCGCCATCGCGGTGGATCAGGTTCGGGGCGACGGCGTAGAGTCCTTTCGCGGAACCCTGCTCTCGGTGGCCGGTGGACTGACACTCAGGCGCGACGACGGCACCATCCAGATTCTTCCGCACAACGCCGGCATCCGCCTGCCCGAGCTGCCCGGCGGCCTCATCACGCGCCCGACGCTGGTGTGGGACATCGCCGCGGCGCGCGGCGGGAACCACCGCACGCGCGTCTCGTACCAGACCGGCGGCATCACCTGGTGGGCCGATTACAACGTCACCTATGAAGAAGGCGCGCACGCCAACGCGTGCAAGCTCGACATCGGCGCGTGGGTGAGCATCGTGAACCAGTCGGGGGCGAGCTATCCCGAGGCCAGGCTCAAGCTCGTCGCCGGCGACGTACAACGCGTCGCGCCCCCCGGCAGAGTGCAGCCCGTCCCGATGGCGGCGCGCACGCTGGCGATGGAGGACCGGGTGGAAGGCTTCGCGCAGAAGGCGTTCTTCGAGTACCACCTCTACACGCTCGGGCGCCCCGCCACGATTCCGGACAATTCGACGAAACAGATCGAGCTGTTTTCAGCGGCGCGCGGCGTGCCGTGCGAAAAAACGCTGGTCTATTACGGCCTCGCCCCCGGGCACGGATTCCTGCCGAATCCCGTCACCGACCGCAACTACGGCACGCAGAGCAGCAGGAAGGTGGATGTGTATCTCGGATTCAGGAACGCGAAAGAGCACAACATGGGCATGCCGCTGCCCTCGGGTCGCGTACGCGTGAACAAGCTCGACAGCGCCGATTCCACGCTCGAATTCATCGGCGAAGACAGGATCGACCATACGCCGCGCAACGAGAAAGTGCTGATCAAAATGGGCTCGGCGTTCGACGTGGTGGGCGAGCGGCGGCAGGTCAACTTCTCGGTGGACACCACGCGCAAGATCATGACCGAGGAAATCGAAGTGAAACTGCGCAACCACAAGAAGGAGCCGGTCAACGTGATCGTCAAGGAAAATCTCTACCGCTGGGTGAACTGGCAGATCATCGCGAAAACCCACGACTACAAAAAGCAGGACGCGCGCACCGTGCACTTTCCGCTCAAAGTGGCGGCGGACGGCGAGACGACGCTGCGCTACACCGTGCAGTACAGCTGGTGACGATCTGACCGCAAGGACGGGATCAGGGCTCGAGGATTTCCTCGAGCCAATCCCACATGTAGCCGGTGCCGATGCTGACGTTATCGACCTGGCAGTGGTGGTAGCCGCCCTCCTCGCGCGTGAAGACCTTCAGTTCCTTGCGCGCCGAGCCCGCTGCCGCGATCATCTTCTGCGCGTGCTCGAAAGGCGCCTGCTGGTCGCCTTCGCCGTGGACGAGCAGATAAGGACAGCGCATCTTCTGGATGACGCCGTCCAGCTTGAAGCCTTCGAGCTTCCTGAACGCCTCTTCCTTGGTCTTCGCGCCGAAGACCCACAGCAGGTGCTCCCACGGCACGGAGAGCGACAGCACTTCGCCGCGTTCGATGCGCTCGAGCCGCTGCTTCCATTTGGTGTGGTAATCCCACTCCGGTCCCCACGAGATGCAGCACGCGAAGCGCCCGTCCATCGCCGCCGCGCGCGGCGCGTAGTAGCCGCCCAGGCTCAACGCCATGATGCCGATGCGCTTGGGATCGAATTCCGGCCGCGCCGCAAGATAGTCGTACGCCGCGCCGGCGTGACGCTCGGTCTCGTGGTGGAGCGTCAGTCCGCGGAAGCGGATCGACTCGCCGTTGCCGGGGCCGTCGAGTATCAGGCACGAGATGCCGCGCGCCGCGAGATCGGGGATGCCGCGGAAGTACTGTATCTCCTTGGTCACGTCGAAGCCGTCGAGAAACAGCATCACCGGCCCCTTGCCGGTGCGGCCCGGCAGCGGGTCGGCGTGCACGATGATGCCCGGCAGGCTCGTGCCTTCGTACGGCACTTCGACGTGCTCGATGCGGGGGCGGCGCAGGTAGCCCGCCGCTTTTCTGAACGCCTCGACCCCGCGCCGATACGCCGCCTGGCTCTCGTCGTGCTTGGGCTGCACGAAACGTTCGCCGACGTGGTAGTAGTGCGCCGCACGCAAAAGATAGGACGCTGCGCCGAGCTTGTGTCCTTTTGCCGCCCGCTCTTCCGCGATCGCTTCCAGCCGCTCGGCCTCGGCGCACCATTCCCTGAACCATGCGCGATCATCGCCGACGCGGTCCTGGAGCCGCAGCCCGATGCGGTGGATCTCGCCGATCTCGCCGCCGCCCCAGGGCGCACCGCCGAGCCCGATCAACACCCCGTGCGACCAGCGGTAGTTGTCGGGGAAATAGGAGAAGGCGAGCTCGCCTTCGGGCAGCTTCGATGGAGTCATGCCGTTCCTCTGATGTTGTGATCCGGTTACAGCCGCGGGATGCCGGAATCCAGAATGATCTTCCGGAATTTTTCGACGTCGGTCTTCACCACCTCGGCGAATTCCTCCGGCGTGTTGCCGACGATCACGAGCCCGAGCTGCATGAAGCGCTCTTTCACTTCCGGCGTGTCGAGCGCCGCGCGGATCGCCTTGTAGTAACGGCGCACCTGCTCTTTATTGGTCTTCGCGGGCGCGAACATGCCGTTCCAGAACTGGAAATCGTATCCGGCGACGCCCTGCTCGGCGACGGTCGGGACATCGGGAAGCAGGTAATGCCGCTTCGAGCTGGTGATCCCGTACGCCTTCATCCGTCCCGACTTGATGTGCGCGGCGCTCGCGAGCGGTGTCAGCAGCGAGAGATGCGATTCACCGGCGACCACCGCCATTTCCGACGGCGCGCTGCCCTTGTACGGCACGTTGTTCATCTGGATACCGAGCCGCGCCCACAGCGCGTCCCCCGCGAGCTGGCCGGTTGCGCCGGCAATGGCGATGTTGGTGCGGCCCGGATTTTCCTTCGCATGGGCCACCAGCTCCTGCACCGAACGGCCGGGCAGCTTCGGGTTCGCGGCCAGCACCATGCCGGTGGTGGAGAACTGGCTGATCGGGACGAAATCGCGGATCGGGTCGTAGGCGAGCTTACGGTAGAGCGTCGCGTTCACCGCGTGGGTGCCGCTGTTGCCGACGCAGATCGTCGCGCCGTCCGGTTCCGCCTTGGCACACAGCTCGGTCGCCAGCACGCCGTTCGCGCTCGCGCGATTGTCGACGACCAGCGTGCGCGCCAGCACTTCGCTCATCTTGGGCGTGATGAGCCGTGCCTGCACGTCGGATGGCCCTCCGGGCGCGGAGGCGACCAGCACGCGCACCGGTCGCTGGGGCTGCGCGGCCCATGCCGTGGTTGCCGAAACCAGAAATGCCAAAGCGAGCAGCCGCCAGAACTGCGTCATGTGCGCCTCCACTGTGCCGCGTGAACGAAGCGATGATAACGGTTTTCATCCGTGAAGTAATTCTCAACCTGACCATGCAAGCGCCGACGGGACCGTGAGATATGACCGGGTTTACGCTGGCATAAGGCGCTGTCCTGTGCAAAGATAGGCTGTCGTGTGTAGGACTGAGGAGGATTTCATGAATAGGATCGTACTGGGTGCAATCGCGCTCGCGGTCGTCGGCGCACTTGCCGCTCCAACGTACGCCGACAAACCGGCTTGGGCGGGCGGCGGCGAGCGCCAGGAAAAAGGCAAGGGCCATTCGAAAGACCGCGACAATGGCGGAAATCGCGACGGCGGCCGCGGGTCTTCGGGCACGCGCGTCGATGTTCACTTCACGGATCAGCATCGCGTGGTGATCCGCGATTACTACACTGCCGAGTTCCGCGGCGGACACTGTCCGCCGGGACTCGCCAAGAAGAAGAACGGCTGCATGCCGCCGGGGCAGGCGAAGAAATGGCGCACGGGACATCCGCTGCCGCGCGACGTCGTCTATTACGATCTGCCGCCCGCGCTGGTGGTCAAGATCGGCGTGCCGCCGCCCGGCTACAAGTACGTGCGCGTCGCGGCCGACATTCTGATGATCGCGGTCGGTACCGGCATGGTCGTCAGCGCCATCGAAGACCTCGGCCGGATGTAGCAAGCGCTCCGTTCGCCCTGAACGGAGCGCCCGCGGAGTCGAAGGGGGAACGGAGCGCTATTCCTGTTCCAGCTCGGGATAGTGCCGGAAGATGCCGCGGTCGTTGAAGGGCATGCGCCGCGGGGAAGCGAGATATGCGGCGATATTCGGGCGCGCCGCGACGCGTTCGTGCAGCGCGAGCAATCCCGGATAGCTCGATCCGATGCGCGCCATGGTGCGCGGAAACGAAAAGCGCAGGCCCTCGATCAGTTGGAAGATCGAGAGATCGACGTAAGTCAGCGTTCCGCCGACCATGTAAACGTTCCCGTCCGCACCGCCCAGCACCCGCTCGAAATACCCCAGAAACTTGGGCAGCCTTTCCGCGAGAAAGTGGTGGGTGTACTTGAGCGCTTCCGGTTTTTGGTCCTCGTAGTAGAGCCCGTGCGCGATCGGATGATGCGTGTCCTGGATCTCCTTCAGAAGATCCGCGATCGTCAACTGAAGCTGGTGCGCCCAGAGGCGCTCGGCCTGCGTTTTCGGCGCGAGCCCGAGTTTGGGACCGAGGTAGAGCAGGATATTCGCGGTCTGGCCGATGACGAGCCGGCCCGCCTTGAGAAACGGCTGGGCGAACGGCGGATGACGCAGCGAAGCGTACTGGAGAAAGCGCTGGACCGCCTCCGGTCCCTGCCCCGGCCCTGATCCGCGCGCAACGTCCACGTAATCGGCGCGCGCCTCCTCCAGCGGCAGCCGGATGAACTCGCCGCGGCCCGGGTTGCTCGGCGTGTAGTAAAGCTCGTAGCGCATCATCTCTTCTCCTTACAAAAACGCGCCCCGCGCCGCAAGGGCGTATTCGGCGAGGTGCCGCGTGACGTACTCGTAGGCATCGTCCACCGAGTCGGTGCGGTGGAAGAGCCTGAGATCCTCGGCATTGATCATGCCGTGGCGCACCAGCGCATCGAAATTGATGATCTCGTTCCAGTATTCCGCGCCGAACAGCACGATGGCGAGGTTCTTGCGCATCTTCCCGGTCTGCCGCAGCGTGAGGATTTCGAACAGCTCGTCGAGCGTCCCGAAGCCGCCCGGAAAGACGAGCAACGCCTTCGCGAGATAGGCGAACCAGAACTTGCGCATGAAGAAATAGTGGAAGTGAAACGACAGCTCGCGCGTGACGTAGCGGTTGTCGAATTCCTCCACCGGTATCGAGATCGTGAGCCCGACGTTGAGGCCTTTGGCTTCCGAGGCACCGCGGTTCGCCGCTTCCATGATGCCCGGCCCGCCGCCCGTGCACACGACGAAACGGCGCTCGTCGTCGGTGAGCTGCTTGGACCACTGCGTGAAGCGACTGGCGAGCTCGCGCGCCGCTTCGTAGTAACGGGAGAGGGCAAGCTGGTGCCGCGCGCGCTCGAGGTCGCCCTCGCCCGCTTCCGCCGCCTTCACCGCGGCCGCGGCATCCTCGCGCGACAGGAGCCGCGCCGACCCCATGAAGACGATCGTGTCTTCGACGCGGTAGTGCTCGAAGCGCGACTTGGGCTCGAGATATTCCGAGAGGATGCGCAGCGGCCGCGCGCCCGCGCTCATGAGAAACGATTCCTTGAGATACGCCTTCTCCGAGGCGTGCCGTCGTTCTTTCATCGGGAGACTCCTCTGGCGGCACGCTCGGTGCCGGCGTTGTGTTGCTCACGTGGCGAATGCGCATCGTAGCAGGAAGCCGGCCCTTGGAGATTGGCGCGACCTGCGTCACAATGGCGGAATCTCGAGCGAGGACACGCGTGCAGCGCGAAGCGATGCCCACCGGCGCCATGAAGGCGTATATCCGCAGGGAAACCGAGCGGATACTCGCGGCGTGTACGCGCTGCGGCAGGTGTTTCGAAGCGTGCCCGATGACGCGCTACAGCCCCGGGCTCGAGGGTGCGGACTCCAAGGCCGTCGTGACCGGTATCCTCGCGCTGCTGCGTGAGGAGCCGACGAGCGAGCAGGCGCTCGCCTGGGCATCCGTGTGCATGCGCAGCGGCTCGTGCATACCGGCGTGTCCCGAAAACGTGAATCCCAGGATGATGGTGCGCATCGCCCGCATGACGGCATCCGGCGGCCTGGGCGGAGAAAAGCGCATTCCCGCGCGCCACGACCGCGACTACTACGATCGCGTGCGCGCCTTCGCCAAGCTCCAGCTCACCGAGGAAGAACTGAAGGAATGGACGTGACCTCGGCGCCCGCAACGGGCGGGCGTGTCGTTTTCTGGTACGGCTGCAACGTCCTGCGGCACGGCGACATCATTCATGGCTGTCTCGACATCCTGAGAATGCTCGGGATCGATGCGCGTCCGGCGGGCGGGCCGGACTATTGCTGCGGAACCGGCAAGGACGACAACCAGACGGCGGCGGACGGCATGGCGCGCCGCACCGTCAGCAAGTTCAACGCCCTGGGCCGCGACACCGTGGTGGCGTGGTGTCCGTCGTGCCACATGCACATGACGGAATTCATGCGCGAAGCCTATCCCGCCGAGTTCGGTTTCAACTATTTCGTCGATGTGCTGCATGAGCGTCGCGACGCGCTTGCGAAGCTGCTCACGAAACCGGTGCCGATGCGGGTCTTGCTGCACAAGCACGTCGGATTCAACGATCAGGTGAAGGTAAACGAAAAGGTGCCGGCGTTGCTCCGGCTCATTCCCGGCGTGGAAGTGGTGGACGACGACTATGCGGCGCCGGGATACATGTGCGCGCTGCTCGCCGCGGTGCCAAAGGCGCTCGAGGACATGCACCGCGAGACGCTGCGCCGCGTGGCGCTTCACAAGGCGGACGCGGTGGTGACGACCTACCACCAGTGCTATCGCGAGGTCGTCGGCCTCGAAGCCCACGCCGGCACGAAGGTGTACAACTACGTCCATCTGCTCGCGCAGTCGATCGGCCTCGACTACGAGGACGAGTACAAGGCCTGGAAGAAGGCGGGGCGGAACGCCGCGAGCCTGATCGGCGAAGAGCGCCTTCAGAAAGTGGGCGTGCAGTTTTTCGAGCGCGCCATGCTGCCGGAGCTCGTCAAGCGCCCGCTCGGGATCGATCCCAAGCCCGGCACCGGCGAGGATTGACTCCGCGCGACATGACGGAAGGCCGCGAATTGCGCATCGAAGTGATCTGTACCGGCGACGAGGTGCTCACCGGCAAGATCGTCAATACCAATTTCAGCTACATCAGCCAGAAGCTCGAGGACTTCGGGCTCGCCGTGCGCTGGGAGACGACCGTCGGCGATGACCGCGAGAGCCTGCTGCTCGCCTTCAGGCTCGCGGGCGAGCGCGCCGATGCGGTGATCGTGAACGGAGGTCTCGGGCCGACCGTGGATGACCTCTCGCAGGAAATCGCGGCGCGCGCGGCGGGCGTGGACCTCGTGCTTTCCGAAGCATGGCTCGCGCGCATGGAAGAGTACTTCAAGCGCCGCAGCCGCGTCATGCCGCCCAACAACCGCAAGCAGGCCATGCTGCCCGCCGGCGCCGAGATCCTCGACAATCCGGTCGGCACGGCATGCGGCTTCGCGGTCGACATCGGCCGCGCCCGCTTCTACTTCACCCCGGGCGTGCCGCGCGAGATGCGGCGCATGCTGGAAGAACAGATCATCCCGCGCCTGCTCGCGAAGAGCGGCATGCAGAGCGCGATCTTTCTCAAGCGCTTCCATTCCTACGGCATCGGGGAATCGCACGCCGATACGCTGCTCGCCGGTGTCGAAGCACTGGTCCCGGACGCGAGCGTCAAGCTCGGCTTTCGCGCGCACTATCCGCAGCTCGAAACCAAGCTCACCGTGCGCGGCAAGGATATGGACGACATCCGGCGCAAGCTCGCGCCGGTCGAGGCCGAGGTGCGCCGCCGGCTCGGCAACTTCATCGTGGCGGAAGGCGACCAGACGCTCGAGCAGGTCGTGCTCGACGCGCTCTCGAAACGCGGCGCCACGCTCGCGCTCGTGGAAAGCTTCACCAGCGGGCAGATTGCCGCGCGCCTCGGCCACCTGGCCGGCGCGGAGAAGGTATTGCGGCGCGGCGTCATTTCTCGCGACCTCGCGGAAGTATGCGCCGCAGCCGGACTCGAGCGTGGGGCGATCGACGGCGTAACGCGTGAGAGCGCGGAAGCGGTCGCGCGGGCGATGCGCGCGCAGACGCGCGCGACGCACGCGCTGGCGGTCCTGATCGAAGTGGACGAGGGCCCGGACCGTATCGACATCGGCGGAACCGTATGCATTGCGATCGCCGCCGAGAACGACGTCGCCACGCGCCGCAGCCGCATCGTAGGCGGCCGCGACTGGGTGCGTCTCGGGGCGGTGGAAATGGGGCTCGACTGCCTGCGCCGCTACCTGCAGGGCCTGCCGGTGCAGGAACGCATCGACTTCGAGAAGGTGGAAAGCGTCAGCGAAGCGGCCGGGGCGCGCTGAGCACTGCCCTGCGGGCGCCGCGGCCGCGAGGTGCCGCGTCGTTCAGACACCGCCCTTGATGCGTTCGTCGAGTCCCAGGGCACACGCGTTGGCCACGCCCCATGCAGCCTTCTCATCGCCCGGCATCTTGTCCCAACCGCCCTTTTCGATGAATTCGGCTCTCTGGTAGCTCTCCATTCCCTCGAATTCCTTGATTCTCACCGGGCGATTCGGGCCGCTCATGAACTGGGCGACGCAGATCGCCACCCGGCTTGTCATGACAGCCTCCTCGCTCATCTTCTGCGTCGTGCCGGAAGTCGTCCAGCCGCCCCACATGAAGCCGATCACGATCGCGCCGACCGCCCCCGCGACAGCGCCCCAAAATCCATACACGACTTTCACATCTGTCTCTGGTGTCATGGCAAATCTCTTTCAAAAGTATCGACGCGACGCGCGGCGATCACCGTCAGGGCTGCGTGACCTCACTGTTCATCGCACCGTCGAACTACTCGAGCAGGAAACTTATGTTCGCATTGATGCGGTAGAGCACGATCTTGTTGTTTTCGACCTTGGCCTGAAAGTCCTTGATGTATATCGACTTGATTCCCTTGAGCGTCTTTCCTGCACGAAGGACCGCATTCGACGCCGCGGCCTCCCAGCTCTGGTCGGATTCGGCAATCACTTCAATTACCTTAAGCATGCTTGTCATGGTGAATTCCCGTAGGTGGTACTGTTGAAGCGGACGCTCGGGGCCCTGCAATGTGTCGCCGGGCCCCGAGCGGCGTTATCGCGTCTTAATCGGTGATTTTTTCCCACTGGTGGCCGAGCAATCCTCCGACCGCCGCGCCACCGACGATTCCGACGGTGCTTCCGCCCGTGAGAACACCCCCCGCAACGCCGCCGGCACCGGCGCCGATCGCGGTGTTCTTCTCCTGCGTTGACATGCCGGCGCAGCCGCCGAGGCCGATCACCAGTGCCGCAACGAACGCGCCACTTACTGCAAACCTTTGCATCGTTTTCATCTGGAAGCCTCTAAAAAAAAAGAGGCATATCGCCCTTCCTCGATCAGATGATCAAGACGCTCGAGATGGAACAGACGGTCGAGCCGATGGCCAGCCGCAGGGTTTCGGGGTCGGCCGGCGGCGGCAAACCGAACCTGTCCGAAATCGGCGAGACCGCCACACGGCATGGGCGCGAGCTGTTACAGCACGGCTTCACGGTGGACCAGGTCGTGCATGATTACGGCGATCTGTGTCAGGCGATTACCGAATTGGCGTACGAGCAGAACTTACCGGTCTCAATAGACGAGTTCCGAACGGTCAATCGGTGCCTGGACAATGCCATTGCCGCTGCCGTGATGGAATTTTCCTATCATCGCAGCACTCTGATCGCGCAAAAAACGACCGAGGCGCTGAACGAACGGCTGGGAGTACTGGCACACGAACTGCGTAACCTCATCCATACCGCCAAGCTTGCCGTAGCCGCCATGAAAGCGGGGAATGTGGGATCGGCCGGCGCGACCGGCGCGGTGCTGGATCGCAGCCTGATCGGGCTGGGCAACCTGATCGATCGCTCCCTCTCCGAGGTGCGAATGTCGGCCGGAATCCCGGCACGCGATGAGATCTTTTCCGTCAACGACTTCATCCAGGAAGTCAGGATTTCGGCAACACTCGAGGCGCGGGCGCGGGGCTGCCCGTTTACCGTGTCTGCGGTCGATCCGACGCTCGCGGTCGATGCCGACCGGGATCTCATGCTGTCGGCGGTAGGAAACCTGCTGCAGAACGCGTTCAAGTTCACGCGACGCCATACCGAGGTCTCGCTGCGTGCCTACGCAAGCGCCGGTCGCATTCTGATCGAGGTCGAGGATCACTGCGGTGGCCTTCCGCCGGGCGCGGCGGAGAGCATGTTTTCGCCATACACGCAGATGGGCGCGGATCGATCGGGCATGGGTCTCGGACTGTCGATCTGCCGGCGTTGCGTCGAGGCCAATCACGGCGTGCTCAGCGTACGCGACATGCCCGGCTCGGGATGTGTCTTCACGATCGACATGCCCCGGCAGCTGTGGGTTAAAGCCCCGGTCAGTGGACTCCCGGCTTCGATGGTCGGGTGATCTTGCCGCGGACATAAACCGGAGTACTCAAATGAAGCGGGCCCGAATTCTCATCGTTGACGACAGCGATGACGTCCGATCGATCATCGCCGCGTTCCTGCATCGTGATGGCTACAAGGTCAAGCAGTGCGCCGACGGCGCGGCCGCGCTGAAGGCGCAGGACCAGGCGCCTTTTGACGTGCTGATTACCGACATATTCATGCCGGAACGCGACGGTATCGAAACCATCGCCGAGTTCCATCGAAGATATCCGCAGACCCGTATCATCGCCATGTCCGGGACGGCCATGAACCGGGTCGATTACCTGGCGCTTTCCCTGGAGATCGGCGCACACCGCGTTCTCAGAAAGCCATTCGATGTATCGGCGCTGGAAATGGCGCTGGAGGAAGTGCTCAACGAAACGCGAGCCCCTCATTCAAGCGGCCCATGATCGGCGGGCAAGGACCGAGTCATTCGCGTGCGCGCCAGGTGAGGGTGACGTACTCCGGCAGGCCGAATGACGGAACGCACCTCCGGGCTCACACCACGGGAAACGGACATGGCTGCCATGCCCTCCATATCGGAAAAGCATAGCCCCAGGCAGAATCATCTGCTGGCGGCGCTTCCCGCGTCGGACTACGCGCGACTGCTGCCGGACCTGGAACTCGTTCCGCTGCCGCTGGGCTGGGCGATCTACGAAGCGGGCGGAAAATTGGGCTACGTTTACTTTCCGACCAGCGCCATCATTTCCCTGCTCTATGTGATGGAAGACGGATCATCGGCCGAAATCGCGGTCGCCGGCCACGAAGGGCTGGTCGGCATCGCGCTTTTCATGGGCGGAGAAACCACACCCAGCCGGGCCGTGGTCCAGAGCGCGGGGTACGGCTACCGACTGAGGGCGATCGTTCTAAAAAAGGAATTCGACCAGGGCGGCACGTTGCATCAACTGGCCCTGCGCTATACCCAGGCGCTGATCACACAGATGGCGCAGACGGCGGTGTGCAACCGGCACCACTCGGTGGAACAGCAATTGTGCCGCTGGCTCCTGTTGAGCCTGGACCGGCTGCCCTCGAACGAGCTCAAAATGACCCAGGAGTTGATCGCCAACATGCTGGGGGTGCGCCGCGAAGGCGTGACGGAGGCGGCGGGAAAGTTGCAGAAGGCGGGATTGATTCACTACAGCCGCGGCCACATCACCGTCATCGACCGGCCGAAGCTCGAGAAGCGCGTATGCGAGTGCTATGGGGTGGTGAAAAAAGAAATGGACCGCCTGCTTCCTCACCATACGGCAGGCTGATTTTTCAGTCATACACAGCGGAACGGCGCGATTTTCCGATCGCACCGTTCCGCTGCTGAGACCGCTTCAGCCGATCAGTTGCTGATGAGCACCGCGACCCGGTTGTCACCCCTCAACTGCGGGTCGCCGAAGGCACCGATCTGGATCTTGTAAGCCGGCACGCCGGCATCGATCAATGCATCGCGAACATTGCTGACACGCTGCTCGTTGGCGCCGTCGATCGCCGCCCGGAAGGTCGGATTCCGATCCATGTAGTTTGCAACCTCGCGCGCCTTGTTGCTGTCCGATCGCAGGATGCGGTCATCGCCGGAATTGAACGTGTAGTCCCGATACGGACTCCAGCTTCCACCTCCGGCGAGCGGACCTTCGGCACCGGTCGGTCCCGTCGCGCCCCGCTGACCTGCAACGCCGGTTGCGCCGGCGGCGCCGCTCACGCCTGCCATCTCGGTGCTGCCCCGAGCACCCGTGTATCCCGTCGCGCCCCGTTCCCCCGCAACGCCGGCAGCGCCGGCCGGGCCGGTCGGACCCACCGTAGTCGGGCCTGCAGGACCTGTATCGCCGGCTACGCCTTGCATGCCTGCGGGACCGGTACGTCCCCTCGGGCCTGCGGGACCTGCAATGCTGTCGCCTTGCGCGCCTATCTGCCCGGTGGCGCCTTGCGCGCCCGTCGGGCCGGCAGGACCTGCTTCGCCGGCACGCCCGATCACCATCCTGCCGGGGGCACCGGTTGCTCCGGTCGGGCCTTGCTGACCCGCCGGACCGGCATAACCATCCGGGCCCGCAGGACCGGCCATCGCCGCGCCGGGCGCGCCCGTAAGTCCAGTAGCACCTTGCGCACCCGTGGCACCGGCAGGACCGGCAGGACCGGCAGGACCGGCGGGGCCGACCCAGCTCGGCGACCCGGCAACGGGCTCCGTGGTCGTAGTCGCACATCCAGCTGCGAACGTCGCAGCAACCGCAAGCACCAGCGGGCGCTTCACCATCATCTCCAGTAACGTCGGATTTCTCATCGTAGTTCCTCTTCGGATATCAAAACTGCGCACGGATAAGGCCTGCATCGAAATCGTGTGTGCGTCGTACGATTCCCAGTGACAACATACGCGGATTCGACGGCCCGCTCCGTGCGCCAGCGCTCACATGCCGCGACGCGGCCCGCGCGCGTACTTCCTGGCATCCTTTGCGGCATCCTGGATTTTCTCGCCCGCCTTTTCGATCTGCCGTCCGGCGTTTTCCTTTGGGCTGACCCATGAAAAGTGCGTATCGTGCTCCGATCGTTCCCGAACGTTTCATCTTCAGGCGCTTATTTCGTCTGCGAAAGGGATCCGCCCCGTGGTCCGAGGAAATACCAGAGGATCAGGCCGAGCACCGGCAGCAGCAGCACCACGACGATCCAGATCACTTTCTTCTCGTTGGAAGCGGAGCTTTGAATTATGTTGATGATCGCCCAGATGTCGGCGGCGAGAATCAGCAGGCCCCAGAGGCCGTGATACCCGATGTCCATCATTTTGGTTCCTTTACTGTAAAAGGCGAACGGGAGACAGCCCGGGCCGTCCCCGTTGTCCCGGTTTCATTGGACGATCACCAGGCGGGGGTGACCGGAACAATGCAAATCAACTTCCCTTGAGCCGCATGTCATTCCTGACGGATGTCACGCCCTTGACGCTGCGTGCAACCTCGACCGCCCTGTTGATATCACCACGGGAATTGACGAAGCCGCTCAACTGAACCGCGCCCTTGAAGGTCTCGACGTTGATCTCGGCCGAATTCAGCGATGGATCGTTGAAAATCGCCGCTTTCACTCTGGTGGTAATAACGGTATCGTCGAAATACTCTCCCGTACTCTCCTGCTTGGCCGTCCCTGCGCAGCCGAGCAGGGAAGCGAGCAGGAAGGCGCTGATTAAGGCAACAAGTCTATTGACTCTCATGATGATGCTCCTCGTAATGGATCAACTTCATTTCTCTCGCGCAACCGGGATGCCATGGGATAGGGCCGGCATTCCGGGTTGCGACCTGAAACGCCGGCCCTGATGAGCTCGAAGCGTCTGGCGTCGATCCAGCCGACGACGCAGGTCATGCCCGGCTTCGTATCGACACTTATGAATACTAAGCGCGTTTCCCCGGACGTTCCGTGCGCTGTCGAACATAGGACTCTGAGCCAAGCCGATATGGGTGACGAATGCGCGAAAACCGCGGACCGGCGACGCACACTCCGGCTGCTCGGAGCCATTGTCCTCACCCCCCTTGTCGTTCTGTCGCTCCAGGCACGCGCAACCGCCGCTCCCGCAAACCTGCGCTTTCACGCGTTGCGTAAAGGCGCGCCGATCGGCACGCACACCGTCAGCTTTCGGCAGGTCGGGCAGCAGCTCATGGTTACGACCCGCATCGATATCGCCGTGAAGGTGCTGGTGTTTACTGCGTTCCATCTCAGGCACGAAGCGGAGGAAATCTGGCAGGCAGGCAGGCTGGTCGCCGTCCGGAGCACCACAGACGACAACGGCACGCAACTGCAGGTCTCAGGCACCGCCGTCGAGGGCGGTTTTCGTGTGATCGGTGAGGACGGACCGTTCCTGGCACCTGCAAACCTGCTCACCTCGAACATGCTATGGAACACCCGCATGCTGCGCGAAACCCGATTAATCGACGTCCAGTACGGCGGCGTCATCGGACTCGCCGTCAAGCCGCTCGGGCAGGCGCTCGTCGAGACACCCTCCGGGCAGGTGCTGGCGAACCGCCATCACCTCATCACGCCCCACTACGCGGGCACCCTGTTTCACGACGAAAGCGGGCGTTGGGTGAAAGGCCTCATCGAGGCGAAGGGTGAGATCATTGAATATGCGCTTGCAAGTTAGAAAGACCGTGCGGGCATGGCCGCACCGGGCGATGATCGCAGGCGGCTGTGTCGCCCTCGAGTTCGCGCTGTCGGCGTGCACGCTCATCGAGTACCGGCCCGAAGTGGTGATCGGCACCGGCAGGCCGGGCGGCGTTTACTTTCCACTCGGTGATTCGATCTGCCGTATGCTCAATCTCGATCTGCCGGCGCGCGGCCTGCGCTGCGCAGCCTATCCCTCACGCGGTCCGGTGGCGAATATCGAAGCGCTGCACGCCGGGCGCATCGATATCGGCATCGTGCAGTCGGACGTTCTGACTGACGCGATAAGGGGCGAGGGCCCCTTCGCGTCGCAACGGCCGGATAGCGAGTTGCGCGTGCTGTTCACGGGCCAGACCGAGGCCTTCACCATCGTCGCGCGGCGGGAGCTCGAGATCCGCGCCGCGTCGGATCTGCGAGGCAGGCGCATCAATCTGGGCAGTCCCGGATCGGGCGAGAGGGTGAGCATGAATCGCGTGATGGCGGCGCTCGGATTCGCGCCCTCCGATTTCGCCGCGGCTCGCGAATTGCCTCTCGCGCAGCAACACGATGCCTTCTGCGCGCGCGAGCTCGACGCAATCGTCTATATGGTGCGTCATCCGAATGGCCTGATCGAGGAGGTGATCCGCACGTGTGACGGCGTCCTGGTCGACGTGAGCGGCCCGCGGATCGAAAGCCTGCTTGCGAGTCACGCGGAATACTCGCGCTCGATAATCGCCGGCAACACGTACACCGGCAATCCGGAAGCCGTGGCCACGCTCGGGGTGCGGACGGCGATCATCACAACGACGCGTTTGCCGGAGACGGTCGCTTACGACATCACCAAGGCGCTTTTTGAGAACATCGACGATTTTCGGCGCCTGCACCCTGATTTTGCGACGCTCCTGCCCCGTGACATGGTGCCCGGTGCCGCCGAGGTGCCGGTGCATGCGGGAGCAGCGCACTACTATCGTGAGCGCGGATGGTCGCGAGAATAGGATTCCCGCCTGAGCTCACGGCATCATCCTCCTGAATCGGGAACTCAGTGCCGCCTTACTTGATACGATCTTCCCAATCGGCCAGCTGCTTCTCCGCTTCATCCCTGGAAATGCCGTACGTTTCCTGGATCTTGCCGGCAAGCTTGTCGCGCTTGCCTGCGATCACGTCCAGGTGGTCGTCGGTGAGCTTGCCCCATTGCTCCTTGACACTGCCCTTGAATTGCTTCCAGTTGCCTTCGATGCGATCCCAATTCATTTTCGTATCCTTTAGGTTGATGAAAAATACGGAGTTGATGAAACACCCGGAGGACGCACTACTACCGTCGCGCCAGGTTCGAACTGCTCCCTTGAGGTGCGGGCCATCCTCCCGCGCCGCCGATGACGATGAGGCGCTCGCCCGGTCGCCAGCTCGCCGGGTTTGCGTCATTGATCACGCGGCTCGACCCGTCTGCCAGGCGAACGGTAATTTCGTAGTGCCCGATCGATGGCGCCGGAAGTTCACCCTGGTCGCTGGCCCGCGCCGCTGTTGCGCCGTGGCCGGCGCCTTTGACGTGCGTTTCGATTTGCCGCACCGACACGATCATGCCGCATTCGGCGCACCGTCCCCTGGCACGCGCGTTGCCGGCCGCCTGCTCGGCTGTCACTGCGACCGGCTGCGCCTGCGCCACCGGGAGAATGTCGAGCGCGAGCAAGCGGTCCGAATCGTCGGCCAAATTCGGACCCCAACCCATCATGTGCGCCACTCCCGTGCTACTGAGCAGGATCGCCGCGATGCCTGAGAGCAACAGCGACAGGTACGGCAACTTGTCGGATCGCGAGCTCATGCCGGCCCGGCTATCGCCCAGCGCGCCGATGCGGGCGATGAAGGTTCACGGACCGCGACCATCTGAAGAGTCAGCATCGCGCGCTCGCCTCGCAAGCAGAAAGCCGAGTAACACACCGGCGGCGGCGGCAACCCCAATCACGTTCCACGGGTTGTCACGCACGTGTCCGTTGGCTGCGGCGGCAATGCTCTTCGCTTTGTCGAGGGTCGGTCGTGACGCACCGATCAGTGCCGCTCCAGCGCTGTTCAGCTTCTCGTCAATCTTCTCCCGCGCTGCGGCCAGGCTTGCGCCCGTTACGTTCGCTGCAGCCTTGATCAGGTCTTCGCCATCGACGATGACCGTCTTGATATCGCCGGCCATCCTGCTCCTCACCTGATTGAATTCGTCTGTTCTCTGTTCCGTCATCGCCGTGTTCCATGGTTGTATGATCAAAATTCAGGTAACCGCTGTCCTCTCTCAGGACGGTCTGTGCGACAGCATCGCGTAGAGAACAGGCTCACAGGGTACGCAGCGTGGCACTGGGAGTCTGTGCGATGGCGTACCGAGAGTCGAAACGACCGGATCGGGAACGAAATAGGCATTCGTCAGGTTCACGCTGGTTACCGCGCTGCCGATTGCCGAAATCAGCGTCGCGTAGATCAGGCTGTAAGGCTCATCCGGCGAACTGCCGATGGCACGCACGACCTCCCTGCCCCGGTTCTCGAGCTGCGGGAGATAATTTCGCGGCGCGAGCGGTTCGCCCTTCTGTTTCTCCCACGTCGCGAGAAAGAGCTTCTGGAACTCGGCGACCACCGGACCTTCCAATTGCAGGTGAGTATCGCGCCAGGGGGGGCCTCCACCGGGGCGCTGCTTGGATCGCCTGCTGAAGGACCCGCTGGAATAAACGCTGCTGATGTTGATCCCGCCGAGGAACGCGGTCCGACCATCGACGATCAGCAGCTTGCGGTGATCGCGCTGATTGACATCCCAGCCCTTCTTGACCGTCAGCGGATTGATGGGATTGTATTCCAGGACGTTGATGCCGCTGTCGGCGAGCCGCTTGAAGAATGCCTTGGGCGTGTTGATCGATCCCACGCTGTCGTAAATGAGGTTCACCTGCACCCCCTGGGCCTGCTTCTCGATGAGCAGGTCCGCAAAGCGATTTCCCACCTCATCGTCCTCGATGATGTAGGTTTCCATGTTGATATGGTCCTTCGCATTGCGGATGGCGGTGAACATGGCCTGAAAGGTGGCCGGACCGTCCTGCAGCAACAGCACCTTGTTGCCGACCACCAACGGGCTTCCGACGATCGCCTCTTCCAGCGCCAGATGTCGGTCGAAGATGTTGGTCTCCTCGCCGCGGCTCTGGAGCCGGTCGAGGATCGCTTTGCTTTGCTGCGAAGTCAGGGGCCCGCGCGCGCCCTCGAGTTGAGCGGGCTGGGCCGGACGCCTCGCCATATCGGGAACGATGGTCGGCAGCGAACCGCATCCGGCGAAGAAGCCAAGACACACCGCCACCAGGAATCCCGCTGACCGCATCAGTCTGCCACGCATAGCCTCAGACCTTGTAGTCATCCTTCACCAGCCGATATTACTTCCTGGCGTCTCTTGCCGCGTCCTGGATTTTCTCGCCCGCCTTTTCTATCTGCTGTCCGGCGTTGTCGACCGCCTTGTCCATTGCCTTGCCCGCGCGTTCTGCCGGACCCTCCTCTTTCTGGCAGCCCGCTAGCACTGCCGCCAGCGCACCCGCTGCCAACACCACAGAAACATTCTTGCCAAGCTTCATCGTTCGTCTCTCCAAAAAATCCGACCACCGGAAAACGGGCTGTCCCCGTTGTGTTGGCTTCATTTGATGATCACCCGGCGGAGGCGACCGGAACAACGCCGATCAGGCGCCCTCGAGTCGCATCACACCGGGCGACCGCCCTCTTTCTGGCGTCCTTGCCAGTCGGCAAGCTGCCTCTCCGCTTCGTCGCTCGTCACCCCGTACTTTTCCTGGATGTTCAGGGCGAGCTGTTCACGATCGCCTGCAATCACGTCGATATTGGAAAGCTTGCGCCAGCGTCGCTTGAAGCTGCCCTTGAGTTGCAGCCAGCCGTCTTTAATAAGATTCCATTGCATCTCGGTCTCCTTGCCGGGTTCGTATCATGTAAAGTTACGGCAAGCATTGCCCTGCAGTCTGTCTGATAGCGCACATGGCTCGAGTCAGCGCCCAAGCAGCTCACCGGCGGGCTTGAGCGACTCGACGCGATCGCAGACCACCTTGGCGATGGCAACGAGCGGCGCGCCGAGAAGCAGACCCCAAGCGCCCCACAGCCAGCCGAAGAACAGCAATGCGATGAATAGCACCGCGGCGTTCACGCCCGCAAAACGGCTCTGCAGCCAGGTCATGAAGGCCATCCCGATCGCAATTGCTATCAGCAGCGACACGCCCCCCACGGCCAGCGCCGCGAAAAGCGATCCGAATTGCACGAAGCCCGCCATGCCGCTCCCCAGTGCGATCAGCGCCGGGCCCAGGTAGGGGATGAAGTGCAGTACGCCGGCAGCGAAGCCCCATACGCCTGCCCGTTCCACGCCGAGCGCCTCGAACGCGAGCCAAGTGCAGACCGCGAGCAGCGCGTTCGACGCAAGCGTCGCCAGCAGATAGCGCTGGACCTGCACGTCGATTTCCTCGAGTATCCGCACGGCATCCTTCTTGTGCGAGAGCGATGGCCCGACGTAGCCCACGAGCTTGCGGCGGAAGTGATCGCCCGAGGCGAGCAGGAAGTAAGTGAGCAGCAGCACGATCGGTGTTTGCGCGATGACGGTGAAGAGCAGCGCGGACTGCGCGAGCGCATAGTCGCGCAACCACGCGGTGGGTTCGGCTATCTTGATCGTGGTCGCCCGCGCGCCCGGCTTCGCACCCGCGTCAGCGGCTGCGCCCTGGATTTCGTCGGCGGTATCCTGCATGTTCTGCAGCGCCGACGGCGCACCGGTGCGGGCACTGCTCAGATTCTGACGCAGCTTCCGCGCCGCCTCCGGCAGCGTCTCGATCACCGCCGCCGCATCGTCGCTCAACGAAAAGGCGGTCCACGACAGGCCGCCGGCCAGCACGGACAGCACCAACGCCGCCCCCACGGGACGTGGAACGCGGGCCGCCTTGAGCCACTCCACCAGCGGGCTCAGCGCATAGCTTGCAAGGATGCCGATCAGCAATGGAACGACGAAGGCGCGTGCGAGATAAAGCGCGGCGACAATCGCGATGACCGCCAGTACGCCGACCGCCATGCTCATCCGCAAGTAACGGGCCGGGCGGGCCACGACCACCGCGGCATCCACGACCGCCTCTGGCATAGGCTGGGGGGCGGCTTCGGCGTGGTGCGGGGCCGGGGCCGGGGCTGTTGCGCCCACTTGCGCGACGTTCATCTGCCTGACGCCCCAACCTCGACGTTTACTGATTGCGAACCAGCGTGCCGTTTTCCACCCTGACCCTGTCACCCACCCTGAATGCGGGTTCGGCCTCGTAAGAGACGGCCTGCGTGCCGCCGCTCTCCAAACGGGTGATCACTTCATAGTGCTTGGTGGTCTTCACCCTGTTCTCAATTTCGCGGCCGGCGTAAGCCCCGCCGGCGGCCCCGGCCACCGTGGCGATGGTCCTGCCGCTGCCGCCACCGACCTGGCTTCCGAGCAACGCACCGGCCAGACCGCCGGCGATCATTCCCAGATAGTTGCCTTCGCCTTTGACTTCGATCACGTTGACCGCTTCAACCACGCCACAATTGACGCAATGTCTCGCGACCCGGCGGGCACCTGGCTGCGTACCGGAGGCGGCCAGCAATGACTTGCCGAGCACCGCGGTCGAACGATGTTCGCCTACACGCAGATTCGCCGTCACCTTGCTGTCGGGCGCAATGCGGTCCCGGGTGTTGATGGTGTGGCTGCCCTCGTATAGCCCGTCTCGCGTTTCCTCCAGAAAAATGCGTCCCGCCACCCCGGCGATCCTGATGCTTGCTTTCCCGCCCGGGGTTCCGTGCAGGGCAAAGACGAGATCGGAGCCCGCAACGAGTTGGTTCGGTATCACGTCGAAACGATCGATTCGGGGAGGCGCGCTCGAAGAGGCCGCCTCGGCCATTCGTCGGGCGGACGTCTTGGGGGCGGAAGCGACCAGCGGCTCGTCCAGAACCACGCTCGCGACTTGAGTGCTCAGACGCAGATTGGCCGTGACCCTGCTATCGGTCGCGATGCGGTCGCGCGTCTTGATCGTGTACGTCCCCGCGTAGAGGCCCGTTTCCACCTCTTCGAGGAGGAGCCTTCCCGCCGCGCCGGGAATCCCGACTGTTGCAATGCCGCCCGGCGTTCCATACAGCGTGAAGTTCAGCTCGGTGCCTGCCGCGAGCTCGGCGACCTGTTCCACATCAAAACCGCTGATTCTGGGCGCCGTGAAGGAGTATGCGGACGATTGAGCGTGAGCCGCGCCCGGCGCAAACGTCAGCGGAAAAAAAATGAGCAGTGCGAACAAAAGTCTCGTGTGGGTGTTCATGGTGTCTCTCCTGGTGCGCTGCCGATATGAGAACCGGCGACGATTGCTTACATCCTGCCCAGATCGTGAAGTGCATCGATGACCATTCCGGTGCCGAGCGCGATCAGCAGGATGTCGCCGGCCACGCGCACGTAGCGGTGCCCCGCCGGCGGTTGACCGAACTGCACGGCGAGAGCCGACGGCACATCGTGATAGATCACCTCCCGCGGCAGCGGTCGGCCGACGGCCCACTTTCTCGCCTGGCCGGGCGGCATGCAGCCGTTCTCTTTCCTGGCGAGTCCCGGCGGGCAGCGGCCGGCGCGAAACTGAGCGCTGTAGTAGTCGTGAGTGATCGTCCTGTGCCGGTCGCCAAAATGCTCGCGCATCACGACGGCGGATCCGCTGCCGTCGCCCCGCGATCTCGGTTCGCTATCCCGTCGTTCGCTCTTATCGCCCTTGCCACCGCCGGCCCATGAGGGTTTATCCGCAATCGCCGGAGCGACCGCCAGTACTCCGGCGATCACCACAGCCAGCGCGCAATTCGTTTTCAAGCCGATTCCTCTCATTGCTGCTCTCCAAGCTGATATCGCTGTGGCAAGGGACCTGCCGACGTTATGCCGCTGGCACCCCTGTCAGCGCAGCAATGATCCTCCTCCGGCGATACACGGTCCGTTCGCCACCGCACATACGGCGTCGATCCCGCTAAAGGGAGCAAAGGTGAATTCAGCCTGGCCGCTGCCATGCGTTGGCGTGGCCGCTTGGCCCGCCGCTGTCACGGCGGCCTTCAACTTTCCGAGTCGAAATACTTGACGAATCCGTCCGGCCCGCTGATCCGCAGGACAGTAGCGCCTCGCCTCATGTATTCACGCGCGCGCTCCATGGCGTCGTCCTTCGAATCGAATGCCACGGACATCAGTTTCAACGGGTCAACGCTTTCGCCCGGAGGCGGCTTCGCGTCCACGAAATAGAGTCGATAACGCATCGGCTTTACTCCGGTTTTAGTCGGTTCGGGACGCGCCCTGCCGGTTCTTGTCGGCGAGCGCCTTGATGAGACCCGCAATGCCGCCGTCGCGTACTCTGCTGGCGAAAGTCTCGCGATAAGTGGAAACGAGGCTGATACCGGCGACCTTGATGTCGTAGACCTTCCATCCGGCCGGCGTCTTCTCCATGTCGTAGTCGATGGTCATCCGTTCCGCCCCGGGCTGCTTGATTTCGGATTTGACCGTGACCTCGGTCGCGCCGGGCGCGGCACGCAGCGGCTTGTACTCGATCACCTGATCGCGATAGCTCGCCAACGCGGTCGAATAGGTGCGGACCAGCAGCGTCTTGAACTCGGCGGTGAGCGCTGCCTGCTGCTCGGGCGTAGCGATGCGCCAGTTGCGCGCGACGGCGATTCGCGTCATGCGGTCGAAGTCGAAGTGCGGCAGGATCCTGGTCTCCACCAGCTCGGCCACCTTCGCCGGGCTGCCTGCCTGGACGTCCGCGTCCCGCCTGAGGACGGCGATTACCTCCAGCGTGACCGCTCTGAGCAGCGCGTCGGGGGCGACATCGTGTGCCGGCGGGATATCGACCAGCGCCAGTTGCTTTCCGCCGCGCTCGAGCTTCTTATCCGCGGGCAGCTTCAGGTCAGTTCCGGGCGCATCGTCAGCGAGGTCAAGCTGGCCTTCGTCTCCACCCACGTAACGCTCGCCGGACAGGGTCACACTCACCGGGCCGTGCGCGGCGAGCGGGGCTGCAATCGCCGGAGGCGGTGCCGCGACAAGCCCGCCGCCGGCTGCGACGAGTGCTGCTACCAGTATCTTGTGCATGGGAACCACACCGTTTCGCTGCCGCGTTACGAATCGTAAACTCGGGTAGAGGGAGAGCTCAGTCGTAACGGCGAAGCCGCCGCGAAAACTCCACCAGGGGTCGAACGCCGCTCGCCTCGGCGCGCTGGCACCAGTCGTGCAGTTGGTGCACCAGGTACTCCGTTGAGGCGGTCGACCGCGCCCACAGTGCCGTGAGTTCGCGGCGCATCTGATAGGCGACCTGCAGCGCGCGCGATTTCGGCAGCACTTCGGCGAGCTTCATACGTTCGGGCTCGGGCAGCGTCTTCTCGTCGTGGTGCAGATAGCGCTTGAGGCTTTGCAGCACGCGCGCATCGGCGGGCGCGAATCGCCGCAGCCGGTGCAGCTCTTCGACGTAGGTGGCCCGCAGCGACTTCGCGTAGCGGGCGAGCACGTCGTGGCGATGGACGATCACCGCTTGCAGCGTCTCCAGATCGACGGCCTGCCGGGCCGCGGTGAAGCGCGGCACCGGCGCGATTCTCTTTACTCGGGCAAGCCCGGCCATCTCGAGCGCCCGGATGTACATCCACCCCAGGTCGAACTCGTACCATTTGGTCGACAGCTTCGCCGAGGTGACGAACGCGTGGTGGTTGTTGTGCAGTTCCTCGCCGCCGATCAGGATGCCCCACGGCACGATGTTGGTGCTCGCGTCTCCGGTGAACCAGTTGCGGTAGCCCCGGTAGTGGCCGATGCCGTTGATGACCCCGGCCGCCCAGAAGGGGATCCACACGACCTGTACCAGGAAAATCAGCACACCGGGCACGATCCCGAACAGCAGCACGTCCAGGGTCCCGAACAGCGTAAGGCCGAGAATGACGTACCGCGAATACACGTTGCGCTCGATCCAATCGTCGGGAGTTCCATAGCCGTAACGCTCCAGGGTGTCCCGGTTGTGGCTCTCCTTGACGTACAGGAAGACCCCTCCCCAGAGCACGCGGTTGATGCCGACCACCTGCGGGCTGTGGGGGTCGTCCGGGGTTTCGCAGCGGGCGTGATGCTTGCGATGGATCGCGACCCACTCCCGGGTCGCCATTCCGGTGGTCAGCCACAGCCAGAGCCGGAAAAAATGGCTGACTGCCGGGTGCAGATCGAGCGCGCGATGGGTCTCGCAGCGGTGCAGGAAGACGGTAACGGCGACGATGGTGACGTGGGTCAGAGCGAGCGCGGCGACCACGTGACCCCACCATGGGAGATCGAATACGCCGGAAAAGAGCATCCACTCCACTTCGAACTCCCGTTCCTTCAGCCCTACCCTAGCGCTTGCGCGCTATGTTCAGCAGCTGTGAATGTGCTTTCTCGCTCGCCATGTCCTGCTGGCGGATCAAATCCTTGATGAGCCCGATAAGCACTTTGAGATCCTGCGAGATTGCAGCGATGTTGTTCAACAACTGCTGCTCTTCGGCTGCGGTCATGCTCGGCACTCCCATCGGGGTATGAAAACATTGTCCGGCCGGATTGCGTGCCGCTCTGTCCGGAAGCGCACATGACGAAGAGACTGGCCGGAGAGGAAGTGGTCGGGGTGCCGGGATTCAGCCGCCGGTCAGCGGCCGCCAGCCCGCCCCATCGTCCGCCGGCCCTTGTTCCTCGGGGGCGTTCGCGGTCCACTGCGCAACGCTACCTGCCGTGGCTCGGAACGCCGGTCCCTGGAGAGGGCCCGGTCCATGATCGCCCCGTGTTTCTTCACTCGTTCGATTTCCGTCGTCACGGCGTCGATGTTCGCGAAGTTGCCGGCGTCGGGGCCCTGCGAATGCAACGCAGCCCTCACATCGTCCAGCAGCGCTTGCAGCCGGCGAAGTGCGCCGCTCCGCGCGGCGGCCGCGCCATCGTCCTGCTCCATTGCCTGGCACTGCGCCTTGATCTCGGCAATCGCGTCGATCACCTCATCGGAGGCGGATGTTGTTTCCACAAGACCCGATCCATCTCTGGCCGTGCGGATGGGCCCGCGAATCGTCACAGCCGCCGCCCCTCAATCACTCTCAGCAGGACGACCACCAGGGCGATTCCGAGCAGGATGTGAATGAAACCGCCGAACGTGTAGGCGGTCACGAGTCCGAGCAGCCACAATATGATCATGACGACGGCGATGGTATACAGCATGGGTAGCCTTCCTTTCGTGCCGTGGACTGCATTCATCAACTGCAGTCATGATCGTCGATCCGGCCTCACCGATCTGTGCGGTAGCAAACAGACGGCCCGGCATCCTTCGCCGGTCATGCGCGGCCTCGGACAAACCATCAAACGGCGATGCGCGCGTGCCGGCGCGCCACTCAACATGCCGAACATTGGTCAGACGGCCGGAAACCGTGCACACTGAGGCCGGGGAGCAGCATTTCTTGCAGATCGGAGGTTCCAATGGGCATCAGCCACTCCCAGATGTTGACGCGGCGGCGTCGCAAGCAAACCGCCAGGAAACGGCTTGCGCGCGAAGCCAAGAGGGCAAAGAAATTGAGGGAACAGGCCGTGCACGCCCCCGGCGCGAAGGCGGACGGCGGAACACTCCCGGTCAGTCCGGCGCCGGCAACTCGATAACGTGTGCGCCGTCCCGCGCGTCGGCAAGGCCTCTGTACGGCGCTGCACAGACGGACTTCGCGGGGTGCGGATAATCGGGTGCGTGACGCGTGTCGAGCCCTCGCTACCCACGGCCGAGAATCGTCTCCTCGCCACACTGCCCCGCAGAGACGCCCGACGCGTCGTTTCGCTTTGCGATCCGGTCGAGCTCGCTTTCGCCGATGTCCTCTCCGAACCCGGGGATCGCATTCGCCATGTCTACTTCCCGGCCGGGGGCTTTGTTTCCCTGGCCACACCGGTGGACGGCCGCGCGAGTCTCGAGGTGGGACTGATCGGCAACGAAGGCATGCTCGGAGTCCCGCTCGTCCTCGGCATCCATGTTTCTCCGCTACGCGCCCTGGTGCGCGGCTCGGGAACTGCGCTGCGGATGGACGCGGCTTCCTTTCAGCGCGAACTCGGCTGCTGCGTTGCGCTCAGGCGCAACCTCAATCGCTATCTTTATGCCCTGATGGCCCAGTTCGCACAGACCGTGGCGTGCACCCGCTTCCATCCGCTGGATGAGCGTCTTGCCCGCTGGCTGCTGATGACGCAGGACCGCGCGCATTCCAACCGCTTCCACCTGACCCACGAATTTCTCGCCGAAATGCTGGGCGTACGGCGGGTTGGAGTCACCAAGGCCGCGGGCGTAATGCAGCGCGGAAAGCTGATCAGCTATCGCCGCGGGCACATCACCATTCTCGATCGCAAAGGCCTGGAGGGCGTGTCCTGCGGTTGCTATCGCGCGATGAAGGATACGTACGCAGACATCCTGCGCCATTCTCTGCTCGACTGGTGTGCTGTCCCATAAGTGATGGGCATCAATAAGTCGTCATTCCGGCAAAAGCCGGAATCCAGAGTGCTGTACTGGATGCCGGTCCCCGGCTTAAGACATGCCGGGGCATGTTTCACCGGCATGACGGCTCTGGAATTAAGCTGCCCATTAACGGGACACCACACTAGCGGGCGCTGATCGACACGCCGAAGCGCGCCGTCTCCCGCGCCACGAGCGACGAGAGAAACGTCAGCTCGAGGCGGATTTCTATCGGATTGCCGGATGCCAGCGCCGCGGCGGGAAAATCCACGTCCACGGCATGCGTCACCTGCTGACCGGGCTCCATCCGATCGTTACCGAACGGGCTGAACCTGATGCTCGGTTCCGCGCGCCCTTCGAGCTTGATGGCCCGGCCGTCCGCATCGATGTAGTGGATCTTGCCCTCGAGCAGCCGAACCGAGTGCTCCGTGGACGAATTCTTGAGATCGAGCTTTCCGGAGAGTCGCGCCGGCGCTTCGATGCGGCCCGATTTTCGCTCGACGCGTTCCGTAATTTTGAGTCCCGTCACTTCGCCCGTGACCACGCCCACCGTGACGTTCACGCGGTCCGGCGTGACGGCATAGACCTTCTCATCGGACAACGTCAGCGGCAATGGCGGTTCGGTGCAGGCGGAGAGCGCCGCGGCGGCAAGCATCATGATTACGCGTGCCACTGGCATATCGATCTCCCCTGCTCTCATCGTCGGCAATTGGACCGCAGGAGCCCAGCGCTCGGAGCGCGCTCCTGCCGCTCCCTGCTAGATCCCGTAGCGCTTGTGCAGGGCGTCTGCGATGGTGAGACCGGCGGCGGCGGTTGCCAGGGCGATGAATAACGCAAACGGGCTGAAGTCACCGCCCTCGACGGAAGCGGCAGCGAACATCGGCGCGAGCGCCCTGCCGCCGAGATATCCGCCGAGGATGCCAATGACGACCGATGCCGCGAGGCCGCGGGCCTCATTCGCCCCGAGCATCGTGTAAGCCATCCAGCCGGCGCCGCCGCCCGCCAGGATCCACGCGACTGTATTCATATCCTCGCTCCGGAAGTCGCCGCACACGTTGAGCAGGAGTGCCCATGTGAGGCGGGTGCGTTACTGTGCACCCGGACGCCGACCCGATCTGTGCGCTGCCGCACATTGCATCGATGGGATACAATTGCGAAGATCGTCCATCCGTCGGGCGGGGTCCGGTCGCAAGGGGAGAAGAACATGGCTATCGGCACCATCATCGTGCTCTGCGCACTTCTGGTCGTGGTCGTGTACTTCGTGATGCTCTACAACAACCTCGTCCAGATCAAGCACAACGTCTCGAAGGCATGGGCCAACATCGACGTGCTGCTCAAGCAGCGCCACGACGAGCTGCCCAAGCTCGTGGAAACCTGCAAGCAGTACATGAAATTCGAGCAGGAGACGCTGGAGCGCGTGATGGAGGCGCGTTCCCGCGTGTTCGCCGCGCGCGAGACGCAGAACATCGGCGCGCTGGGCCAGGCCGAAGGGATGCTGCGCGCCTCGCTCGGCAACCTCTTTGCGCTCGCGGAAGCGTATCCCGATCTCAAGACCAACCAGTCGTTCCAGCAGCTCCAGGCGCGCATCTCGAGCCTCGAGAACGCGATCGCCGACCGCCGCGAGTTCTACAACGAGTCGGTGAACATCAACAACGTGCGCATCGAGCAGTTCCCCGATACGATCGTGGCGGGGATGTTCGGCTTCAAGCCGGCGCAGCTCCTCGAGTTCGACGCCGCGGAGAAGGCCGACGTGGACGTGAAGAAGCTCTTCGCCGCCTGATCCGTTCATAGGCGCCGGTCCGCGCGATGGCGCTCTCCCACCACCGCGCCGAGTGGCTGACGGGCGGCATTCACTTCGTCATTCTCGTCATCGCCCTGGAGGCGGACACCGCGGAGGCCTGGCCCTTCGCGCTCGCGGGCATGGCGATCGTAAGCTTTGTCGCGTGGGTGGCGAATTACCGGCGCTACCGGCACATTCACGACAACCCGACCTCGAGAGTCGCCTCCGCCGCGCAAGGCTACGTCGAGCTCTTCGGCCGCTCGGAACTGCTGCCCGGGAGCCGCCTCGCGAGCTCGCGCAACGGGCTCCCCTGCTGCTGGCGCCGCTATCGCATCGACCGCAGGACGTCGAACGACAAATGGGAGCATGTCGACAGCGGCGAGAGCAACGACCACTTCCTTCTCGTGGACGACACCGGGCAGTGCGTCATTTCCCCGGAAGGCGCCGAGATCCTCACCGAGAACAAGAACATCTGGATGGAAGGCAGCTACCGGCACACCGAATGGTTGATCGTGCCGAAGGGCCAGCTCTACGCCATCGGCGAGTTCAGCACGGTCGGGGGCGCCGTTGCGGATCTCGACGAGCGCACCGACGTGAGCCATCTCCTTGCCGATTGGAAGAAGGACAAGGCGCAGCTGCTCGCGCGCTTCGATCGCAACAAGGACGGCGAGATCGATCTCCACGAATGGGAGCGGGCGCGGCTGGAGGCGCAGAACGAGGTTCGCAGGCGTCACGCCGAAGGTCGTGCCGCCGTCACCGAAGGTGTGCACATCCTGCGCAAGCCGCGCGATGGCCGGCTCTTTCTGCTCGCCTGCGCGCTTCCCGACAAGCTCGGCCGCCGTTTCGCTTTCTGGAGCGGACTGCATCTCGCGTTCTTCATCGGCGCGGGCACGGCGGCGCTGTTCCTCTTCTGAAGTCGCCCCCGCGGCAGGGTCGCGCCTGTACAATCGGCGCATGCGCAGCAACCACGTCCTTGGCCTGAGCGCGAAAGGCTTTCACCGCGTCCACTACACCGAGTGGGGCGAGGCGGCCAATCCGCGCATCGTGATCTGCGCGCACGGGCTCACCCGCACCGGGCGCGACTTCGATTTCCTCGCGCAGGCACTCGAAGCGGAATTCCGCGTGGCGTGCCCCGACGTGGTCGGCCGCGGGCGCAGCGACTGGCTCGCGGCGAAGGAAGACTACGGCTATGCCCAGTACATGGCGGACATGAACGCGCTCATCGCCCGCCTCACCGCCAACGCCGGGAGTTGCACGCTTTACTGGGTCGGCACCTCGATGGGCGGGATCATCGGCATGCTGCTCGCGGCCCAGCCGCGCTCGCCGATCGCGAAGCTCGTGGTGAACGACGTGGGCGCGTTCCTCCCGAAGGCGGCCCTGGAGCGCATCGGGACCTACGTCGGCCGCACGCCGTGCTTCGAGACACTCGACGCGCTGGAGGCGCACCTGCGGCACGTTTCCGCGCCCTTCGGACCGCTCACCGACGCGCAGTGGCGTCATCTCACCGTCCATGCCGCGCGGCAGCTCGACGATGGGACGTGGACGACGGCGTACGATCCGGCGATCGCGGCGCCGTTCCATGCCGGGCCGCTGAAAGACGTCGATCTCTGGCCTTACTGGGACGCGATCCGCTGCCCCACGCTCCTTATTCGCGGCGCCGAGTCCGATCTGCTTCCGAAAGACACCGCAGCGCAGATGACCGTGCGCGGCCCGCGCGCGCGGCTCGTCGAATTCGAGGGCATCGGACACGCGCCGATGCTGATGGCGCACGACCAGATCGCGGTGGTGAGGGACTTTCTCGCGGTGCCCATATAGCGGGACCCGCGCGCGCATCGGATAGAATGCGGCGCATGTCACCTCTCGTGCTGCGCTTCGGCGGCTATCAGAAGACCGCGTCGATTCACAATCAGGCGGCCCGGCGCTTCGGGGAAGCGCTCCGACGCATGCTCGGCCATGCCGTCTCCTTCGAGCTCGTCGAAAGCGTGCTGGACCGCGGCCGCAAGTCCGGAGACCTGCCGGTCATGGTGGAGGAAGGCGGGCTTTCCGGCTGCTACATGTCCACCGTGCGCTTCAGCGATATCGTCCCTGACTTCAAAGTCCTGGAGCTGCCGTTCGTGGTGCGGGATCGCGCGACGCTCTTTCGGGCGCTCGACGGAGAGATCGGCGAGGGCTTGCGCCGGCGCATGCTGGAAAATGCGCCCTTTCGCATCCTCGGCTACTGGGACAACGGTTACCGCCATCTCACGAACCGCGTGCGCCCGATCCGCGCGCCGCGCGACTGCGCGGGACTGCGCATCCGCACGCAGATGAGCGCGCTGCACGGCGAAGTGTTCCGTGCCCTCGGCTTCGTGCCGGTTGCCGCCGATATCAAGGAATTCGTCGAAGGCATCGGCGGAGACAGGTTCGAGGCGCAGGACAATCCGCTCACCAACATCTGGAACTTCGGCGTTCACCGCCATCATCGTTACATCACGCTCACCGGGCACTTCTTCGGCGGCACGCTCTTCATCTGCAACAAGTCGCGGTATCAAAGCTGGCCGCCGGAAGTGCGCGCCGCGGTGGACGAAGCGGCGCGCGAAGCGACGCTGCTGCAGCGGCAGCTCGCTGCCGCGGAGGATGCGGCGATACTGGAAAGGCTGGACCCGCGGGAAAACGAAGTAATCCATCTCACCGCCGCGGAGCGCGCGGCGTTCGTCGAGGTGGTGCAGCCGATCGTCGCGAAGCACCGCGCCGAGACCGGCACCCCCCTCTACTCGGCGCTCACCCGGTAACGCGGTTACGGTCGAGGGGTGCGCTCGCGCGAGGGCCGTTCGCGCAGTGCGGCACTCGAGCGGTCTTCCTGCGGGCGCGGCGCGGGCCGCGATGCAGTCGCCTCCCCGCCGAGAGAGGGTGGCGGCGCGCGTTCATGCCACAGCGCGAGCGCGGCCAGCACGATGACGGCCGCGGCGATGACCCATCGCCAGGGACGCCGCGGCTTCATCGCGTCACGGCGCCTTCACGCCGCGGACGGCGCTTCCTTTTCCGCCTGCAGCATCGCGTCGAGCAGCGTCTCCGGCTCCTGCGCGCCGGAGACGCCGATCCTGCGGTTGAAGATGAAGAACGGCACGCCGCCGATGCCCGCATTGCGCGCTTCGAGATCGGCGCGCGCGATCAATTCGCGATCGGCGTCGCTCGCGAGATACGTTTCGAGCTCGGCGCGATCGAAACCCGCGCCTGCGCCGGCCTCGGCCAGCGCCGCCGGGTCGGCAAGGTTCACGCCTTCGATGAAGTAGGCACGAAAGAGCGCCTCGGCCATCTCGTCCTGCCGGTCGTGCCGATCGGCATAGTGCATGAGACGGTGGGCGTTGAGCGTGTTGGGCTGCACGGCGATGCGGTCGAAGGCGAACGGGATGCCGACACTCGCGCCCACCTGCGCGACCGGGGCATAGCTGCGGTCGGGATTGCCGAACTTGCGGCGCAGATACTCGCTGCGCGCAATGCCTTCCTCCGGCAGATCCGGATTCAGTTGAAACGGTAGCCAGCGCACGGCCGGCAGTGCGGCATCGGGAAAGCGCTCGCTATACCGCGTGATTGCGGTGGCGAGGCGGCGCTTGCCGATGTAGCACCAGGGTCAGACCACGTCGGAAACGATATCGATCTTGAGGCTCATCGCTCTCTCCTTCGGCTGGATGGCGCTACCCTCATCATAGCAGCAAGCCCGCCGCTGAAACGCAACGTTGCCGCAAGCGCTGCCCCCGCGACACACCGGAAGCGCGATAGTGCAACGGTTTTACTTCCGCCAGTCGCGATAGCGCTCGCGCAGCGCCGCCTTGAGGACCTTTCCGGTCGAAGTTCGCGGCATCTCGTCGATGAAGACGAAACCGTCCGGTATCCAGAAGCCGGCGACGCGCGGCGCAAGGTGCGCGCGCAGCTCGGCCTCGGTGACGGTCTCGCCGCGTTTAGCGACGACGATCGCGAGCGGGCGCTCTCCCCATTTCGGGTGCGGCACGGCGATCACCGCCGCTTCCGCGACCTTCGCGTGGCTTGCGAGCGCGTTTTCGAGATCGATCGAGCTGATCCATTCGCCGCCGGACTTGACGAGATCCTTGATGCGGTCGGTGATCTTCACGCAGCCCGCCGCGTCGATGGTGGCGATATCACCGGTGCGGAACCAGCCATCCTCCGACCACTGCTGCGATTCGGCTTCGGGGCGGTAGTAGCGCGCTGCGACCCATGGCCCGCGGACCTCGAGTTCGCCCATCGTCATGCCGTCCCACGGTACCTCGCCGTTCGCGCCCATCGCCCGCACTTCGAAGAACGGCAGCGGCAGCCCCTGCTTTGCGCGGATCGCATAGCGTTCATCGTCGCTCGCGCCTTCGAATTCGCGCTTCACGCAGTTCACCGTGCCGACGGGAGAGGTTTCAGTCATGCCCCAGCCGTGCACGACGGCAAGGCCGAGCCGATCATAGCGGCGGATCATCGCCTCGGAGGCCGCCGCGCCGCCCACCACCATGCGCATTCCTGGCGCGAGTCGCCAGCGCTCCGGCGCCTTTTCCAGCGCCTCGAGCACGTTCATCCAGATCGTCGGCACGCCGGCGGTAAGCGTGACGCGTTCAGACTGGTAGAGATCGAGCAGGCTTTCGGCGTCGAGATGCGGGCCGGGAAAGGCGAGCTTCGAGCCCATCATGACGGCCGTGTAGGGAATGCCCCACGCATTGACATGGAACATCGGTACCACGGGACACACAGTGTCCGCGTGCGAGACGCCCATATAGTCCACCGTGGCGGTCGCAAGCGAATGCAGCACCATCGAGCGGTGCGAATACACGACGCCCTTGGGCCGTCCCGTCGTGCCCGAGGAGTAGCACATCCCCGCGGGCTCGTTTTCGTCGAGGTCGGGAGGCGCGTACGGCGCCGCTTCGGCGAGCAGCGCCTCGTAATCGAGATGCGGGAGATCAGTCACCGCGCCCGAAAGCGGAACGACGATGACCGCTTCGAACGCGGCCTTGCCGCGGAATTTCTCGTAGAGCGGGAGCAGCACGTCGTCCACGATGAGGAAGCGGTCTTCGGCGTGGCGGGCGATGTACGCGATATCGTCGGGATGGAGCCGGAGATTCAGCGTATGAAGCACGCCGCCGGCGCATGGAATGCCGAAGTACGCTTCGAGATGCGCGTAATGGTTCCACATGAGCGTCGCGACGCGCTCGCCGCGTTTGAGCCCCAGCCGCTGCAGCGCGCCCGCGAGCGCGCGGGCGCGGTGATGGAAGTCGCGATAGCGGTAGCGATGGAGCGTCCGGTCCGGAAGCCGCGAGACGATCTCGCTTGCGGCGAACACCCTCCCCGCCCGCTCGAGCAGGTGAGTAAGCGTCAGCGCAAACGCCATCATCGTGCTGTGCATGGATTTTCCTACGCCGGCTCGTCGCGCGCGAGCATGCGCGCGTCCTCGACATCCATGTCGGCGAGCAGATTGATGCCGTGCGCCGCATAGCGCTTTGCGGCGGCGAGCGGACGGCGGCTCTGCTCGTGATCGAGCGACCACTGCGCCTGCTGGGCGAGCCGCGCGAGCGCGACGGTGCGCCCGAGCGTGAGGGCGAAGCGGCGCGCCCCGGCTTCGAGCCGCACCAGGTTCGCGGATTCGTCCTTGAGCCAGGCTTCCGCCTGCTCGGCCGCCTGCTCGATGCGCGCCGAGAGCTTGATGAGATCGGGCTCGCGCACGCCCTGCAGGAGGAAGCCGAGCTCGCGCCGCAACACGCCCAGACCCGCGAGATGCCGCGCGACCTGCAGCACATCGAGCGCGAGCACGTTGGTCGTGCCTTCCCAGATGGGGAGCACCTGCGCGTCGCGCAGGAGCATCGGCAGCCCCGTATCCTCGACGTAGCCCGCGCCGCCGAAGGCCTCGATCACTTCCGAGAGCACCGCCACCGCCTGCTTGCCGGTGGTGAGCTTGGCAACCGGGGTAAGCAAGCGCGAAAGCTCCGACTGCGCGCTACCCGCGCGCTCCGCTTCCACGCGGCCCAGCAGCTCGGCCGCGAAGAAGGCGAGATGGAACGCGCCCTCGAATTCGGCCTGGAGCGCCGCAAGGGTATCGAGATGGAGCGGCTTGTCGGCGAGCGGCGCGCCGAAGGCGACGCGCTTGCGCGCGTAGTCGCGGGCAAGCGCGAGTCCGCGCCGCATCAGCGCCACCGCGGTGATGCTGTTCCAGATACGCGTCACGTTGAGCACCGGTGCGATCGCCTTCACGCCGTCGCTCGTGCCCTGCACGAGTTCGGCCGGCGTCCCGTCGAGGACGAGTTCGGCCGTCGGCACCTTGCGCGTCCCGAGCTTGTCCTTCAGGCGATTGACGAGAATGCGGTTGGGGCGCCCGCGCGCGTTGCGCGTCTCGACATGGAAGAGCGCGAGCCCGGCGTTGCCCGGCGGATTGCCCGCCGGGCGCGCCAGCGTCAACGCCATCTGCGAGGAAATCGCGGAGGTAAACCACTTGCGTCCGTAGAGACGCCATTGCCCGCTTTCTTCCCGCGCGACGGTTTCGGTCGCGCCGACGTCCGATCCGCCACCCGCCTCGGTCATCCACTGCCCGCTCGTCCAGAACTCGGCGGGATCGCGCGCGATGAGATGCGGCAGCACGCGCTCCACGAGACGCTCGTTCCCCGCATCCCGCAGCGCGCACGCTGCGCCGTCGGTCATCGCGAGCGGGCACGCATAGAGATCGGTGGACGGCGCGAAGAGATAGACGAGCGCGAACTGGTGCACGCGTGAGCACGATCCGTGCTTGCGCTCGTGCGCGATCGCGATCAGGCCCTGCTCCACCGCGATGCGCTCCGCCGCCTGCCACAGCGGCGTGACTTCGATGTGGTCGATGCGGTTGCCCCACGCGTCCCATGGCGTGAGCACCGGCTCGTGCGCGCGGTCTGCCTGCTGCATGCGGTAGAGCTCGCCGCCCGCGAGCTCGCCCATTTCGATCAGGCCCGGCTCGATCTCCCTCAACATCTCCCCGGAAAACGCACGCGCGAGATAGCCGCGCAGCACGCTGTCATCGAGGTATTGGTTGCCGAGTTCCGGCGCGGGCTGGATGAAAGGCATGCGTCATCTTACCCGCCGGACATCGCGAAGTCAGCGGTGCAAGAGAGACTCGCCGTGCGGCTTCAGCCGCGCAGAGCGGAAAGATCGATCGCGCGATCGAAGAAGCGCGGCACCGCCTGCAGAAATGCCTCCGCCCGCGCGCGCGGCCAGCCGCCGAACTCGCAGTTGCCGAGAAACTTGCTTTCGATGTCGGCCCGCGAGAGCGGCTCGTGCGCGCCGCCGCGGATGTGCGGCTGCCGCTCCTCGAACACGCGCCCGTCCTTCAATGTCATGCGGACGTGGCCGGTAAACGCCGTCGGATATGGATCGTTCGGGTTGACGACGTAGCGCACTTTGGACGCGAGTCCGAGGATCCGCTCGTCGCGCACGGTCTTTTCGGTGAAGGCAGCGAGTCCCGCGCCGCCGGTCACGAACGCGACCGCGATGTTGAAGGGCGCGCTGAACTTCGCGACGTATTCGTTCGGCGGGCGGTGCTTCGCGGGCAGCGGGTCCCACAGGCGGTGCACGTAGCCTTCGGCGGTCTCGCACAGGACATCGGCCACGTCTTCCGCGCGGAAGCCTTTCTGCGCGAGCCGCAGCGCGCAATCGATGTAGGGCTGGTTCATGGTGCCGGTCGCGTACGGCTTGAACGTGATCGACTCCATGAACCACTTCTCGCCGAAGCCCTCGGTCAGGATGGCGTAGTCGCCTTCCGACGAGCGCGCGAATCCGTTGAAGAGCCCGTGCGTGCCTTCGAGCACGGTGCGCGGGCCGTAGAAACCCTGTTGACCGAAGCGCGCGGCCTGCAGGCCCGCCTGCGCCGCCCAGCCGGTGTGCAGCCGCTTGGTCCACGCCCCTTCGGCCAGATATTCGATGATGCCGCTCGCGAAGCTGCCGGCGTTGCCGAGCGCATCGACGGTCTGCCTGCGCTCGAGCCCCAGCGTCGCACAGACTGCGAGCGTCGCCCCCAGCGTGCCGAGCACGCTCGTCGGGTGAAAACCCGACTTGTGGATCGCCTTGGGTCGCACCATCGAGAGCCGACACGTCGCCTCGACCCCCGCGACGATGCCGACGAGCGCCGATCTCCCGTCGCGACCAAAGGCTTCGCACGCGGCGAGGACGGCCGGGATCACCGTGGCGCTGCTGTGCACCGGGCCGCCTTCGAAGGTGTCGTCGAAGTCCTCGCCGTGGATCGCGGTGCCGTTCACGAGCGCGGCACCCTCGGGACGAAACGTCGCGGCGTGCCCGAACGCAGTGCACGGCCCGCCGCTGTCGACCGCGGCGAGTACCGCGCGCATGTAGTCGGCATTGCGGGCAGCGACGCAGAGACCAACCACGTCGATCAGGAGCTGCTCGGCGCGTTCGCGCACCGCCCCCGGCACGGCTTCCGGCGTGAGCGCGAGAATTCTAGCGGCGAGCAGCTCCGAGGCCGATTTCGCCGGCGCTGGTGCGTTCATGGTGGGTGTTTCTCAGTTGACGAGCTTGACGCCGCCTTCCTGCAGGATCTCGCGCACCTCGATCATGTACCGGTCGCTGAACTTCTGCAGCTCCGCGCCGACCAGGAAGCCGTCCTCGAGCATGTCCTTCTTGAGATATTCCTGCCAGTCGGACGTCTTGACCATCTTCGCGAGCACGCCTTCCCAGTAGGCTTTGGCGGCGGCCGGCATCTTCGGCGGGCCCACCATGCCGCGCGGCTGCGGGATCTCGCGCACGTTGTAGCCCTGCTCTTTCAGCGTCGGCACGTCGGGGAACGCCGGCAGCCGCTTCTCCATGAGCGAGGCGATGACGCGGATCTTGCCGGCGCGAATCTGCTCCAGCGCTTCGGCCGGCTCCATGATGTAGATGTCGGTGTGCCCGCCCAGCAGCGCCGCGACGCGCTCGCCGCCGCTCGGAAACGAGATGAACTGCCACTGCGCGCCGGTCGCCTTCTGCAGCACGAGCCGGGTCGTGTTGTCGCGGCCGCTGATCGAGCCGCCGCCCTGCTTGTATTTGCCCGGCTCCTTCTTCGCCGCCTCGATGAAGTCGCGCACGTTCTTGAACGGGGAATCGGCGCGTACCGTGAGCACGGAGGGCTCGAGGATCAGCCGGGCGACCGGCGTCAGCTCCTTCATGCCGACTTTCGCTTCCTTGCGGATCATCGGGTTCACGTACCACACGCTCGTGAAGAAGGCGACGAGATGATCCTCGCCCGCCTTCTCGCCGAGAAACGACATCGCAACCAGGCCGCCGCCGCCGGTGCGGTTGACGATCTGGATGCGCTGCGGGACGAGCTTGTTCTTCTCGAGCACGCCCGCGACGCCGCGCGCGAAGAGGTCCGAGCCCGCGCCGGGGCCGGTGTGCACGAGAAAGTCGATCGGTCGCGACGGCGTAAAGCCCTGCGCGTGCGCCACCGGCACGCCGAGAGCCATCATCGATGCCAGCGCCAGTATCCGGGATTTCATGGTGTCCTCCTCATCGTTGGTAACGTCAGACTTCCTGCTCCGCGACCCTGACCCGCCAGGCGTTCGCGCGCCGGAAGAGCGGTGCAATCAGTATTGCGGCGGCCAAAATTAGCATCGTCACGGCCATCGGTCTAGTGTAGAGAATCGAGAGATCGCCTGCGGACATCATGAGCGACTGGCGCAGCGCCCGTTCCATGAAGTCGCCCAATACGAGCCCGAGGATGAGCGGCGCGGCCGGGTAATCGAGCTTGCGCATGACGAAGCCGAGCAGCCCGAAGCCGCCGACGAGCCACGCGTCGAAGAGCCGCTCGTCCACGCTGTAGACCCCGATCAACGACACGCCGAGGATCACCGGATACAGGATGTAGGCCGGCAGCCGCAGCACCTGCGCGAAGAGCGGTACGAGCGGTAGATTCAGGATGAGCAGCATGACGTTGCCGATGTACATGCTCGCGACGAGTCCCCAGAAAATGCCGGGATGATCCTGGATCAGCATCGGTCCGGGCCGCAGCCCCCACATGACGAGCGCGACCAGCAGGATCGCGGTCGTTCCCGAACCGGGAATCCCGAGCGTGAGCAGCGGCACCAGCGCGCCACCGGTCTCCGAATTGTTCGCGGCTTCGGGCGCCGCGACGCCTTCCACCGCGCCGGTTCCGAACTTCTCTGGATGGCGCGATACCGCTTTCTCGATGCCGTAGGACACGAACGAGGCGATGGTGGAGCCGGCGCCCGGGAGCACGCCGACGAAGAAACCGACGAGCGAACCGTTCAGGAACGCGAAGCGGCTCGCCTTGAGATCCTGGAGATTGGGCAGAAGGTTGCGCAGCCCCCTGGGTACTTCGAAGAGCTGCCCGCCGCCCTTCGCCGTGAGGTTCGCGAGCACTTCCCCGATGGCGAAAGTGCCGATCGCCACGATGACGAAATTGACGCCGTCCACCAGCTCGACGCGATCGAAAGTATAGCGCGCGTTGTCGGTGAAGAGATCGACGCCGATCGTCGCGAGCCACAGCCCGAGCAACATCGAGACGAGCGCCTTGAGCATCGATTTGCCCGCAAGCAGCACCACCATCGACAGTCCCATGACCATGAGCGCGAAGTACTCGGGGGGGCCGAAGCGCAGCGCGAATTCCGCGACCGGCGGCGCGATCAGCATGAGGAGCACCACGCCGACCGTTCCGGCGACGAAGGATGCGATCGCCGCGATGCCGAGCGCGGGCCCCGCTCTGCCGCGCCGCGCCATCTCGAAGCCGTCGAGGCATGTCACCACCGAAGCGGACTCGCCGGGAACGTTGAGCAGGATCGAGGTCGTCGAGCCGCCGTACTTCGCACCGTAGTAGATACCCGACATCATGATGAGCCCCGAAGTCGGGTTCATCTGCATGGTGAGCGGCAGGAGCAGCGCGACCGTTGCCGACGGACCCAGCCCCGGCAGGATGCCGACGACCGTGCCGAAGAACACGCCGACGAAGCACCAGAAGAGATTCATCGGCTCGAGCGCCACCGCGAATCCGTGCATCAGACCGGCGAGGATTTCCACGGCGCGTCTCTAGAAGCCCCACGGGCCGGCGGGGAGCCGCATCCCGAGCAGTTTGACGAAAAGGAGCCAGAAACCGAAGGCGGAACCGGCCGCGGTGAAGAGCGCCGCTCGATACGACCGGCGATAGATCACGCGCACGTAGATCAGCGTGAGCAAGACGAGCGCGGCGATGAAACCGAGCGGCTTGATGAGCGCGACCACCGCCATGAACGCAGCCCAACCGGCGACGACGAGGGGCGTGCCCGCCCAGTTGGTGCGATGCACGGGCTGCCCGCGCGTCACGTCAAAGACATGGCTTGCGAGATAAAGCGCGGAGAGCGCGACCATCGCGATGCCGATCCAGAGCGGAAAGAATCCCGGCCCCGGCCCGTCGGGCGTCATGTACTCCCACGCGCGCGCCTCGTGGATGACGAACAGCCCGAGCACGATGATGAGCGCGCTCGCGACGACTTCGCTCCGGTCGATGGATTTCCACAGACTCATGCCTGTCCGGCAATCGCCGGTCCTCCTCGTTCTCGGCGCGCGATACGGCGCGCAGTCGAAGCCAGTATTACTTGCCGAAGCCCTTGTAGCGGTCGACCGGCACGAGTTCCGCGACCGTACCGCCCGGCGCGCGGAACTTCACCGGAATCACGCCCGGATCGCTGATGATCTCGCAACCGTACTGCTTCAACTGCGCCGCATACTTCTCGACGTCGTCCACTTCGATCGCGAAATGGTGGATGCAGGGGCCGTCGCCGGACGCCTTCGATTCGGCCGACTCCGTTCCCTCGTCGTACTTGATGAGGGTGAAATCGAGCGCACCGTCGGTCAGATGCCGCGAGAGGTGGTCGCGCGTCTTGCGCGTTTCGACTTCTCGAAAGCCGAACACCTTCTGGTAGAACTCGGCCGTCCTCTCGAGATCCTCGACTTTCAATGCCAGGTGTACGATGCGGGTCATCTCTCGACTCTGCTGGTGAAGGTTTCGCGGCGCTATGTCAGCTATCCGCGTCGAACCCCGCCGCGGCGAAGATCGGGCGGCTCGCAGGCGCGGTGAGGCGCGCGAGGAACGCCTGCGCCGCCTCGAGCTGCGGTGCCTGTACGGCAAGTCCCGCCGCATAAACGGTTTTCGCCTGCAACTCGGCGGGCAGCGGTCCGGCAAGTGTAACACCTTTGTTCGCGCGGATTTCCGTCAACTGCGTGATGCCCATCTCGAGCAGGCCGCGGCTTGCGGCGAGCGCGCCCATCGCGGCGTAGCCGTTCGGAAAAAACTGCAGCTTCGAGCGCGCCTGATCGACGATGCCGAGCCGCTCGAGGAGCGCCATCACGACTTTGCCGGCCGTCGCGACTTGAGGATCGGGGCAGCAGATTCGTTTCGCCGCGAGGAGGTTTGCGCGCAAAACGGTGGCGTTCGAAACGTCCGGCAGCGGCGTGCCGGCGCGCACTGCAACGCCGGTTCCGACGGTGCCCAGATCCGCGCGCGATCCCGGCCGGATGAGACCTTTGCGCGCGAGTTCATCGATGAGCGCAGCGGTGAGGATCGCGATGTCCGCCGGCTCGCCTGCCTCGAGCTTCGCCGCCATCGCGCCGACTGCGCTGAATTCGGCCGCGATCGCATGACCGGTCTCGCGTTCGAAATCCGCCGCGATTCGCTCCACCACGGCCTGCGCCGCGCCACCGCTCAATATGCGCACCGTGGCCATTTTCTAGAAGGGCTCCCGCGGATAGACCGGCGGCACCGGCTCGGTGCGCGCGATTTCGTCAGCCAGCTCGCGCTCGATCTCTTCCATCGCGGCGAGCAGGGTCGAAAGCCGCAGCCGTACGTTCTCGATATCCGCGTCCGGAATGTCGAGCGAGATCGCTCGCGCCATCGCGCGCAACTGCTCCACCGTGACTTCGCTCATGCGGGGACCGCCTTTTCGCTGGAGAGATAATCGCGCAGCGTCGCGTCGAGATCGGGATGCATGCCGTGCCACGGCGTTGCGCGCTCGTAGGCGTGGCCGATGCGGTAGACCGTTTCCTCATCGTAGGGACGCCCCGCGATCTGCAGCGAAAGCGGCAGCCGCTCGTGCGTGTAGCCCATCGGCAAGACGAGCGCGGGAACGTTCGCGGCGCCAAACGGATGCGTGCTGATGCGCCGCAGGATGAGGCGCTGCGCGACATCGGCCTTCGACTCGACTTTTTCGCGCGCGTCCTCGATCAGCGCCGGCGGCTTCAGGCTCGCCGGGCACAGCAGCGCATCGTGCGACCGCAGCGCCTCGAGGATCTGATTGCGCACTACGGCGCGGGCCCGCATCGCGCGGCTGTAGATCGCAGCCGGCGCGAGCGCCGCGGTCGCCATGCGGGTGCGCGTGCCGACATCGAAATCGTGCCAGCGCGTGCGCAGCAGCGGCAGGTACATCGATGCGACATCGGCATCGGAGGTAAGCATGTTGAGCGGAATGGCGTGCTTCGCCCACGGCAGAGACACTTCCGTAATCTGCGCGCCGAGGTCCTTCACAACACCGATCGCGGCTTCGAACGCGGCGCGCACTTCGGGGTGGACGCCCTCGGGCCACGCCATTTCTTTGACGATCGCGAGCTTGAGCCCACGAATGCCGGAATCGAGCGTCGCGGTGTAGTCGGGCACCGCGCGCGTGCCGGTCAAGGCATCGTGCGCGTCGTGGCCGGCAATCGCTTTCAGGATGAGCGCGTTGTCCTCGACGGTGCGCGTAATGGGCCCGATGGTGTCCGCGGTCCAGCCGTACATCACGCCGCCGTGCCGACTGACGCGCCCGAACGTCGGCCGCAGGCCCACCACGCCGCACGCGGCGGCCGGGCCGCGCACCGATCCGCCGGTGTCCTCGCCGAGCGACGCAGCGCTCAGTCCCGCCGCCGGCGCGATACCCGAGCCGCTCGAGGAGCTGCCCGGGTTACGCGCCGGATCCCACGGGTTGCGCGGCTGACCATAAGGAAAGACGTTGGTGCCGCCCTTGCCGAATTCGTGCAGGTTCTCCTTGCCGATCAGGATCGCACCGGCCTCTTTCAACCTTGCGATCACGGTCGCGTCGAAGTCCGGCACGTAATCGCTCATGATCTTCGAGCCCACCGTCGTGCGGATGCCGCGCGTGCAGAGCTGGTCCTTGACGCCGAACGGAATGCCGTGCAGCGGGCCGCGATAGCGGCCTGCCGCGATCTCGTGCTCGGCTGCCGTCGCGTCGGCGAGCGCCTGATCCGCGCACACAGTGATGTACGCCCGCAGCACGGCGTCATGGCGCGCAATGCGCGCGAGATACGCCCGTACGAGCTCCACGGGGGAAAGCGCGCGCGTGCGGATCAGCTGCGCCTGCCGGGTGATGCTCAGGAAAACGAGCTCCGGATCGTGCGGCATGATGGGAAGAAGGGTGCAGCAGGATTCTAGCACGGCGCGGCTGCCGCCTTTGCGGCGCAGTACATGCGCGCTAACATAGAGCGCCCTTCCCGACGAGCCGACGAGCCATGATGAACGTATCGCCGTTACGTGACTGCACTCGAGCGCTGGCCGGTGCGCTCGCCTTTGGGATCGCAGCATCCGCCAATGCACAGCCGGCATGGAAACCGGAACGCGCGGTGGAAATCGTCGTCTTCGCCGCACCCGGCGGCGGCAACGACAAGTCGGCGCGCGTCATGGAGGTGTTGTCAATAGGTGTGTAAAAAGATTCAGGCGGCTTTCCTTGTCGGCTCGATCATTGTGCGCACAGCAATTCCGTCCTTGAACAGTGTTCCTTGGTAGACCTGCCTCATCAAATGAGGCGCG
>Ga0209172_10000481_pt1 | contig 109956 bp, 105 predicted proteins | sample LarsenN4metaG_FD_184113 | JGI IMG/M metagenome (GOLD analysis project Ga0209172, IMG submission 184113) | Hot spring sediment bacterial and archeal communities from British Columbia, Canada, to study Microbial Dark Matter (Phase II) - Larsen... ... | reverse complement strand
CGCAAGCGGTCGTCCCGGGCGTCCTGGATCTCCACCCTCCTACGGGCTTCCTTCCAGGCGCCGGCCGCTGCCGCATCGGGTGTAGGATCCAGACGCCCCGTCACGGGCAGCGACAGGCGCATTATACCCCGCCCCCGCACCCTGGGGATAACCCGCCCCACGGTTAACCGCCCGGCCGCGTGCGCCGCGGGCGCCGGTCTTGGACTGGCCCGCTCCAGGGGCTGCTCCGCTCGACCCGAACGGCATGCGTGCAACATCCGGATCGCACGCGCAGATCGCGGCGAGGAACAGGTCCGCCTCACGACCGTTCTGCACAGCAGAGCATTTTGCGCTTGCCGCGCCCTGCCGATCTCGCCCAATGAACCGTGTGTGCGCGTCGCTGATTCGGAGATCCCAGAGGTGCTCTCGCGCGCTCACAAGCCTTTGATCTTCTTGACCCTTCTCGGAGTTTGCCTCGCCGGAATGCTCCGTACGCCTTGGAGCGCGGCGTGCGTAGGGGCAGCGCTTCTCATGCTCATGTCCCTTGCCTGGCACAAAGCCGCCTATGCACGCTACGCAGACAAAGGCGACCTGTTAGCGCAATCAACCCTGTTCCTCTTCACCACCTTCAATGCCTCCATGGCTGCGGCCGCATCATATGCAAGCGGCTTATTCATCAGCTGGCTGTGGGGGATATGAGCTGCTTCAGTTCAACTTTTGCAGGGAACTCTCCGCAACTCTCCCAAGCACTCTTCCGTCCTTCGCAATCAGCGCTCGCCCCCCGTCCCTTTCCACCACCGTCACTGCACTGAACGCCGGCAGCCTCACTCCGAGCGCATCGTCCCCCACCACTTCCACCTCTTCCGGGTTTACATGCGTCCCCCAGAGCAGGACAGGAGGTGCAGCGGCCACCCCCGGCTCGTCCGGCTCATCGTCGCGTTGCGTAAGTTTTCCCAAGAGCGCATCAACTCGCGCAATCCCTTCGGTGCGCTCGGGTTCAGCAATTGAATCATAACCTGATCGCGCCCTCTGTAGCTCCTGACCTGCCGCGAAGAACTTCTCTCGCTTGATTTGCACCGCACCGAGAAGCTCACGCACTCGCGCGAGCTCGAGAGCTCTGCCGGGCAGGCTGTTTCGCGCAGCCTCGAGTAGATCGCGGGCCGCAACGAGGATCGGCCGGGCCTCATCCCAGCCCTTCTTGTTTCCGCGTTCCTCAATTAATTGCGCCTGAAAGCGTAGCGCTCTCGCGCGCCGTACCACGTCATTGGCCGCTTCCGCAGCCGCCGCCATTCGCGTCAAGAAGCTGAGAGCCCCGGCCTCGTCGTTCATCAATTTCGCTTCTCGCGCCGCGAACTGAAGAGCGTCCAAATCGCTTTGCCTGATCGAAAGTGCCTTCTCGAATTCTTCGAGCGCTTTCTCCCTCTTGGTGGCGACCGCTTCGGCATTCCGCTGCATAAGCGCCGCTTCGGAGCTCAGCTGCAGGCCTTGCACCAAATGGGCCGTGATGCGTTGGGTCTCGCAGAACGCCTTCCTTATCCCTAATACCTTGATTTCGTCGTCAAGAGCCTTCTGGGTATCGATGAGACCCTGAGCAACCCTCTTGGAACGCCTCACTCGCAGCCACGATTTGACCTTCGCCGGGGAGGGCGCATAGGGCCCAGACGGCAACAGAATCTCAAAAATTGAGGCGCCGAACAAGGTAGAAATCAACAACCGTCTTACCCTTACCGCTCTCCTGGTCGCCCGCTTTACGTAATCTACTATTCGGTCTGGCAAGTTGAATTCCGCATAATAGTAACTCTTGTACACCGCAAAGACAGCAAAGACTGCGGAAAATGCAGCGCCGATCCACTTCACGGCGAGCTCGAGGGCTTCGCTGTGCTCCCTGTACCAGGGCACAATCGGTGCGTACTGGCTGCGCAGCCAAGTCTGAGCACCCTCCCCCAGCATTCCCGTTTCCATCGCAAGAAGGAGCAGGACCGCCAATACGAACGCTCCGAGAGCGAACAGCAGCCAGTGCGCAAACCGCTTGAACAGCATGAAGCCCCCCATACAGAAATCATGCTCATTCTACCGTCCCCTCGGATCATCTGCATAGGCCGCGTCCGCCACGCAGCCGACATGGTGCGTGCGCGTCGGCGCGGAGAGGCGCGGCGGCGCTGCCTCCATCCCCGCAATCGAGGAAGGGCTATGCCTGTGCCGGGTCCGCCGCCGACCATCCCGCGCCGAGGCTCGGTCGGCTCAAGTGCGGGCGGGGCCCATCAGCCGGGGCGCGCAAGATGCGCGAGCCTGGCGCGCAGCGCCTCCGCATCGGCGGCGAAATCGCCCGCCGCCCACCAGTCCTCGACGGTCCGCAGCAGCTCGCCCACGCGCGGGCCGGCCGCAACGCCGAGCGCCAGCACGTCGGCGCCGCCCAGCGGGAAGCGGGGCGCCTGCCAGCGCTCGGGCAGCGCGAGCAGCCGCTGCCAGGCCCGGCTCGCCGGCGGCTCGCCCGCGCGCGCCCAGGCGATCAGCACGCGGTCGCGGTAGGCATCGGGGCCCAGCCGGTAGAGCGCGGCCCTGGCCGCGCGCTCGCCGGCGTCCGCGGCCGGCGCCCCGGGGCGGGACGCCGCCCCACACAGCCGGCCGTGCTCGTGGTTGGAGAGGCGCAGCCGGTCGCGCAGGCGCTCGGCATCCTCCTCCACCTCCACCGCCAGCGCGGCCAGGCGCAGGATCGGGTCCGGCGCCCGGCCGAGCTCGCGCTCGATGGCGGCGAGGCGCGCGAGCAGGCCGGGCCGGGGCGCCGCCGGCAGCACCAGGGTGAGCAGGCCCCAGCCCTGCATGGCCTCGATCAGCTCCACCGCGCGCGGGGCGGCGAGCAGGCGCAGCAGCTCCTGGCGCACGCGCTCACCCGAAAGCCGGGCAAGGCCCGCCCGCTCCGCCACGCACGCCGCCATGCCGGCGCGGTCGGGCGGGCCGGCGCCGTAGTCGGCGGTGAGCCGGAAGAAGCGCAGGATGCGCAGATAGTCCTCGCGGATGCGGGCGGCCGCCTCGCCGATGAAGCGCACGCGGCGCTCGAGGAGGTCGGGATAGCCGCCCAGCGGATCGAACACCTCGCCCTCGGCGCTGCAATAGAGGGCGTTGATGGTGAAGTCGCGCCGGCGGGCGTCCGCCGCCCAGTCGTCGGTGAAGGCCACGGTGGCGTGGCGGCCGTGCGTCTCCACGTCCTCGCGCAGGGTGGTGACCTCGTAGGGCACGTGGTTGGCGATCACCGTCACGGTGCCGTGGGCGATGCCGGTGGGCGCCGAGGCGAGCCCCGCCGCCTGGGCCGCGGCCATCACCTCCTCGGGCCGGGCGGTGGTGGCGATGTCGACGTCGGTCACCGGCAGGCCGAGGAGGGCATTGCGCACCGCGCCGCCGACCGCGCGCGCGGCAAAGCCGCGCCGGGCGAGCGCCCCGAGCACGGCCTGCGTCTCGGCGCGCCTGAGCCAGGCGGCCTGGCCGAGAGTGGGGAGAGCCGGCGCGGCCATGGCGGCGGCCTACTTGAGCGTGCCGGGCTCGATGCGCCCGTCCTTGACGCGCGGAGGCGTATAGACCTGCCCCGGCTTTCCTCCCGGCGTGATCGACGCATAGTAGATCAGGGTGGCGCCCACCAGCAGCGCCCCGGCGATGAACAGCCACACGAGCGGGGCATCGTTGACGACCTCCCCCGCCGACGTGTCGCCCCGCCGCGTCAGCATCATGTAGGCCACGTACACCGCGGTCGGCAGCAGGAACAGCAGAATGTTCTCGATGACGACGCGGATCATCGCCGGAACATCCTCTGGTGCAGGTTCCTCAGCATGCCGGCAGTGGCGCCCCAGATGTAGCGCCCCCGGTAGGGCATGGCGTAGTAGGCGCGCTGGCGGCCGCGCCAGGCGCGCGTGTGCTTCTCGTGGTTGGCCTCGTCCATCAGGAAGGCGAGCGGCACCTCGAACACCTCGAGCACCTCGCGCACGTCGAGCGTGAGCGTGAACCCCGGCCGGACCAGGGCCACCACCGGGCTGATCTGGAAGCCGGTGCCGGTGCGGTAGCTGTCGAGGTAGCCGAGCGGCTCGACGAACTCGGCGGCGAGGCCGATCTCCTCGCGTGCCTCGCGCAGCGCGCAGGCGACATGGCTCTCGTCGCCGTCCTCGACCTTGCCGCCGGGAAAGGAGATCTGGCCGGGGTGGCTCGGCATGTCGTGCGAGCGCTGGGTGAGCATCACCGTGAGCTCGTCCCGCAGGACGATGGGCACCAGCACGGCCGCCGGCCGCGGCGGCGAGGCCATGACCGCCAGGTCGCGGGTGAACTCGGGGTCGAGGTCCCAGTCGCTCGGGCCCAGCGCCCGGCCCGTGCGCGGATTGAAGATCGCCTGCGAGGGCTGCCCGAGCAGGCCGGCCGCGGCGCGCCGGCGAAACTCGGCCTCGCTGAAGGGCCGGTCGATCTCGTCGATGGGCAGATTCATGGGGTGCCAACATACCACCTCGGACGCCGCGCATGCCATCGGCCAGGACACCGCGCCGGCTGTGGCGGGCGACGCGGCGCCTCAGCCGACATAGGCGACCCGGTCGGAGCGCAGCAGCTCGGCCACGCTCTCCAGCTGGCCCATGCCGGCGCGGATGCGCTCCTGGGTCTGGGCCTCCATGCGCCGGATGTCGTCGAGCCGGGCGAGGACGGCGCCGAGCTCGCGGCGCGGGACGACGACCACGCCGTCGCGGTCGCCGAGCACGACGTCGCCGGCATCCACGGCCACGCCGCCGCACACGATGGGCAGGCCGATGCGGCCCGGGCCGCTGCGCACGCACGAGTTGGGCGTGATGCCGCGCGCGAACAGCGGCAGGCCGACGGGCAGGATGCCGTCGCGGTCGCGCGCCATGCCGTCGATGACGATGGCGGCCACGCCCCTGTTCTTGGCCATCATGGCGAGATTGTCGCCGACCACCGCGCTCTCGCAGAACCCCTCGCAGGCGGCGACGATGACGTCGCCGGGCTCGGCCAGGCTGAGCGCGGCCATGATCGCCAGGTTGTCGTCGGGGCCGCACTGGCAGGTGAGGGCCGGGCCGACGAAGCTCGCGCACTCGGGGTCGATGGGCTTGATGCGATGGTCGAGCGCGGCGCGACCCTCGCGCGCATCGACGATGTGGCCGGTTTGTGCGCCGGCGAGCCTGGCGAGCATGGCCCGGTCCGCCCGCTCGAAGGAGCGGCGGATGGTGAGCAGGGGCGGGTCCTTCAGCATGGGCAATCTCCGTATCCGCGTCAGCCGGCCGGCAGGGGGAAGAACGCGCCGCCGCTCCATAGGCCGAGCCGGCGGTCCGGCGCATCCCCTCCGCCCACGGCGAGCTCGACCAGATCGTAGTAGAGGGCCCGCGTCACGAGCGCCTCGAGGCGGCCGCGCACATGGACGTAGGGCTTGAGGCCCTGGGTCGCCGGATCGACGGCGAAGCGCAGCGGGTGCTCGGGTCCGGCCGCGACGACGTCGTCGACGTTGGTGCGGAAGGTGAGCTGCTGGGCGCGGCCGGCGCCGTCCACCTGCATCTCCACCGCAAGGAACGGGGCGTCCTCCACCGCCACGTCGACCTTCTCGGCCGGCGTCACCAGGTAGTGGCGCCCGTCGGCGTCCTTGCGCAGCACGCTGGCGAACAGCTTGACCAGCGCCATGCGGCCGATCGGGCTCCCCTGGTAGAGCCAGATGCCGTCGGCGCGGATCCTGAGGCCGATGTCCCCGCAATAGGGCGGGTCCCACCTCTCGACCGGCGCAGGCCCCCTGCCCTGCCCCTCCTTGAGCAGAGCCTCGAGCCCGGCAATCCGGTTGCCGCGGACGTCGACCGCCATCACTGCTCCGGGAACCGCTCGAGCGGCGGCACGCCCTCGATGTCCACCCGGGTGCGCGCCACGTTCATCATCATGGCGTTGAAGCTGTAGTAGCCGCACACCCCCACGAGGTCGATGACGCCCTGCTCGCCGAAGGCCTTGACCGCCCGGGCGTAGGTGGGGTCGCTCACGCGGCGCGTGCGGTGCAGCTCAATGGCGAAGTCGTAGGCTGCGGCCTCGTCCTCCTTCATGGCGTCGGGCCGCCGCCCCTCGGCCAGCGCATCGATGATGCTCTTGTCGAGGCCCTCCTCCAGGGCGAACTTGTAGTGGTAGGCCCACTCGTACTGCTGGGTCCACTCGCGGGCCGTGATCAGGATCACCATCTCGCTCACGCGTTTGGGAAGGACATTACGAAACCGTAAGTAATCTCCCATGGCCTTCGCCCGTAGCATGACCTCCGGCGAGCGCAGCATGACGGCGAACGGCCCACGCACGCTGTAGCCGCGGCCGGCGGCGAACTCCTCGGCAGCCTTCCTCTGCTGCGGCGTCATCTTCTCCGCCGGGATCGGCGGCAGGCGATCGGTGGGAGTCTTGGTGTTAGCCATCGTTCATTCCCGGGTTGGGCGCGGCGCGGCAGCATGTGCCAAGGCACGGGCGCCGACAATGCCCACAATAGTGGCGCAATGCCCGCCCGGGAGCCAGTTCACAGCTGTTCATATTGTGACCATCTTTCGCAACACAGTTTCGCTTCCCGTGCAGCCCAGCGTATAGTCAGGGACCATGACCACACTCGCACAAACCGACGACGCCGTCGTCGCCCGCGTCGAAGCGGCCGGCGAGCGCATCCAGAAGGTCCGGAAGGCTGCCGCGGCGGTCATCTTCGGGCAGGAGCAGGTCATCGAGCGCACGCTCGTCACCATCCTTTCGGGCGGCCATGCGCTGCTGATCGGGGTGCCGGGTCTGGCCAAGACGCTGCTGGTGGAGACCCTGGGCCGCATCCTGGGGCTGGACGCCAAGCGCATCCAGTTCACGCCCGACCTGATGCCGTCCGACATCATCGGGTCGGAGGTGCTGGAGGACAGCACCGCCGGCCGGCGCACCTTCCGCTTCGTCAAGGGTCCGATCTTCGCCCAGCTGCTGATGGCCGACGAGATCAACCGGGCGAGCCCCAAGACGCAGTCGGCGCTGCTCCAGGCCATGCAGGAGCACCACGTCACGGTCGCCGGCCAGCGCCACGACGTGCCGACCCCGTTCCACGTGCTGGCGACCCAGAACCCGCTCGAGCAGGAGGGCACCTACCCCCTGCCCGAGGCCCAGCTCGACCGCTTCCTGCTGCAGATCGACGTGAGCTATCCCGACCAGGGGGCGGAGCGGCGCATGCTGTTCGCCACCACCGGAACGGACGACCGGCGCGTCGAGCAGATCCTCACGGCCCAGGAGCTGATGACCATCCAGCGCCTGGTGCGCCAGCTGCCGGTGCCCGACAAGGTGGTGGAGGCCATTCTGCGGCTCGCTCGCTCGGCGCGGCCCGGCACCGGCGCCGGGGCCGAGACCGACCGGCTGATCGCCTGGGGCCCCGGTCCGCGCGCCAGCCAGGCGCTGATGCTTGCGGTTCGCGCCAAGGCCCTGATCGACGGCCGGCTCGCGCCGTCGGTCGACGATGTCGTGGCGCTCGCCGAGCCGGTGCTCAAGCACCGCATGGCGCTGACGTTCGCGGCCCGCGCGGAGGGGGAGACGGCGACCGGAGTGATCAATCGCTTGGCCACAGCGCTGGAGTGACACGGAGTGGCGGCGCACGGCTCGCCAACGACGACGGCCAGGGGCGGCCCCGGCAGTGTCTTCGCGTTGGAAGGCGAGGCCCACGCGCTCGCCGACCGCCTGCCCGAGCTCGTCCTCGACGCCTTGCGCGTGGCCAACACCGTGGCCCACGGCATCCACGGCCGGCGCCGGGCCGGAACCGGGGAGACCTTCTGGCAGTTTCGCCAGTTCCAGGCGAGCGATCCGGCCACCGTGATCGACTGGCGCCGCTCGGCGAGCTCGGATCACCTCTACGTACGCGAGCGCGAATGGGAGGCAGCCCACACGTTCTGGCTCTGGCCCGACATCTCCGCCTCCATGAAATTCAGAAGCCACCTGGCGGCCACATCCAAGCGCGAGCGGGCGCTGGTGTTGACCCTGGCCGTCGCGGAGCTGCTGGTGCGGGCCGGCGAGCGGATCGCCCTGATGGGCCTCACGGCGCCGATGGCCAGCCGCAAAGCCACCTCCCGCATCGCCGAGGCGCTCGCCAGCCATGAGGCCGACGCCGCGGCCAAGGCGAGCCTGCCGCCGCCTGCGCGCCTCTCGCGCTTCTCCAGCGTGCTCCTCTTCAGCGACTTCCTCGATCCGCCCGAGGCCATCGCCGGCCGCCTCAGCGAGATGGCGGAAGGCGGCGTCAGCGGCCATCTGATCCAGGTGCTCGACCCGGCCGAGGAGACGCTGGCCTACGAGGGGCGCATGGAGTTCCGCTCCCCCGAGGGCAGCGAGCGCTGGACCGTCGACCGTGTCGAGACGCTGCGCCCCGAGTATCAGAGGAAGCTCGCAGCCCACCGCGCTGCGGTCGAGGAGGCGGCCGGCCGCATCGGCTGGTCGTTCCTGGTGCACCACACCGATCGGCCCGCGGCCGAGCCCCTGCTCACGCTGATCATGCGCCTGCAGGGCATGGCCGGAGACTATCGCTGGAGGCCGGCGGCGCCGGTGCCGTCGGCGGGAGGCGCTCCGTGACCCTGGGCCCCCTCGCCTTTCTGAGCCCGTGGCTGCTGGCAGGCCTTCTGGCCCTTCCCGTCATCTGGTGGCTGCTGCGCACAATTCCGCCGCGACCGCGTCGCCTCGAGTTCCCGCCGACCCGCATCCTCGTCGGCCTCGAGAACCGCCAGAAGACGCCCGCGCAGACGCCCTGGTGGCTCACCCTCATCCGCATGGCCGCCGCCGCGCTCGTGATCCTGGCGCTCGCCGAGCCGGTGCTGAACCCCAACAGCGAGAAGGCGCTTTCGGGATCGGGGCCGGTGGTGCTGGTGGTCGACAACGGCTGGGCAGCGGCCGCGCAATGGGGCGCGCGCACGTTCATGATGGAGCGGCTGATCGCGGAGGCGGAGGGCCAGAGCCGGCCCCTGCTGATCGTGCCGACCGCCAGCGCCGCCAAGGCCCTCAGTCTCAGGATCGAGGCGCCGACGGCGGCCCGCTCGACCGCGGCCGCCGTGCAGCCGCAGCCGTTCGCGCCTGACCGCATGGGCGCGCTGCAGGCCATCGAGGCGGCCCTGGCCGGGGGGCGCGAGGCGGCCGCGGTGTGGCTGACCGACGGTGTCGACCACGACGGCAAGGCCCGCGCTTTCGCCGACCGCCTGTTGGAGCTGGCCGGCGGCCGCCTGTCGGTGGTCGATACGGTGGCGGGCCAGGAGGCGCTCGGCGCGGTCGCCGGCGTGGCCGCGGGCGGGCGGCTCGATGCGCAGGTGCTGCGCACCGGCGGCGGGCCACGCAGCGGCACGCTCCACGCCCTGTCCGCGCGCGGTCAGCGGCTGGGCGAGGCGCCCTTCGCGCTGGGCGAGGGCGATACCCGCGCGCTCGCCAGCTTTGACATGCCCCTCGAGCTGCGCAATCAGGTGACGCGCGTGGAGATCGCCGGCGAGCGCTCGGCCGGCGCCGTGCACCTCCTCGATGCGCGCTCGCAGTGGCACCGCATCGGCCTGCTCTCCGGGGCCTCGATCGAGCAGGCCCAGCCGCTGCTCGCCCCTCTCTTCTACATCGAGCGCGCCCTTCAGCCCTTCGCCGAGATCGCCAAGAGCGAGGATGCCAACCTCTCCACCGCCATCGACAGCCTCATCAAGCGCAACGTCTCCTCCCTCGTGCTGGCCGACATCGGCACGCTGCCGCACGACATCAAGGAGCGCGTCGAGCAGTGGGTGAGGAAGGGCGGCGTGCTCGTGCGCTTCGCCGGCCCGCGGCTGGAGAAGGGCGGCGACGACCTCCTGCCGGTTGCCCTGCGCCTCGGCGGACGCACGCTGGGCGGCGCCCTGTCGTGGGCCACCCCGCAGCCGCTGGCGCCGTTCGGCGACGACGGCCTGTTCGCCGGCCTCACGCCCCCGGCCGAGGTGCTGGTGAGCAAGCAGGTGCTGGCCGACCCGGCCGGTCTCGGGCCGGAGGTCAAGGTATGGGCGCGCCTCAAGGACGGCACGCCGCTCGTGACCGCCGCCAAGCGCGGCAACGGCCAGGTCATCTTCTTCCACGTCACCGCCAACTCCGACTGGTCGAACCTGCCGCTGTCGGGCCTGTTCGTGGAGATGCTGCGACGGATCGCGAGTCTGGGCGGCACGGGCGGGGCGGGGGAGGCGACGATGGCCGCCGATGCCAAGGGCAGCTCGTCGGACGCGCCGGAGACGGCGGAGGTGCTGGCGCCCCTGCAGGTGCTGGACGGCTTCGGCCTGCTCAAGGGGCCCTCGGCCACCACGCAAGCCATCGCCGCCGCCAAGATCGCCGACGCGCGGCCCAGCGCCGAGAACCCGCCGGGCTACTACGGGCCGGCCGGCGCCCCGCGCGCCCTCAATCTGATGACGCCCAAGAGCCTGCTCAAGCCGCTGCCCGCGCTGCCCGGCGGCGCCGAGCGCCGGGTCTACGAGGGCGATACTGCACAGCCCCTCAAGCCTCAGATGCTGGCTGCCGCCCTGGCGCTGCTGTTTGCCGACATCGTCGCCGTGCTGCTGCTGCAGGCGGGCGGGCTGCTGCTGTCGCGCCGCACGGCGCGGGCGGGCGCCGCTGCCCTCGCCCTCATGCTCGCCGGAACGGTGGCGGGCGCCCTGTGGCTGGCGCAGCCGACGTCCGCGCAAACGGCGCCGCAGCCGCGCGCGCGGGCCGACGAAGGCCGTGCCATCCAGGCCACGGCCAAGGTCACGTTCGGCTACGTCCTGTCGGGCGACGCGGCCACCGACGAGGCGAGCCGCCAGGGCCTCATCGGCCTCGGCCGGTTCCTGATCGAGCGCACCGCGGTGGAGCCGGGCGAGCCGTTCGCCGTCAACATCCTCACCGACGAGATCGCCTTCTTCCCGATCCTCTACTGGCCGGTGCTGGCCAACGCCCGCCCGCTGCCCGAGGCGGCCCTGACCAAGATCGACGCCTACATGAAGCAGGGCGGGATGATCGTGTTCGACACCCGCGACTACGGCCAGGGCATGCCGACCGGGTTCACCACCCGCAGCGAGGGCGGCACGCCGCTGGCGCGGCTCCTCGGCAATCTCGACATTCCGCGCCTGGAGCCGGTGCCGGAGCACCACGTGCTCACCAAGTCCTTCTACCTGCTGCGGTCCTTCCCCGGCCGCTGGGAGGGCGGCCAGCTGTGGGTGGAGGCGGAGGCGCCGCGCGACAGCGACCAGGGCCGCCAGGCGCGCCGCGTCGACGGCGTGAGCTCCATCCTGGTCACCTCCAACGACTTCGCCGCCGCCTGGGCGCGCGACAACCGCAACCAGCCGCTCTATCCCGTGGTGCCGGGCGGCGAGCGCCAGCGCGAGATGGCCTACCGCACCGGGGTCAACATCGTCATGTACGCCCTGACCGGCAACTACAAGGCCGACCAGGTGCACGTGCCGGCGCTGCTCGAGAGGCTCGGCCAGTGACCATGCGCCGCCGCTCAGGCCCGCCCGCCCGCCGCGCCGTGGCCGCCGCCTCGCCGAAGCGGAGCGTCGGAGGCGGCCCATGAGCAGCTGGTCGATCGACTTCTCGCCCATGGTGCCGGCGCCGCTGTTCTGGGTGGGCGCCGTCCTGGCCATCGTGCTGGTGGCGCTGCTGCTCGTCCGCCGCAACCGCGGCGCCCTGCTGCGCGCCCTTTCGCTCGGCGCGCTGCTCGTGGCGCTCGCCAACCCGACGCTGCGGCAGGAGGAGCGCGAAAGCCTCGCCAACGTGGCCATCGTCGTGCTCGACGAGAGCACGAGCCAGACCATTGCCGGCCGGCCCGAGCAGACGGCGGCCATCCGGCGCGAGCTGGAGACGCGGCTCGGCCAGCTGCCCAACCTGCAGGTGCGCTGGGTGTCCTCCTCCAAGCCCACCGGCGAGACCGTTTCCGGCACCAACCTCTTCGGCGATCTCAACAGCGCGCTCGCCAACACCCCGCCCGACCGGCTGGCCGGCGTGATCATGGTCACCGACGGTCAGGTCCACGACGTGCCCAAGTCGGCCCACACGCTCGGCTTCGACGCTCCCGTGCACGCGCTGCTCACCGGCCGGCCGGATGAGTTCGACCGGCGCATCGCCATCCTGAAGGCGCCACGCTACGGCATCGTCGGCTCCACGCGCGAGATCGAGGCGCGGGTGGTGGAGACCGGGCGCAAGGGCCGCGCCGGGGAGCGGGTGACGCTCAGGATCCGCCGCGAGGGCCGGCCGGACGAGACGCGCTCCACCGTCATCGGCCGCAGCGTGCAGATTCAGATGCCGTTCCCGCACGCGGGCCAGAACATCGTCGAGATCGAGCTGGAGACGGCGCCGGGCGAGCTCACCCCGGCCAACAACCGCGTGGTGGTGGCGGCCGAGGGCGTGCGCGAGAACCTGCGTGTGCTGCTGGTCTCGGGCGAGCCGCATGCGGGCGAGCGCGTGTGGCGCAATCTGCTCAAGTCCGACGCCGCCGTCGATCTCGTGCACTTCACCATCCTGCGCCCGCCGCAGAAGCAGGACGGCACCCCGATCCACCAGCTGTCCCTCATCGCCTTCCCGACGCGGGAGCTGTTCTCGGAGAAGATCAAGGACTTCGACCTCATCATCTTCGACCGCTACCAGCATCGCGACATCCTGCAGCTGCTCTACTACGAGAACATCGCCCGCTACGTGGAGCAGGGCGGCGCACTGCTGGTCGCCGCCGGCGACGACTACGCGGGGCAGATGAGCCTGTCGCGCACGCCGCTGTCCGTGGTGCTGCCGGCCACGCCGACCGGCCGCCTGCTCGAGACGCCGTTCAAGGCCCGCCTCTCCCCCGACGGTCTCAAGCACCCCGTCACGCGCGGGCTGCCCGGCGCGGACAATGGCGAGCCCGGCAAGGAGCCGACCTGGGGCCGCTGGTTCCGCCAGGTCGACGTGTCGCCGGGGCGCGGGCGCATCGTCATGAACGGGGCGGAGAACCGCCCCCTCCTGGTGCTCGACCGCAAGGGGCGGGGCCGGGTCGCCCTGCTGCTTTCCGACCACGCTTGGCTGTGGGCGCGCGGCTACGAGGGCGGCGGCCCCCACACCGACCTGCTGCGCCGCCTCGCCCACTGGCTGATGAAGGAGCCCGACCTGGAGGAGGAGCGGCTGATCGCGTCCGCCAAGGGGCTCAAGCTCACCGTCGAGCGCCGCTCGATGGAGGAGGGCGTGCCGCCGGTGCAGGTGTCCGCGCCCGGCGGGGAGACCTCCGAGGTCACGCTCGAGCGCGCGGGCCCGGGCACGTGGCGCTCGACCGTCGACGTCAAGGTGCCGGGCCTCTACAAGCTGCAGACCGAGTCGCCCTCCGGCACCTTGAGCGCGGTGGCGCACGCCGGCATCGAGGATGCCCGCGAGATGAGCGAGGTGACGGCCACCGAGGAGAAGCTGCAGCCCCTGGTGGAGCAGACCGGCGGCGGCATCTTCTGGACGCGCGGCGGCGGACTCCTGTCGGGCATCGCCTCCTCGGGGGTGGAGCTACCGCGCATCTCGATGCTCGCCAACGCGCGGGTGCTGGCGGGCTCGGGCTGGATGGGCCTCAAGGACCGCGAGGCCTATGTCACGCGCGGCGTCCGGCTGATCCCGATGTTCACCGGCTTCCTGGCGCTGGCGGCGCTGCTCTTCCTGCTGGCGCTCACGTGGTGGCGCGAGGGCCGCTGACGGCCTGCCGCCCGCCGCCTTTGGCCCGGGCAGGCCGGCGTGTTAGCTTGGGCCCATGCCCACGGTCGCCAACGCCGAGCGCAAGACGCTCATCCTCACGGGGGCCTCGCGCGGCATCGGCCACGCCACGGTGAAGCGCTTCGCCTCGGCCGGCTGGCGCGTCATCACCTGCTCGCGCCATCCCTTCCCCGAGAACTGCCCGTGGGAGGCGGGCCCCGACGATCACATCCAGGTCGATCTCGCCGATCCGGCCGACACGCAGCGCGCCATCGCCGAGATGCGCGAGCGCCTGCAGGCCCAGGACCGACGGCTCAATGCTCTGGTCAGCAACGCTGCCATCTCGCCCAAGGGCGAGGGCGGCCGCCGGCTCGGAGCCATCGAGACCCGGCTCGAGGACTGGCAGCACGTGTTCAACGTCAACTTCTTCGCCCCCATCATGCTGGCCCGCGGCCTGCTCGCCGAGCTCGAGCGGGCCAGGGGCGCGGTGGTCAACGTGACCTCGATCGCCGGCAGCCGCGTCCACCCCTTCGCCGGTGCCGCCTACGCCACCTCCAAGGCCGCCCTCGCCGCCCTCACGCGCGAGATGGCCGCCGACTTCGGCCCCCGCGGCATCCGCGTCAACGCCATCTCCCCCGGCGAGATCGACACCTCGATCCTCTCGCCCGGCACCGACCGGATCGTGCAGGAGCAGATCCCGCTGCGGCGCCTCGGCGAGCCGGAGGAGGTGGCCAAGGCCATCTACTTCCTGTGCACCGAGCAATCGAGCTACGTGCACGGCGCCGAGTTGCACATCAACGGCGGCCAGCACGTGTGAGGCCGGGGCGCGGGCAGCCGAGGCCTGTGCGGAGTGTCGCGCGGGAGCTGCTGCGGGCGCGAACGAATCATGATCAGGATGGCGGCCGAAGCTCCACCGGCAACAAGCCCCGGCGATGGCCCCCGCACGCTACCTGGAAAGCCTCAATCCCGAGCAGCGCAGCGCCGTCGAGCACGGCGTGGCGGGAGCCGGCGCCAGCATCGGCCCGCCCCTGCTCGTCATCGCCGGAGCTGGCACCGGCAAGACCAGCACGCTCGCCCACCGCGTCGCCCACCTGATCGTGAACGGCGCCGATCCCGGTCGCATCCTGCTCCTCACGTTCTCGCGCCGGGCGGCGGCCGAGATGGAGCGGCGCGTCGAGCGCATCGTCGCCGCCGCGCTCGGCGAGCAGGGAGCGGCGGTCGCCGGCCGGCGCATCGCCTGGTCGGGAACCTTCCACGCTGTCGGCGCGCGGCTGCTGCGCCTGCACGCGTCCTCGATCGGCCTGGAGCCCACATTCACCATCCACGATCGCGAGGACTCCGCCGATCTCCTCAACCTCGTGCGTCACGAGCTCGGCCTGTCCGACACGGCGCGGCGGTTTCCCCTCAAGGCGACCTGCCTTGCCATCTACTCGCGCGCGGTCAACGCCGGCGAGCCGCTGGAGGCGGTGCTCGCCCGCCATTTCCCGTGGTGCGCCGAGCGGCAGGAGGAGCTGCGCCGCCTGTTCGACGCCTACGTCGCCGCCAAGCAGAGCCAGGGCGTGCTCGACTACGACGATCTCCTGCTCTACTGGGCGGAGCTCATGAAGGTGCCGGCACTGGCCGCCGAGGTCGCCGGGCGCTTCGACCACGTGCTGGTCGACGAATATCAGGACACCAACGCCCTGCAGGCCGCGATCCTGCTCGGGCTCAAGCCCGACGGCAGCGGCCTCACCGTGGTCGGCGACGACGCCCAGGCGATCTACGCCTTCCGCGCCGCCACGGTGCGCAACATCCTCGACTTTCCCCGGCATTTCAGCCCCGCCGCGCGCATCGTCCGGCTCGAGCAGAACTACCGCTCCACCGAGCCCATCCTCGCCGCCTGCAACGCCGTGATCGGCCTCGCCCGCGAGGGGTTCGCCAAGACCCTGCGCTCGCACCGGCGGCAGGGCGAGCGGCCCGCCCTCGTCACCGTGCTCGACGACGCGGCCCAGGTCGGGTGCGTGGTCCAGTCCATCCTCGAGAGCCGTGAGGCGGGCCTGGCGCTCAAGGAGCAGGCCGTGCTCTTCCGCACCTCCCACCACAGCGCCATGCTGGAGGTCGAGCTCGCCCGCCGCAACATTCCGTTCGTCAAGTTCGGCGGCCTCAGGTTCATCGAGGCCGCCCACGTCAAGGACGTGCTGGCCGTGCTGCGCTGGGCGGAGAACCCGGGCGACCGGGTCACCGCCTTCCGCGTGCTGCAGCTCCTGGACGGCGTCGGCCCGGCCACCGCCGGCAAGGCGCTCGACCGCATCGCCGGCCGCTCGATGGTCGACGCGCTCGCCGCCTTTGCCCCGCCGGCCAGGGCGCGCGAGCACTGGCGCGCGCTCGTCGACCTCATGCGGGCGCTGGGCGAGGGCGGGTGCGGCTGGCCGGCCGAGCTCGATCTCGTGCGCCGGTGGTACGAGCCGCACCTCGAGCGGCGCTATGCCGATGCCTCCATGCGCGCCGCCGACCTCGATCAGCTGCAGCGCATCGCCCAAGGCTATGCCTCGCGCGCGGCCTGCCTCACCGATCTCACGCTCGACCCGCCGAGTGCGGCCAGCGACGAGGCGGGCGCCCCGCGCCTCGACGAGGACTACCTCGTCCTCTCCACCATCCACTCCGCCAAAGGCCAGGAATGGAGGGCCGTCTACGTCCTCAACGTGGTCGACGGCTGCATTCCCTCCGACATGGCGACCGGCAGCAGCGAGGAGATCGAGGAGGAGCGGCGCCTGCTCTACGTCGCCATGACCCGCGCCAAGGACCTGCTGACGCTGCTCGTGCCGCAGCGCTTCTACGTGCACCATCAGCCCAGGCGCGGCGACCGCCACCTCTACGCCGCGCGCACCCGCTTCATCCCGGCCGAGATTGCCGACCGGTTCGAGCTGCGGTCCTGGCCCGCGCCCGTGCGCAGCGGGCAGACCGCCGGCCGGCGCGTGCCTGCCTCCGTCACCGTCGATCTCGGCGCCCGCATGCGCGGCATGTGGCGCAGCACCGGCACCTGAGCGGCTGATCCGCCGGCGAGCGCCGCCTCAGGGGCCGGCGAGCGTCGCCCCGAACTCCTTGGCGAGGCTGTCGGCCTTGCGCGCCTCGACGCCGGCGTCGATGAGGGCGCGGCGATAATCGGCGACGAGCTGCGTTCGGGAGGCCTTGGCGCCCTTGACGGAGCGGGTGGTGCCCTGGGTCGGGCCCGTCGCCACCACCTGCGGATCGGTCTCCTTGGGGTAGACCTTGGCGATGAAGGTCTTGTCCCCCTCGGAGAGATCGAAGTTGGGCTGGATCGCGCAGGGGTTGCTCTCGCCGCCCTTGAACAGCCACGGCGGCAGGCTGTAGTGCATGATCGACTTGCGGTCGACGGCGGTGGCGTTGAGCTCCGGCGTCTCGGCCAGTTGCTGGAAGTTGCGGATGGTCTGCTCCCGCGACCAGCCGCGCAGGGCGCCGAACGCCAGCACCGCCTCCTCGTAGTATTCGGCCGCGCAGCCCGCCCTCGGGCTCTGGTGCTCGTGGAACAGGCCCAGGGCATGGCCGAACTCGTGCAGCACGATGCGGCGCGCCTCCGCCTCCGGCATCTGCTGACCCGCCTTGTTGCGGGGCAGCTCGTCCCGGCCCAGGAAGCTCAGGTTGAGGGAGTGGTCGGACTTGCGGCTCAGCGTGCCGAGGGCCGACCAGAAGCCGGCCTTCGGCCCGCTGTCGATGAAATCGATCTTGATGCTCTCGCTGGGGTCGCCCTGGCACGTCTGCGGATTGTCGGCGTCGCCGAAATCGAGCTTCAGGTTGGCGTATTTCATCCATTCGGAGGCGAATTGGGCGACGCGCGCGCGCGCCTTCTGCGTGCCGGAGCGGAAGCACACCTTCACCGTCTCGCCCGGCCGCCACAGCAGCGAGCGCACCACCACGCCCCTCACCTTGGCGCGGGCATCGGCCGACCCCTCCGCGGGGACGAAGCGGTGCGGATAGCCGACCGGGCCGAATGCCGCCATGCAGGGCTGGTCGAGGTCGCCGAAGGACTGTTGAGCCGCGGCCGGCCCTGAGACGGCAATCAGGCCGACCGCGATGAGCGGAAATCGAGCAGCGCCACGCATGACCTCACCCCTGAACTTGGCAGACCGATCCGCCCATCAGATGACAAGCAAATTGGGGGCGGAGTTTGACGGCGGCGCGCCGCTTGAGGCTCAGGCGGCGGCGAGCCCGATCGTCACGCTGCCGAGGCCGTCGATCACCCCCTCGAGGGCATGCCGGCCGCTGAGCCAGTTCATGCCGATCAGGCTGCCGGTGATGACGATCTGTCCGGCGGCGAGCCGCTTGCCGCGGGCCGACAGCACCGGCGGCAGCATCTGCAGCGCGGCCACCGGGTCGACGCTCTTGCCTTCCGCGTGAACCTTGCCGTCGACCAGGAGACGGCCGGGCCGCGCCCTGAGGTCCATGCCGCGCCAGCCGGGGATCTCCGGGCCGACGACGATGCCGGCGTTGGCGATGCAGTCGGCCAGCATGACGTGGCGCGGCTGCCGGCTCGGGTCGGCGAGCCGGCTCTGGCACAGCTCGAAGACCACGTGGGCGGCCGCCACGGCGTCGAGCACCCGGTCCGGCCCGGCGCCCTGGGGCACCTCCGCGCCCATGCGGAAGGCGATCTCGAGCTCGATGCCCGCCGGCTCCGAGCCCACCACCGTCCAGGTGCCTCCGGCCGGCACCCGGCCCGACTGCAGGATCGGCGCGAAGATCACCGGGCCGTTGGGCACCGGCATCACCTTCCAGCCGATGACGGGCGAGTCGAGAGCCGCCACCACCCTGTCCTGGATGGCGAAGCCTTCCTCGTAGTCGCGCGGGGTGTCGGCCGGGCCCAGCTCGATGCGTGCGCCCTGCCGGCGCGCGGCGACGAGGCGGCCGGCGACGGCGGCCAGGCGGTCGTTCGACATCGGTGCAGCTCCCTGCGGGCACGGCCTAGGCCATGTTCTAGCCGCTCGCCCGCGCACCTGCCAGCACCTCGATGCGGGGGCCCTCCGGCCGCCGCGGCCGGCTATCCGGCCCCGCGCCGGGCCGCCTGCCGGTAGCGCTCGAGCACCCACACCCGCACGGCCCCGGAGAGGCCGCCGGGCCCGCGGCCCTCGTCGATGCGCGCGATCAGCCGCGCCACCGGAACGCCTTCCTCCTGCGCTGCCTCCTTGAGGGCGGCCCAGAACTCGTTCTCGAGCGAGATCGATGTGCGGTGGCCGGCGATGGTGAAAGAGCGCTTGACGGGCCGGCTCATCGCGGAACCCCTGTCGGCGCGGCGCGTGCCGGGCCCCCGCGCGGCGGCCGTCGCCTGCCGGCCCGAGCGCCCGGCGAATGCCTCACTCGTCGCGTTCGGCGGCGTGCTCGTCGCGCTTGAGGCCGTCGAGGCGCCGTGCCTCCAGCGCCCGCTCGGCCGCGCTCTTGTCGCGCTGACTCTTGGGAATGCCGAAGCGCACCCGCTTCTCGTTCGCCCGGCGCTCGCGTTCGGCCGCCAACTTCTGCTTGCGGTAGCGGTTCAGGTTGATGACGCTGCCCATCACGCCTCCGGTCCGATCATCTTCTTGGGATCGACGATCCTGTCGAACTCTTCCGCCGTCACGTAGCCGCCGCCCACCGCCTCCTCGCGCAGGGTGGTGCCCTTTCGATGCGCCGCCTTGGCGATCTTGGCAGCGTTGTCGTAGCCGATTTTCGGCGCCAGCGCCGTGACCAGCATCAACGAGCGCTCGAGCGCGGCGCGGATATTGTCCTCTCGCGGCTCGATGCCGGCCACGCAATTGTCCGTGAAGCTGATGCAGGCGTCCGCCATCAGCTGCACCGACTGCAGGAAGTTGTAGGCCATCACCGGATTGTACACGTTGAGCTCGAAGTGGCCCTGGCTGCCCGCGAACGTAATGGCCGCATGGTTGCCGAACACCTGCACGCACACCTGCGTCAACGCCTCGCACTGCGTGGGGTTCACCTTGCCCGGCATGATCGACGAGCCCGGCTCGTTCTCGGGCAGGGAGAGCTCGCCGAGCCCCGAGCGCGGGCCCGACCCGAGGAAGCGGATGTCGTTGGCGATCTTGAACAGCGAGGCCGCCACCGTATTGACGGCTCCGTGGCTCATGACCATGGCGTCGTGTGCGGCAAGCGCCTCGAACTTGTTGGGCGCGCTCGTGAACGGCAGGCCGGTGATCTCGGCGATGCGGGCCGCGATTCTCTCGGCGAAGCCCTTAGGGGCATTGAGGCCGGTGCCGACGGCGGTGCCCCCCTGCGCCAGGCACATGAGATCGGGCATGGTCGATTGGATGCGGCGGATGCCTGCCTCGACCTGAGCCGCATAGCCCGAGAACTCTTGGCCCAGCGTAATGGGCGTCGCGTCCTGGGTGTGGGTGCGCCCGATCTTGATGATGTGCGCCCAGGCCTTGGCCTTGGCATCGAGCGCCTTGTGCAGGTGAGCCAGCGCGGGAAGCAGATGGCGATGGATCTCCTCCGCGCAGGCAATGTGCATGGCCGTCGGATAGGTATCGTTCGACGACTGGCTCATGTTGACGTGGTCGTTGGGGTGCACCGGCTTCTTGGAGCCCATGACGCCGCCCAGCATCTCGATCGCCCGGTTCGAGATCACCTCGTTGGCGTTCATGTTGGACTGGGTGCCGGAGCCCGTCTGCCACACCACCAGCGGGAAGTGGTCGTCGAGCCGGCCGTCGATCACCTCCTGTGCCGCCGCGACGATGGCGCGGCCGAGCGCCGGATCGAGCTTGCCGAGCTCCATGTTCACCTCGGCCGCGGCCCGCTTGATGATGCCGAGGGCCCGCACGATCGACTTGGGCTGGCGCTCCCAGCCGATCCTGAAGTTGCCGAGGGAGCGTTGGGCCTGCGCGCCCCAGTACCTGTCGGCCGGCACCTCGATGGCGCCGAAGGTGTCGGTCTCGGCGCGGTGCTTTCCGGCTTGTGATGGGGTGCTTGCGGTCACCGGTCGCTCTTCCCCTGGCCCGAGAGTTCGATGATGCGCCGCACCCGTAGCACGGCGGCGCGGACGGCTCCAGAAGTTTGCTAGCCCGCGCATGGGCGATGCTCCGCACGCTCCACTGCAATCGACCCTAGCAAAGCTCGCGCTCGCCGCGGAATGAACTCTTGGTAAGGTGCCGCGGCCCGCGCGATGCGCGCTACCGCAAAGCCGCGCCTTGGCGCGGGCCGTCGACAGGCCCTGACGGACGCGTGCGGCGCCTGGGGTGATGTTGCTTGAGCAGACGGCGCGCCCTCCAATGTGCCCGGTCCGTGGCAAGGTCCGGCAAATCCCGCTAGCGTTGCCGGCGGGCTGGCGAGACACGGGGGAAGGGCATGCGCGCGATCGTCGTCGGGGTCGGCATCCTGGGCGCCAGCGCCGCCTACCACCTGGCGCGGCAGGGCGCCGAGGTGGTGGCGGTCGACCGCGCCGACCAGGGCCGCGCCACTGACGCGGGCGCCGGCATCGTCTGCCCCTGGGGCTCGGCGCACGAGGACGCGCCGAGCTACGCCCTGCTCGAGGCCGGTGCGCGCTACTATCCCGAGCTCGCTGCGGCGCTGGCCGAGGAGGGCGAGCCCGATCTCGGCTACGCCAGGGTGGGAGGCCTCTATGTGCCGGCTGCCGGCGCTGACCTCGAGGCCGCCGAGGCGCGGGTGCGCGCCCGCGCCGCCCGCGCTCCGGAGGCTGGGCGCATCGAGCGCCTTTCGTCGGGAGAGGCGCGCGCCCTCTTTCCCCCGCTCGCCCCCGACCGGCCGGGCCTGCTCGTGTCCGGCGGCGCCCGCGTCGACGGCCGCCGGGTCGCGGCCGCCCTGCGCCGGGCGGCCGCGGCGCGAGGCGCCCGCCTGGTCGAGGGCGCGGCCGAGCTCGTCGTGCGCGGTGCACGCGCGGTCGGGGTGCGCGTCGGCGGCGAGATGATCGAGGCCGACTGCGTGCTGGCGACGGCGGGCGCCTGGGCGGGCGAGCTGCTCGCCCCTGCCGGCATCCGCCTCGCCCAATCGCCTCAGCGCGGCCAGATCATCCACCTGCGCCAGCCCGGCACCGACACCTCGCGCTGGCCGGTGCTGCTGCCCCTGTCGAGCTACTATCTCCTGGCGTTTGAGGACAGCCGCGTGGTGGTGGGCGCCACGCGCGAGACGGGCTCGGGCTTCGACTACCGCCTGACGGCGGCGGGCGTGGCCGAGGTGCTGGGCGCCGGCCTCGCCGTCGCCCCCGGTCTCGCGCACTGGACCCTGGCCGAGATGCGCATCGGCTTCCGCCCGCTGTCGGCGGACGGCCGTCCGCTGCTGGGGCCGGTGCCGGGCATGGACGGGCTTCTTGTCGGCGGCGGCCTTGGCCCCAGCGGCCTCGCCATGGGCCCGTACGCCGGCGCGCTGCTGGCCGCCGCCGCGCTCGGCCGGCCGACCGCGCTGCCGCTTGCCGACTACGCGCCGCTGCGCGGCCAGGCTTGACGGCTACGGTGCGGTCGGCCGCGCCGGCAAAGTGCCGTCGGCCTTGCGTCCCTTGACCATGCTCTCCAGCGCCTCGAGGGTGACGGCGTGGGGACGGTAGACGCGCGGCGAGCGCGAGAGGGCGGATCGATCGCCGCGACACCACGCTGGTGCGTGTGGGCTGCGGCCCAACGGATCGCGCGCTTTCGGCGGGGCCGGACTGCCCCGCCTCGCTGGCCCTCCCCCGGGGCGGAGTGCTAAGCTCCCGGTCGTTCGAAGGGTTGCGGGGTGCGGCGCCGGCCGGCGCCGTCGCCAAGCACGAGTGCAATCACCCCAGGGAGGTGCCCGATGCAACGCCCGGTAGATCGCAGGACATTCCTCAACAGTCTCGGCGTCGGCGCCGCCACTGTGGCCGCAGCCGGGACGTCGACCTACTTCGCCGGCCCGCGGCCCGCCAACGCGGCAGTCAAGGTCAAGGGCAACGTGCCGGACAAGCCCTTCAAGACCGGCCACATCACGTTCCTGACCGGGCCAGCCAACCTGCTGGGCGAGCCCGGGCGCAAGGGCCACATCCTCGCCGCCGAGGAGATCAATGCGGAGGGCGGCCTGCTCGGCAAGCGCAAGATCGAGACCATCTTCGCCGACGAGGCGGCCGGCACGGATGCCAACGTCAAGGAGCTGCGCCGCATGAAGCTGTCCGAGAGGATCGACCTCTTCACGGGCGTCATCTCGAGCGGCAACACGCCGGCGCTGGGGCCGGTCGCGGAGGAGCTCGGCGTGCTCACCCTGTTCAACGACGGGTGCACCGACTTCCTGTTCGACAAGGCGGTGCCCAAGCCCAAGTACGTGTTCCGCGTCACCAACATCCAGTCCGCTGACGGCGTCACCTCGGCGGTCGGCGCGGCCAGGGCCTGGCCCAACGCCAAGCGCGTCGCTTCCATCCAGCCCGACTACAGCTACGGCCGCAACGTGCACGAGCACTTCATGCTCGCCTACCAGAAGCTGGTGCCCGGCGCGACCGCGGTCTCCGAGGCCTGGCCGAAGCTCGGCACCACCGACTTCACCCCGCACATCACCAAGATCATTTCGGACAATCCCGATCTGCTGATCTGCGGCGTGTGGGGCGGCGACTACGTGGCCTTCTACAAGCAGGCGCTGCGCTACGGCCTGTTCGACAAGATGAAGGTGGCCACCACCCTGGCGTTCGGCGGGCAGCCGCACGCCATCGGCAAGGACCACCCCGAGGGAGTGCTGGCGGGCTGTCACGCCAACTACTTCTTCACCTATCCGGCGAAGGGCCGCTGGCCGATCAACGACGGCTTCGTGGAGCGCTACTACAAGCGCTGGAACGAGTATCCGAGCTTCGAGTCGGACGGGGCCTACACCGCCCTCTACCTGCTCAAGGCTGCGGTGGAGAAGGCCAACCAGCTGGTCGGCGGCTGGCCCGAGGACGAGGCCATCATCGCCATGCTGGAGGGCATGGGCATCGACTCCCCCGCGGGCTACGTCTACATCCGGCCCGACAACCACCAGGGCTACAAGGACGCCGTGATCGGCATGACCAAGAACGATCCCAAGTACGAGTTCCCCGTCTGGGATCCGCAGTCGATCATCACCATCCCCATCCGGGAGATCACGGCCCCGCCGAACTGGCCCAAGCCCGGGACCACGCACAACGATTCGACGGCCGCGGCCAATTGGCTGAAGACCACTTGGCTCACCTGAGCGGCGTTTGAACGTGCCGGGCGGCCGTGTTGGACGACACGGCCGCTTCGCCTGCGAGGGCAGCGGGGTCGGAGGGGTTCGCCGATGTGCCGCGTCCAGGACCGCGCGCCAGCCGGGCGGACGCACACGGTCCGCACGGTCTCCTGCGGGCGTGCGGCCGGCACGCTTGCCAGGGCCGTCCTGGGCCTGGGCCTGGCGGGCGCTCTCGTGGTTCTCGGCGGTCGGGGCAGCGCGGGCCACCAGATCGGCCATTACCCCTCGTACTATCCCGACGAGATCCGCATCGACGTGGTCGACCCGGCGGCAGCCGGCCGGGACCTCGAGGCTGGGACCCTGCACGCCTATGTCGGCGCGGCGCCGCAGTTCGCCGGGCCCGCGCCCGAGCACGCCAAGCCGGTGACCTCGCTCGGCTCGTTCGTGGTCGTCACCATCGATGCGGCGGCGGCCGAGACGAGGTGCGCGGCCGCCCGCCGCCTGGCCGCCGCGCTCGCCGGCGAGAGCGCCGAAGGCTTCGTCTTCCACCCCTATCCAGTGACGCCGTATCATCCGGACTACCTTCACCACCTCGATCGCGTCGAGGCCGCGCGGGCTGCCGTGGCGGACACCTCGGCGGGCCCGGTCAGGGTCGGTGCCAGAGGGCCGCTTGCCCACGCGCTCGTGCGAGCGCGCGCCAGTGCCGCCGCCCATGGCCCGGACGCGGTGCTCGAGACCGTGCCGGCCCTGGCCCTGATCGCCTCCGCCGGGTTTCAGCTCGATGGCCGGTGGGCGGCCCCCTGGGCCAAGGAGGGCTGGTTCCACGCCTACCGCCTGCTCTCGCCCGCCATCTCGGGCGATGCCCGCCGGGAGGCCGACGAGATCTTCGCCTCGCTGGTTCGCGGGCACGCCCGCAGCCTGGCCGAGCACGTCGACCTGGAGCGGCGCCTGGTGCTGGCCCTGACCCGGAGCTGCGCGCGCATGGTGCTCGGCTACGTGCCGCGCCGGGAGCTCTACGACGACCGCTACCCGGACGGGGTCGAGAACGTGGCCTACGACTCGCAGTCGGGGCTCAACTCGGCCGTCTTCCTGCGCACCGTGAAGCTCAAGGACTATCCCTGGAACGGGAAGCTGCGGCTCGGCGTGCCGGACCGGCCCCTGGCGGCGTGGAACCCGGTGGCCGGGTTCGGCGATCCCGCCGGGCGCCTCTTGTGGTCGGCGGTGGGTGATCCGGCCATGATCCCGTTCCCGTTCAATGCCAGTTGGATGCCCAACCGGGTGCAGGCCGACGTGAAGGCGGTGCAGGGCCAGTCCGGCGGCATCAAGGTGCCAGCCGACGCGCTGGTCCCGGAGCCGGGCACGGGAAAGCTGCAGCCGGCGGGTGAGTGGGCCTTCGCGTCCGCCAAGGTCGTCTATGACGTGCTCGCCTCCCCGTTCGAGGACGGCAGCGAGCAGGACCTGGCCGACCTCCTCTACCCTCTCTCCTTCCTCTATCGTTGGGGAGGCGAGACCGCCGCCGGCGCGCACGAGCCGCGCTTGCGGCACGTGCTCTCAGCCCTGCAGGACCGGCTGGCGGGCATCAAGCTCGTGCGCGTGGACCGCACGAAGCACGCCGTGGCCGAGGGCCTGGAGATCGTCACCAAGACGCCGGTGCTCGAGGTCTATCTCAGGCAGGCACCAGGCGAGGAGCGGCAGACCGCGGCCTTGGGCGCACCCTGGAGCACCGTGCCCTGGCACCTGCTGGCGCTCATGGAGCAGGCGGTAGGTCGCGGCTACGCGGCCTTCTCCGAAGAGGAGGCCAAGAGGCGAGGTGTGCCCTGGCTCGACCTCGTGCGCGACCGCGCGCTCAGGGAGAGGCTGCTGGCGCTCGCGGCCGAGCTGGAGCGGGAAGCCTACCGCCCCGAGGCGCTCGCCGCGTTGGTGACGCCGGAGGAGGCGAGGGCGCGCTGGCGGGCACTGCGGGCGTTCGCCGAGCGCACGGGCCATCTCCTGGTGACCAACGGCCCCTACCGGCTGAAGTCGTGGTCGGAGGACAGCATCGTGCTCGAGGCAGTGCGCGAGCTCAGCTACCCCCTGGGCTTCGGCACCTTCGACCGCTTCGTCAACCCGCCGCGGGCCGTCATCGCCGATGCCAGGCTCGGCGCTGGCAGTATCCTGGTGCGGGCCGACGCCGAGATGGTCCTGAAGATGGGCCGCCGCTACGGGGCGGTGAAGGAGCCGCTCTCCCGCTCCACCACCCGCGGCGTCTATGGGCTGCTGGTGGTATCGCGCTATCTTCTCATCGGGCCGGACGGCAAGGTTCACGAGGTTGACAAAATGCACTGGCGCGAGGACGGACAGTTCGAGGTCAGGCTGGCGGACCGGCTGGCGCCTGGACGCTACACGGCGATCCTCGGCATCTTTCTCGACGGCAACCCGCTGCAGCCTTCGGTCAAGGTCCTGCATTTCGACGTCGGCGACAGCGGGACGGCAGGCGCTCCGGGCTAGGCGGCGGGCAGGCGGGTGGCAGGCAACGGGATTGGGCGGTGCCAAATGGATATCCTGGCGATCCAGGTCCTCAACTCCATCTTCTATGCCGCCGTGCTGTTCCTGATCGCCGCGGGTCTCAGCCTGATCTACGGCGTCATGCGCATCGTCAACCTGGCGCACGGCACCTTCTATGCCCTCGGCGCCTACGTCTCGGCATGGGCGGTGGGCGCGGTCTTCGGGGCCGCCGCCACCGGCGGCCTGGCGCTGGCCGGCCAGCTCCTGATCCTGCCGGTCGGCGCGCTGGCGATCGCCGCCGTCGGCGCGCTCATCGAGCCGACGCTGCTGCGCCCGCTCTATCGCCGACCGGAGGAGTACGTGCTTCTCATCACCTTCGGCCTGCTCATGATCCTGGAGGACGTCATGAAGCTCGTGTTCGGCGGCACGCCGCTGAGCGCCGGCAGCATCATGGACCGCATGGGCAGCATCCCCGTCGGCCGCCTGCTCTATCCCACCTACAACCTGGTGGTGATCGCCGTCGGCATCATCGCCGCCGCCGGCCTGTGGTGGTTCATCTACCGCACCCGCTTCGGCGTCATCCTGCGCGCCACCTCGCAGGACCGGCGCATGGCCTCCGCCTTGGGCCTCAACGTCGGGCGCGTCTACGTGCAGGCTTTCGCCATCGGCTGCTTCATGGCGGGGCTCGGCGGCGCGGTGATCGTGCCGGCCCAGGCCGCCGTGCTCGGCATGGGGATCGATGCGCTGATCCTCGCCTTTGTCGTCATCGTCATCGGCGGTCTCGGCAGCCTCGAGGGGGCGCTGGTGGGCGCACTGATCGTAAGCTCGGTGCGCACGGCGGGCGTCCAGTTCTTCGCCGAGATCGAGCTCGCCGTCCTCTATCTCATCGCCGCTGCGGTCTTGCTCATCCGCCCGACCGGGCTCTTCGGGAGGGCCTGAAGCCATGCCAGCCGCAAGCACCGGCCCCTCGCTTCCCCTGGTGCTCGCCGGCGCGTTGCCGATTGTGGCCGTGCTCGCCCTGCTGCCGGGGGTGGTCGACCTCTACCAGACCGAGCTTTTGATCTACGGGCTCACCTTCGCCATCGCTGCGCTGGGCTTCAATCTGCTGCTCGGCTACACCGGCCTCCTGTCGTTCGGCCACTCGGCCTACTTCGGCATGGGCGCCTACACGGTCGCCTTCATCGTGCGTGACCTGCACGTGCAGTCCATGGAGCTGTGCATCCTGGGCGCCCTCACCGGCACGCTCGTGATATCCGCACTGTTCGGCTACGTGTGCGTGCGCCACACCCGCATCTTCTTCGGCATCCTCACGCTCGCCTTGAGCCAGGTGCTGTGGAGCCTCGCTTTCAAGTTCTTCTGGGTGACGGGCGGCACCGACGGCATCCGCGTCGCGCGCACCGGCATCACGCTGCTGGGCGGGCTCGTCGACTTCAAGGGCTCGGGCTCCTACCAGCGGTTCGTCTACTCCTACTACTACTATGTGCTCGCCCTGTTCATCGTGGCCACCGCGTTGATGTGGGTGATCGTGCATTCACCCTTCGGCAAGGCGCTGCAGGCGATCCGCGACAACGAGGTCCGCGCCGCCTTCGTGGGCATCCGCGTGCGCCGCTACCGCTGGATCGCGTTCGTCATCTCGGGCCTGTTCACCGGCCTCGCCGGGGCGCTCTGGGTGCCGCTCAATGGCCTCACCACGCCCGACATCCTCTACTGGCCGTTCTCGGGCGAGATCGTGTTCATGACGGTGCTCGGCGGCTTCCGCACCTTCACCGGGCCGATCGTGGGCGCGATCGCGTTCAACTATCTCAAGGTCTATGCGGTGGCGAGCTCGCACTACTGGCAGCTGGTGCTGGGACTGGTGCTGGTGTTCCTGGTGCTGGCGCTGCCGCAAGGCATCATCGGCACGCTCGCCCGGGCCGCCGCCAGGCTGCGGAGGCGCTGACATGGCCCTCCTCCAGACCGTCGACCTCAAGCGCTACTTCGGCGAGACGCGCGCCGTCGACAACGTGAGCCTGTCGATCGAGGAACGCGAGTTCGTCTCCCTCGTCGGCCCCAACGGCGCCGGCAAGACCTCGCTCATCAACGTGATCACGGCGCACCTGACGGCGGAGTCGGGCAAGGTGCTGTTCCGCGGCCAGGACATCACGCACGCTTCCGTGACCGAGCGCGTGCGCGCCGGCATCGCCCGCAGCTTCCAGATCGTCAACCTGTTCGACGATCTCTCCGCCTTCGACAACGTGGCGCTGGCCATCTTCTCGCGCGAGGGCAAGACGGCGAGGCTCGGCGCGCTCGCCCACCTCGACCAGGCGGTGACGGCCGAGGCCGATGGCGTTCTCGGCCAGTTCGGCCTCGCCGCCAAGCGCCACGACAGCGCGCGCGACCTCGCCCAGGGCGAGCGCAAGCTGCTCGACGTGGCGCTGGCCTATGCGCTGCGGCCCAAGCTGCTGTTCCTCGACGAGCCGACGAGCGGCGTGTCCACCCGGGACAAGGGCCAGATCATGGACACCATCGCCTCGGTGGTGCGCGGGGAAGGCATCACGGCGGTGATCGTGGAGCACGACATGGACGTGGTGTTCAAGTACTCGGACCGCATCGTGGTGATGGCCCAGGGCGCCATCATCGCCCAGGGCACGCCCGACCAGATCCGCAGCAACGAGCAGGTGGCCATGACGCTGCTCGGCACCTCGGGTCCCGACGCCTTCACGAGAAAGGACTGAGCCCGTGCTCGAGGTCAAGGCCATCGACACCTACCGCGGCCCCGCCCACATCCTGCACGGCGTCTCGCTGAGCGTGGGCGATGGCGAGGTGGTGTGCCTCGTCGGCCGCAACGGCGCCGGCAAGACCACCACCATCGAGAGCATCATGGGCTTCCTGCCCGTGCGGGCCGGCGACATCGTGTTCAACGGGGAGAGCCTCAACCGCTTGCCGCCGCACCTGCGGGCACGCCGGGGCATCGGCTACTCGCCGGAGGACTGCGGCGTGTTCCCGGAGCTGTCGGTGGGCGAGAACCTGATGATCAGCCGCTGGCTGGGCGACGAGGTGGCCAGGCGGCGGGGCACGGACCGCGGCGACCCCGAGGAGCAGGCGTTCGCCGTCTTCCCCGAGGTCAGGGCACTGCTCGCCCGCCAGGGGCTGCATCTCTCCGGCGGCCAGCGCAAGATGGTGGCGGTGGCGCGGGCCATGATGCTGTCCCCGTCCCTGCTGCTGCTCGACGAGGCGTTCGAGGGCCTGGCGCCGGTGGTGGTCAACCGCTTCACCGAGGCGGTGATGAAGATCAAGGCGTTGGGTGTGTCGATACTGATGGCGGAATCGCACCTGGCGGCCGCCACCCGCATCGGAGATCGGCTCTACGCCATCGACCGCGGCGAGATCATCTTCCACGGCACGCCCAAGGACGCCTTGTCCGACGAGAAGGTGGTTCGCGCGCTGCGCGGCTGACCAGCCGGAGGCTGCCCGCTCCCAAGGGCGCCACAAAGCCCGGCTACGAGCAACGCCGAAAGGGGGCGGCGCCTCGTCAACCGCCGCGCTGCGGCCACTGCCATGCTTGCGGCTCTGCGACTGCTCATGCGTGCCCTCGAGCTGATGCTGGCGCTGCCCCTGCGGGCGGCGCGGGCGCTGCTCTTTGCGCTCACCGTCCGTCCCGGCTTCGGGCCGCTGCGCTGGCCGCTGGCACTGGCCGCAGGCTACGTCCTGTTCGCTTTGGTGCTCGTCTATGTGGCCGCGCCCCTGCGCGGTCTCGTCGGCAGCTATTTTCTCGCCGAGAAGCTGCGCTATGACGCCGAGCGCTGGCTCGCGACCGCCGTCTACGACCGCAGCGGGGCGTTCGTCGGCACCTTCGACCCGCGCCTCGACAGCCAGCGCGACGTCAACTACACGCAGACGGCGATCGCCCTCGGCGATTACGTCGCCAATCCCGATCACAAGTCGATCCCCGTGCGCGAGGTGCCGCAGGGCTACTGGCGTTGCCTGGTGCATCACGAGGACCGCCACATGGGCGGGCTGCTCAATCCCTTCGGCATCGATCTGGCCGGCGTGCTCAAGATCCCCTACTCGACCCTGATGCGCTCGATCGCGCTCGGGCGGCCGAGCGTCGGCTTCGGCGGCTCGACTTTGCCCATGCAGCTCGTGCGCGTCATCTACGACACGCCGCCGAGCCCGCAGGAGAGCGTCGGCGTCAAGCTGGCGCGCAAGGTCAGGGAATGGTGGCTGGCGCCCGTCATCTGGCGCGAGCTCACGCGCGGCGGCGACTGGACGCCGCTGCAGCGGTGGGCCGCCAACCACATCTGGCTCGCCCAGCGCACCGGCGGGGCGCCGCTCCACGGCATCGAGATCACGGCGCGCGTGGTGTTCGGCAAGGAGGCCAAGGACCTTTCCACTGCCGAGCAGTTCCTGCTCGCCTCGGCCGTCAACAAGCCCATCATCCTGCTGCCGGGCAGCGACCGGCTCAACGAGGTGCGGCTCGACCGCTGGCGCTACATCGCCGAGGTGCGCGCGCGCATCTGCGCGGAGAGGCTGATCGAGGACGCCCAGGAGCAGCGGCGCGTGATCTCCGAGCTCGTTGCTCTCGCCGGCGGGCCGCCCGATCCGCGCGTCAAGCCCAGGCTGCAGGAGGCGCTCGACGTGCACGCCCCCGCCCTCGCCGAGCGCGCCCGCGCCAACCCCGTCGTGCGCGCCAATGCGCTGCTGCCGGCCGCGCGCTTCGGCCTGCGGGAGGAGATGAAGCAGACCTACGGCTTCGGCTGGCGCGAGCACGTGCGCGCCGTGACGACGACGCTCGACGCCGCCGAGAACCTCGCCTTCCACGCCCGGGTGCGCGCCGAGCTGGCGCGGCTCGATGCCCGCCATCAGTCGCGGCTGACGGCCGGCTTCACGCTCGACCCGGCCAAGGTCGGGCCTGACGGGGCCCAGCGCAGGATGCCCGACGTGATCGTGGTGGCGGCGGACGCCGAAGGCCGGATCGTGCGCTATTTCGAGGCGGGAGAGACCGCCTCCTACTTCGGCTCGCCGGCCGCGCGCGATCCGCGATCGGGCTACTACGACGCCATGCGGGAAGGGCGCATGATCGCCTCGGTCGGCAAGACGCTCGCGGCCATCGCCATCGCCAACGCGCTCCGCGACGGCCCGGCCAGCCTTTATCTCGACCGCGCCGCACCGCGCCAGGGCGGCCTCGAGGGCTGCGGCAAGGGCGATGCCGCCCGCCTGCGCAAGGCGGTGGTGGCCTTCGCCTGCTCGCTCAATGCGCCGATCGAATGGCGCGCGGCGCAGCTGGGCCAGGGCCGCATGCACCGTCTGATCGACCGCTTCGGCTTCACCCCGCCCCCTGCGCGCTCGGCGGCAGAAGCCACGCCGCCCTCGACGGCCGTCGTGCGCGGCCTGATCGCCGGCTCGCCGCGACGCGTGCACCACATGGCTGCCGTGGTGCTGGCCGCGCTCACGGGCCGGGGACACGTGGCCGTGCGCCCGCCCACGCTCGTCGGCGCCTACGACTTCACGGGGCGGGAGACGGCAGGCGCCGCGCAAGCGGGCTCGGCCGAGGCCATCCGGCCCAACCGCCTCATCGCCGATGCGGGGCGGCCGCTGCTTGCGGCCCTGCTGCAGGCGCCGCTCTGCTATCGGCATGCTGGGGTGGCGCAGGGCACCCTCAAGGGCGCCGGCGGCTGGTGCCCGGAGCGGCGCCGCGACCTGAGCCTGCACTTCGCCAAGACGGGCACCGCGGTGGGGGCCGATGCCGACGCCACGGTGGACACTTGGATCGCTGGCGGGCTGCAATTCGCGACGGGCGCGGCCTACTCGTACGTGGTCCTGGTGGGCACGGGGAATGCGAACGAGCCCTGGGCGCGGGGCCTGCATGCCGCGCAGGTGGGGGTGCCGCTGCTCGAGACCCTGCTTGCGGACCTGGCCGCGCTTGCGCGCCGGCCTGCGCCCGCCGCCGGGGTCCTGCGCCCGGAAGCAGAAAAGCTCCCCGATGGGCGCAAGCATCCGCCCCCCGCGGCGTGGCGCGAAGGAGCGTTCCAGACCAACTGAAGGCGCTCTCAGGCCGCCCGGCGCTCGCCGCGCTTGGCCGTTCCCGCCTCTTCCTCGGTGCCGGACTTGTGGATGGTGATGTAGTCGTGCTGCTGGGCCACCCCGTTGAGGCCCGAGATGGCCATGCACGCCTGCAAGGCCGCCATCAGCTTCTGCCCGCCCTCGCCGTAGTCGGCTGCCGCCTTCTGCCAGAACCGCAGCTGCTCCCCGAACACGTCGGCAGGCGTCCTGCATAGGCTCATCCGCACCGGCACCTCGAGCCAAGCCTGGGCCCGCTTGGCGCCGAGGCTGAGCAGCTCGAGATTCCAACGGCACGCGCCGCGCACCGCCGGCTCGCAGGACTTGGCCACGTTGTCGAACGTTCCGAAGTAGGTTTGCGCCAGGTTGCCGAAAGGCCCGCCCTTGGCGTCAAGGCGCTCGTCTCCACCCATCTCGTTGATCCTCTGTGTGACAATCGTCGCGCCGCTCAGGCGGCGATCCGGCTAAAAGTCGCCGCATGCCGGATGTCTTGGGACATTAGCCACCGTGCGGATTTGCAGCAACAGTGGCGAGAAAAAAGTGAAGAGGTCGCGCGGCGGTTGTGAAGAACTCGATAACCATTTGAAAGAAAGCCTGGAATCCGGTCGCTCGTGGAGCCCCGCTGCCGCCCCAGAGGCGCTTGGAGGCAAGCCGGCCGCTGCGGCGCGGCGACCTTTGAACACGTGTTGCCGATGACCGGGATCTTGCGCGAGGGCTCCACTCCTCCTGTCGCCTACATTTTGGAGTTTTACTACTTTGTGTAGTGTCAGCGAGTGCAATTGCAGCACCAGCAGCTCAGCCCCGGCCCCTCTCGAAGATCTTCGGGCATTTTGGTGGGGTCCGGCTCGACCTCTCAACTGCGCCATACGCTATTGGGGCGGCTTTCAAACTGGGCAGCCGTCGAATTGCGTTTGACTCCCTTGCCCGGCGACCGTCTAATTCTGGCGGCTGACTGTCTTTGCGGAGCGGATTACTCTAACGGTTTGTTGTGGTATGCATCGGGTTGGCCGTCAGGGGGGAAGGCTGATCTGTGCGGCGGCAGTGGCCGCCGCGCTTGCGGCCGGGGGGCCGGCGCGGCAGGCCGCCGCGGAGGGTGCCTCTTCCCATTTCGAGATGTGGACCGGCGCCGAGGCCTTCCGGCGGGTCTGGTCGCTCTACACGGGAGCCACGGCAGCGCCGGTCGGGGGCATCGCCGAAGATGGCGTGCGCGTGCGCGTCGTCGCCGGCGCCGGAGGTTACCGCTACGGTGCAACGCGGCAGCTCGACGGCCGCATGCAGCCGGTGGAGTTCGAGGGCAGTGTGACCTTCGCCGACCTGCTTGTGGGCTACCAGCGGCAGGCGGGCCCCCTCACACTCAAAGCGCTTGCCGGGCTTGCCGTCTCCGACCACCAGCTTATCCCGGACGACCCACACACGCGCATACGCGGCCCGGGCTATGGCGGCAAGCTGGCGGTGGAGGTGTGGTGGACCATAGGCGAGCGGGCGTGGCTCTCCACCGATGTCGCGCTGACCACGCTGCACGGCGGCTATTATGGGCGCAGCCGGCTCGGCTGGCGCGTCCTCCCGGCGGTGTCGGTCGGCATCGAGGCGGGCGCCGCCGGCAATGCCGAGTGCGACCTGGTGCGGATCGGCGGATTCCTGCGCTACGAATGGGCGCGCGGCGAGATCTCGCTGGCCGGCGGCTGGTCGAACGACGCGCTGCTGGCGCAGGGCGGGAGCGCGGACCTGCTCGAGACGAGCGTGCCCTACGCCGCGGTCTCCTGGCTCACCCGCTTCTGAGCCGCCCCGGCGCAGGCGTGCGTGACGCGCCGCCCCCCGTCAGCGGGGTGTGCGGCCGAGCACATGGGCGAAGCGGCGTGCATAGTGCGGCCACACCTGCGGGTTGACGATGCGCTCGGGGCGCTTGCCGTCGAGGGCATCGATCAGCTGCAGGGCGGCGATGCGGCCCATGTTGGCACGCGCCTCGCGGGTGATGCCGGCGGTGTGGGGGCTGGCGATGACGTTGTCGAACGCCAGGAGCGGGTGATCGGCGGGCGGCGGTTCCTTCGACCACACGTCGAGGCCGGCGCCGGCGATCGCCTTGCGGGCGAGGGCGTCGGCGAGCGCCGCCTCGTCGTGGACGAAGCCGCGGCACGTGGTGACGAAGATGGCGTGCGGCTGCATCAGCGCGAACTGTCGTGCCCCGATCATGCCGCGCGTCTCGTCGGTCAGCGGGCAGTTGAGCGAAACGAAGTCGGAGCGGCGCAGAAGCTCGTCGAGCTCCACCTTCTCGGCGCCGCGGCGGGCCATCTCCTCGGCCGACAGGTACGGGTCGTAAGCCAGCACGCGCATGGCGAAGAGGCCGCGGCAGAGCTCGGCCACCCGGCTTCCCACGTTGCCGAGCCCGACGATGCCGATGGTCTTGCCGTAGGCCTCGGTGCCGATCAGCGTGTTGCGGTCGTAGCTCGCATCCCGGCGCATGCGCCGGTCCGCCTCGCCGATGCGCTTGGAGAGCGTGAGCAGCATGGCGAGCACGTGCTCGGCCACCGACTGCCGGTTGCCGCCAGCCTGGTTGAGCACCAGAACGCCGGCCTTGGTGCAGGCATCGACGTCCACCGTGTCGTAGCCAGCGCCGTTGCACGAGACGATGAGCAGGTTGGGCGCCCGTCGCAGCAGGTCGGCGTGGGCGTGGAAGTGGCGCGCGACCTCGTCGCGCGCCGAGCCTACCTGATAGGCGTGGGCGGCAGCCAGCACCGGCGCGGCGATCTCCTCGGGGCTCTCGTTCTCGAGCCGGTCGAGGCGCATGTCGGGGCGGGCGCCGATGAGCTCGGCGAACACGCTGTGCGCCAGGTACTTGACGTAGAACACGCGCTTGGTGTTGGCGGGCATCGGGCACTCTCGCGGGAGGGAATTGCACGGGGCGGGACGGCGTGGAACTATGCCGCCGCCGCGACGATCGTGCAAACCTCCGAAAGGCCCAGCGATGATCCCAGCCTGTCCGCCGCCGCGCGCGCCCACACGGCCGAAGGTGCCGCCGCCGCCGGGGGCCTGCGACACGCATGCGCACGTGTTCGGGCCCGCCTCCCGCTTCCCCTACGCGGCCGACCGCAGCTACACCCCGCCCGATGCACCCCTCGAGCAATACCTCGCGATGCTCGACACGGTGGGCTTCGAGCGCGGCGTGCTGGTGCAGGGAAGCGCGCACGGGCGTGACAACTCGGCCATGCTCGATGCCCTCGAGCGCGAGCCGCGGCGGCTGCGTGGCGTAGCCGTGGCGGATGCGGAGGTCGCGCCGGCGGAGCTGCGGCGCTGGGCCCGGCTCGGCGTGCGCGGCCTGCGCTTCAACCATTATTTCCGCGACGGGCAGCTGCACTACCGCGGCGGCGTGCCGCTGGAGGCTGCGCGCCGGCTCGCCCCGATCATGGCCGAGCTCGGCTGGCACCTGCAGCTGTGGATCGACGTCAAGGACCTGCCGGAGACGCTGCCCACCCTCAAAGCGCTGGGGCTGCCGGTGGTCATCGACCACATGGGCCGCTCGGACGCGGGCGCCGGCACCGGCACGCCGGGCTTCCAGGCGCTGCTGCGGCTGGTAGGGGAGGACGGCTGCTGGGTGAAGCTCTCAGGCGCCCACCGCATCAGCCGGCGCCCGCCGGACTACCCCGACGCCAGGCCCTTCATGGAGGCGCTGGTCGCGGCCAACCCCGACCGGCTGGTGTGGGGCGGCGACTGGCCGCATCCGCGCATGGAAACGGAGATGCCGGATGTGGGGCATCTTTTCGAGCTGTTCCAGCAGTGGGTGCCGCAAGCGGCAGCGCAGGCCAAGATCCTGGTCGACAACCCCGCCCGGCTCTACGGCTTCTGAGCATCCTGGTTCGAGGAACGCCATGCAGGCCAAGGACGACGCCCAGGCGAGCTGGCACGAGATCGTGCTCGCCACCTTCAAGAGCAACGAGGTGAAACTCGTCACCTACGTGCCGGACCGGGTGCTGACCCCGCTCATCAAGGCCCTGCACGCCGATCGCTACTTCACCTGCTTTGCCACGGCACGCGAGGAGGAGGCGGTGGGCATCGTCTCGGGCGCCTGGATGGGCGGCACGCGCGGGGCCGTGCTGATGCAGACGAGCGGCTTCGGCACGCTCGCCAACGCGCTCGCCTCGCTCGCCGTGCCCTACCAAATTCCGCTCGTGATGCTGGTGTCGGAGCGCGGCACGCTGGGCGAGTTCAACTGGGGGCAGGCGCTGGTGGCGCGCACCATGCGACCGGTGCTCGACTCGCTCGCCGTCGAGCATCACACGATCACCCGCCTCGACGAGCTCGAGTTCACCGTCGACCGCTCCATCAAGCAGGCGGTGGCGACGCAGGCGCCGGTGGCGCTGATCCTGTCGCCGCTGCTGACCGGCGGCAAGGTGTTCAAAGCGTGAGGGAGCGGGACATGAGCGCGACAGACAAGGGCAAGTCGACCTCCGCCGGCCTGCCGGCGAGGAGCGGCAATGCCAAGGTGATGAACCGCACCGACCTGACCCGGCGGCTGGTGGCCAGGCTGAAGCGCGAGGAGGCGGTGATCGGCGGCATCGGCAACACCAACTTCGACCTGTGGGTGGCCGGCCAGAGGCCGCAGAATTTCTACATGCTGGGCAGCATGGGCCTCGCCTTCCCGATTGCGCTCGGGGTGGCGCTGGCGCAGCCGAGGCGCCGGGTCATCGCGCTCGAGGGGGACGGCTCGCTGCTGATGCAGCTCGGCTGCCTGTCCACCATCGCCGCCGTCGCGCCCGCCAACCTGACGCTCATCGTCATGGACAACGGCATCTACCAGATCACCGGTGGCCAGCCGACGCCGGCAGCGGCCACCACCGACTTCGTGGCGGTCGCACAGGGATGCGGGCTCTCGAGCAGCGCCTGGGCCGCGGACGAGGAAGACTTCGAGCGCCTCGTCGACGCGGCGCTCGCCGCCGACCGGCCGATGCTGATCGCCGCGCGCATCGACGACAAGCCGGGCGCCGGCACCACGCTGCGCGACCCCGTCCAGATCCGCGAGCGCTTCATGCGCGGGCTCGGCGTGCGCGGCGCCTGAGCGCCGGCCTCAGCCGCGCTCGCGCCGGCGCGGACGGTCGCGCTCGCCCTCGCCGCGCTCGCGGCGCGGGCGGCCGCCGCCCTCGAAGCGCTCCTCCGCCTCGCCCTCGGCGCGCGGGATCTCCTTGCCGCTGGTCTGGTCGACGACCTTCATGGATAGGCGCACCTTGCCGCGGTCGTCGAAGCCAAGCAGCTTGACCCAAACCTCCTGGCCCTCCTTGACCACGTCCTCGACGCGCTCGGGCCGGCCCGGAGCGAGCTGGGAGACGTGCACGAGGCCGTCGCGGGCGCCGAAGAAGTTCACGAAGGCGCCGAACTCCATGATCTTGACGACCTTGCCCTTGTAGATATGGCCGACCTCCGGCTCGGAGGTGATGGCCTTGATGCGGTTGAGGGCGGCCTCGATCGACTCGCGCTTGGGGGCCGCGACCTTGACGGTGCCGTCGTCCTCGATGTCGATCTTGGCGCCCGATTCGGCCACGATCTCGCGGATCACCGATCCGCCCGAGCCGATCACCTCGCGGATCTTGTCGACCGGGATCTTGATCACCTCGATGCGCGGCGCGTGCTCGCCCAGCTCGGTGCGCGCGGAGTCCAGCGCCTTGGCCATCTCGGCGAGGATGTGCAGGCGCCCGGCGTGCGCCTGCTCGAGCGCCTGGCGCATGATCTCCTCGGTGATGCCGGCGATCTTGATGTCCATCTGCAGCGAGGTGACGCCCTTGGCGGTGCCGGCCACCTTGAAGTCCATGTCGCCCAGGTGGTCCTCGTCGCCGATGATGTCGGAGAGCACGGCGAAGCTGTTGCCCTCCTTGATCAGGCCCATGGCGATGCCGGCCACCGGGCGCTTGATGGGCACGCCCGCGTCCATCAGGGCGAGCGAGGTGCCGCACACCGTGGCCATCGACGAGGAGCCGTTGGACTCGGTGATCTCGGAGACCACGCGCACCGTGTAGGGGAACTCCTCCGGGCCCGGCATCAGCGGGTGCACCGCGCGCCAGGCGAGCTTGCCGTGGCCGATCTCGCGGCGGCCGGGCGAGCCCATGCGCCCGGTCTCGCCCACGGAGAAGGGCGGGAAGTTGTAGTGCAGGAGGAAGCGCTCCTTGCGCGTGCCCTCGAGCGCATCGACGTACTGCTCGTCCTCGCCGGTGCCGAGCGTGGCCACCACCAGCGCCTGCGTCTCGCCGCGCGTGAAGAGGGCCGAGCCGTGGGCGCGCGGCAGCACGTGCACCTCCGACCTGATCGGCCGCACGGTGGTGAGGTCGCGCCCGTCGATGCGCTGGCCGGTCCTGATGATGTTGCCGCGCACCACGTCCTGCTCCACGGCCTTGAAGACGTCGGCGAGCAGGACCTGCTCGTTGGGATCGGCGTCGGGCGGAAGCAGCTCCTTGGTGACGCGCTCGGCGATGGCCGCCACCATGTCGCGGCGCTTGGCCTTCTCGGGCGTGGCGAACGCCTCGCGCAGACCAGCCTCGGCGATCGCCGCCACCTTCTCCTTGTACTTGGACTTGTCGGGCGGCTGAAACTCCCAAGGCTCCTTGGCCGCCTTCTCGGCCAGCCGGATGATGGCACGGATGACCGGCTGGAAGCCGCGATGGCCGAACATAACCGCCTCCAGCATCTGCGCCTCGGGCAGCTCCTTGGCCTCGGACTCCACCATCATCACGGCGTCCGCCGTGCCGGCGACGACGAGATCGAGCGCGCTCTCGGCCATCTCGTCGATCATCGGATTGAGCACGAGCTCGCCGTTGATGAGGCCGACGCGGGCGGCGCCGATGGGGCCGAGGAACGGCAGGCCGGACAGGGTGAGGGCGGCGGAGGCGGCTATCATCGCCACGACGTCGGGATCGTTCTCCATGTCGTGGGAGAGCACGGTCACGATCACCTGCGTCTCGTTCTTGAAGCCGTCGACGAACAGGGGCCGGATCGGCCGGTCGATGAGGCGGGAGGTCAGCGTCTCCTTCTCGGTGGGCCGGCCCTCGCGCTTGAAATAGCCGCCGGGAATCTTGCCGGCGGCGTAGGTCTTCTCCTGGTAGTTGACGGTGAGGGGGAAGAAGTCCATTCCCGGTTTCACGTTCTTCTCGGCGACCACCGTGGCCAGCACGCTCGTCTCGCCGTACTGGGCGAGCACCGCCGCGTCCGCCTGGCGGGCCAGTCTGCCCGTCTCCAGCATCAGCCGGCGTCCGGCCCATTCGATTTCTATGCGTTGCGTTTCGAACATATCTCGGTCTCGTTTCCTGGTTCGGACAAAGCGTCAGCCGCCGCAACTTCCCGATGGAAGCCGGCCCAGTTATCCAAGTCCTGTGGCAACGTGAGCTTGCTCCCGCGGCCGGACCCGTGTCCGTTAGCGGCGGATTCCCAAACGCTCGATGATCCTCTGGTAGCGCCCCTCGTCCTTGTCCTTGACGTGGTCGAGGAGCCGTCGGCGTAGGCTCACCATCTTGAGCAGGCCGCGCCGCGAATGATTGTCGTTCTTGTGCAGCTTGAAGTGATCCGTAAGCCCATTGATGCGCTCGGTGAGGAGGGCGATCTGCACCTCCGGCGAGCCGGTATCGCCTTTCTTGGTTGCGTATTCCTTGACCAGTTGTCTCTTGCGTTCTGCGCTCAGCGACATCGACAGCCTTTCCGTCTTGTGGGGGTTGGGCGGCGCCGGCCAGGATGTCGTCCAGCCGGGTCGCATGCGCCGTGCAGGCCCAATCGGGCGCACGGGGTGCCTGCCTTATACACGAATTCGCGGCGGTAGCGAGAAGATTCGCCCAGCCTCGGGAGCGCCGGCCGCAGCCATCAGGCGGCACCGGCGAAATTGAACACCCGTACGGGCCTCAGCTCCCCCCTCTCCACGCGGCCGACAGCGATGAGCCGGCCCTTGCAGATTGCATAGGCCTCGCCTGTGTGGGCCGGGGCGTCGCGGCCCCGCATCAGGACTGCCTGGCCGCGCACAAGGCGGGCGGCATCGTTTTGGCCGACGCTGATCCGGATCAGGCCCTGCAGGGCGGTCTCGACCGGCAGCAGGAGCCCCTGCAGGGCCGCCTCGCCCTCCTGGCTGGCCGCCTGCAGCGCCTCCAGGGTGACGGCCTGGTCCTCGCCGAAGGGGGCAACCCGGGTGCGACGCAGGGCGACGGTGTGGCCGAGGCAACCGAGGGCCGCCCCCAGGTCGCGGGCGAGGGCGCGCACATAGGTGCCCTTGCCGCAGCGGGCCTCGAACACGCTCGTGTCCGGCTCGGGCATGCCGACGAGGTCGATGGCGTCGATCTCGACCGGGCGCGGCTCGAGCTCCACGGCCTCGCCCGCGCGCGCCAGGTCGTAGGCGCGCTCGCCGTCGATCTTGATGGCCGAGAACGCCGGCGGCACCTGCAGGATGCGCCCGGTGAAGCGGGGCAGCAGAGCCTCGATCGCCTCGCGCGATGGCCGCAGCCCGCTGGTGGCGACGATCTCGCCCTCGGCATCGTCGGTGTCGGTGGCCGCACCCCAGCGCACGGTGAAGCGGTAATGCTTGGCCCCGTCGACGGCATAGGGGACGGTCTTGGTGGCTTCGCCGAGGGCGATCGGCAGTACGCCGGTGGCGAGCGGGTCAAGGGTGCCGGCGTGACCCGCCTTCTGCGCCTGATAGAGGCGGCGGACCGCCCCCACGGCCTGAGTGGAGGTCATGCCGGCCGGCTTGTCGAGCACCAGCCAGCCGTGCACCGGCCTGCCTTTCTTGCGGCGTCCCATGTCACGACTTGCCGAGGTCCCGGCGCACCTTGTCGCTTGCAAGCAGGCGCTCGATGCGGTCGGCCTCCTCGAAGGTCTCATCGGCGAGGAAGCGGATGTCGGGTGCGAACTTGAGGTTGACGGCGCGGGCGACCTCGCCGCGGATGTAGCGCTTGTTGCGTTCCAGCGCCGCCAGCACGGCGCCGACGTCCTTGCCGCCCAGCGGCATGGCGTAGACAGTGGCGAGCCGCAGGTCGGGCGACATGCGCACCTCCGGGATGGTCACGGCGCGGGAGGCGAGCACCTCGTCGCGGACCTCTCCGCGCGTCAGCATTTGCGAGATGGCGTGGCGGATGAGCTCGCCGACGCGCAGCTGGCGCTGGGTAGGGCCGGTGGTCTTGGCGGGGCGACGGTTGGCCATGGGCGTCGAGGCACTTCGGGCGGGACACCGCTGCGCCGACCCGAGGGAAAGCGGCACCGGACCCGGAAGGGTCCGGCGCCCGGTCACAGCGAGCGCGCGATCGTCTCGACGTTGAAGCACTCGATGACGTCGCCTTCGCGGATGTCCTGGTAGTTGGCGAACGCCATGCCGCACTCCTGACCCGCCGGAACCTCGCGCACCTCGTCCTTGAAACGCTTGAGCGTGGAGAGCGTGCCCTCGTGGATGACGACGTTGTCGCGGATCAGGCGAACCTTGGCGCCGCGCTCCACCTTGCCGTCGGTCACGCGGCAGCCCGCAACCTTGCCGACCTTGGAGATGTTGAACACCTCCAGGATCTCGGCGTTTCCGAGGAACACCTCGCGCACGGTGGGAGCGAGCAGGCCAGACATGGCCTTCTTCACGTCGTCGACCAGGTCGTAGATGATGTTGTAGTAGCGGATCTCCACGCCCGCCTGGTCGGCGGCGGCCTTGGCCTGCGCGTTGGCGCGCACGTTGAAGCCCATCACCACCGCCCTGGCCGCGCTGGCGAGCGACACATCCGACTCGGTGATGCCGCCCACGCCCGAGTGCACCAGCCGCGCCTCCACCTCCTCGGTGCCGAGCTTGCGCAGCGCGCCGGCAATGGCCTCCACCGAGCCCTGCACGTCGCCCTTGACCACGAGCGGGAACTCCTTCTTCCCCGCCTCCTTGAGCTGCTGCATCATCTGCTCGAGGGTGCGCGTGGTGCCGGCCGAGCCGAGCGTCTGGCGGCGCTTGCGCAAGCGGTAGTCTGTGAGCTCGCGCGCGCGGCTCTCGCTCTCGACCACCGCGAACGGGTCGCCCGCCTCCGGGGCCGAGTCGAAGCCCAGGATCTCCACCGGGACCGACGGCCCGGCCTCGGTGACGGTCTCGCCGCGGTCGTCGATCAGCGCGCGCACGCGGCCCCAGGCGGAGCCGGCCACGACGATGTCGCCCACGTGCAGGGTGCCGCGCTGGACCAGCACGGTGCCGACCGGCCCGCGGCCGCGCTCGAGCTTGGCCTCGATGACGATCCCCTCGGCGGAGCGATCGGGGTTGGCGGTGAGGTCCAGCAGCTCGGCCTGCAGGCTGATCGCCTCGAGCAGCTTGTCGAGGCCGATCTTCTTCAGCGCCGAGACCTCGACCTCGAGCGTCTCGCCCGACATGCTCTCCACCACCACGCCGTGCTGCAGCAGGTCGGTGCGCACGCGGTTGGGATCGGCGTCCGGCTTGTCGATCTTGTTGATGGCGACCAGGAGCGGCACGTTGGCGGCTTTGGCGTGATTGATGGCCTCCACCGTCTGCGGCATGACGCCGTCGTCGGCGGCCACCACCAGCACCACGAGGTCGGTGACCTTGGCGCCGCGCGCGCGCATGGCCGTGAAGGCCTCGTGGCCCGGCGTGTCGATGAACGTGATCTTCTGCCCGCCCGGGGTGGTGACCTGGTAGGCGCCGATGTGCTGGGTGATGCCGCCGGCCTCGCCCGCCGCCACGTTGGTATGGCGGATGGCGTCGAGCAGCGAGGTCTTGCCGTGGTCGACGTGGCCCATGATGGTCACGACCGGGGCGCGCGGCCTGAGGCTCTCGGGGCTGTCCGTCTCGCCGATGAAGCCCTCCTCCACGTCGGCCTCGGACACGCGCTTGGGCGTGTGGCCGAACTCGCGCACGATGAGCTCGGCGGTGTCGGCGTCGATCACGTCGTTGATCTTGTGCATCGCCCCCTGCGCCATCAGCAGCTTGATGACGTCGACGGAGCGCTCGGTCATGCGATTGGCAAGCTCCTGGATGGTGATCACCTCGGGGATGATCACCTCGCGCATGACCTTGTCGCGCGGCTGCACGACGCCGGCCTGCCTGAGCTTCTCGCGCTCCCGGCGGCGGCGCAGCGAGGCGAGCGAGCGCTCGCGCTGCGCCTCGTCGAAGGCGTTGTTGATGGTGAGCTTGATGCGCTCGCGCCGCTCCTCGCCGCTCTTGACCGGACTGCGCGGGGCCTTCGCGCCCTTCTTCTTGGCGCGTGCCTCCTCCTCCGCCTCGGGCTCGATCTCGAGCGCGCGGCCGCGCTTGCCGGGCTCCGGCCGGCGCTGCGCCTCGGCGGCGGCGCCCTTGGCCTTCTCCGGCTGGCGGGCCTTGGCATCGGCCGGCGCTTTCTGCTGCGCGTCCTGGGCGGGTTCCTGCTGCGCCCCGGCGCCCGTCTCGGCTGCCGGCGGCGGCTGCTCGACCGTGGGCTCGGGCTGCGGCGGGGGCGGCGGGCGCAATGCCTCGAGGCGTGCGCGCTCGCGCGCCTCGGCCTCGGCGCGCTCCTTCTCCGCCTGGAGCGCCCGCATGCGCGCGTCGAGCTCGCCGGTGGAGAGCCCACCCGGCCGCTGCATCACGTCCGCCAGCGGCCTATCGGCCTCGGCAGCCTCCTGCGCCTCGGTGTCCTCGCCCGCACCCGGCGCCGAGATCATGCGCTTCTTCTTCTTCTCGACGACCACCGACTTGGATCGGCCGTGGCTGAAGCTCTGCTTGACATGGCCGGCGTCGACCGTCCGCTTCAGGCTCAGCGGCTTGCGCGGGGCCGCCCCGCGCAGCGTCTTCTCGGTGGTTTCCTTCGTTTCCGTCATGCACGTCCTGTGTCTGGTTCTCTGGCCGGCGGCAAGCGGTCGCGCGGGGGCTCGCCCCGCCGGTAACGCCCAAGGCGCCGTGCCGCCTCGATCAACCGCCGGCTTGCTCCGCCCTCGGCCGCAGCAGCATGTATCACATTTGGCCGCCCCATGGCCAAGCTCAATTCGGCATTCGTCAATTCTCTGACGGTTGCCGCGGCGGCCCCTTCGGGGCCAAGCAACGCCTTGAATTTGCGGTCGAGTTTCGCTGCGCCGTCGGCCGCCGCCTCGACCGCGTGCAAGAGCACCGTGGCCCGCCCCGCCGCGATCAGCTCCTCGACCTTGGCAAAGCCAGCGACCGTCAGGCCGGCCTTGGTGGCCAGGCTCAAAGCCTCGCCCAGCCGCCGTGCCAGCAGCCGCTCGATGCGCTCCGGCAAGTCCGCGGGCACGGCCACCTGCCGTTTGAGCCCCTGAGCGAAGGCCTTGCGGCGGACGGCCTCCTCCACGGCCCGCCGCGTGGCATCGACCCACACCCCGCGACCCGGAAGCCGCCGGGCAAGGTCGGGAACGACCGTGCCGTCGGGATCGGCGACGAAGCGAATGAGGTCCTCAGGCGGCCTGCGCTCGCGCGTGACGACGCACCGGCGCAGCGGCCCTTCCTCGTCGGCCGCGGCGTCCGCCTCCTTCTGCGCAGTGCCTCGGGCACCCTTGACCAATGCCTCGGCTCCCCTCCATCGCCGTCAGACCTTGGCCTCTGCCGGTGCCGCCGCCGCGGCCGCCTTGGCCGCCTCCGCCGCGGCGGCCGCCGCCGCCTGCTCGGCGCGCATCTTGTCGAGCGCCTCCTGGGTCACCCAGCCGGCGGCGATGCGCGCGGCCATGATTAGGTCCTCCACCTCCTTGCGGCCGAGGTCGAAGCCTTCGAGCACACCCTTGTGGCGGACCGGCTCGGCGTCCTTTTCCTTCTTGCGCTCGGTCCAGCCGCACAGGTCGTCGGTTTCGGCGCCCGCCAGGTCCTCGAGCGTCTTGATGCCGTTCTCGCCGAAGGCGACCAGCATGGCAGTGGTGACGCCCGGGAGCTTGGCGAGGTCGTCGGAGACGCCGAGCTCCTTGCGCCTGGCGTCGCGCTCGGCCTCCTGGCGCTCGAGGTACTCGCGGGCGCGGGTCTGGATCTCCCGGGCGGTGTCCTCGTCGAAGCCCTCGATGTGGGCGATCTCGCCCGCGTCGACGTAGGCCACCTCGGCGATGGTCTCGAAGCCCTCGGTGGCGAGGAGCTGGGCGATCACCTCGTCGACGTCGAGGGCCTCCATGAACAGCTGCGTGCGCTCGGTGAACTCCTTCTGGCGGCGCTCGGACTCCTCCTGCTCGGTGAGGATGTCGATGTCCCAGCCGGTGAGCTGGGAGGCGAGGCGCACGTTCTGGCCGCGCCGGCCGATGGCGAGCGAGAGCTGGCTCTCCGGCACCACCACCTCGATGCGGTTGGAGTCCTCGTCGAGCACCACCTTGGTGACCTCGGCCGGGGCCAGCGCGTTGACGATGAAGGTGGCTGCATCCTGGTTCCACTGGATGATGTCGACCTTCTCGCCCTGCAGCTCGCCCACCACCGCCTGCACGCGCTGGCCGCGCATGCCGACGCAGGCGCCGACGGGATCGATCGAGGAGTCCTTGGAGATGACGGCGATCTTGGCCCGCGAGCCGGGATCGCGCGCCACCGACTTGATCTGCACGATGCCGTCGTAGATCTCGGGCACCTCCTGCGCGAACAGCTTGGACATGAACTCGGGCCGGGCGCGCGAGAGGAAAATCTGGGGCCCGCGCTGCTCGCGCCGCACGTCGTAGATGTAGGCGCGGATGCGGTCGCCGAGGCGCACGTTCTCGCGCGGGATCATCTCGTCGCGGCGGATGATGCCCTCGGCCCGGCCGAGATCGACGATGACGTTGCCGTACTCGACGCGCTTGACGGTGCCGTTGGCGATCTCGCCGACGCGGTCCTTGTACTCGTTGTACTGGCGCTCGCGCTCGGCCTCGCGCACCTTCTGCACGATCACCTGCTTGGCGTTCTGCGCGGAGACGCGGCCGAACTCGAGCGGCGGCAGGGTCTCGGCGATGAAGTCGCCGACCTTGGCCTCCGGGTTGCGCCGCACCGCGTCGGCGAGCGCGATCTGGGTCGGCTCGTTCTCCACCGTCTCGACCACCTGCAACACGCGCGTGAGCTTGGTCTCCCCGGTCTTGGGGTCGATCTCGCAGCGGATGTCGTTCTCGGCCCCGTAGCGCGCCTTGGCCGCCTTCTGGATGGCGTCCTCCATCGCCGCTATGACGATCTTGCGGTCGATCGACTTCTCGCGCGCCACCGCGTCGGCGATCTGCAGCAACTCCAGCCGGTTCGCGCTGATCCCTGCCTGCGCCATCACCCTCGAGCCTCCAAGTCCACAGCCATTCAGTCTGCCGCTGCCGCGGCCTCGTCCCTATCGCCCTTCTTGGCGCGCCTCAACGCCTCGCGCACGAGCTCGTCGGTGAGCACCAGCCGGGCCTCCGCGATGCCGGCGATCGGCAGGCCCAGCACCTGCCGGCCGAGCTCGCCCAGATCGGCCTCGATGCGGACCTCCTCGCCGGCGAGGCCCTCGAGCACGCCGCGGAAGCGTCTGCGGCCCGATATCGCCTCCTTCATCTCGATCCTGGCCTCGTAGCCCGCCCACGCCTGGAAGTCGGAGGGCCGCACCAGCGGCCGATCGATGCCGGGCGAGGACACCTCGAGCGTGTAGGAGCCCTGCACCGGGTCGGCGACGTCGAGCACGGGCGAGAGCTGACGCGAGATCTCGGCGCACTCCTCGATGGTGATGGTGCCGTCCGGACGCTCGGCCATGATCTGCACGGTTGCCCCGTTGCGCCTCGACACGACCACGCGCACCAGCCGGTAGCCGAGCCCCTCGAGCACCGGCTCGACGAGGCGCGCGACCTCGGCGGCCAAGCCGGTCTCGCCGACGAAGCGCAAGTCTGATGCCTGTCCGCTCACTGGCCAGTCGTCCGCAGTGCAAAGATGTGCGTTGCCGGCGTTGGCTCCAAGGACCGCCCAAAACAAAAAGAGCGGACCCCATAGGGACCCACTCTCAGAGTTGAGATGATCATGAGCGCGCGAATACTAGGCAATTCTTGCGGCCATTGCAAGCGCGGTGACAAAAAATGTCGCAAGCGCCCCGCCCGCGGGCGTCAGCTGCGCCGCAGCGAAAGGTAAATGCACCGCCGCCCCTGTGCCAAGGCCTTCTCCTCGTAGCGGGTGGGAGGCCAGTCGGGCGGGCGGCGGCGCCAGTCGGCGGGGCCGGTGGCCGTCCAACAGAATTGCGCGTTCTGGCGCAGGGCGAGCAGCATGGCCCGCGCATAGTCGCCAACGTCGGTGGCAAGGCGCAGCTCGGCCCCAGGGCGCATGATGCGCGCAAGCTCGGCCAGGGTGGGCGGCGACACCAGCCGGCGCTTGTGATGTCGGGCCTTGGGCCAGGGGTCGGGGAACAGGATGAAGGTTCGGGCGACGGCCCCATCGGGCAACCAGCGCAAGAGCGGGCGGGCGTCGTCGGCGTGCACACGGACATTGGCGAGGCGCTCCGTCTCGATGGCGCTCAGCACCTTGACCACGCCGTCCTGGAAAGGCTCGCAGCCGATGATGCCGGCGCTCGGATTGGCGCGCGCCTGCCACAGCAGGTGCTCGCCGCCGCCGAAGCCGATCTCCAGCCACACCTGGGCGGCGGGCGGCGCGAACAGCTCGCCGAGGCGCGGCGGCGGCGGACGGGAGAGATCGAGGGCGACACGGGGCAGCACCTCACGCCACAGGGCGGCCTGGCGGGCGCTCGGCTTGCGGCCGCGGCGGCGCCCGTAGCTGCGCAGATCGGGGCTGTGGCGATCATCCATCGGGCCGGACAGGGGTCGGTGGCGATCCCGGCAGGGCTGCAGGGTTCTGGGCGGCGCAAAGGGTTAGTCTTTACCACCGCCGTCGACAAGGCCCAGCAAAACCCGCCAAAGCTCGGCGCTCTTTGCCACCGAAAGAGCCCGGCCGTCGACGAAGACAACGCCCCCGCTATGGCGAGGGCGCTGTGATCTTCGGGCTGCCTTGGTCCGGCCTCTCAAGCACCCTACCGCAGCCAACGCCACGACGGAACGGCCTTGGTCTTCACTACCGCCCGTTGCGGCCCCTCAGACCACCCAAGATCAATCGCTTACGCCGTGAAGATCCAGAAAACCGCGGTCGAATAGGCGAAGTTGGCTGAGGGCGCTGTTGATGCGGATCAAAGCGGTGGCCACGAGGCGTGGCTACCGTCAGCCGGCAACGCAGGAGCAGGACATGCTGGCCGCCGCATCGAAGATGCCGGACGCTGGCGCCGAGAACGCCGCCGGCGCGTCGGTGCGCTCCAAGTCATGGCGCCTCCTCACCCGAAAACAGGCCAAGCTCGCCATCCTCCTCCTGGCGGCCGCAGCTCTGGCGGCCGGCTATGCTCTGGTCTCGTTCCGTCCGATAACGGTGACGGTGGCTGGCGTGTCGGAGAACGTCCCCGTGCGCGTGTTCGGACTGGGCACGGTCGAGGCGCGCGTGCTCTCCAAGGTCGGCTTCGAGGTCGGTGCCACCATAGCCGAGCTCAATGCCGACCACGGCGACCTCGTCAAAGAGGGCGCGGTGCTCGGCCGCCTGCAGGCTACGCAGCAGGAGGCCAAGTTTGCCCGGGCCAAGGCGGCCATGGTGAGCGCCGAGGTGGCCGTCCGCAAGGCCGAGGCCAACGTCACCAAGGCCCGGGCCATCCTTGCACAACGGCTGGAAGTCAACCGCCGCAAGCAGGAGCTAGCCGAGCGCCGCGTGGCTTCGGCGCAGGCGGCCGAGGAGGCGCAGCGCGACGAGGATGTGGCCAAGGCCGACGTGCTGGTCGCGGAAAGCGACGTTGAGGTCGCCAAGGCGCAACTCTCCGATGCGCGCTCCCAGTATGCCTACGAGAAGGCGATCCTCGGCCAGCACAGCCTAATGGCGCCGTTCGATGCCCTCGTCGTCGAGCGCCACAAGGAGCTCGGCACCGTCATCAAGGCGGGCGATCCGGTCTTTACGCTGGTGGCGACCGGCTCGATCTGGGCGCTCGCCTATGTCGACGAATCGCGTGCTGGCGCCCTCAAAGAGGGCCAGCCGGCCGAGGTTCGCCTGCGCTCGCTGCCCCATGAGGTATTTCAGGCCCGCGTGGTGCGCATCGGCATCGAGAGCGACCGCGTGACCGAGGAGCGCCGCGTCTACGTCAAGTGCGAGCGGTGCCCTGACCGCTTCCATCTGGGCGAGCAGGCCGAGGTGCTGATCGAGGTCGCGAGGCTCGAGCGGGCCCGGCTGGTCCCCGAGCAGGCCATCAGCGGCTTCGACGGAACCAAGGGTACGGTCTGGACCGTGGAGGACGGCCGCCTCAAGCGCCGTACCGTCTCCTTTGGCCATCGCACCGAGGACTCGCGCGTGGAGATCGTTGGCGGCGTGCCCGAGGGAGCCGCGGTCGTGACCGAGATCAATGCCTCTCTGCGGGAGGGGCGCCTGGCGCGCGTGGCGGCGGAGGCCAAGCGATGAACCTGGCCTACCGCGACGTGCGCCACAACCTGTTCCGCTTCCTGCTGACCTGCTTCGGCCTCAGCCTGCTGCTCGCCGTTGTGCTGGCGATGATCGGCATCTACCGGGGGATCGTCGTCGACGCACTGACGGTTGCGCGCAACCACGGCGTCGACCTCTGGGTGGTCGAAGCCGGGTCGCGCGGGCCGTTCGCTGAGGCCTCGCGCATCCCCGGCGATACGCGTGAGGCGATCGCCAGACTGGCCGGAGTGGCGGCCGCGGGCGCCGTCACCTACCAGTCCGTCGAGGCGGAGCATGCGGGCCGCAAGGTCAGGCTCTACGTGATCGGCTATGAGCCGGGCCGGCTGGGCGGACCCGAGCACCTCGCCGCTGGCCGCATTATCGCGCGGAGCCACTTCGAGATGGTCGCCGACCGGCACACCGGGCTCGCGATCGGCGACCGCATCCGGCTCGGCCGAACGACTTTTGGCGTGGTCGGCCTGACGGAGAACCAGGTTGCCTCCGGAGGCGACCCGGTCGTGTTCATCTCGCTGCTCGACGCGCAGAAACTGCAGTTCGAGCTGGCACCGCCGGCTGCCCGTGTACAGACCGCCCGGGGGACCAGCGGCACCAGCAAGGACACCATCAACGCGGTGGTGGCCAAGGTGGCGCCGGAGGCCCGGCCAGAGAGCGTGGCAGAGGCTGTCCGCCGCTGGCGACACCTGGCAGCGATGACGCAGGCCGAGCAGGAGCGGATCCTCACCCAGTCGCTGGTCGATCGCGCGCGCCGCCAGATCGGCATGTTCACCAGCATCCTACTGCTCGTCTCGGCCGTGATCATCGCGCTCATCATCTACACCATGACCATGGAGAAGCTGCGCCAGATCGCCATGCTGAAGCTGATCGGGGCGCCTGACCGCACCATCGTCGGCATGATCGTGCAGCAGGCGTTGGCGCTGGGCCTGACCGGATTCGTGTTCGGCGCGATCCTGATCGCCAACATCAAGGCCTTCTTCCCGCGCCGCGTCGTACTGGAGCCCGACAACGTGCTGGCGCTCGGCGGCGTGGTCGTTCTCGTTTGTCTCCTGGCAAGCGGCCTCGGCGTGCGGGCAGCGCTGAAGGCCGATCCGGCAACCGCGCTGGGGAGCTGACATGGAGATCCATCGCCAATCGGCCCCCCTTGTCAGCCTGCGCGGCATTTCCAAGCACTTTGGCGAGGGCGAGACCCGCATCGATGCCTTGCGCAACATCTCCCTCGACGTGTGGCCCGGCGAGGTGGTGGCCCTGCGCGGCCCGTCCGGCTCCGGCAAGACGACGCTCCTCAACGTCATCGCCTGCATCCTCGACCCTTCCACCGGCTGGATGGAGCTTGACGGCGAGGTCGTCTTTGACGGGCGCTGGCTACGCCGCGACCTGCGGCGGCTGCGGCTCGACAAGGTCGGCTTCGTCTTCCAGTTCCACAACCTCCTGCCATTCCTCAACGCCATCGACAACGTGGCCATCGTGCTGCAGCTCGCCGGCTATGAGCCCGCCGACGCGCGCGAGCGTGCCGTCGGGCTGCTTGACTATCTCGAGGTCGGCAAGCGCCAGACTGCCTTCCCGGCCAAGCTGTCCGGCGGCGAGGCCCAGCGCGTCGCCATCGCCCGCGCGCTCGCCAACCGGCCGCGCATCATCCTCGCCGACGAGCCGACTGCGGCGCTCGATTCCAAGCGCGCGCAGATCGTCATGGACCTCCTGCGCAAACTGGCGCGGGACCGGGATGCCGCCGTCATCGCCGTCACCCACGACGAGAAGATCTTCGACCGCTTCGACCGCATGTTCATGCTGCGCGACGGGCGGCTGGAGGACGTCCGGCACATGCCGGCAGCGGCGTAGGCCCGCCCCGCCGAGCGGGCGCACGGCACCGCGCTCGCCCGATTCATGGCCCGCCACGCCGCCCGCGCCGAGGTTGTCTCTGCCATGGCTCGGTCCTTTCCCGCTGATCGCCCGCCAAGAGCCTCAGCCTCTTCTCGCCATGACCAGAGCATGCCCTGGCTCCGGCTGCCGCCGGTTGATGGGCGTCAAGCAGCGCACTAGCTTTCGATGATTGGGGCCGGACGCCCAGGCCGGCCCTTGTCAGCGCCGGCGTTGAGCTGCCCGTCGGCTTGGGGACAGGCTCTCGATGTAGCTCAGCAGTGCATCGATCTCGGGCGGATCGAACGTGAATTCCGGCATCAGCGGATGCCCGACGACGATGCCTTCGGCCAGCGCCTCGGCCAGCTGCTCGACGGCATAGCGCTCAGGGAGCAGCCGGAACGGCGGGGCAAGCGCCAGGGGGCTCTCTCCCTCCGCACCGATGGCGTGGCAGCGCGCGCACTTGGCCTCGGCGATGGAGCGCCCCCGCTCCTGCGGCGACTCGCCGGCACTGGCGGGCGCGCTCCTTAGGAGGATCGCCACAGCGCCGGCAGCGATAGCGGCGCGAATGAGCCTCGCGGTCGTACGCCTCACAGGGGGAAGCGTCCCTTGAGCATCTTGACGCCGGTCAGGCCTAGCGCGTTCGGGCAGTAACCCTCCCACGCGGGGTCGTCGGGACGTGCCGCAAGGTCCAGCTCGCACGTGGCCTTGTCGCTGCAGCAGGCGCAGGTCCGTTCCAGGTCCCGCATCAGCCCATGCGCCGCCCGCTCCACGTCCGCCCTGGTGAGGCCAAGCAGGCGCATGCGCTCATAAAGCAGGTTGGCCGCATCGGGACCGCGCGCCGCAAGGTCCTTGAGCTCGTTTCCAGTCATGCCGAAATCGCTGGCCATCCGCTCGAGCTCTGCGGGGTCCATCGCATCGAGCTCAGCACGGCGTCGCCACCACTCGCGCACACGCGACAAGAAGTGTGCAGCGGCATTGAGCACCCCCGCGGCCAGCTCGCGTTCCTCTGCTTGCGGCATGGCGTCCTCCATGGGTTCGAAGTACGCAACCAGGCTCGCGCAAGGGGCAGGCCATTGCATTGATCCTGCTCAAAGGCGGCCACGCGGCGTTACTGCGCTTACAGGATTGCCAGGCCGCATGCGCGATCGATCCCCGAGGGCGGCATGGTTGACGTGAGTCAACGACGGCCGGCCCGGACCGCCACAAACATGGCCATCCTCTCCGCCGCGACGGGTCGGCCATGCGCAACAGCCCCAGCACCTCAGGAAGACGTCTCGGCAACCTCGTCGTTCTGGCTCTGGCCGCCATGTCGGTTGCCGGCTCTCCATCGGCCATGGCACAGGCGACGCAGCCGGCCAGGGAGCCGCAGGTCGACTACCGGCAGCCTTTGTGGATGCAGCGCGCCTTCATGGTGCAGCGGCTCATCTCGGTCGACGAGTACCTGCTGTGGTCGATCGCCGAGGGCGGCAAGCAGTTCAACACTGAGATGCCGGGGTTCAAGGACGCGCTCAGCCGCCGCGAGATCTGGGAGATCATCGCCTACATGCGCGCGGGGTTCCTGGAGCCGGCTCAAGCTCCGCCGAAGTAACCAGACTCATGAGACAGACCAGCGCCACGCGGCATGGGACCTCTCCTGCCGTCCAGGAAACGACACTGGACAGCGAAACCGCCGGCCTCGTGCGCAGATACGCGGCGCCGGTGCCGCGCTATACGAGCTACCCGACCTCGCCGCATTTCACGGGCGAGGTTGGACCAGCCGAGTACGCCGCCTGGCTCGGCGACGTCCCGCGCGGAGCGCGCCTGTCGCTCTATCTGCACATACCCTTCTGCGAGCAGCTCTGCTGGTACTGTGCCTGCAGCACCAAGGCCGTCCGGCGCTACGGGCCGGTCTCGGATCACCTCCAGGACCTGTCCGCCGAGATTGCCAGCGTCTCCCGGCACCTGGGCGCAAGCGTTGAGGTCGTTCACATCCATTGGGGTGGCGGCTCGCCCAACATTCTCACGGCCTGCGACATCGGGCGTCTGGCCGACACCTTGCGGTCCTCATTCCCTGTGCGCGAGGACGCAGAGTTCGCCGCGGAGATCGACCCGCGCACGCTCACCGTCGATCGCGTCATGGCCTTTGTGCAGGCCGGCCTAACCCGGGTCTCCATCGGCGTGCAGGACTTCAACCCGACCGTGCAGAAGGCCATCGGCCGCGAGCAGTCCTTCGCGGCAACCGAGAGAGCCATCGCACGCTTTCGCGACGCCGGCGTCTGTTCGATCAACATCGATCTCGTCTACGGCCTGCCGCATCAGACTTGCGGGACCCTGGAGCAGACCATCGGCCAGGTCCTCCGGCTCAGGCCCGACCGCGTCGCCGCCTTCGCGTATGCCCACCTGCCCGAGCGCTTCAGGCATCAGCGCCTAATCGACGGCGCTGCACTGCCCGGCATCGTGCACCGCTTTGCGCAGGGCCAGACCGTGGCCCGCCTGCTCCGCGAGGCCGGCTACCTGCCCGTGGGCCTCGATCATTTCGCCCTGCCCGGCGATCCGCTGGCCCGCGGCCCCGTGAGGCGCAACTTCCAGGGCTACACCACCGATGCCGCGGATGTGCTGATCGGGCTTGGCGCCTCGGCCATTGGTCGCCTGGCCCAGGGCTACGTGCAGAACGCCGGCGCTGTCGCCGACTATGCGAGGCGGGTCAGGGAGCAGGGGCTTGCCACCGGGCGCGGGCTTGTGCTCACGCCTGAAGACCGGGCCCGCGCCTTCGTCATCGAGCGACTGATGTGCGACCTCGTCTTTTCCGGTGAGGAGCTGAGCCGGCGTCACGGGGTGGCCGCCGACGCCAGTCTCGCCGACGCACAGGCCCTCATCAACAGCGACACCGATGGCCTGATTGCGCCGACGCAGGACGGCTTCCGCGTGACCGAGCGCGGCCGGCCCTTCCTGCGCGCGATTGCCGCCCGCTTCGATGCCTACCTCGGCCGGCGCAACGCCACGCATTCCCTCGGCGTGTGACGCTCTACCGGTTCGGTTCGCCGGACGCCGACCACCGCCGCCCCGCGGTTGACCGGCGTCAATGAGGAGCCGAGGCCCCTGGCGCGTATTTCGATTTACCTTCCGATGAGAGCGAGGCCCGACAGCCATGCCCTACAAGACCATCCTGGTTCACCTCAACGACAAGCGCCGTGCCGAAGCCCTCCTGGAACCGGCCGTCCGGCTGGCCGGCCGGCACAACGCCCATCTCGTCGGCATGCATGTCTACGCCGCGATGCCGGCTCCCCCGTTCCGGGTGCTCGGCAGCAAAGTGCTGGGGTCGGTGGCCGCGGGCGAGCGGCAGGACACCGAGGAGATCGCCGCCGTCTTCGCGCGCATGACGGCCAACCAGCCGTTCGTGGCCGAATGGCGCGCGCTCAAGGTGCCGCACGTCGATCTTGCGCCCATCGTCATGGACCACGGCCGCGCCGCCGACCTGATCATCGCCGGGCAGACCGATCCCGACTGGGATCTCTCGCCGCTCATGGACTTCCCGGAGCGGCTGGCGCTGGAGAGCGGCCGTCCGGTGCTCGTCGTGCCTTACGTCGGCCGCTACCCCGAGATCGGCCGCACCGTCGTCATAGCCTGGAAGGCCAGCCGGGAGTCTGCGCGTGCCGCCTTCGACGCCCTGCCGTTCCTGCTCGCTGCCCAGGCGATCCACATCCTGGAGATCAAGGAGACCGGCGACGAGAGGCCGGCGCTTGCCCCCGACACCTCGATTGCCGCCGCGCTGGCCCGGCACGGCCTCAAGCCCAGCGTGCACACGTCGGCCTTGGGCGACATCGGCCTCGGCGACGAGATCCTCTCGCGCCTCGCCGATCTCGGTGCGGACCTCCTGGTGATGGGCGCCTACGGCCATTCGCGCCTGCGCGAAATCGTGTTTGGCGGCGTCACCCGCCACATCGCCCGCCACATGACGGTGCCGACACTGTTCTCGCACTGAACAGAAACCCGTGTGGCTGCCCTACCGGCTCGCCGACGTGAGGTAGCGAACGAGCCGGTCGACGCGCCCGGCATAGGGCGGCCGCAGCCATGCCGCGGGCGCCCAGCGCGACTGGTGGAAAACGGCCTTGGCGTTGAAGCAGGTGATGAAGCCGTCGCGGTCGTGATAGCGGCCCATGCCGCTTGCGCCGATGCCGCCAAAAGGCAAGTCGTCCTGGGCGATGTGTGAGAGAACGTCGGCGGCAGCCCGCATCCGGCTGAAGCATGCATCGAGCGTGGCAAGGGTCATGGATCACCGCCTCTTCATGACCTGAGCGGCGCCGTGGGCGAAGTCTCTCCTCGCGCGCACGATAGATCGCCCGCGCCGGCGCGATTGATAGCCGTCGAGTGCGCCGGCGGCGAGCCCGGACAATAAGGTCATCCTCACCCGGATCCGCCATCGTTTGACGCAAGTCAAGGATGGCGGCGCAGCCCGATGGTTAGCATGTGTATCCTTGGGCTAGCGCGGTGCTTGCGCATTCGAGTGCGCACGCTCAGACACTTCTCTGGAGGTCATCGCCATGAAACTCACGCCTTCGTTCCTTCCGGCGGCCGCGGCCGCCGTGGCGGTTGTGATTGCCGGCGCAGCCCTCGCCCAGGGCCAGGGGCGCATGATGGGCGGCCCCCCGGGCATGTGGGGCGACGGCATGGGTTGGGGCATGGCCTGGGGCCGCGGTCCCGACGGCATGCTCGACCGCGTCGAAGGCCGGCTCGCCTTCATCAAGGCCGAGCTCAAGATCACCGACGCGCAGATCCCGGCTTGGAACAAGCTCGCCGACGCGATCCGCGCCGCGGCCAAGAACCACAACGTGCGAATGCGGACCATCCTGGGCAGGGAGGACAAGGCGAGGACCTTGCCGGAGCGGCTCGACGCCCACGAGCAATTCACGAGCGCGCGGCTCGACGAGATCAGGCAGATCAAGGGCAGTCTCAACGCCCTCTATGCCGTGCTGAGCGACCAGCAGAAGAAGGACGCCGATGACATCGTCCTGCCGATGGCCGGGATGGGTGGTGGACCGCACTGGTAGCGATAACCGTCATAATCCTCTGCCGGGTGCAACCACGGTCTGCGACCCAGATCATCGGCCGCGCTGCGGCCCGCTCCTCGGCTGCAGCCGTCTTCAGCAGGTCTCGCGCATGGTCACCACGGCGGAGCAGATGCGAACCTATGACGGTCCGGCGATCCTGAGCTACGGGTTTCGCCCGTTCTTCCTGTTCGGCGCAGTGTGGGCCGCGCTGGCGGTGGCGATCTGGTTGCCGATGCTCGCCGGATCGCTTGAGCTGCCGACCGTGTTCGCGCCGGTCGACTGGCACGTGCACGAGCTCCTCTACGGCTACCTGCCGGCCATTGTCGCGGGCTTTCTGCTCACCGCCATCCCGAACTGGACGGGGCGGCTCCCCGTTACCGGTACCCCGCTCCTTGGCCTCCTGCTGATCTGGGCGGCCGGGCGTCTCGCCGTTGCCATGTCGGCCAGGCTCGGCGTGGCCTGGGCCGCAGCCATCGACCTCATCTTTCTCGCCGCGCTGGCAGCCGTTGTGGCACGCGAGATCATCGCTGGACGCAACCTGCGCAACCTCAAGGTGCTGCTGCTCGTCGGCCTGCTGCTTGCCGGCAACGTGGTCTTCCACGTGGAAAGCGCGTTGACGTTGCGCACCGGCTACGGCACGCGCACAGGCATCGCCGCCGCCGTGCTGCTGATCTCGCTGATCGGCGGGCGCATCGTCCCGAGCTTCACCCGCAACTGGCTGGTCCGCGAGCGGCCTGGCCCCCTGCCGCGCCCCTTCAACCGGTTCGACCTCGCTACCCTGGTTGCAGCAGTGGCGGCGCTCGCGCTCTGGGTCGCGCTTCCCGAGCATGAGCCGACCGCTGCGGCAGCGCTCGTCGCCGGTCTGCTCCACGCCCTGCGGCTTGCCCGCTGGCGCGGGTACCGCACCGCCGCCGAACCGCTCGTGCTTGTCCTCCACGTCGGCTATGCGTTCGTGCCGCTGGGGTTCTTCCTGGTGGCGGCCGCACATGCGTTTCCGGCCCACCTTACCGCCTCCGGCGCGGTGCACGGCTGGACCGCGGGTGCCGTCGGCCTCATGACGCTCGCCGTCATGACGCGGGCAACCCTTGGCCATACCGGCCGGCCGCTGACGGCCACCGCACCGACCCAGCTCATCTATGCCGCCGCCGTCGTCGCAGCACTGGCCCGCATCATTTCCGCGGTTGGCTTGGGGCGGGAGCCCCTGCTGCACCTCTCGGCGACCGCGTGGGTCCTGGCTTTCGTCGGCTTTGCCGTCGTTTACGGGCCGCTGCTGACGAGTCCGCGCCGGCAGGCTGCGCAGGCGTGAGCGGCCCCACAACGCCACCGCTGGAGAGGCGCGCTGGTGTTCGAGCGGCTGACCGGCGCCTCGCCGCGCGCAATGAGCCTGATCGCCCTCATCGCCACCCTCAACGGGATCATCGTGCAAATCATCCTGGCTGCGCGCGTGCTCTGTGGCCTTGCGCGCCAGGCAGCCTGCCGCCCATGCTGGCAATTGCCGGTGCCTGGTAAGCCTGCGGCGGCAAGGCCCACGTAGCTGGGTGGTTTGGGTGCCCTGCCGTGCCAGCCGATGACCGGCAAGCAGACGGCGCCTAATCGACCTCTCGCACCGACACGACGCGGAACGTGCGCAGAACTTCATCCTGCTCCTTGATCGACACGTACTCGCCGGGGAGGAAGGCGTGGTGCTCGAAGCGAAAGCCGCTCTCGTCGTGGCTCGGATCGCCATGGATGTCGTAGTGGAACGCCCACACGCCGCCGCGCTTGTGCACGATGTGGCCGACCTCGTCGGCCTCACCGGTCCAGAAGCGGCGCACGCGGCAGCGGTCCTTCAGCTCCTTCCACGCCGCGAGCACGATGTGCCCCCTGGCGTCGAGCGGCGCGATGAAATCATACCCCCGCTCGCTGCTGCCGTTGGGAAAGTCGTGGTCGCGCGCCAGTTCCAGCCGCACGCGCCTGAGCAGCTTTTGAGCATCAACCTTCTCCATCGCGCATTGCCTCCTTGTGCCAGGCGATAACACGAGTGTGCGCATGTTGCATCGTGGTGCGCCCTCGGCTTCACCGCCTTGATCGAGGTCAACGCCCCCCGCACGGACCTACGGCGACGCCTGCGTGCGCAAGAGCGGAAAACCGAGCCTCGCCACGTCGATGCGCCTGACCTCGAGTCCAGCCGCGCGCGCCCCTTGCGCGTAGGCTTCGGCGAGCGCATGGCAGAACCGGTTGCCGGCAGGATCGGGGTGGCCCTCGATGATGGTGATGCGCTGCGCCATGACGTTAGTGCGCCGTCAGGACCGGGATCAGCATGTGCTCCAGCACGTGGCGGGTGGCGCCGCCGAGCGCGAACTCGCTGAAGCGCGAATGCCCGTAGCAGCCCATCACCAGCAGGTCCGCCCGCTCGGCAATGGCCTGGGTCAGCAGCGTGTGCCCGACGCTGCCCTGGGGCCGAACCTCGAGGACCTCGCAGGCCACACCATGCCGGCCCAGCGCGGCACAGAGATCGCTGCTGCTCCCGCCTCGGCGCTCCCCTCCGACCGCCTCCGGCCTCACCGAGAGCAGCTTGACCTCGCGGGCGCGCTTGAGGAGCGGCAAGGCCGCAAACGCCGCCAGTGCCGCCTCGCGGCGGCCATTCCAGGCCACCAGCACCTTGGTGCCGATGCTGGCGTGGAGGCCCTCATTGGGAATGATGAGAACGGGACGGCCGCTCTCGACGGCGAGGCGGTCCGGAATGTCGAGCCAGTGCGACAGGGTCCAGTGCCGGTCGCGCTGCGCCGCGACGATGACATCGCAGGTGCGCGCGTGGTGCAGGGCGACGTCGGCGACGGTTGCGCTGCCCGCGTCCTCCTCGCGCCATTCGCCGGCCAGGCCGCGTGCGCGCACCGCCGCTTCGAACGCCGCCTTCATTGCCGGGATGTCGCGCCGGTAGGCCTGGCAGCGCTCGTCGATCACCATGGTGTCGGGCGTGCCGGGCATGCCGGCCGGCACCACCAGCACCGGCGGCGAGACGGAGAAGCCCACGACATGCGCCCCAAACGGCTCAGCCAGTTCCGAGGCGGCGCCGGCCACCCGCGCGATGCGCCGCCTGTCGTTGCAGTGAACCAGGATGGTCCTGTACGCCATCGCCAGCCTCGCGCTGTTCGGGCCGACCAACGGCCCTATCGTGCGTGCAAACCCTAGGGCCCCGCCGTTCCCAGGCGCGTTGATGCAGGTCAAGAGCCGGGCAGCCCGGCTCCGGCCAAGCGTTTGCACTGTCGGCCTCAGCCCCAGCCGAATTCAGCGACAAGGGGCGCATGATAGGAGGCGGCAACGCCCCCGCCAGCGGCGAGCACCTCGTCGGCGAGGCCTTCGTTGTGCACCTCGATCCCGCGAAGCCGACCATAAAGCGCCTGGCTGGCCAGGACGTGATCGAGCATCTCGCGCCGGCCGGCATGGAGCACCGACCAGCGGCGGTCCGGGGGCAGCGCCCGGTCGAGCACGATGAGCGCCGAGGACGCAAGGCGGCTGTTGCCGGTGTCGTCCTCCCCGGCCACTGCCAGGCGCAGCGGGGTCTCGTGGTCCTCGGCGTTGAAGTCGCCGGCAACGGCAATCAGGCGCCCCGGCGCGCTCGCGAGGCGCTCATCGATGAGCAGCCGCAGCTCCAGCGCCTGCGCCGTCCGCTTGAGCGCGGAAATGAAATATCCCTCCGCCCAGCCACCCGTCGTGCGCCACGTGGCGCTGTCCACCTTCTCGCCCGGGATGGCGCTCGCGCGCCGCGCGCGCAGGTGCGCATTGATCACATCCAGGCTCTTTGCGCCGGGCAGTTCGATCTCCGTAAGCAACAGCGGCCGGTCGAAGGCCACCGGCTGGGGCGCACCGCCTTTCGCCGAGCCGGTGACATACCGATACTCGACAGGGGCCATGTACGCGTGGCGGACCTCGCGCCGCTCCAGGATCGGAAAGCGCGACAGCGTGACGAGGTTGTGCACGCTCGCTACGCCGCGCCCGTCAGCGCCGCTCGTCGCCGCGCGATGGTAGGCCGCATAGCGCGTCCCTTCGAGCAAGAGGTCGAGCGCAACCAGGCGCCGCTCCGGCGCGCCTGGCACGTGCTGTCCGTTCACCTCCTGCAGGCACAGGATGTCGGCCGCCAGTCGCTCAAGAGCTGGCCGCAGTGCTGCCGCGCGTGCCTCGAATGGCGGCTCGCTGCGAGTCGGGAGATCAAGGCTCTCGATGTTGAACGTGGCTAGGCGCATCGCTTCCTCGCTGACAAGGCTCGCTCTCAGATCGCCTCACCGGCCTAGGTTCCGCCCGGCAGCAGTGACGTCATGACTGTGAAGTAGATGATGATCGTGACGACGTCCTGGATGATGGTGGCCACCGGGCCCGAGCCGAATGCCGGGTCAAATCCCAGGCGAGACAGCAGCCACGGCAAGGCCAGACCAATGCCGCTCGCCCCGGTACCCGCCGCGAACAGCGAGAGGCCGACGCCGAGCCCCATGGTGACGCTGCCGAACACCACAGAAACCCCGACGAACGCGAACAGCCCAAGTGCCAGTCCAATCATGCCGCCGGTCAGCAGTTCGCTCACCAGGATGCTGGTCAGCGGACGATGGCGCAGTGACAGCCCGCGCACGGCGATCGCCTCGGTCTGGGTGCCTACGGCGTCGGCCAGGTACACCAGCGCCGGGATGAAAAAAGCAATGGCCACATTGGCCTGCAGCGTCTGCTCGTATCTGGCCATCACGGCTGTGGCCGCAGTACTCAGGGCGAGCCCGACGACGAGCCACGGCAGGCGCGCTACGACGCGGCGCAGCGGGGGATCTTCCAGTGCATGGACCGCGCCTGTCCGTTCGTGCAGAATCCCGACCAGGCGATGGGCGTCCTCGCGGTGTTCTCGCGCCAGCACGTCGAGCAGAGCGCTTCCCGGCATTATTCCCAAGGGCTCGCCGGCCCTCACGACGGGCAGAGCCGCAACGCTTCCACTGATCGCAGCCTCGACGGCATGCTCCTGGTCCGTTTGTGCAGACACTGACGGCCAGTCGCGCCGGACCAGCATCCCCACCAGAACGTCATCACGCGCGACAAGGAGCCGCTTGAGCTCGACAACGCCTTGATATCGGCCGGCCTCATCCGTCACGAGAATGGGATCGACGGCCTCAAAGCTCGTCGATCGCAGCCGCGCCAGGACCGCACCCACCGCCTCTGAGCAAACCGCAACGGGAATCCGCCGCAAGGCGTGACGCCCTGCGCTCTCGTACCAGAAGCGGTCACTCGTGTCAGCGCTGGGCCTCGTCTCAGACATCGGCAAGAGGCCCCCAAGCGTTGTCTGATTCTGATGGGAAAAGCCGCTCCAGGGCGCCGCGGCCCCGATCATTGCTTGACCTCCACCAATGCGGCTTCGACGCTATTTGCCGGTGGGCACGACCATCGCTCAGCCGCGCCCCGGCGCGATTGACGCACGTCAAAGCCCCTCCGCCGCCTCGCGTCTTGTTCGTACATCACCATTGCAAAGTCTGGAGTCCACCGATGCCGGAGCAACCATCGACACGCCGGTCCGCCGCTTCTGGAGAAAACGGCGCACTGTGGGCGCCGGCGCCGAGGACTACCAGAAGGAGTTCACCGTCCTGGCGAGGCTCGGCGGCGGGCGTGTCAACAGCGGCGTGGCGGCCGCGCAGACCCGCATCGAGGAAGCCGCACGCGAGATGGCCCAGGCCGCTTAGCCTTGGGTCGAGGTCGGGGACCGCGCGAGGCGTGCGCACCCCTGCCTGTTCGCCACGCATGGCGGCCCCGTCTTCATCTCGCTGGTGCTGAGATGTGATCGAAGCAGCCTCAGCCGGCGGCCTTGACCGTGCGAGCGACGCGGAACTGGTCGAACGCCTCGACTGCATGGCTGGCATACATCGCGGCAGGTCCGGCGCCCATGTAGATCGCCGCAGCGATCATGCGGCCCGGCTGGCAGCGCCGCTGGTGCATGAGCCGGCTCAGCTGCGACAGCCGGCCGGCTGGCAGCGCACGGCACAGCGCACGGCTCCTCACCTCGCAGTGGATGCAGGCGCTCCGGCTCGCCACGCAGACTCGGTCTCTCCGCAACCGTGCGCTGCTCGACTGTCCACTGTACCGCACACTTCGCCGCAGCCGCATTTGATCTGGATCAAGCGGCAACTGCACGCGCGCCGCATAGTTCGTAACAGACCCAAACTGGCTCACGTCGGACGCCGACGCCGGGCGCTGGGGCTGGGCGCCGTCGGGAACACGTGCAACGCGGAGGAGGACGCATGGCTGATGGAGCGGTCGCAGCGCACGCGCACAACATTCCGCATGGCTGGCGGCGCTGGCTGATGTCGACCAACCACAAGGACATCGGTACGCTCTATCTCATCTTCGCCATGATCGGTGGCGTCGTTGGGGGTGCGCTCTCCATCGGCATCAGGATGGAGCTGCAGGAGCCGGGCCTGCAGGTCTTCGCCAATCCGCACATGTTCAACGTGTTCACTACCGCGCACGGCCTCATCATGGTGTTCTTCATGATCATGCCGTCGCTGTTCGGCGGCTTCGGCAACTGGTTCGTGCCGCTGATGATCGGCGCGCCGGACATGGCGTTTCCGCGCCTGAATAACATCTCCTTCTGGCTGCTGCCACCGGCGCTCACCCTGCTCGTGCTATCGCTGTTCGTCGAAGGACCCGCCGGCAGCACTGGTGCCGGCATCGGCTGGACCGCCTACGCACCACTTTCGACCAGCGGCCACCCAGGGCCGGCGGTCGACTTCGCCATTCTGGCTCTGCATCTCGCCGGCGCGTCGTCGATCCTGAGCTCCATCAACTTCATCACCACCATCTTCAACATGCGGGCGCCGGGCATGACGCTACACAAGATGCCGTTATTCGTGTGGTCGATTCTGGTCACGGCGTTCCTCTTGCTGCTGTCGCTCCCCGTGCTGGCCGGCGCCATCACCATGCTGCTCACCGACCGCAATTTTGGGACCACGTTTTTCGAGGCGCGGGGCGGCGGCGACCCGCTGCTGTTCCAGCACCTGTTCTGGTTCTTCGGCCACCCCGAGGTCTACATCATCATCCTGCCTGGCTTCGGCCTCGTCAGCCAGGTGATCTCGACCTTCTCGAGGAAGCCCGTGTTCGGCTACCTCGGCATGGCCTACGCCATGGTGGCCATCGGCTTCGTCGGCTTCATCGTCTGGGCCCACCACATGTATACGGCGGGCCTGGGCGTCGACGTGCAGGCCTACTTCATGTTCGCGACCATGGTGATCGCGGTGCCGACGGGGGTAAAGATCTTCTCCTGGATCGCCACCATGTGGGGTGGTTCGATCCGCTTCACCACGCCGATGCTGTTCGCGCTCGGCTTCATCTTCCTCTTCACCGTAGGCGGCGTGACCGGCGTGGTTCTGGCGAACCCCGGCCTCGACCGGATGCTGCACGACACCTACTACGTGGTGGCACACTTCCACTACACCATGTCGATCGGTGCGCTGTTCACCCTGTTCGCCGGCTGGTACTACTGGTTCCCGAAGATCAGCGGCCGCATGTATTCCGAGGCGCTCGGCAAGCTGCATTTCTGGCTGAGCTTCATCGGCGTCAACCTGACGTTCTTCCCGCAGCACTTCCTGGGGCTGGCCGGCATGCCGCGCCGCTATGCCGACTACCCCGACGCCTTCGCCTATTGGAACTATCTCTGCTCGCTCGGCTCCTACATTTCGGGGTTCGCCGTCCTGGTCTTCTTCGCCGGCATCGCCTATGCCTTCTGGCGCAGAGAAGAGGTCGGCGCCAATCCGTGGGGTGCCGGGGCCACCACGCTGGAATGGACCCTGCCTTCACCGCCGCCGTTCCACGCCTTCACGACGCTGCCGAGAACCCCGGCCGAGACCCACTGACGCCAGGAACGGGGCCCGCCCCGGAGGGCGCCGGGTTGCGGCCGAAGCGGGAACTTCCAATCTTTGGACTATCGTCCCTGGCTCAGCTGCGCCCGCCCGGCCTGCGCTTCGCGCTCCCAGCGCGTCAGCGCTTGCCGCAGCCGCTCGAATCGAGCCTCCAGGTCCCTGCCGAAGAGCGGGTCCTGCACGTCGCCCAGCCGGGTGAGCGTGGCAGCGGCGACCGGCAGCAGCTCCCGCTCCTCGATAGCATGCGAGGATGCCGTGCACGATCTGATTGATGGACCGCCCAGCCTCGATCAGGCATTCTCCGACGCAATCCATCGCTTCAATCGCGTGCGAGCGCCGCCCTGGCGTGACGCAAGCGGCGGAGACGCGCAGCGCTATTGCGCGCGGCCAAGAGCGGCCCGCTCGTGCCGCTTGATCGCCGTCAAGGTGCCCCTGCGCTCAGGGCCCAGGATGGCCGCCTCGCTTCGGCCGTCATGCGGCTCGCAGCTTGCCGAGGGAACCCATGCTGTCGCGCCCCATCCCTCCGTCCGCTCCCGCCCCGCGGGCACCGATCTTTACGGCACGCGGCCTCACCAAGGTCTACCGCACCGGAGAGGTCGAGGTGCATGCGCTGGCCGGAGTCGATCTTGAGCTCTATGCCGGGGAGATGGTGGTGCTGCTCGGTCCCTCGGGCTCAGGCAAATCCACCCTGCTCAACATCCTGGGCGGGCTCGATCGCGCCAGCTCCGGTACCGTCGTCTTCAGGGGCTTGGAGCTCACCGCGCTCGACGACGAGGGGCTCACCCGCTATCGGCGCGAGCACGTGGGCTTCGTGTTCCAGTTCTACAACCTGATCCCGTCGCTGACCGCGCGCGAGAACGTGGCTCTCGTCACCGAGATCGCCCGCGCGCCGATGTCCCCCGACAAGGCGCTGTCGCTGGTCGGTCTCGCAGACCGCGCCGGCCATTTTCCCGCGCAGATGTCGGGCGGCGAGCAGCAGCGCGTCGCCATCGCCCGCGCCATCGCCAAGCGCCCGGAGGTGCTGTTGTGCGATGAGCCGACCGGTGCACTCGACAGCCGGACCGGCATCCGCGTGCTCGAGGCGCTCGCCGCCGTCAACGACGAGCTCGGCACCACGGTGGCGGTGATCACCCACAACGCCGCCATCAAGGACATCGCCCACCGGGTGATCCGCTTCGCCGATGGGCGCATCACCGAGACCAAGGCCAACGTGCGTCGCGCCAAGCCGGCCGAGGTGTCGTGGTGAGGCGCCGATGACCGCCCTCGACAGGAAGCTCTGGCGCGATCTCCTGCGGCTGTGGCCGCAGGCGCTGGCCATCGCGCTGGTGATGGCGGCCGGGGTCGCAACCTTCATCCTCGCGGTTGGCGCCTACCGCTCGCTCGATGAGACGCGCGCCGCCTACTACGAGCGCCACCGCTTCGCCGACGTGTTCGCCGGCCTCAAGCGTGCGCCGCAACTCCTGGAAACACAGATCGAAGGGATTCCCGGCGTTGCCGCGGTCGAAACGCGCATCCTCAAGTATGCGCTTCTCGACATCGAGGGTTTCCGCCAGCCGGCCACAGCCCTGGTGCTGTCGCTCCCCGACACCCGCGCCCCGCGGCTCAACACCCTCTACCTGCGCGCCGGCCGCCTGCCCGAGGCGGGGGCAACCGGCGAGGTCGCCGTCAACGAGGCCTTCGCCACGGCGCACGGCTTCCGTCTCGGCGCGCGCTTCAAGGCCGTCCTCAACGGCAAGAAGCGCGAGCTCATCATCGTCGGCCTCGTGCTCTCGCCCGAGCACATCTACGCGATCGGGCCGGGCGACCTGATGCCCGACGACCGGCGTTTCGCCGTCATCTGGATGTCGGAGAAGGCGCTCGCCGGCATCTTCGATCTCGACGGGGCCTTCAACGCTTTGAGCCTCAAGCTGCAGCGCGGCGCCTCCCAGGCCGCGGTGATGGCGAGGCTCGATGCGCTGCTTGCCCGCTACGGAGGCACCGGCGCCGAGACGCGCAGGGACCAGCTCTCGCATGCCTTTCTCGATGCCGAGCTGAGGCAGCTCTATGCCCTCGCCCGCGTCATTCCACCGATCTTCCTCTTCGTGTCGGCCTTCCTCATCAACATGACGCTGGCGCGGCTGATCGCGCTCGAGCGCGAGCAGATCGGGCTCCTGAAGGCGGTCGGCTACGGACGCTCAGCCGTTCTCGGCCACTATCTGAAGTTCGTGCTCGCCATCAGCGCTATCGGCGTTCTGATCGGTTTCGCGCTCGGCACCTGGTTCGGGCAGGCGCTCACGCGCCTCTACGCCGACTTCTTCCGCTTTCCCTTCCTGATCTTCGAACGGGATGTCGACGTCTACCTCACCTCCGCGGGCTTCGCCTGCAGCGCGGCGATCCTCGGCGCGCTCAAGTCGCTCTTCTCGGCCCTCAAGCTCCCCCCTGCGGTTGCCATGCAGGCGCCGACACCGACCCGCTACCGCTTGCTCGCCATCGAGCAGACGGGACTGCTGAGCCGCGCCTCGCAGCTCACCCTGATGTCGCTGCGCCATCTCGTCCGCTGGCCCCTGCGCGCCGTCCTCACCATGCTTGGGCTCGCGCTCGCAGGCGCGCTGCTGGTGGTGTCGCTGTTCTCGCTCGATTCGGTCGAGCACATGATCGAGGTGCAGTTCGGCGTGGCGAACCGCCAGCATGCCACCATCACGTTCACCGATGAGCACGCTATGCCCGCGGTTGGCGCGGTCGAGCGCTTCCCGGGCGTGCTGCGCGCCGAGCCCTATCGCAGCGTGCTCGTGCGCCTCAGGCACGGCCATCTCGAACGCAAGCTGTCGCTCAACGGCACGCCGCCGGCGCCGGAGCTCTCGCGCGTCATCGACCTGTCCCTCAGGTCGGTGACGCTCCCCGACTCGGGGCTGCTGCTCGATGAGCACGTGGCCAGGCTCCTCAGCCTGAGGGCAGGAGACACGGTCGAAGTGGAACTGCTCGAAGGCCGGCGGGGCAGCAGGCGCGTGCCGGTCGTCGCCATCATCCAGTCCTATATCGGTTTGTCGGCCTACATGCGGCTCGAGGCCTTGAACGACCTGCTCGACGAGGGCCCGACCGTCTCCGGCGTCCACCTCGCCTATGACGCCGCCGCCGAGAACCGGCTGTTCGCCGCCATCAAGAACACGCCCGCCATCACCGCCATCGCCCTGCAGCGGCTGTCGCTTGCCAGGTTCCGCGAGACCCTGGCGCGCAACATCAACACCATGGTCACGATCTACGTGAGCCTCGCCGTCATCGTCGCTTTCGGCGTCGTCTACAACAGCGCCCGTATCCAGCTCTCCGAGCACGCCCGCGACCTGGCAAGCCTACGAGTGCTGGGCTTCACGCGCGGCGAGGTCAGCCGCGTGCTCCTCCTCGAGCTCGCCATCCTCGTCATCCTCGCCCAGCCGCTTTGCTGGGGGCTTGGCTACGCCTTCGGCTGGGTGACCATCCAGAGCTTTTCGAGCGACATCTACCGCGCGCCCTTCGTCATCAACACTGCCACCTACGCGGTGGCGAGCTTGATCGTCATCGCCTCCGCCGCGGCCGCCAGCCTCATCGTGCGCCACCGCATCGACCGGCTCGACCTGATCGAGGTCCTGAAGACGCGAGACTGAAACCATGACCAAAGCCCACCGCAAACGGCTGCTGCTCTCAGGCCTCGTCCTGGCCATCGTTGCAGCCTTCACCATCGGCCTGTGGCCGCGCGCCGTCCCGGTCGACACGGCGCCGATCGCGCGCGGGCCCCTGCGCGTTACCGTCGACGAAGAAGGCAAGTCCCGTATCAAGGAGGTCTACGTCCTCTCCGCACCCGCGGCCGGCCGGCTCTTGCGCTCGACCCTTAAGGCGGGAGATAAGGTGCGCAAGGGCCAGGTCGTCGCCGTGATCGCGCCCAGCGTGCCGCCGTTCCTGGACTTGCGAAGCCGGCGCGAGCTCGAAGCGCTGATCGAGGCGGCGCGCGCGGCCGTCAGCCTCGCCGAGGCCGAACTGGCGCAGGCCAGCTCCGAGCTCAAGTTCGCCGAGCGCGAGCTCGAACGCGCCGCCTCGCTGTCCAGGACCCAGGTCATCGCCGAGCGGCAGCTGGAGAAGGCGCGGCTCGATGTCGACACGCGCAAGGCGGCGCTCGCGCGCGCCGAGGCGACCGTCGAGCTGCGCCAGCGCGAGCTGGAAAGCGCGCTGGCGCGCCGCACCGGCCCCGACGACCCGGCCGCCGCCGGATCGGACGAGACCACCCCTTACGTCTCCGTGGCCGCGCCGGTCGCCGGCCATGTCCTGAAAATCCTGCAGGAGAACGAGCAGGTCGTGCTCCAGGGCACGCCGCTCGTCGAGATCGGCGACCCCGACGAGCTCGAGCTGGTGGTCGAGCTGCTCTCGACCGAGGCCGTACGGGTCCAGCCGGGAGCGCCGGCCACGGTCGAAGGCTGGGGCGGGCCGGAGTTTCCGGCCAAGGTGGAACGCATCGAACCGGCCGGGCTCACCAAGGTCTCGGCGCTCGGCATCGAGGAGCAGCGCGTCAAGGTCGTGCTCGCCCTCCCGGGCGAGACCAGCCAAAGGCGTAGCCTTGGTCACGACTATCGCGTGTTCGTCCGCATCACGGTCTACGAGACGGCCGAGGCGCTGCTGGTGCCGCTCGGCGCCCTGTTCCGGCAGGGCGAGGCCTGGGCCGTGTTCACGATCGAACGCGGCCGCGCCCGCCTGCGGCTCGTCGAGGTCGGGCCGCGCAACGCCCGCCACGCCGAGGTCGTCGGCGGTCTCGTCGCAGGCGAGCGCGTAATCCTGTACCCGAGCGACCGCGTGCTCGACGGCGTGCGTGTCACCGAGCGCCGTTCTTGAGGAAGATCAGCGCGGCCTTGAGGAAGATCAGCGCAGCGTCCCTTCCTCCGCGCACGCGGCGGGCGCCCCGGCTTCCCGCCACCCGGCGTCGACTGAAGCGATTGGCGGAGATCAATGCCAGCCGGTCGTCTCCCCAGCAGTCTCCTCCTCCCGCATACCCGCGTCCTTGGGCCGGCTTCTCTCCTCGGCCAAGGCCAAGCGAGGGCCGGCGTGCACCTGGTCGTCGCTCACGGCGCGCCTCCCACAGGCGACCGACCACCGACGCCCCGGCCAGGCCCTGGAAGTCGATCTCCACCAGCGTGTCCGCCCGGACCGGCAATGCTTTCCCTCTGTCCAAGCGGCTTCAAGCTCCGCGACGGGTCGGCAGGATCCGCTCGTTTGTGCGGACGCGTGTCCGGCTATTCCGTCCTGACCGTTACATGCCGGCTGTTGTCGGCCGCGGCCTGGAGCTTCGGGATGCGGACAGTGAGCACCCCGTTCTTGAACACGGCGTCGATGCGATCGCCCACCGCGTCGGGCGGCAGGCGGAACGAGCGCTGGAAGGCACCGAACTCGCGCTCGGAGAAGAAATACGTCCAGCCGACCTCTTCGCGGTCGAAGCGTTTCTCGCCTTGCACCGTCAGCATGCCGTCCTGCACCAGCACCTGGATGTCATCGGCGGCAACGCCGGGCAGCTCCAGCGTGATCTCATAGCCGTCCTCGGCCATGGCGGCGTCGGCCTTGGGCGCAAACCAGTCGGCAATCTTCTCCGACAGCCTGCGCAAGGGCGCATAGGCCTGCGGCACCCACCCGGCAGTGTGCGATCTCTCAACCATGGGGACCTCCGTCATGAGCAACATCAAAATTCACCCACGCCGCAGGGGCACGCTTTGATGAGCGTCAATCGGCACATAAGGCGAGGTTTGCCGCCGCGCGCTGCAGCCAGGAACAGGTTCTTGCATCGGACCGCGCAGGCTGGGAGACAGCGTCCCACAGGGCCCTGACCCACGGGCGCAGTGTTGGGGGCTGGCGCTTACCTGCCGCTCAAGAGCGGACGCCGTTCCCAGTGGTCGCCGACCTTCTCATGGCGCCTCTTCACCGCCCAGGCGACGCGGTGGGCGATCTCCTCTCGCCGTTCAGGCTCGCTCGTGCCGTAGGTCGCCCGGCGGGATTGAACGCGCTGCGGAAGATGTCCAGCGCCTCCGGCCGCAAATGCGCCCGCACCGGGTGCGGCAGGTCCTCGTTGCTTGCGTAGGGCATTGCGCTCTCCTGTGCGCTCGCGCGTCCTGCCGCCGCCAGCGCCGTCCCGTCGGTGAAACCCGGCTGCCCAGCGCTTGGCATCAGCAACGGCCGTCCCGCGCCAAGGGGCGATTGCTCCGTGCAGCGACCCGAAGCTAGTGCGACATCAGGACCGGGATGGACATGTGGGCCAGCACATGCCGGCTGGCGCCGCCGAACACGAACTCCCTGAGCCGCGTGTGGCCGTAGCACCCCATGACGAGCAGATCGGCGCCCGCGTCCTTGGCACACGCAAGCAAGGTCTCGCCCACCCCGGCGCCAGGCCGCACCTGCGCGAGCGCCTCGCATTTCACGCCTTGCCGGGCGAGGGTTGCGCAGATGTCGCCCGCGGGCACCTCCTGCGCGCGCTCCCCCTCCGACTGCGGGTTGACCCACACCACCTTGACGGAGCTGGCGCTCTGCAGGATCGGCAGCGCGTCGAACACGGCGCGCGCGGCCTCGCGGCGCGCATTCCAGGCCACCAGCACCTTGTCACCTGCCCGCTCGTGGATCCCGCTGTTGGGCACGATCAGCACCGGCCGCCCGCTTTCGACGGCGAGCCGGTCGGCGACATCGAGGCGCTCACTTGCCGGCCAATCCGGGTCGGCCTGGCTGACGATCACAAGGTCGGCGGCGCGCGCATGGTCGAGGGCCACGTCGGCCACGCCCGACCCTCCCCGCGCCTCGTCCTCGCGCCATTCGGCGATGAGGCCGCGCCCGCGTGCGGCCTCTTCGAATGCTGCTCGCATGGCCGGGTTCTCCGCGCGATAGAGCTCGCAATGGGTATCGACGATGATCGGCGGGCCCAGCGGCGCGCCGGCCGAGATCACGACCACCGGGGGCACCACCGACAGGCCGATGAGATGCGCCTCGAACGTCTCGGCCAGGCGCACCGCCGGCGCCAGCAACCTGGCGATGCGGCGCGCATCGTTACAATGCATCAGGATCGTCCTGTACGGCATGGCCAATCCCCATCACGAAACCCAAAACCTCAGGGTTTGCAGCTTTCTACCAACCTGCTGGGCGAACCACTTGATCAGCGTCAACCGCGCCGCATCCGCCGAGAGCGTTGCCAGTCGCGTTCACGCAAGCCTCAGCCTTCCTTCGACGCATGGCCGAGAAGCCCGCGCCGGGTGAGCGAGTCCCGCCTTCCTCGGCCGTTTCCGCGTATTCGAACAAGGCGACGTCGTCGGGCGAGATCCATGCCCTCGGCGGCCGGAGCCTCGAAGTGACGATCCTGCGCCAGTAGGCCTCGCCAACAACACCACCGGCGTCGTCCGCGGCTTCGGCGACGGCGCGTTCCGCCTGCTCCGGGGGAGGAATCCGCGAGCTTCCAAGCACGATGATGGTCGAGCGGACACCCCAGTCGCGCAAGGACGCCTTGAGGTACTAGAGGGCAAAGCGGATCGGCCGGAACTCGTCGCGCAGCCGGAGGGCCTTGTCTTCAACCGCGAGCAAGGGGTTCGCAGTTTCGGCTTGGGGCTTGGACTTGTCCATGGCGACTCTGCAGCCTGCACACGCACTTGCAGGGCGCGTGCCCGTCCCCTCTTCCTTGAGGCGGGCGCGGGTCGGATTGACTCAGGTCAAGGCCGGCGGCGGCGCCGAGGGTCATGACTTGCACCTGCTCCCTTCAGCCAGGAGACACCGCCATGCAAGCGCGCGATGTCATGACCAGGAACGTGATGACGGTCGGTCCGGAAGCTACCGTCGGCGAGATCGCCGCGATCCTCGTCCGCCACCGGATCAGCGCCGTTCCCGTCGTCTCGGACGGCAGGCTTCTCGGCATCGTCACGCAGACCGATCTCGCGCACCGCAGCGAAACCGGCACGGAAAGGCGGCGAAAGTGGTGGCTCGACGTGTTCGCCGACCCCGATGCCAAGGCGCGCGAGTATGTCAAGAGCCATGGGCTCAGGGCCCAGGACGTGATGACGCGTCTCGTCGTCTCGGTGCCCGAGACCGCGAGCCTGGCCGAGGTCGCCGACGTGCTCGATGCCCACCGCATCCGGCAGGTGCCGGTCATGGACAATGGCCGGCTTGCGGGCATGATCAGCCGGGCCGATCTCGTGCGGGCCCTGGCCGAGGCCAGGATCACCGCGCCGGCGCCACGGCCAGACAATGGCGCCTTGCAGAAGGCAATCTGGGAGGCGATCAGGTCGGAGCCGTGGCTCAATGCGGCGTTGGTCAACCTCTCCGTGAAAGACGGCGTGGTAGAGCTGTGGGGTGCGGTCGGCTCGCAAGACCAGCGCCATGCCCTCAGGGTGCTGGTCGAAGGCGTGCCCGGCGTGAAACGCATCGAGGATCACCTGGGCCTGCTGCCAAAGGTGGTCGCAGCCTGACCGCCAAGACCAGGCATCGCGCAACCGGTGCCCGCGCGCGCCGAAGGACCCGCATAAAGACGCGCCGCTTGCTGCGTTCCATGGCAGCAGCCGCGCTGAAACCGTGGCGTTTGGTCGTCATCAGGTTCCCGAAGCACGCTCTTCCTGCTTCGCACCTAGAGGGCAACACGTGCACGAAAGAGCGCGCGCGGAATGCCCTACCGCCGGCGCGATCCTCGGTTTCCGTCGCGCCGTTCTCACCAACGCCAAATGCCCGCGCCCTTCCAGGTCTTCACAGCATTCCCGGCACGCCGCGGCCTCGCCTTGTGCCGCCGTTCTGAACCTCGGGCCAGAGCGCGCGCAGTTCCTCCGGGAGCATGGCGGTGACCTTGTCGGCCTCACCTGCGTCGATCCTGTCGCGCATAACGGCAAACACGGCCCGCACCGCCGGCTCCGCATCGACGCCGGGCCCACCGAAGGTCTCGCCGGCCACATGGTCCAGGAATTCCTCCTTGCGCCGCTCCTTGGTCGGCGTTCCGGCCATGTTGCCAACCTTCATAGTAGAGGCCGCGGAGAAGCATCGGCAGCTGGACTCCCAGGTGCACGGCGTTTTGCGGACCCGATCCGGTCGCGAAGGGCATGCAAGGTGGCGCGCAGAATCCTGCAGGCGAGCCGGCGATCCGAAGTGCGCAGCCGCTGCATCAAGTCTTTGAGCCAGAGGTCGGTCTGCTGCAGGGTGGTGTCGAGGACGGCGACGAAGCCAATCTTCGACATTGTAGCGCTCACGGTTTGAGGAAAGCGGCCGCGACCCGCGCCGCCGAAAGCGGAGCGACGGCGAGACAGTTGTTGGCGCTGTTCGGTTGGCTCAACATCAAAGAGGCTGAGCGCTACACCAAGGCGGCCCAGCGGCGGAAACTGGCGAGCGCCGCGCCTGTCTTGCTCAGGCGTCCTGACACCTAATCGGGAACGTAATCTTTACCACCTGCTTTACCACCCGCGTCTAATCCATTGAAAAACATAGAGAGTGGCGATCCCGGCAGGATTCGAACCTGCGACCCTCTGCTTAGAAGGCAGATGCTCTAGTCCAGCTGAGCTACGGGACCGGGCCGGCGTGCGGCCCGCCGCAGGGACGGCCGGCGGGCCGCACGGGGCGCTTCTAGCACGCGGCAGGCGTGCGAAAAAGGCCGGCAGGCGTGCCCGCGCGGACGTCCCCGCGATCGGGCGGGCGGCCGTCTGCCGGGGCCCGGCGCAGGGCGGCGCCGCCCGCCCGCGCGGTTGCCCGGGGCGGGCGCGGACACTATGGTGCGCGCCGACCCGCCGGCCTCGCGGCCCGAGGCCGAGCGATGCTGGGGCGTCGCCAAGTGGTAAGGCAGCGGATTTTGGTTCCGCCATTCCCAGGTTCGAATCCTGGCGCCCCAGCCAGGTGCCGCATGCCCCCGCCCGGGGCGCCTGGCAGCCCGCCCCATTGTTATGGCGGGGACAATCGTCTAAACACGGGGCGCGCGCACGCACGCGGGGCCAGCTCCGTGCACGTGCGCCCACCGCCTCCGAAGCTGCCGTAGCTCAGTGGTAGAGCACTCCCTTGGTAAGGGAGAGGTCGTGTGTTCAATCCACACCGGCAGCACCACTCCGGTTGCCAGGGGAAGGGGGCCGCCGCGAGGCGGCGGGTGGCGCGATGCGCCTGGGCCTGCCGGGGGTGCCGGCCACCGGCGAGCAAGACCTCCGATCGGAGCAACCGAAGTGGCTGTGCGCGACCCGGACCACCCGCATGACGCCACCGGCACGGTACGGGCGAGCGCGCGCCTGCCTGCGCTCGCCATCGACATCACCCGCCGGCCGCTGCCGGACGGGACGGGCGAGCAGCTGCTGATCGATATCCGCGCCGTCCCCGGCTTCGCCGACATGGGGCGGGCGCTCGAGGCTGCCAACCCTGTGGCGCTCGCGCTCGAGGCATGGCGGCTCGCGTGGCTGCCCTGGCTGGCGGCGGGCGAGGCCATGCTGGCCCTGCCGCGCAGCCTCGCCGCGCTCGCCGGGCCCGGGCTGCTGCCGCCGGGCTCCACCGACGCCGACGCGGCGGGCGAGCGCCAGCGAGCTGGCCCGGCAGAGAGGCGCTGAAGCCTCCTGCGAAAACTCGCGCCGCGAATGACGAATGCACATGCATTTCATTGCCTCCGGGGCGTTGAGGAGGAAAGAGCGTGGCAAAAAGATCAATATCGGCTGCATTTACTGCGCGGCATGGCCAAAATGGAGGTTGAAAATCCAGAGAACGCGGATATTTCTAGAAGATCAATGGGTTTTCATCGGTTGCGACTGCATAGGAGGGCAGAACATGCAGAAAGTCGAAGCAGCCATGGTCAGTATCGTCCCGGTTAAGAAGAAGGCGAAGGCGGAGACGGTTACTTTGCGACACCTGGCCGCCGCGCTGGCCGACGACCACGGCGTCAAGAAGGCGCAGGCCAATGCCATCCTCGCCGACATGGTGACGACCATCGCCAAGCACCTCAAGAAGGGCCGCCGCGTGCGCCTCAACGGCCTCGGCATCCTGCAGGTGAGGAAGCGGCCGGCGCGTATGGGCCGCAACCCCGCCACCGGCGAGTCGATCAAGATCAAGGCCAGCAAGAAGGTGGCCTTCCGCGCCGCCAAGGAGCTGAAGGCCGCGGTCTAGGCACGGAGCTGCAGGCTAACGGGCGTCGGCACAAGCGGGGCCCCCCGGGACGGGAGGGCCCCGCGGCCTTCCGGCGAGCGCGCCTCGTGCCCACGTCGGCCGGCCACAGCCGCGGTTGATCCAGGTCGACGCGCCTCCTGCTGCAATGCGAAAGTCTCCGCCGTCCGGCGGCTGGAGAGTGATCGGCATGGCAGCATGGGGGCTCGTGGAGCGTATCGGCATTCCTGGATGCGATGACGGCTCCCGGCGCGGCCGTCGAGGACCTGGAAGAGGCGGGCTGGCGGGCGCTGGAGTGCGAGGAACCGGGCCCCGGCAGGCGAGGCTGGGCCCGCCAATCCCGGGCCCTGCTTCCCGGCCGACGGGGTCGGCGCGTCAGTTGAGCGGGGCCAGCCGCGCCTGGAAGCTCTCGCCCCCGACCTTGTCGGTCTTGACGATCACCTTCATGCCCTTGGCGGCGGTGAAATCGCCGGTGGCCTTGAGGGCATTGCCGCCGGCCGGCTTGAACTCGACCTTGTAGGTCTTGCCGCCGACCAGCACCTCGCCGGTGGCGGTGCCGCTGTCGACCTTGATCGGCTTCTCGTCGGCATCGAGGACGTAGAGGACGAGCTCGTTGCCCTGCGCCACCAGCTCCCAGTGCTGCTTGCCCTTGCCGGCGTCGACGAGATGGCCGCCCTGGGGGCCCTTCGTCCACTTGGCGTCGCTGTGGGCGAGCGCCGGGCCGGCTGCGGCAAGGCTCAGAATCATCGCGAGTACCCGCAACATGATGTTCTCCTTCGTTTGGGTCGGGGTCGGCATCAGTAGGCCTCGCTCGTCTGGAGCTCGGCCTGGACGGCGGCGAGCCGCTGCAGCGGCTTGGCGCCGTATCTCAGAAACAGGACGGGTGTCAGGAGGGTGTCGAGCAGCGTCGAGGTGACGAGACCGCCGAAAATGACGATGGCGACGGGATGAAGGATCTCCTTGCCGGGCGCGTCGGCGCCGATCATGAGGGGCAGCAGGGCGAAGCCCGCTGACAGCGCCGTCATCAGCACGGGCGTCAGCCGCTCCAGGCTGCCGCGCACGATCATGTCTCGCCCGAACGTCTCGCCCTCGCGCAGGACGAGATTGATGTAGTGGCTGATCTTCAGGATGCCGTTGCGGGCGCTGATGCCGGCCAGCGTGATGAAGCCGATCATGGTCGCGATCGACAGCGGCTGGCCGGCGATCCACAGGGCGACCACGCTGCCGATCAGCGCCAGCGGAATGTTGCCCATGATGATGAGCGACAGCACGGCCGAGCGGTAGCGGCTGTAGAGGACGGTGAAGATCGCTCCCAGCGACAGCAGCGACAGCAGGGCGATGAGACGGGAGGCCTCCTCCTGCGACTGGAAGGTCCCTTCGAGCGCGGTGGAGTAGCCGGCCGGCAGCACTGTTTCCTTCAGGAGGCGCCGGATGTCGGCGACGATGCGGCTCATGTCGGAGCCGTCGGTGTTGGCGAGCACGACGATGCGGCGGCGGGCATTGTCGCGCTGGATCTGGTTGGGTCCGTCCTCCTCCGCGACCTGGGCGATGGAGGATAATGGCACGCGCCCGGCCGGCGTCTCCACGATGAGCCTGGCCAGGCCTTCGGTGGTGCGGTCGGCATCGGCCACGCGCAGCACCAGATCGTAGCGCCGGCTGCCGTCGATGATCTGGGACACCACGTGTCCGTTGAGCAGCGTCTCCAGGGCCTCGGTGACGTGCGAGGGAGCCACGCCGTAGAGCGCGGCCTTCCCGTAATCGACCGCCACCTGCACCTGCGGGATGCGCACCTGGCGTTCGACCTGCAGATCGACGAGGCCCTTGACGCCGGCCATGCGCGCCCGCAGCCGCTCGGCGAGGCTGCGCAGAGTGTCGAGGTCCTCGCCGAAGATCTTGAGCGCGATCTGCGCACGCACCCCCGACAGCATGTGGTCGAGGCGGTGCGAGATCGGCTGGCCGATGTTGACGGAGACGGGCAGCATGGCAAGGCGCGCGCGGATGTCGGCGATGATCTCGCTCTTGCTGCGGTGCGAGCGCGCCAGGTCGACGTCGATCTCGGAGGAGTGCACGCCCTCCGCATGCTCGTCGAGCTCGGCCCGGCCCGTGCGCCGGCCGACCGTCCTCACCTCGGGCACCTGCAGAATGAGCCGCTCGGCGATGAGGCCGACCCGGCTCGATTCGGCGAGCGAGATGCCCGGCTGCAGCAGCATGGAGATGGTGAGCGTGCCCTCGTTGAAGGGCGGCAGGAACGCCCGGGGCAGGAGGACGGCGCCCAGCGCGGCGACCGCCACGGCGAAGGTGGCCGCGGTCATGACGAAGGCCTGCTGGCCGAAGGCCCAGTCGAGCAGCCGGCGGTTGCCGGCCTTGAGCACGCGCACCAGCCTGGAATCGCCGTGAGCGAGCACGCGCGTCTGCGGCAGAAGGTAATAGCACAGCACCGGCGTGACGGTGATGGAGGTGACGAGGCTCGCCAGGATGGAGACGATGTAGGCCACCCCCAGCGGCGCGAACAGGCGGCCCTCGATGCCGGAAAGCGCGAACAGCGGCACGAACACCAGGATGATGATGGCGGTGGCGTAGATGATGCCGGACCGCACCTCGTGGGAGGCGGCGGCGATGACGGGCAGCACCGGGGACGGCTCGCGCCTCGCCTTGTTCTCGCGCAGGCGGCGGAACACGTTCTCCACACCGACCACGGCGTCGTCGACCAGCTCGCCGATGGCGATGGCGAGCCCCCCGAGTGTCATGGTGTTGATGGTGAGCCCGAACAGGTGGAAGACGATCACCGTGATGAGCACCGAGATGGGGATGGCGGTGAGCGAGATGGCGGTGGTGCGCCAGTTCATGAGGAACAGGAACAGGACCAGGGCGACGACCACCAGCGCCTCGACCAGCACCCTGAGCACGTTGTCGATGGAGACCCGGATGAAGGAGGCCTGACGGAACAGCACGTCCAGCGTGGTGATGCTCTTGGGCAGCACGCGCTCGAGATCGGCGAGGGCGGCCTCGATCTCGCCGGTAAGCTTCAGGGTGTCGGCATTGGGCTGCTTCTGAACCGTGAGGATTACCGCCGGCTTGCCCATGTAGCCGGCATCCCCGCGCTTCACCCTTGCCGCATAGTCCACGCTCGCGACTTGGCCCAGGCGCACGGCGACGCCCTTGCGATAGGCGACCGTGAGCGTGTGCAGGTCCTCCAAGCGCGTGGTGCGCCCGAGATTGCGGATGAGATACTCGCGGGCGTGCTGATCGATGAAGCCGCCGGCGGTGTTGGCGCCGAACCGGCGGAGCGCCGTCTCCACCTCGCTGCGCGTGATGTCGAGTCTGGCCATCTGCGCCGGGTCGAGGGTGACCCGGTACTGGCGCACCTCGCCGCCGATCGGGATCACCTGGGCGACGCCGGGGATGGTGAGCAGCCGCGGGCGCACGACCCAGTCGACCACGTCGCGCACCTCCATGGGGGCGGCGCCGTCGCCGGCGACGGCGATCAGCATGATCTCGCCCATGATCGAGGTGATCGGCGTCATCTGCGGGCTGACGTTGGGCGGCAGCCGGTCGCGCACCACGGTGAGCCGCTCGGTGACCTGCTGGCGATTGACGTAGATGTCGGTGCCCCAGTCGAACTCGATGTAGACGATGGAAAGGCCGACGCCCGACACCGAGCGCACGCGCACGACGCCCGGCATGCCGTTCATGGTGGTCTCGAGCGGGAACGTGACGAGCTGCTCCACCTCCTCTGGTGCGAGGCCTTCGGCCTCGGTGATGAGCGTCACGGTCGGCCGGTTGAGGTCGGGAAACACGTCGACCGGCAGCGTGCGCAGGACGATGCCGCCGTAGACGAGGAGGATCAGGGCCGCTGCCAGAACGAACAGCCGGTTGCGCAGGCTGGCCGACACCAGGAGGTTGAACATGGCCTCGCTCCGGCGTCAGCGGATCTGGTTGAGCAGCGTGGCGCCTTCGGTGACCACGCGCATGTCGGCCGCCAGACCCGCCACGACGAGCACGCGCTGGCCGTCGAGCGGTTCGTAGCGCACGGTGTGGGGCTCGAAGCGCTCGGCCTCGGTCTTCACCCAGACGACAGGCAGGCCGCTGGGCGCTCTGACGAGGCTCGATGCCGGCAGCACGATGCCGCGAACCTCGAGCGTCGATTGGAGGATGACCTTGAGCGGCTTGCCCACGCCCAGATTGGCCGGCGCCCCGCCGGTGACGCGGAACATGAGCGGGGCGGCCTGCTGGCGCAGCGACGGCCCGAGCCCGGCCAGCTCCAGCGCCAGCCGCTCGCCGCCGGTCGTCACAGCAAAGGCCCTGCCGAGGCTCGATGTGACGCTCGTGTCGTGGGCGATGGCCTCCACCCAGTAGCGCTGGGGATCGACGATCTCGAACAGGACCTCCCGCGCCTCCACGATTTGTCCGGCGACCACGTTGGCTGCCGACACCACGCCGGTGACGGAGGCGCGGATCTCCTCGCGGGCCACGAGGCTCGGCTGCAGCTCGGCGCGCTTGCGCAGGAGCGCATTGAGCTCGCCCTCGACCTCGTCGATCCTGACCTGCGGCATGGCGCCGGGTCGCTCGTTGTAGCGCGACAGGATGGTCCTCAACTTGACGATGCGGGCCTCGGCCTCCGCGATCTGGCTTTCGATGTTGGCCTTGTCGGCGGCCTCGATGTAGGGCTGGAGAACTCCGAGCAGCTCCCCCTTCTCGACCCGTTTGCCGATGAAGGGGAGGCCGCCGGGCGGCGCCTCGATGCGCCCCGGCCGCGCCGCCTGCACACGACCGAAGCTGTTGGGATCGGCGATCACCGTGCCGACCAGCTCGACCGCGCGCGGGGCACGGGTCTCCTCCGCCACCATGGTGCGCACCGCGAGCAGGTGCTGGGTGGCCTTCGGCACGAACAGGCTGCCGTCGGGCATCCGCTGAGGCTGGTCCGTCGCCGTGGTCGGCGGGAGGGAGGGCAGGTCGGCGCTCTCGGCTGCGCCCGCCCGTCCGAGCAGAGCGGCCAGCGCCGCCACCACGACGACCCGGACCGCAATCGATCTCCGCAGCAGGCGGCCCTTCGCGTTCGCCGGCGGCGTCGACCCGGCGCTGTCGCCGCTTACGGGCTCCGCCGCCCCCGCGCCGCGGCGCCGTGCCAAGCCGGCGCCGATCAGCAGCGCGAGCAGAACGCCGGCCATCAGGGCTCCGCCGGCAACGGCGAGAACATGGCGTTCGGAGAGCGCGCCGAACGGCGGGGTCGCAGCCTGCTCGGCGGCCGACGCCGGGCGCTCCAGCCTGCCGGTCAGGATGTCCTGGTCGTCCGGCAGCGTCAGGCGGAAGGTGAGATCGAGCGGCTCGTCCGTGGCGATCCACGGTGCCTCGGCCTCGAACACGCCATCCTCCTTGCGGGATGCTTCGACCGCGCTCTCGCCGGAGGCGACGGCGAGCTTCGCGTTGCGGACGGGCTCGTTGGTCGCATAGCGGTGAAGGAAGATGGTGAGGCGTCGCTCGCCCGAGAGCACGCCGACGAGCTCGTAATCGGGCGTCACCGCCACCACGCGCGGCGCGATCGGCAGGTTGAGCGGCGTCGGCTGGTCGTGATCGTGACCCTCGTGGGCCACGGCTGCGGGGGCGAGCGCGAACTGGCCCGCGGCGAGGAGCGCGGCCAGGAGCAGCCTGAGCAGGGTGGCGGCCGGTGCCGGGCGCGCACCCCGGGCGTCGGTCGCCCGGTGTTGTCTTGGCATGAATTGTCCCACGTCTGTCGGCCAAATGGCAGACGGCCGGCCGCGGTGCGGCCGACGGCGGCTAACGTCAGAGGGGGGACGTGGGGATCGGCGGCCGCAGGAGGCGATCCGGCGGCGCGCCTCGCAAGGGCGCGAACCGTGCGACCGCCATGCGGCCGGCCAGGAGGTGGCGCGGCAGCGTGGCCGCCTGGACGGGGACGAGCACGCTCGGACAGCACGCGTCGAAGTGGACGTGCAACCCCGGCTGCCGCGAGTCGTCGCCGGGCGTGTCGCCTACCGAGCCGTGATGGTGATGGCCGGCCTCGCCGTCATGGTGATGATCGGCCTCACCGTCATGGACATGGCTGAAATGGTGATGGCCATGGTGGTGGTCGTCCTCGCCTTGGCCGTGGGCGTGCATGAAGAAGCGCGAGAACTCGCCGGCTGCGGTGGCGCTGGCCATTGCTACGGCGGGCGCAGCGGCAAACACCAGCGCCATCGCCCAGACGAGGGCAATGCAGCGTCGGCCCGCTCGTTTCAAGTGCGCCAGCATGAGGTCCCGACCGGTACCGCGCAGGTCGACTACTCCAGCGTGGCGATTATAAGGCGCGCAGTCGCCCTTGTCCTTCATCCGGCCGGAATTGCCCACCCCAGGGCCGTGTGCTGCAGACGCGTGGTCGTGCGCGAGCATGCAGGAGACGGCGGGGAGACCTCACGCTGGCGGAGGCGCCACCACGTCCTCGTACCTATGCCGCCGCGTGATGAGGCCAGCGTGCTGGAAGATGTCGAGCGTGGCCTCGAACGCCTGCCTGGTGATCTCCACGTGCGGCGACCAGTTGCCGAGCTTCTGGTAGGTGGCGATGGTCTCGGTCAGCACGGGCAGGTCGATGTCCTTGAAGTAGGGCGCCTCGGCCTTGGCCACCTCGGCGGCCGGCGTGGCAAGCAGCCAGGCGCGCGCCTTGCGGTAGGCGCGCATGAAGGCCTTGGCCATGTCGGTGGCGAGCCACTCCGGCCTGGCGGCCAGGCTCGAGAAGGCGCACGGGCCGATGGCATCGCCAAGGGAGGCGACGATGTGGCCGACGCCGTCGTGGACGAGCTGCTGGGGCGCGGGGCCCTGCAGATGGACGTAGTCGCCCTCGCCCTGGCGGAAGGCGGCGATCATCTTGTCGGTGGAGCCGGCATCGACCGCCCGGATCGCCTTGAAGTCGAGGCCCATCTTGAAGCAGGCGTACTTGAACATGGCCATGGGCTGGCCGCCGTGGTCGATGATCACGCGCTTGCCCTCGAGCTTGTTCCAGGTGAAGGCCTTGTCGGGGCTGCGGCCGGTGAGAAAGAAGCCGTCCTTCTCGTTGATCTGGGCGAAGTGCACGGCCGGCGGCCTCTGGCCCTTCTCGAGCGGCCCGAACCCTTGCGAGGGTGCCGACTGGGCAACGTGCACGGTGCCGTTGACGAGGCCGGCGATGGCCGAGGTGCCGGGCGCCGAGACGGAGTGCCTGGGCGCAAGCCCCTCCGCCTGCAGGAAGCCGCCGGCGAAGGTGGCGATGAGCGGAGAGTAGAACGCCGAGAAGCGCGTGAATTCGATGCTGATCTCTTGCGCCAAGAGAGCCTCCTTGGAATGGGCGGGTCGCCGGAGTTCGGATGCGGGCCGCATCTTCCCCCATCTTGCCCCCGCGCCAAAGCGCGAAAGCCGAAGGGCTGCTTTGACCCAACTGTGGCGGCTGCGCGGCCCGCACGGGCGCTGCAGCCTCTTTCGCCGCGACGGCATGCCCGGTAAGGTCGGCTCGCGGGCCTTGGTGCGCTGTGCAGGGCCGGCGAGCGGTGGCAGCCCTCGCCGGCACCCTTGGCGTCCGGGCCTGAAGGGCGCGCATGAAGGCAGGGGACATTCCGATCGATATCGGCGGGCTTGCCGCCGCCTATGCGCAGGGGCTTGATCCCGGGCGCGTCGTCGACGGCGTCTTCGAGCGCATCGCGGCGGCCGGCGACCCCGGCATCTTCATCCACCTGCTCGACCGCAAGACCGTGCGCCGGGCGGCGCGCGCGCTCGGCACCTTCGACCGGGCACGGCCCCTGTGGGGCATCCCGTTCGCCGTCAAGGACAACATCGACGTGGCGGGCCTGCCCACCACCGCTGCCTGCCCGGCCTTCGCCTACACGCCCAAGGCGAGCGCGCCCGCCGTCGCGCGCCTGCTGGCGGCCGGCGCCCTCCTCATCGGCAAGACCAACCTCGACCAGTTCGCCACCGGCCTCGTCGGCGTGCGAACGCCCTATCCGGTGCCGCGAAACCCCTTCGATGCGGCGATCGTGCCGGGCGGCTCGAGCTCGGGCTCGGGCGTGGCCGTGGCACTGGGCCTCGTCGCCTTCGCGCTCGGCACCGACACGGCAGGCTCAGGGCGCGTGCCGGCCGGGCTCAACAACATCGTCGGCCTCAAGCCGTCGCTGGGTGCGGTGCCCGTGCGCGGCGTTGTGCCGGCCTGCGCCACACTCGACTGCGTGTCTGTTCTCGCCGCCACGGTGGACGACGCCTGGACCGTGTACGAGGCGATTGCGGGTTTTGACGAGGCCGACCCCTTCTCGCGCCCCCTCGCGCTCGGCCGCCCGGGCCCGGCCCCGCCCGCGCCCGTCATCGGCATTCCCCGTGCCGCCGACCAGAGGTTCTTCGGCGATCGCGCCGCCAGGGTCGCATGGCGGGAGGCAGTGGCTGTGCTCGAGGGCCTGGGCGCGCAGCTGGTGGCGATCGACATGCGCCCTTTCTTCGAGACGGCGGCGCTGCTCTACGAGGGGCCCTGGCTGGCCGAGCGCTACGCCGGCATCGCCCCATTCCTGGCCAAGCACAGGCGCGAGCTCAATCCCGTGACGCGCAGGATCATCGCCGGAGGCAAGGCGTACTCGGCGGCCGATGCCTTTGCCGGCCGCTATCGTCTCGCCGCCCTCCAGCGTGCAACTGCGCCCGTGTGGCAGCGCGTGGACGCCCTTGCGGTGCCGACCACGCCCGGCATCGCCACCCTCGAGGAGCTGGCGGCCGACCCCATCGGCCCCAACGCCCGGCTCGGCACCTACACCAATTTCGTCAACCTGCTCGACCTCGCCGCCATCGCCGTGCCGGGGCCTGCGCGCCCAGACGGGCTGCCCGCCGGCATCACCCTGATCGGACCGCGCGGCAGCGATGCGGCGCTCGCGAGCCTCGCCCGCGTCTTCCACGCCAGGACGGGGTGCACCGTCGGCGCCACCGGCCGGCCGCTGCCGCTGCTGGCAGCTCCTCCGGCCGCAGCGCCGGCAGGCAGCATCGAGCTCTGTGTGGTGGGCGCGCATCTCTCCGGCATGGCCCTCAACGGTGAGCTGCGCGCCCATGGCGGGCGCTTCCTGGGGGCGGCTGCAACCGAGCCCTGCTACGAGCTCTATGCGCTGCCGGGCGGGCCGCCCGAGCGGCCGGGCCTCGTGCGCGTTGCCGACGACCGCGGGCACGCCATTGCCGCCGAGGTGTGGGCGCTGCCGCCCGAAGGCTTCGCCCGCCTCGTCGCGGCCATTCCCGCCCCGCTCGGCATCGGCACGCTGCGGCTCGCCGACGGCACTAGGCCCAAGGGCTTCCTGTGCGAGGAGGAGGCGGTGCGCGGCGCGCGCGCCATCTCCGCCTACGGCGGCTGGCGCGCCTACGTGGCGGCGAGGCGATAGGGGACGCCCATGCCGATCTTTCCGCAGGATGCCCTGGCGCTCGAGGTGGCGACGCTGAGGACGAGGTTCGACGAGATCGAGAGCCGGCTTGCCGAGCGCCGCGCCGTCGTGGTGTTCGCGCGCAAGCCGTCGGCGGACGCGGACGCGCTCGGGGGCCTGCTGGCCCCGCTGCGCGCGCAGCGCGACGGCAGGTCCGACTGGCGGGCCATGCGCGACGCCTGGCGGCTGCGCCATTTCACGACTTGCTTCGGCCTGGCGCACCGGTCAGGCTACCGATGGCACATCGAGGAGACGGAGGCCCACATCAGCGTCGTCTTCGAGCCGCCGAGGCAAGGCGAGTAGATGGGCTGGGCGGGATTCGTGCGCCGTTTCGTGCTGACGGCCGGCCTCGGGCTCGGCCTGTCGCTCGGCTTCATCGTGCTCATGAACCCGTTCGGCAACCTGCCGGTGCGCGCGCTCGGGCCCCACGTCATCATGGACACCAACGACCGCTATCAGTTCCCGGCGATCGTGCGCTCGGGCGCCTTCGATTCCGTCGTGATCGGCAACTCGACCGCGCGCCTGCTCGACCCCGAGTGGCTCGAGGCGGCCTTCGGCGGTCGCTTCGCCAACCTCGGGCTCAACGACGGGCGCGCGTGGGAGCAGTATCGCCTGGCGCTCCTGTTCCTGCGCACGGTGCCGCGCCCGCGCACGCTGCTGATCGGCCTCGACTGGGTGTGGTGCGCGGCCGATGCCGACCAGGTGCGCATCACCCCGCGCGGCTTCCCCGACTGGATCTACGACGAGGACCCCTGGAACGACTGGCTTTATGCCCTGAACTGGCGCGCGCTCGACACCTCCGCGCGCCGGCTCGCCAACCGCATGGGGCTCGCCAGTCCGCGCTATCCCGCCAACGGCTTCGAGGTGTTCGTGCTGCCCGACCATGCCTACGACGCGGACAAGGCCCGGCGCCACCTGTGGGGGAGCGCGGGCCCGACGCGCATCGTCCCCGTGAGGCCGGCCTATGCCCCCTCCGAGGAGGAGCGCGCGGCCTGGCGCTATCCGGCGCTCGCCTGGCTCGAGGAGGTGATGGCGAAGAAGCCCGCGGGCATGCGCGCCGTTCTGGCCTTCATGCCCACGCACGTGGCAGGCCAGCCGCGGCCCGGCTCCCGCGACGCCGCGCGCGAGGCCGAGTGCAAAGCGCGCATCGCCGCCATCGCCCGCCGCCACGGCGGCGACCTCATCGATTTCAAGATCGCCTCGCCCATCACCACCGAGGACACCAACTACTGGGACGCGCTGCACTACCGCCTGCCGGTGGCCAGGCGCATCGTCGAGGGCATCGCCAGGGCGGCGGCGACGGGCCGCGACGACCCTGCAGGCGACTGGCGCGTGTTGGTCGCGGCCGGGCGGCAGTGACGCAGGGCGCGCGGGCGACGCGCCTGCCGCAGCGCAGCACGGTTTGACGCTAACCAAGCGCACGGATTTGCCGTAAACTGCCAAGCGCCGGGTGAGCCGCGCATTCCTTCTGCCGAGCGGCGCCCGAGCAATAACGAAACGGGCGCGTGCGGGCGCCGCAAAGGGGAGGACGCAAGCCATGCCGAGGAGAACCGTCAGCCGCCGCCGCTTCCTGGGCGCCACCGCAGCCACCGCGGCCGCCATCGCCATGCCGCACGTGCGCGGCGCGCACGCCGCGGGCAAGCTCACCGTTGGGCTGTGGGACCACTGGGTGCCGACCGCCAACGCCGCCAGCACCGCGCTGATCCAGGAGTGGGCGGCCAAGGAGAAGGTGGAGGTCCAGATCGACTACATCACCACCCAGGGCAACAAGCTCCTGCTGACCGAGCAGGCGGAGGCGCAGGCGCGCACCGGCCACGACGTGTTCACCTTCCGCTGCTGGGGTCCGGCCGATCACGCCAAGCTGCTCGAGCCGCTCGACGACGTGATGCTGCCGCTGATCCGGCAGAACGGCGAGGCCAATGCCACGGCCCAGTATCTCGGCAAGTCGGAGGGCCACTGGGTGGCGGTGCCCGCGACCAGGGGCAGCAACGTCAAGGGGCCGTGCTCGCGCATCGACCTCATGAAGCAGCACGCCGGCATCGACGTGCAGGCCATGTACCCTGCGGGCCAGCCGCCCAAGGCCGACGGCTGGACGCTCGACGCCTTCCTCAAGGCTGCCGAGGCTTGCCACAAGGCCGGCTTCCCGTTCGGCATCGGCCTCGGCACGACAACCGACTCGGTGGACAGCGCGGGGGCGATCTTCGACGCCTTCGGCGCCCAGCTGGTCGACGCCAAGGGGGCGGTGACGGTCAAGACCGATGCAGTGCGCCAGGCGCTCGACTACTACACGCGCCTCGCCCGCTTCTTCCCGGCCGACGCACCGGCCTGGGACGACGCCTCCAACAACAAGGCCCTGGTGGCGGGCAAGTGCGCCCTGATCCTGAACCCGCCCAGCGCCTGGGCGGTGGCCAAGCGCGATGCACCCAAGGTCGCCGAGCAGCTGTGGACCCACGGCATGCCCTCGGGTCCCAAGGGCCGGTACACGCCCTGCATCCCCTACTTCTGGGGCATCTGGTCGTTCGGCAAGAACAAGTCGGCCGGCAAGAGCCTGCTCGTGCACCTCTCCCAGCCCGATGCCATCGCCAAAATGGTGGCGGCGAGCCAGGGCTTCGACATCCCCGCCTTCGCCAAGCTCACCGAGCTTCCCACGTGGGCCGAGGAAGGGCCGCCCAAGGGCACGCTCTACCACTACCCCAACCGCTTCAACCACCAGAAGGTGTCGATCGCCGGGGCCCCCGCACCGCCCAAGATCGCGGTGCAGATCTACGTGCAGGGCATCATGACCAAGATGACCGTGCGCCACCTGCAGGGCGAGCCGATGGAGAAGGTGCTGGCCTGGGCCGAGAGCGAGGTGGAGGGCTTCCTGCGCACCTGAGGCGGACCCCGGGGCGGCTACTTCACGACGACGACGGGGACGGCGGCCAGCTGGGCCACCTGGCTCGCCACCGTTGCCACGGAGAGGCCGGTCAGCCTCGGCATCCACCGCCGGAGTGCCCCCGGCGGTTGGTCGGCGAGCAGGATCAGGTCGCAGCCTTCCTGGCCGGCGACGCGAAGAATCGTCGCCGCCGGATCGCCGACCTCGATTCGCTCCTCGTGAGGGACGCAAGCCTGGTCGAAGCGGCGGGCGGCGGCCGCGACCGCGCGCTGGCCAAGGTGATGCTTGAGACGGGCGTGAATCGTGTCCCGCTTGAAGGAGCCATATCCGCGCAGCCTTGCATCGGGCGGCTCGGGGACGACGCCGAGAAGCAGGACCTCCACGCCTCGCGCATCGCGGACCAGTGCGAGCGCCTGCTCGATGACGCGGCCGGTGCGTTCCGAGCCGTCGATCACAACCAGGACCTTGCGGAAGCGCGGCTTCGCGTCCGGCTGAGCGGCTGTGCGCTCCGAGTGCAGAGAGGTCATGGGTCGTTCACCCTGGAAGGAGCTGGAATGCGGCGACGGCGACGAGCGTGGGCGGCGTTGCTGCCGCCGCCAGGCCGGCCGCACCGATTGCGCCGTCCTCGAAGCTGCCCTTGAGGATGGCGAAGCCGGCAGGATTGGGCGCATTGGCGATGACGGTGAGACCGCCGCCGGTGACGGCGCCGGCGACCATCGAGTACTTGAACGCCTCCGAGACCCCGTCGACCTGCGAGCCCAGGTAGGTGAGCGCAGCATTGTCGGTGATGGCCGTGAGAAGCGTGGCCCCGAAGTACAGTGCCGTAGGGCTCATGTCGGCGAGCAACGGCTGGAGCCACCACCCTTGCTGTCCGCCGAGCACGACCAGGCCGCCGAGGAAGAAGGCGACCATCAGACCTTCACGGATAATGAGACGCTTCTGCCAATGCCCGTAGGCCTCGGCGAAGCCGAGAAAGAACAGAAAGAGGGCCGAGAAGACCACGGGATGGTGGCTGAAGACCACGACCAGGGTCAGGAACAGGAGGTGGAGGGCGATTATCCAGCCCGGTACGTCCAATCGCGCGAGCGCCGGCGACATCATCGGCTGCGCGCGGAGGTATTTGCGGTAGGCGAATGCGACGCCGGCGGCATTGACGATGACGGCGATCGCGGCCTTCCAGCCGAAGGTCCGGAGCATCGTCCCGGCGTCCAACCCCCATTTGTCGGCCACCATCAGCACCGGCGGAGCGGCATAGGGCGTCAAGGTTCCGCCGATGGAGACATTGACGAAGAGGACGCCGACGGTCGCGTAAAGGAAGCCGTCGGGGGCGTTGCGGCTGAAGAACCGCTCCCGCAGCAGCAGCGCGCACAGGGTCATGGCCGCCGGCTCGGTGATGAAGGAGCCGAGAAGCGGACCGACCGAGAGCAGCGTGAAGTAGTAGGCGATGGGGTGATCCAGCGGCAGCGCGCGCGAGGCGTGGAAGAGCAGCGCTCCGGCGAAATCGATGATCGGCCGGCTGGCGGCGATGACCATGATCACGAACACGAACGCCGGCTCGGTGAAGTTGCGGCTTTCCAGGTAGTGCAGGGCATGGACCGTTCCGCTGTGCAGCACCAGGAAGAGCAGCAGCACCATGGCCCAGAAGCCGAACACGACCTCCACCTCGCCAAGCAGATGCCAGAGGCCGGCGTGCTTGGGGTGTGCGTGCGCCAGATGCTGAAAGTAGCTCGTAGAGAAGGTGTGGATGAGAGCGACGGCAAAGATGGCGGCGGCCGCAACTCCCACCGTGTCGGGCGCCTCTGCCATTGCCATCCTCGTCGCTTCGGATGAGCGAGGATGCTTGCCGGGGGCAGGGGCAACAATTCAGGGCGCCCCTCCCCCGTGGTATGCTCGGGGGCGCGCCCCCAGGTAGAGATACGGAAGGGAAAAGGCGCGGGCGGAGGAGTACACGGCGTGCAGAGACGGCACAACCACGGCCTTGCTGTCGCCATGCCCAGCGCGCGTCTGCTCTCGCGTCGCCATATCGAGATTGCGCTTGCATATCTCGCGGCCTACGTGCTGCTCGACTGGCTCAGCTACGTGCACCCTTTCGCGAGCTTCGGCATCACGCCGTGGAACCCGCCCACGGGGCTGAGCTTCGCCCTGGTTCTTCTGTTCGGATTGGAGTTCGTGCCGTGGCTGCTGGCGGCGCCGGCGCTGGCGGATGCACTCGTGCGCGGCTTTGCCTTGCCTTTGGCCGCTCAGATCGCGGCGCCGCTGATCATCGGTGGTGGCTATTCGGTCGCCACCATGCTGCTGCTCAGGCCGCAGCTGCGCTTCGATCCGACGCTGACCTCGAGACGATCCCTCGTCGTACTGATGGTCGTCACGGTGGCCAGCACTGCCGTCGTGGCGGTAACCTATGTGGGCATGCTGGTCGCCTTCGGCGTGCTGCCCGCCGCCGACTTCGGCGGTGCGGCCCTGCGCTTCTGGGTCGGAGACGTGATCGGCATTACCGTGCTCACGCCGTTTCTGCTCATGCTGATGACGCGGCGTCGGCTGATACGGCCCTCCTGGGAAGGGCTGGCGCTTCTGCCCGTGGTGCTCGCAGCGTTGTGGATCGTGTTCGGCTTCGCCGAGGCGTTCCGCTTCCAGCTCTTCTATCTGTTCTTCCTGCCGGTGATCTGGACAGCCGTTCGCTTTGGACTCGAGGGCGTCACAGTCGGTCTCGTCGTCACCCAAGTCGGCCTAATCACGGCGATCCACTTCACCAGGCAGGACGGCGCCGATGCGACCGCCTACCAGGCGCTCATGGCGGTCCTGTCGCTCACCGGCTTGGCCGTGGGGGTGCTGGTGAGCGAGCAGCAGCGAACCCAGCAGCAGCTCCGGCTCAACCAGGAAGCGCTCAGTCGCGCTCTTCGCGTCAGCAGCATGGGGGAGTTCGCGGCGGCGCTCGCACACGAGATCAATCAGCCCTTGACGGCAGCCGCCAACTACGCGCGACTGGTGAAGAACGCCGCCGATCCCCCGGCCGCGTCGGAAGCCTCCGACCGCGTCATTGCCCAGGTCGAGCGGGCGGCGGAGGTTGTGCGCCGGCTACGCAATTTCATTCGTCTCGGGCGGAGCGAGACTGCCCCCATCGCCGTGTCGCAGCTGGTGGAGGAGGCGGCGTCGTACTGCCACGCCGAGCTCGACAAGCACGGCGTCGAGCTGCAGTTACGCGTTGCGCGCGATCTGCCCCCGGTCGAGATCGACGTTCTGCAGATCGAGCAGGTCATCGTCAATCTCGTGCGCAACTCGGCCGAGGCTCTGGCCGACGCGGGCCGCTACGACGGCAAGGTGGCGATCGAGGCCGCCCGCGACGACGCCGGCTCGGTCGTCATTCGGGTGCGAGACAACGGCCCGGGCTTCGACCCCGATCTTGCCGAGCGCGCCGTCGCCCCCTTCACCACGACCAAGGCCGATGGCCTGGGGCTGGGCCTATCCCTCGCCCGCTCGATCGTCGAGGCCCACGGCGGACGGCTGTCGATCGAAAGCAGCTCCAGCGGCGCGGTCGTCTCCTTCACGCTCCCCTCCCCTGCTCGACGGGCGGCGGCATGACCATTGCTCTCATCGAGGACGACGAAGCGGCTCTCGACTCCCTGCGCCTGCTCCTTGAAAGCCGAGGGATGCGCGTGGCGGCCTTCGCATCCGCGGAGTTATTCCTTGCCAGTCTGGACAGCTGCAAGCCGGCATGCGTCGTGAGCGACGTGCGCATGGCCGGGATGTCGGGCCTCGACCTTCAATATGCGCTGAAGGCGCAAGCCAAGGACCTGCCCGTCATCCTGATCACCGGCCACGGCGACGTTGCCATGGCGGTGACGGCCATGAAGGAAGGTGCGTTCGACTTCATCGAGAAGCCCTATGACGCCGAGTACCTCATTGCCCGCATCAAGAAAGCGCTGGCAGCCGAGCAAGAGCTGCGCTCTCGCGAGGCCCAGCGGCTGGAGCTGCTCAAGCGCGTGGCCGAGCTGTCGCCGCGACAGAAGGAGGTGATGACCCTGGTCGCCCAAGGCTTGTCCAACAAGCAGATCGCGCTTCAGCTGGGCATCAGCCCGAGGACTGTGGAGAACTACCGGGCCTGGGTGATGGAGCGGATGGACGCGGCCAACCTTGCAGAGCTGGTGCGCAAGGTGCTGCTGATAGAGCGCGAGAGGTAGGCTCAGCCGCGCGGGCGGAGCGGGCGGCCGGGGGACGGGGGCGCGGCGGCGATCTCCTTGACGAGCTTGGAGATCAGCAGCTGGCCGAACGCCTCGAAGCTCTCCGCCTCGAGCACGAACGCACCGGGGCCGCCGATCACGTTGTTCTCGTAGTAGGCGGTGAGCCCGCCCGGCGGGTGGGTGTGCTGCGGATTGGTGGGTAGCGGCACCTGGCTCAGGATGACGAGGCCGTTGATGGTGACGCCTTGCGCGACGGCGGCATCGCGCGCCTCCGTCACCGGCCGGCCGCTGTTGTTGGTGCCGTCGCCCGACACGTCGATGACCCGGCGCGGTGCCTGGAACGGGCTGCGGCCGAGCAGGGCCATGGACCGCTCGATGGCGGCGCTGATGGAGGTGCGGCCCATGAACGCGCGGGGCGCCTCGCGAATGCGCCGGGAGATGCCCTGCGCATCGCCCTCGCTGCCCACCGCCGCCCACTCCACCACCACCACCTGCTCGGCCTCGGAGGCCCACTCCATGAAGCACAGCGCGATGCGGCCCTTGGCCCCGGCGGTCATGGCGCGCACGACGCGCGGGTCGGAGATGGCGGTAGCGTAGCCCTCCCGCTGCAGGCGGAACTTGCGCTCGTCGACGCTGCGCGAGATGTCGGCGGCGAGCACCAGCAGCAGGTCGACCTGCTCATCCTCGGCCCGGGCCGGCGCCGGCCCGAGGCCTGCCGCAAGCGCCGACGCCAGCAGGGCTGCCGCAATCCATGTGCGCATGGCCGCTCCCTGGGAGGTGAGGTCTCGCCGTCGTGCGGGCGTCAGCATAGGCGCAAGGCGCGGGACTGGTCGAGCCCTGGCGGTGCCGGGCGCGCAGTGCAACCGCAACCTAGATGCTGTCGTTGCAGCGCATGAGCTCGGACTTGAGGAAGCCGATCTGGCTCATGACCTCGCGGTCGAGGTTGCCCTGGCCGACGCGGCATTGCGTGCGGATGAAGCGCAGGTCGATGTCGAAGCCGAGCAGGCCCTTGATCTGCTGGCGCACGCCGTCGGGCAGCTCGCCGCCGACGATGGCGCTGCCCTGCTCGATCAAGGTGCAAATCTGGCCGACGAACTCCGGCCCCGAGGCGCGCAGCTTCTCCATGGCCGCGATCTGCGCCTCCACGGACTTCACGTACTCCTTGGTGCACTTGGGCATGTTGCCGAGCTCGGGCGCGGGCGGGCCGCCGAACGGGAAGGGAATCTGCGCGGCCGCCGGAACCGCCAGCCCGGCAGCGAGCGTCAGCATCGCCATCGTGGAAAGCAATCTCATGGAACCTGTCTCCGCCAGCTCTCCCAGCCGCGGGCAGCGGACCGCAGGCGTGTGTCCGGAAAGCGGCGGATTCATTACCGGAGAGTTACCGGAACATTACGGTTGAGCCGACGTCCGGAGGCGGGACCGGCGGCCCCGGCCCCCCCGCCCGCGCACCCACTTGGGCCGGCGGTTGAAGCCATGGCGCGCGCGCACTAGCCTGGGGCATCCCCCACGCCGCAGCGGAGGCCCCCATGCAGGATCGCCCGGTCAAGCTCCAGGAGTACCAGACCTACATCGACGGCAAGTGGGTCGACGCCGCCTCGGGCAAGAAATTCCAGACCCACGACCCCTATACCGGCGAGCCCTGGGCGCTGATCCCCGAGTGCGACGCCAAGGACGTGGACCGCGCCTGCGAGGCCGCCTGGCGCGCCTTCGACAACGGCCCGTGGCCCAGCATGACCCAGACCGCGCGCGGCAAGGTGCTGCGGCGCATCGCCGGGCTCATCGAGAAGCACGGCGAGCACCTGGCGCAGATCGAGGTGCGCGACAACGGCAAGCTCATCTCGGAGATGGCGGCGCAGCTCAAGTACCTGTTCGAGTGGTTCTACTACTACGGTGGGCTTGCCGACAAAATCCAGGGCGCGGTGGTGCCCGTCGACCGCCCTGACCACTTCACCTACATCCTCAAGGAGCCGGTGGGCGTGTGCGCCTTCATCACGCCGTGGAACTCCCCGCTCATGCTGGTGGGCTGGAAGCTCGCCCCGGCGCTGGCGGCGGGCTGCACTGCGGTGCTCAAGCCGTCCGAGTTCACGAGCGCCTCGCTGCTCGAGTTCATGAAGCTCGTGATCGAGCCCGCCGAGCTGCCGCCGGGGGTGGTCAACGTGGTGACCGGGTACGGCGCGGTGGTAGGCGAGCCGCTCGTGACCCATCCCAAGGTGGCCAAGGTGGCCTTCACCGGCGGCACGGTGACCGGCGCGCGCGTCAACGAGCTCGCGGCCAAGACCTTCAAGAAGGTGTCGCTCGAGCTCGGCGGCAAGTCGCCCAACATCGTGTTCGACGACTGCGTCATCGACGACGCCGTGAGCGGCGCCATCTCCGGCATCTTCGCCGCCACCGGCCAGACCTGCATCGCCGGCTCGCGCCTGCTCCTGCAGGAGACCATTCACGACCAGTTCGTGGAGAAGCTGGGGGCCATGGCCAGGCAGGCGCGCCTCGGCGACCCGAGCAAGCCCGAGACGCAGGTGGGCCCGGTGACGACGCCGCCGCAGTACCAGAAGATCCTCTCCTATATCGACATCGCCAAGAGCGAGGGCGCCCGCTGCGTGCTGGGCGGCGGGCCGGCCACGGCGGCGGAGGGCGGCGGCAAGTACTTCGTAAAGCCCACCATCTTCACGGGCGTGAACAACAGGATGCGCATCGCCCAGGAGGAGGTGTTCGGGCCGGTGCTGTCGGTGATCAAGTTCAAGGACGAGGACGAGGCGGTGGCCATTGCCAACGACATCGCCTACGGCCTCGGCGCCGGCGTCTGGACGCAGTCGGTGAGGCGGGCAACATCGGTGTCGCGACGCATCCGCGCCGGCACGGTGTGGGTCAACACCTACCGCGCGGTGAGCTTCACCATGCCGTTCGGCGGCTACAAGGCCTCGGGGCTCGGCCGCGAGAACGGCATCGAGGCCATCGAGGGCTACCTGCAGTCCAAGAGCGTGTGGATCAACAACGGCCCCGGTGGCGGCAACCCCTTCATCATGAAGACCTCGTGAGGCATCCCCCTGCAAGGCAGCCGCCGGAGAGGGCGTCCCCTCTCCCCACATCAGTGGGGAGGGGTGAGGGGCAGCGGCACGCTCCCAGCGCCGAGTGTGGGTCTGCCCCTCACCCCGTCCCGGATCAAGTCCGGGGCAAGCTCCTCTCCCCGCAACCGGGGAGAGGAGGAGCCGCAAGCGGGGAGAGGGAGAAGAGGAGCGCGCAGTGAATCTCGACAGCATTGGCGTCGTCGGCGGCGGAGCCTGGGGCACCGCGCTTGCCCAGGCGCTGGCGCAGGCCGGCCGCGACGTTGTGCTGTGGGCGCGCGAGGCCGAGGTGGCAGCCGAGATCGAGGCGAGCCACACCAACTCGGCATTCCTGCCGGGCGTTGTCCTCGATCCCCGCGTGCGGGCCACGGCCGATCTCGCCGCCGTCGCAGGCCGCGACGTGGTGCTGATGGTGGCGCCGGCCCAGCACGCGCGCGCGGTGGCGGGCGAGCTCGGGCCCAGCCTGGCGCCTGGCAAGCCGGTCGTCATCTGCGCCAAAGGCCTGGAGCAGGCGACCGGCAAGCTCCTGGGCGAGGTGCTGGCCGAGACCTTGCCGCAGGCGCAGCTCGCCGCGCTATCAGGCCCGAGCTTCGCCGCCGACGTGGCGCGCGGCCTGCCCGCCGCCCTCACCCTCGCCGCCACCGAGGAGGCCCTGGGCCGGGCGCTGGCTGCCGCGCTTGGCTCGCGCACGCTGCGCATCTACTGGTCGGCGGACATGGTGGGCGTGCAGCTCGGCGGCGCAGTGAAGAACGTGCTCGCCATCGCCGCCGGCATTGTCGACGGGCGGGGGCTGGGCGCCAGCGCTCACGCGGCGCTGGTGACGCGCGGCTTTGCCGAGCTCAGGCGCTTCGGCGCGGCGCTGGGGGCGCGGCCCGAGACGCTGATGGGGCTCTCCGGCCTCGGCGACCTCCTGCTCACCTGCGGCAGCCCGCAGTCGCGCAACATGAGCCTCGGGCGGGCGTTGGGGCAGGGCCAGCCGCTGGCGGCCGTGCTCGGCAACCGGCGGTCGGTGGCGGAAGGCGTCTACACGGCGGCGGCGGTTGCCAGGGTAGCGGACGCCCGCGGGATCGACATGCCGATCGCCCAGTCCGTGGCGGCTATCGTGGCGGGGCGGCTTGACATCGATGCGGCGATCGAGGGGCTGCTGTCGCGGCCGCTCAAGGCGGAGAGCTGACGGCGGCGGCAGGAAAGCGACGAGGCCGGCTCCCCGCAGCCGGCCTCCGCAACTATCCACGGTCGAGCCCAGTGCCGCTCACTTGATCAGGAAGTCGTCCCGGCTCTTGCCGCCCTTGGTCGCCGCCACCAGCCAGCGCGGCATGCGCCCGCGCCCGGTCCAGGTGTTCTGCGGGTTCTTGGGGTCGCGGTACTTGGGGGCGACGCTGCCCTTGCCACGCTCGCGCGACCCGAGCACCTCGTGGATGTCGAAGCCGTGCTGCTTGGCCACGTCCGCCAGGCGCTGGCGCAAGGCGGCGCGCTCCGAATTCTGCTTCTCGACCATCAGGCGGTCGATGCGGGCGCGCAGCTCGACGAGCTGCGCATACGACATTTTCTCAAGGCCGTTCATTCTTGCCATCGGTGGGTCTCCGGATCGATATTGCGAGGCCAGCGGAATAACAAATGTCCCGGTTTTTGAATAATTGCAATGGCTTGAATGCCGCATTCGGAGAAAAAAGCACGATTTCCGGCCGCCGCTATCAAGCGAAAACAAATGAATTCGGCCTTCGTTCCCGTTTCGGCTCGACCCGGGCCCGTCCGCTCAGCCGGCGAGGCGCAGCCGCGCGGCCGGCTCGTAGCGCTCCTCCAGGCGGTTGGCGTGCCGGTGCAACAGGCGCCAGCGGCCGGCCTCCAGCCTGAAGACGTGGGTGACGCGGTTGGACCATCGCGCCGGCGCCGCCATGCCCTCCATGCGCGCCTCGAAGGTCTCGATGTCGGTCGTATAGGCGATGTCGGCACCCACCACCGTCGTCAGGTTGCGGTGGCTGACGCGGCCGCCCTTGAACTGCGTGCCGGCCCAGTCCCAGCGCCGCGACACCTCGTCCCAGCCCTTCTCGTAGCCGCCCCAGCCGTAGAAGCTGGTGGCCTCCGGGGCGTGGGCATAGAGCGCCTTGATGCCCGCGACATCGCCGTTGGCGACGTCGGCAAGCGCGGCGTGCAGGCGCGCGACGGCGCGGGCGAACGGCTCGGGGGCATCGGGCTCTTGGGTCATGGCTGGGGCCTCGCTGGCGTCGTGGAACGGGGCACGGGGCGACGGATGCTCGCCTCACCGGCCGTCACGCATGCGTGAGCGAGCCTAGGCAAGCGCGAGCTTAGCGCCATATGAGGCGCGAGAGGGCGCAGCGGAGAGCTTGTGGGAGCCCGAGCGACATGTGGAAGACCGTGCGACAGGAATTGCGCGAGGTGGTGTGGCTGGCGTCCGTGGTGGGCGGGCTCTCGGTTCTGGGCGTAGCCGTGGCCGTCGCCATCGCCGCTGCGCTTCCGGTCATCTCCGCTCACGTCTAGCCCGCCGCGATCTGCCGCTATCTCGGCCGTGAGCCGAGCAGGGAGGCGAGAATGGCCGCGCCGAAAGCGATCGGCACCACGGTCGCCAATATCGCGGCGAGCGTTACCGCCACTCCCAGCAGCACGAACGCCACGAAAGCCAAAATCGTCGCAACGGCGACGAATGCGAGCGCTGCCGCGAGCCACGCGCGCCAGCCCGTGAGGACGGTCGTTCTGCCGTTCCTGCGGATGACGATCATCGGCGCTTCCGTTTCCGGATCCAATTAGCCTGGGCGGGCATATTGTGGCAAACGCGGGCTTCACGCCACCGCCAGCTGCGACCGGTGACGGCGGGAGGCAACGGCAGCTTCTCGCGCGGCCGCGTGACGGCCAAGGGCAGGGAGGCGCCACATGCCGATCTCCGCGCTCCTCGCCGTTGCCGAGACCGAGGGCGCCCGGCGCATCACCCGGCGCATCAGCGGTCGCGTGAGCCGGCGGGGCGTGAGGCGCCCGCCCCCGCGGTGTCCGGACGCGGGGCTTGCTGCCCCGGCGGGCTCCTCTACTATCGGGCCGGCATCGCCGGGGAGCGCCCCATGATCACCAAGTTCGACAGCCTGTTCGCGGGCCACACCGACCTCGACAACATCGGCTATGGCGGCACGCCCATCAACGAGCGGCGCTATCCCAACGAGCACCTCGCCACCGCGCTGTCCAAGGCCGAAAACATGGCCAAGCTCATGGACGGCCTCGGCTACAACTGCTTCTGGACGGCCGAGCACCACTTCCAGCGCGAGGGCACGGAGTGCATCCCCAACAATCTCATGCTGGCGGTGCATCTCGCCAACCGCACCAAGCGCATCAAGATCGGGTGCGGGTTCAATATCACGCCGATGTGGCATCCCCTGCGCCTGGCCGAGGACTACGCCGTGGCCGACATCCTCACCGGCGGGCGCGTCGTGTTCGGCGTGGGGCGCGGCTATCACACGCGCGAGGTGGAGACGTTCGGGGCGCCGTTGCGCGACCAGGAGGCCAACCGCGAGCTGTTCGAGGAGCAGGTCGACATCATCTTCAAGGCCTTCAATGAGGAGGCCTTCTCCCACCAGGGCAAGCACTACACGCTGCCGCCCCAGATCCCCTACCGCGGCTACACCCTGAAGGAGCTCACCCTGGTGCCGCGGCCGCTCAGGCTGCCGGTCGAGTGCTGGCAGCCGATCCAGGGCGGCTCCCAGCGCGCCCTCGACTTCATGGTCAAGCACGGCATCCAGGGCATGGTGGGCGGCGGGTCGGCCGAAGGCGGGGCCATGCACAAGGTGGTGCTCGACTGGCAGGCGGCGCACGCGCGCGCCGGCAAGAGGATCGAGCTCGGCGAGCGGCTGTGCTTCGGCTTCCACTTCTTCATGGCCGACAGCCGCGAGAAGGGCATGGAGGTGGCGGCCAAGTACTACGAGGAGAACATGAAGATGTTCGGCGAGCTGAGGCTCGTGCGCGCCATCACCGAGGAGCAGATCGAGATCATGCGCGATCCCAGGCGCGCGCCCACCGCCAAGCTGCCGCGCACCGAGGACGCAGTGAAGGCGGGCGGCTTCCTCACCGGCAATGCCGGCGACATCATCGCCCACCTCAAGGCGCTGGAGAAGAAATACCCCGCCCTGGAGCGCATCTCGGTGAGCCTGTCGGTGGGGGTGCCGGAGAAGGAGGCGCTGGAGCAGCTCGAGCGCTTCGCCAAGGAGGTGATGCCGGCCTTCCGCTGAGCGCCGGCTTCGAGGTGAGGGCGCCGACCGGCGCCCTGGGGAGGAGAGGACGCCATGCGCCTGCAGGACAAGGTTGCCATCGTCACGGGTGCCGCCTCCGGCATGGGTGCCGCCACCGCCCGCGTGTTCGCGCGCGAGGGCGCTAAGGTGTTGGTGGCCGACGTGCTCGAGGCGGAGGGGCGCGAGGTGGCGGAGGCGATCAAGTCGAACCGCGGGGAAGCGCGCTTCCAGCGCCTCGACGTGACGAGCGAGGAGGACTGGAACGCGGCGGTGGCCGCGACGCTCGCCGCCTACGGCCGCATCGACATCCTCGTCAACAACGCCGGCGTGAGCGGCAGCGACCCGGATCGGCTGAGCATGGCCACCTGGGACCGGCAGATGAGCATCAACGCCAAGGGCGTGTTCCTCGGCATGCGCGCGGTAATCCCCGAGATGCAGAAGGCCAAGAGCGGGGCGATCGTCAACATCTCCTCGATCTCGGGCATCACCGGGCAGAACTTCGTGCACATGGGATACAACGCGGCCAAGGGGGCGGTGCGGGCCATGACCAAGGCCGCGGCGGTGCAGCTCGCCAAGGACGGCATCCGCGTCAACTCGGTGCACCCGGGGCTGATGCCGCCCATGCGCACCTCCATGCTCTCCGCCGACCCCAAGATCCGCGCCGGCATGCTTCGGGCGGTGCCCATGGGGCGGGAGGGGCGCGTGGAGGAGGTGGCCTACGCCAACCTGTTCCTGGCGTCCGAGGAGGCCTCCTACATCACCGGCATCGAGGTGCCGGTCGACGGCGGCTTCCTCGCCATGTGACGGGGCGGGGGCCCTACCCGGGGCCGCGAGCTAGGCGAGGCGGCGGAGGAAGGCGGCGATGGCCGCGCCGATGGCGTCGGGGCTATCCTCCTGGATGAAATGCAGGCCGCGGACGGTGACCTCGCTCTGGTTGGGCCAGGCGCGGCAGGCCTCGCGCTGGCGCCCGACCAGGATCGAGCCCGGCTCGGCGTTGATGAAAAGCTTGGGCACGTCGCTCTGCGCCAGCCAGCGGGCGTAGTCCTCCACCACCGCCACCACCTCGGCCGGCTCGCCCTCGATGGGAATCTGGCGCGGCCAGGACAGCGTGGGCCGGCGGCCCTCGCCCGCCTGCGCGAAGGGGCGGCGATACTCGGCCATCTCCTCGGGCGCCAGCGTGCGCAGGATCGAGCCCGGCAGCACCCGCTCCACGAACGCGTTTCGGGCGAGCACCAGGTCCTCGCCGGCGGGGGAGCGGAAGCCCTGGAAGATGCGGCGCGCATTCTCCGGCCAGTCGGCCCAGGCGAGCGGGGCGACGATCGCCTCCATGTAGACGAGGCCGGCGACGCGGCCGGGGTTGCGGCGCGCCCACTCGAAGCCGAGCGCGGAGCCCCAGTCGTGCAGAACCAGGACGATCCGATCGCCGAGGGAAAGCGCGTCCCACAGGGCGAAGAGGTGGCGGCGCTGCTCGGCATAGCCGTAGCGGTGGGGTCCGGAGGGCTCGAGCTTGTCGGAATCCCCCATGCCGATGAGATCGCAGGCGACGAGCCGGCCGAGGCCCCGGCAGTGGGGCATGACGTTGCGCCAGAGATAGGAGGAGGTGGGATTGCCGTGCTGGAAGACGATGGCCGCCCCCTCGCCCTCGTCGATATAGGCCATGCGGCTGCCGAGGACCTCGGCGAATTTCTTGGGCGCGAACGGGCTTGCGGACAGCGGCATGGAGCCTCCGGCTGGGCGCCGCTCAGAAGTCGGCCTCCTGCTCGGCCACGCGGCGCTGGTAGCGCAGATGCTGCCACACCGCGAAGGCAACCGACAGGGCGGCGGCGGCGAGCAGGCCGCCCGAGATCGGCCGCGTCAGGAACAGCCAGGGGTCGGCGTCGGTCATGATGGCGCGGATGAGGTTGATCTCGATCTGATCGCCCAGGATGAGGCCGAGAATCAGAGGGGCGAGAGGAAAGCCGGCCTTGATCAGCACGTAGCCGAAGACGCCGAACAGGAGGAGCACATAAACGCTGTTCATCGTGTTGTTGAGGGCGTAGGCGCCGATCACGCACAGCACCAGGACGATGGGGGAAAGCACGGAGAGCCGCACGCGGGTGAGCCGCAGCACGAAAAACGTGCTGGCGCCGATGATGAGGACCATGAGGGGGTGGGCCAGGATGTAGGCGGCATAGATGCCGTAGGCGAGGCCCGGGTTCTGCGAAACGAACAGCGGACCGGATTGGATGCCGTGGATGGTCATGGCCCCCAGCATCACGGCGGTGACGGCGTCGCCGGGGATGCCGAAGGCCATGATGGTGACGAGCGAGCCGCCGACGTTGGCGTTGTTGGAGGACTCCGAGGCGATGATGCCCTCCGGATGGCCGGTGCCGAACAGCTCGGGCGTGCGTGAGAGCTTCTTGGCCTGGTCGTAGGCCATCACGCTCGCCGCGCTGCCGCCGATCGCCGGAAGGACGCCGATCAGGATGCCGACGATCACGGACCAGAGGAAGAGGAAGGGGCGGGCGAGGATCTCGCCGATCACCTTGAGATGGGCGACCCTGAGGCTCGGCCGGGCCGCGGCCGCGTCCGCCGCGGCGCCCGGGCTGCGGTACCTCTCGATGTCGCTCATGATCTGGCCGAAGGCGAAGATGCCGATCAACACCGGCAGGAACGGGAAGCCGCCGCCGACGAACTCCGAGCCGAAGGCGAAGCGCGGGGCGCCCCCGATCGGATCGGTGCCGACCACCGTGATGAGGAGGCCGATGGCGGTGGAGAGCAGGCCCTTGGCGAGCGAGGCCTCGGCCAGCCCCGCCACCATCGCCATCGCCAGCACGAAGAGCGAGAAGTACTCCCACGGCCCGAACGCCAGGGCGATGGCGGCGAGCGGGCCGGTGACGAGGATCAGGAACAGGCCGCCCACCAGCCCGCCGAAGAACGACGACCACACGCCGAGCCACAGCGCGCGGCCGGGCTCGCCCTTGCGCGCCATGGGGAAGCCGTCGAAGGTGGTGGCGATCGCCGAGGGCGTGCCGGGGATGCCGAGCAGGCAGGCGGTGACGAGCCCGCCGGCCGAGCCGCCCACGTAGACGCCGGTCATCGCCGCCAGGCCCGCCAGCGGGTCCATGCCGTAGGTGAACGGCAAGAGCACGATCACCGTCATGGTGATGGTGACGCCCGGCAGAGCGCCGCCCACCACGCCGGCGAACGTGCCGGCGATGAGCGGCAGCAGATATTTCCAGTGCAGGATGGCGAGGAGGCCGTCGGCGAGGTGCTCGAGCATGCCTCACCAGCCTGTCCAGGTGCCGCGCGGCAGGAGCACCAGCAGATACTGCTCGAAGACGAGATAGGCGGCGGCCGAGGTGCCGACCGCCACGGCGGCGAGCGCCAGCCACTGCCGCAGGCGGCGCGGACGCTCGAGCACGAGCTGGAAGGCGGCCACGAACAGCGCGGTGGCGATGCGAAAGCCCAGCAGCGGGATGACGACCACGTAGAGGATGACGATGGAAAGGGCGGAGAGCACCGCCCCGTAGTCGCGCGGGGGCGCCTCCGGCGGGGCCGCGGCGGCCGCCGCCGCCCGCGACCGCCGCGCGGCGAGCACGTCCTGCACGATGAGAGCGGCGCTCGCCGCCGCCATGAAAGCCAGCACCAGGGTGGGGTAGAAGCCCGGGCCGACGGGCACGATCGGCAGCTTCGGCAGACCAAGCGCGTGCGGCAGCAGCAGCAGGCTCACCGCGAGGCCGACGAGCCCCGCGACCCCGTCCCGCCCCAGCCTCATGTGGTCCTCATTTCTTGATGAGCCCGAGATCGGTCATGATGGCCTTGTTTTCCGCGTCGATCTTGTCGAGGAAGGCGGCATATTTGGCGGCGTCGAGGAAGGCCACGCGCGTGCCCTGCTTCTTCATCGACTCCTTGAACTCGGCCTCGGCGGTGGCCTTGCCGCAGGCCTCGGTGAGCTTGGCGCGGGCCGCCGCCGGCGTGCCCTTCGGCACCACCAGGCCGCGCACCACCTCGTAGACGATGTTGAGGCCGAGCTCCTTGAGAGTGGGCACGTCGGGCAGCTCGGGGTCGCGCTGCTCGGTGGCGATCGCCAGGAACTTGAGCTGGCCGGCCTCCACCTTGCCCTTCTGCGTGAGGTTGGAATCGGTGAGATCGACGTGGCCGCCGAGGATGGCGGTCATGCGCGGCGCCAGCCCCTCGTAGGAGACGTACTTGAACTTGAGGCCGGCCGCCTTCTCGATCGAGGCGGGGAAGATGTGGCTGGTGGAGCCGAGCGTGGCGCCGACCGTGATCTCGCCCGGCCGTTTCTTGGCGTCGGCCAGGAACTCCTGCCAGTTCTTCCACGGCGTCTTGGGGCTCGCCGTCAGCACCGAGGGCGTGGCCGAGACCAGGCAGACGGGGTCGAAATCCCTGTAGCTGATGTCGGTGAGCCCGGCGTAGTGCACGAGATGGATGTAGTCGTGCATGGCGTAGATGGTGTAGCCGTCCGCGGGCGAGCCCTTGGCCTCGCGCGCGCCGACCGTGCCGGAGGCGCCGGCGACGTTGGCGATCACCACCGGCTGGCCGAGGTGCTTCTGCAGCAGCGGAGCGAGCGGGCGGAAGATGTTGTCGGTGTCGCCGCCGGCCGCCCACGGCACGATCATCTTGATCGGACGGTCGGGAAACTGGGCCTGCGCGGGGGCGGCGAGGGCGGCGCACAGGGCCGCGGCGGCGGCCAAGCCTAGGACGAGCCTTCTCATGACGATCTCCTCAGGGTCCCTTTCCTGTCGTTGACGTCACACTAGCCAGCGACATTCCGCCAGGCAATGCGGCGTTCCGCATGGGGCCGCGCGTGGGCTAGACTGCGCCGGCAACCATCGAGCGGAGCGGCCATGGCCCGTCCCCCGGCATCCTTGCGGCTCGCCCTCGCCGGGCTCGGCGCCATCGGCCTGCCGGTGGCGCGGCGGGTCGATGCCGGCGCCGTGCCGGGTCTCGCGCTCGCGGCGGTCTCGGTGCGCGATCCGGACAAGGCGCGCCGCGCGCTGGCGGGCTTCCGGGCCGAGCCCCGGCTCACGGACCTCGCCGGGCTGGCGGAGGCCGCCGACGTCATCGTCGAGTGCCTGCCAGCCCGCCACTTCGCCGAGGTGGCGGGCCCGGCCGTGGCCAGGGGCCGCATCCTCATGCCGCTGTCGGTGGGTGCGCTCCTCGACCACATGGACCTGGTCGACGAGGCCCGGCGCACCGGGGCCCGCATCGTGGTGCCGACCGGGGCGCTGCTCGGGCTCGACGCCGTGCGGGCCACGGCGGAGGGCACCATAAGGTCCGTGACCATGGTCACGCGCAAGCCGCCGGCGGGCCTGGCCGGGGCGCCGCTGCTGCTGGCACGGGGCCTGTCGGTGGAGGGGCTCGAGGCGCCGCTGCGGGTGTTCGCCGGCAGCGCGCGGGAGGCCATCGCCGGCTTTCCCGCCAACGTCAACGTGGCGGTGGCCCTGTCGCTCGCCGGCATCGGCCCGGACCGGACCCAGGTCGAGGTGTGGGCCGACCCGGGGGTGACGCGCAACACCCACACCGTCCGCGTCCTGTCCAATTCCTCGGACCTGACCATGACCATCGAGAACATCCCCGACGCGGAGAACCCGCGCACGGGACGCATCACGCCCTTGAGCGTGCTCGCGGCCTTGCGCCGGCTGACCGCGCCGCTGGTGGTCGGGAGCTGAGGCCGGCCCCCTCGCCGGCCAGCGCCGTCCTCGCCTCCTCCACCAGCCAGTCGACGAAGGCGCGCACGTGCGCCCGCTCCCCGGTCAGGGCCGAGCGGATGACGTAATAGGCGCGCCGGCTCACCAGCGTCTCGGCGAACGGCGCCACCAGCCGGCCCTCGCCGAGCAGGCCGCTCACCAGCCGGCCGATGCCCATGGCCACGCCCTGGCCGCTCAGGGCCGCGCCGATCATCTGCTCGTAGCCGTCGAAGCGGACGGAGGCGGCGGGCTTGAGGTCGGCCTGGCCCTGGGCCGCCAGCCACGTGCCCCAGTCGAGGAAGCCGCCGGCCCCGTCGATGTGCAGCAGGGCGTGGTGGGCGAGGTCGTCGAGCCGGCGCAGAGGGTGCGGGCCGTCCGCGACCAGGGCCGGGCTGCACACCGGAAACAGCTCCTCCCCGAACAGCAGCGTAGCCCCCTCCGGCGCGTCGTCCCGGCTGCAGTAGCGCACGGCCACGTCGACCAGGCTGCGCTCCAGGTTGACGGTGCGATAGGTGGCCGAGATGCGCACGTCCACGTCCGGCCAGGCGGCGGTGAAGCCGCGCAGGCGCGGGATCAGCCAGAGCGAGGCGAAGCCGCTGGTGGTGGTCACCGTCAGGTGCGGGGTGGTGGCGTCGGCGCGCAGCCGGTCGGTGACGAGCTGCAGGCGCTCGAGCAGGTCGGCGGCCGCCCGGTAGAGGGTGCGCCCGGCCTCGGTCAGCACCAGGGCGCGGTGGCGGCGCTCGAACAACGTGACGCCGAGGTGGTCCTCGAGCGCCCTGATCTGGCGGCTGACCGCCGACTGCGTGACGAACAGCTCCTCGGCGGCCTTGGTGAACGACAGGTTGCGGGCGGCCGCCTCGAACCCCTGCACGAGGTCCAGCGGGGGCAGCCGGAAGCGCCTCTTTTGCATGACATTCGCTCATGCAGGCGATGAGAAATGATCGTTTGTGCGGCGCAGAAACCGCCTTTATCTCTGCACCATGCACCCGATCTGACCACAGATCGGCCCTTAGTTCAATGCACTGCGCGCATGCAAAGGAGACCGCCATGCTGGCCGCCGTCGAGCTTCAGCCCATCACCCTTGCCGCCCGCAGTGTTCACCGCATCGAGAAGGCCGGTGGCCTGCAGGTGTCCTGCGCCCGCGGCGTGGCCTGGATCACCCAGGAGCGCGACCCCCGCGACATCATCCTGGCCGCCGGCCATTCGGTGGTGCTGGACCGCCCCGGGCTGGCGGTGGTGTTCGCCTTCAAGGAGAGCGTGATCACCGTGGGCCCGGCGCCGGCCGAGGTGCCGCAGCAGGCGCCGGCGTCCGCGGCCCGTGCCCGCGCCGACCGCGCCTGGGCGTGAAGGCCGGCGCCGGCGGAGAGAGTGCGCCATGACCTACCACATCCACCGCTATCCCGCCGAGCTCATCGACGTCGTGCGGCTTGCCGGCGGCGAGCGGGTGGTGATCCGGCCGGTGCTGCCGCAGGATGCCGAGCTGACGGTCGCCTTCTTCCGCTCCCTGTCCGGCCCGGCGCGCTACGACCGCTTCATGAGCCCCATGCGCGAGCTGCCGGCCGAGCTGCTCGAGCGCTTCACGCAGGTGGACTATCGCGACCACGTGGCGCTGGTGGCGGAGGTGTTCACCGGCGGGCGCGAGACGGTGATCGCCGAGGCGCGCTACGTGCGCCTTCCCGACCGCGCCGCGGCCGAGTTCGCGGTGTCGGTGGCCGAGGCCTGGCAAGGCCGGGGGCTCGCCCGGCTCATGCTCGGCAAGCTCGCCTGCCGGGCGGCGGCGGCCGGCGTCACCCGCATGGTGGGCGAGACGCTGGCCACCAACGGGCGCATGCTGGCGCTGGCGCGCAAGGCGGGCTTTGCCGTCCGGCCGAGCGACGAGCTGCGCGGGGTGATGGTTCTGGAGCGTACGCTGGCGGCATCCCAGCCGGCCCAGGACTGCGGCGAGGCCGGCACCTCGCTCGCAGCGTGACGTGGAAGCCGCCTCAGGCGGCGGGCTGGGCGAGGGCAGCGAGAGCGGCCGCCGAGGCCCGGCGGTCGTAGTCGTCCGCAAGCGCCCGCAGGGCCGCCGCGCCGTCGCCGGCAAAGGACGGGCCGTGCATGAGGGCCAGCGTGCGCGGGGCCAGCTTGGCGAGGCCGCGCAGGGTAGCGCCCATGCCGGGGCTCAGGCTCGAGTACTTGAAGAGGTCCTCCGCGGCGATCGCCGGCCCGACGATGTCCCCGTCGGTGAGCGCGCGCTGGTCGCCGAGCTGGGTGAAGAGATCGCCGCACAGGAGGGTGCGCGTCGATTCCTCGTAGAGGACGCCGGCGTCCCAGCCGTGCGGGGTGTGCGGGGTGTCGATGAAGCGCACCCGCTTGCCGCCGCCCAGGTCGAGGACCTCCCCGTCCTTGAGCTCGCGCGGGGTGCGGTCGGCGAAGTCGTTGAGCGACACGGTGCAGCCGGTGTGGCCGTGCGCGGGCGTCGCCTGCGGAGCGGCGGCCAGCCACTCGTTCATGGCCCCGCACTCGTCCGCCTCGAAATGGCCGAAGGCGATCCAGCGCAGGCGCTCGGGCGGGATGATGCGGGAGAGCGCCTCGCGGTTGAGGGGGAACATCTTGCGCAGGCCAGTGTGGAACATCAGCGGCTCGTCGCCGAGCACCAGGAACTGGTTGAAGGTGAAGCCGGCGGGCGGCGCGATCTCCGGCACGTAGGTGGAGAGCCGGTAGATGCCGTCGGCGATCTCGCTGATCCTGGTCTGCATGGGGTCCTCCGTGGGGCTCGAGGGTCGGGGCCTAGGGCCGGGGTCGCCCATGGGGTGGACGCCAGCCCAATTTCGCTGTACACTTGTGTGTAATGGAAATTGGCGACCCTGTCAACAATGGATGCACATACCTGTGCAATCAAATCGGGATGACCCGCACCTACACCCTCAAGCGCCGCGCCGAGCAGCAGGCCCAGACCCGGCGCCGCATCGTCGAGGCGGCGGTGGACCTGCACAGCAGCGTGGGCCCGGCGCTCACCACCTTGAGCATGATCGCCGAGCGCGCCGGCGTTCAGCGCCACACGCTCTATGCCCACTTCCCCGACGAGCGCAGCCTCTATCTTGCCTGCTCGGCGCTGAGCCTGGAGCGCGATCCACTGCCCGACGCGGCGCCGTGGCGGGCGATCGCGGAGCGCCGCGAGCGGCTGCGCACCGGCCTCGGCGCGCTCTACGGCTGGTATGCGCGCAACGCATCGCTGGCCGCCTGCGTGCTGCGCGATGCCGAGTTCCACGCGCTGACGCGGGAGATCGCCGAGCTGCGGCTGGGGCCCTCCATGGCCGCCTATCGGGAGGTGCTGGGTGCCGGGCTCGATGCCCGCCAGGGGGCGCTGCTGGCGCTGGCGCTGAGCTTCTTCACCTGGCGCAGCCTGGTGCGGGACGGGGGCCTGGAGCCCGGCGCGGCCGCCGAGGCGATGGCCGGTGCCATCGATGCCGCCGGCTGAGCCGGGCGGGGGCACGGGATGGTGGGCGCCATAGGGATCGAACCTATGACCTCTCGCGTGTGAAGCGAACGCTCTACCGCTGAGCTAGGCGCCCGTCAGGGGCGTGTCATACGCCACGCCGCGGGGAGAGATCAAGGGAGGCCGGCGGCCCGCGTTCCTCGTTCCAGGATCCGCCGGAGCCGGATCGCCGGAGCCTCAGTACGAGCGCGGCATGCCGAGCACGTGCTGGCCGATGAAGGCCAGGACCAGGTTGGTGGAGATCGGCGCCGTCTGGTAGAGCCGGCACTCGCGCCACTTGCGCTCGATGCCGTACTCGCGCGCGTAGGCGAAGCCGCCGAAGGTCTGCAGGCAGGCCTCCGCCGCCTTCCAGGCCGCATCGGCGGCCAGCATCTTGCCCATGTTGGCCTCCGCCCCGCACTCGCGCTCGGCCTCGAACAGGGCGCAGGCCTTGCGCACCACGAGCTCGGCCGCCACCAGCTCGGCATGGGCGCGCGCGATCGGGAACTGCACGCCCTGGTTCTGGCCGATGGGCCGGCCGAACACGACGCGCTCGCGGGCATAGTCGACGGCGCGGCGGGTGAAGAACTTGCCGTCGCCCAGCGACTCCGAGGCGATCAGGATGCGCTCCGCATTCATGCTGTCGACGATGTAGCGGAAGCCCTGGCCCTCCTCGCCGATCAGGTTCTCGGCCGGCACCTCGAGGTTGTCGAAGAACACCTCGCAGGTGTTGTGGTTGATCATGGCGTCGATCTTCTTGATCTCCACGCCGCGGCCCTTGGCCTCGCGCAGGTCGACCAGAAACACCGAGAGCCCCTCCGAGCGCTTTCTCACCTTGTCGGGGGGCGTGGTGCGGGCGAGCAGCAGCATCAGGTCGGAGTGCATGACCCGGCTCGTCCACACCTTCTGGCCGTTGACCACGTAGCGGTCGTTGCCCTTCTTCTCCGCCCGCGTCTTGAGCTGGGTGGTGTCGGAGCCGGTGGTGGGCTCGGTGACGCCGAAGGCCTGCAGCCTGAGCGTGCCCGCGGCGATGCCAGGCAGGTACTTGCGCTTCTGCTCCGGGCTGCCGTGCCGCAGCACCGTGCCCATGGTGTACATCTGGGCGTGGCAGGCGGCCGCGTTGCAGCCCTGCTCGTGGATGGTCTCGAGCACGGCGCAGGCCGCCGACAGTGGCAGGCCCGAGCCGCCGTACTCCTCCGGGATCAGCGCGCCGAGATAGCCCGCCTCCGTCAGCGCGGCGACGAACTCGCTCGGGTACTCGCCGGCGTGGTCGAGCTTCACCCAGTAGGGGTTGGGAAAGCGCTCGCAGATGCGCTTGACGCCCTCGCGGATCTCGCCCCAGCCGGGGTCGAGGGTAATGGAGACCGTGTCGCTGCCCTTGCTCATGCTCGCCTGCCCGTTGGAAGCACCCCCGCAAGCGATAGCGAACGGGCGGCCCCTTGGCCAGAGGCGGCGCCACGGCGGGGGCGCGGGCGGGGACAGGCCGCGGCGGCCTTGCTAAGCAGAGATTCTTTGGCTGACCAACGGATCGACGCTTCGCTCCCGATTGAGGGCCGCCACGGCGGCGTGAACGGCCCGCTCCAGGGCGGCAGCGTCGGTGAAGGTCTGGTGGGCCAGATGATGG